>JADMIO011409252.1_pt1 | contig 103164 bp, 93 predicted proteins | sample 8958161 | NCBI WGS metagenome assembly JADMIO01 (sample SAMN16585339, study PRJNA669376) | soil metagenome | isolation source: Crop rotation soil | place: USA: Cullars Rotation, Alabama | collected 2011
CGCGACAACTTGTCCACGTGGAATTCTAAGCTTAGGATCCCAATGTGCTGGAAAGACGGGATCGTCGACGATCGCGAAGGCCAAGAGCGACGAACAAGGTCGCTTCGTCCTCGAGGACGTGCCGGTGGGCTCGTGGTGGATCGCTGCCGCACCGAAGGAAAACGTGTTCGCGATGCCGGATGCGAAAGACGTGGCGGCGCGGACGCAGACGGTCGAGATCACTTCGGCGGCCACTCTGTCCGTCACGCTGATCGTTTCGCGAGGCATGTTCGTGCGCGGACACGTTCTCGATCCCATGGGAAAGCCGGTCTCGAACATCTTCATCACCTGCACGCAGAGCGGCGAGTGGTTTCCCGGTCAGACACAAAGTCAAGGCGACGGTTCCTTCGTGCTCGGTCCGCTCGCGCCGGGCACGTGCACGCTGTGGCCGAGCGGGAACGAGGACTTCGCGGCCGCGGAGCAGGTGACCGCGGAGCCCGGGCAAGCCGACGTCGTGCTGCGCCTGCATCCGGCCGGGAAGATCAGCGGCCAGGTCGTCGACGCAACGACCGGCAAGCCGTGCGCAGCGACGGTGCACGTCTCACCCGAGCACGCGAGCGACAATCCCATCAGCAACGAGTTCGAGAGCGACACGCGCGAGGAAGGACGATTCGTCTTCGAAGGCCTGCTTCCGGATCGCTATCAGCTCTCGTTCATGACGGCGGACGGACGGTTCGCGTCGAAGAGCGGCGTCGTGGTCACGGCCGGTGAACGCACGGCCGACCTGGTGGTCAAGGTCCTGCCCGCCGCGACGTTGACTGTGCGCTACGCCGGAAAGCGCGCTGGAGTTAACTTCAAGATCGTGAACGGCACGATCCCCGTGAGCTTTTCGCGCGGGATCGCGCCGGGCTCGTCGACGTCGATCTCGGTGCCCGCCGGGAAGGTCACGATCGAGCACTGGATCTTTCCCGAGACGGATCGGCACACGGTCACCGTCGACGTGGGCGTGGGTGAAACGCGCGAGGTCGTCCTGCGCGACGACGGCTGAGCGCGTGACTACGCGCCATCGCGCGCGAGGCGCACGCCGCTGAACTGCCAGCGCGCGTCGAGCGGGAAGAAGTTGCGATAGGTCGCGCGCACGTGTCCGCTAGGCGTAGCGCACGAGCCGCCGCGCAGCACGCGCTGGTTGCACATGAACTTGCCGTTGTACTCGGCGAGGTTCCCCGCCCACGGCTCGAAGCGTGGATAGGGGGCGTAGTCGCTCGACGTCCACTCCCACACGTCGCCGAACATCTGCACGGGCGCGTCGTCGCCGGCGGGCGCGCGCTCGGGATGCAGGCGCTGCGTGTCGGAGAAGCGGCCGCGCACGGAGAGCTTCTCCGCAACGTGCTCCCACTCGAACTCCGTCGGCAGGCGCGCGTCGCTCCAGCGCGCGAACGCGTCGGCTTCGAAGCCCGACACGTGACACACCGGCGCCGCGAGATCGAGTGGACGCAAGCCGGACAGCGTGAACTCGTGCCAGCGGCCTTCGCGCTCGATCCAGTAGAGCGGCGCGGCCCAACCCTGCGTGCGCGCGGTTTCGAAGCCTTCCGACAGCCACAGCTCGGGCCGCGCGTAGCCGCGATCCTCCATGAACGCGAGCCATTCCGCGTTCGTGGCGGGGCGGCTCGCGAGCTCGAAGGGCTCGAGGTGCACCCTGTGGCGCGGCGTCTCGTTGTCGAACGCGAATTCGGGGGCGGCGTGGCCGTTGGATCGAGCGCCTGCGCTGTGTCCCGTCGCTGCGTGACCGATCTCGACCAGGCCGCCGGCACAGGCGTGCCAGCGCAGCTTGGGGGCGGAGCCGAACGCGGCGGGTTGCGCGGGTACGTAGGCGGGCAAGAGGGGATTCTGCGACAGGAGGTGCTTCACGTCGGCGAGCAGGAGCTCTTGATGCTGCTCCTCGTGAGCGAGGCCGAGCTCGACGATCCACGCCGAGAGAGCGCGCTCATCGGCGTCAACGGTGTCGAGCCCGTCGACGAAACGACCTTGCGCGGCGCCGTGCTCGAACCAGGCCGCCATCGCGAGATCGACGTGCGCGCGATACTCCATCACCTCCGCGAGCGAAGGTCGCGTCAACAGCCCGCGATGCGGGCGCGCGAGCGTCACGCCGACGGACATATAATACGAGTTGAAGAGCTCGCGGAACTCAGGGCGGAACGCGCGATACCAACGCTCGCGCGCGAGCACGAACGTCTCGAAGAACCACGTCGTGTGCGCGAGGTGCCACTTGGCCGGGCTCGCAGTCGTCATCGACTGGACCTGACAATCCTCGGGCGAAAGAGGACGGACGAGATCCATCGTCGCTGCCCGGGTGCGCGCGAACCGCGTGGCTGCGGAGTTGCTCGAGGTCGAGATCCCCGCGCCGGACCCGACCGGCGCAGAGCTGCCGGCGGGGGAAGATGCGGCGCCGCCGCTGGACGACGATGCAGCGACGCTGCCGGGTGAAGGAGTAGTCATCGAAGCGACAAGACTAGTCTCATCATCCAGATGTGCGCGCCCGAACCCGACTTGCGTCCGAATCGCACCGGCTTCGCGTGGAAGGGAACACACAACAGGCCCTCCGCAGCGTGTGCCGGCGCGCCATCGAGCATCCGTTCCCCGCGAGCGCGACGGACGTCCTTCGCGCGCTCGAGGGCGAAACCAGCTGTTTTTTCCGTGTGGATCGCGCGCAACGACGCGAAATACGCGGGCGCGAGCGGGGCTGACCGGCGGGCTCGCGGTGTAGTCTTCGACATTGCCCGGGCCGCCTAAGGGCGCGGATGAGCGTGTTTTCAAGGCCGTCCAGGGCCCCTCGTATTCGCAGTATCCTTACGTTGCAGGCCAACACGTAATGCCTATGTCGTCTAAGCTGGCCCCGCGCTCGTCCGGACGGGGGTCCGTGTTTCACCTCTCCTCCGGCCTCCGCGCGGGGCTCCCCAGGCCCAGCTGGCTCGCCCGTTCGAATCGACTCGGAGTTGGATCCCTATGAAGAGTTTGTGGTTCTCGAGCGCCGCCATGGCGCTGTGCATCGGCGCGGCGCAAGCCAGCGATCTCAACGTCAGCGTCCGCACGGCCAACGGCCAGTCGCTGATCCGCATCGCACCGGGCGGCACCGTTCCGTACGTCATCCAGGGTGAGCTGAGCAACACGACGAGCGGCGGGCTCGCGATGTTCGCGCTCGACCTGTCGTTCACGGGCGGAGCGCTCGCGCAGGCCGCGACGCCGACCGCGATGCCGATGCTGAGCTTCACGGCGCCCATGGGCTTCGTGAACCCGGCCGGATTCGGGGGCACGCTCTCGGGCGGCAGCCTGCTGCAAGTCGGCGGTGCGCAGAACACGATCAACAACACGATCGCGCCCACGCCCAACGGCGCGGTGACGCAGAACGTCGCGCAGGCGGGCGCGCCCGTGATCCTCGCCGCGGGCGTCCTGACGGCCCCCTACCACGTCGGCGACTTCACGCTCGACGCGAGCCACGTCCTCGCCAACGTGCTCCTGCCCGGACAGTCGGGCACGCCGTTCTGGAAGGTCGAGCAAGCCGGCGCGGGCGTGATCTCGAACCTCACGGTGCGCGTGCAGTCGATCCGTCCGATGACCTCGCAGCCGCTCTCGGCCAGCGCGCACGACAGCGTGACCTTCGCGATCAGCGCGGGTCCGGCGAACGCCGGTCGCCACTACGTCATGCTCGGCTCGCTCGCCGGCACCGCGGGCATTTCGCTGCCGGGCGGGCTGACGCTGCCGCTGACGGAAGACCGCTACACCCAGTACACCCAGCACGTTCCGAACTCGGCCGTCCTGTCGAACTCGTCGGGCGTGCTTGATGCGTCTGGGCACGCGAACGTGACCTTCCACCCGATCCAACGGTTCGAAGGCCACACGGTCTGGCACGCGTTCTACCTCGTCGGCCCCACCGACTTCGTCAGCGAGCCCGTCGCCGTCCAAGTGGTTCACTGATCGATCCACCTCTCCATCCGTGCTCCGGCTCGACGTTCGCGCGTCGGGTTTGGAAGCGGCCTCTTGTCCGAAGAGATCCCCGAAACCTCGAAAGAAGAGTGTCCATGCAGTTCTCTCGTCTTGCTCCGGCGCTGCTCATCGCCGGCATCGCCGCCCCCGCGGCGCAGGCTCAGTTCAACAACCAATGGGTGACGTTCGTGCAGGACACGAACCGCATCCAGAATCCGAACGGCAGCGTGGCGACCCAGGTCACCACCGACCCCGACGAGAAGGACTACGCCTGGGGCGACGTCAACCATGACGGTTGGACGGACCTCATCGTCGTGCGCAAGCAGCCGGCGGCGACGCTCGGCAAGCGCACGGCCCAGCTCCTCATGAACGAAAACGGGATCCTGGTCGACCGCACGAGCCAGTTCGCGGTGGACTCGGACATCGCCGGCGACATGGGCTTCATGACGCCGGTCAACAACCGTGACGTGCAGATCATCGACCTCGACAACGACGGCTGGGCCGACGTCGTCACGGCGACGACGCTCAGCGACGGCAACCCGAAGCACCTCTCGCACCCGCGCGTCTATCACAACAAGGGCGCGATCGCCGGCGTGTGGCAGGGCTTCAAGTACGAGGACGCGCGCATCCCGCAGCTCCTCGTCATCGGCAGCAACCTCCCGGTGGCCCCGCGCTTCTGCTCTGTCTCGGTCGGCGACGTCACGGGTGACGGATTCCCGGACCTGTACTTCGCGGACTACGACGACACGGAAACGAACATCCCGGAGCCGGGTGCGTGGGACCTGAACGACCGACTGCTCGTCAACGACGGCTTCGGCTTCTTCACGGACTCGCTCCAGACGCGCATGAGCTCGGCGATGCTCCTGTCGGCCTTCGGCATGGCGAGCAAGATCATCGACGTGAACGGCGATGGCTTGAACGACGTGGTGAAGGACACCGCGCTCGGAAACCCGCAGCGCGTTTCGGTCGCGTACCAGGACCCGAACAACATCGGGCACATGAACCTGCTGCAGACGGACGCGGGCGGCGGTGAGCCCTACCACATCGACCTCGGCGACCTGAACCACGACGGCAAGCCGGACCTCGTCGTCAGCGACGACGGCACGGACTACTACCGCTACAACACGGGCAATGACACGCTCGGCCGCGCGATCTGGGGCCCGAACAAGAACTTCACGATGCAGAGCGGGCCGGACGACGGGTTCGCCGGCAACAACCTCATGGTCGACCTCGACGGCGACGGTTGGCTCGACATCATGATCGCGGACTTCGACGTCGACGTCGCCGGCTGCAACCGCCGCACGCACATCTACCACAACCCGGGTGGAGCGGTCGGCTCGCAGATCCAGCTCATCCAGGAGATGCAGCAGTCGGGCAACAGCGGCTGGAAGGGCGTCGTCGGCATGCTCGCGAGCGACCTCACCGGCACCTACGACTTCGCCGTGTTCGACATCGACAACGACGGCGACAACGACATCGTCATGGGCCGTTGCAACGGAACCCAGGTCTGGATGAACCAGGTTCACCAGCCGGCCTCCGTGACCGAGTACTGCTTCGGCGACGGCTCGGGCACGGCCTGCCCGTGCGGCAACGCCAGCGCAGTCGGCAGCCGCGAAGGTTGCCTCAACTCGCTCGGAACCGGCGGCAAGCTCGTCACGGGCGGCATCGCGCGCATCACCAACGACACGTTCGTGCTCGAAGGCTCGCGCATGCCGAACTCCTCGACGCTGTACTTCCAGGGCGCGAACCAGGTCGGCGGCGGTGCGGGCGGCGTCTTCGGTGACGGCCTGCGCTGCGCGACGGGCTCGGTCGTGCGCCTCGGCACGGAGACGAACGTCAACGGCAGCTCGGTGTACCCGGGACCCGGCGACGTGCCGGTCTCGATCAAGGGCGCGCTGACCTCGGGCGTCACCCGCAACTACCAGATCTGGTACCGCAACGCGGCCGTGTTCTGCAATCCGGAGACCTTCAACCTGACCAACGGTTCGTCGGTCGTCTGGGCACCCTGATTCCAACGGAGCTCACGGCCCTGATCTCGGTCACACGAGATCAGGGCCCTGATTCCTCCGCACGACTGCACGTGAGAGCACCTCTTCTTCTGCCAAGTCATCAGCAATCGAAGTCATGACGCAACCCATCAGCAGACACTTCCTCTCGTCTCGTCTCTCACGTGCCGCCGGACTGGCCGCCTTCGCGGTCGCGTCGCAAGCGCTCGCGGTCGCGCAGCAGCCGATCCAATCGCGCATGGGCGAGCCGCTGCAGGGGCTCACGCCCGCGCAGCTCGATCGCTTCAACACGGGGTTGGACTCGTTCAACCACATCCTGACGCCCACCGAGGGCCTCGGGCCGATCTTCAACGACACGAGCTGTCAGCACTGCCACCTGTCGCCCATGCCGGGCGGCTCGAGCACGAAGTTCGTCACGCGCTTCGGCATCGCCGCGACGGGCTCGTCGCCGTTCGATCCGATGGACGCGCTCGGCGGCTCGCTGCTGCAGAAGTCGTCCGTCAACACGCCGAGCTGCGATGAGATCGTGCCGGCGACCGCCGACGTCACGACGCACCGCATCACGCCGCCGATCTTCGGCTACGGCGTGGTCGAGGCGATCGACGACGCCGACATCCTGGTGAACGCGGCGTTCCCGCCTCCGGGCGTCGCGGGCCGCGCGCACCAGATGCATCCGCTCGAGGACCCGAACGGCCAGATTCGCGTGGGTCGCTTCGGCTGGAAGGCGCAGGTTCCGACGCTCCTGACGTTCTCGGCCGACGCCGGCTTGAACGAGACGGGCCTCACGAACCGCTTCCTGATGGTCGACAACGCGCCGAACGGCGACCTCGTCCGGCTCGCGCAATGCGACGCGGCGCCGCTCGATCCGGAGGACCATCCGGATACGCAGGGCCGCGAGATGATCGACCGCTGGGCGGACTTCCAGAAGTTCCTGGCCCCGCCGCCGCAGACCCCGCGCTCGGGCATGAGCGGAGAAGCGATCTTCACGACCATCGGCTGCGGCTCGTGCCACCTGACCTCGACGTTCACGTCGTCGCCGACGGCGGAGAACGGGATCGCGAACGTCACGATCAAGCCGTACTCGGACTTCCTGCTGCACGACATGGGCGCGCTCGGCGACGGCATCGTGCAGGGCCAGGCGCACGAGAACGACTTCCGCACGGCACCGCTGTGGGGCGTCGGTCATCGCGCTCAGTTCGGCTTGTTGCACGACGCGCGCGCGACGGGCAACTCGTCGGAGCAGAACCTGAGCTCCGCCATCCTGGCGCATGCCGGCGAAGCCAGCGCGGCTCGCGCGAACTACGTCGCGCTCACCGTCGCCGACCAGGACAAGGTGCAGGCCTTCCTCATGTCGCTCGGACGCGCGGAGTTCGACGCCGAGTTCAACAACAACGTCGATGAGATCGACTGGTTCTTCCTGCGTCCGACGATGACGGGCCCGGGCTCGTTCTTCGACGCCGACGACGACCGCGCGATCTCCGACTTCGACCAGGACGGCGACTTCGACCTGCGCGACATCGCGGCGCTGCAGCGCGCGTTCACCGGCACCTGAGACGTCGGCGGCGGTGCCCGGCACCGACGCCTTCACCAACCAAGCGCCTGCGCACCCCGCAGGCAGACGACGCGGCCGCGATCATCGCGGCCGCGCTCGTTTTCAGCCCGAGCCCTTCCCTGCGATCAGCCGGTCGAGCTCGTCCTTCAGCCGCGGCAGGATCTCGTCGTACTTGAACGCCCCGACGTCCGCCTCGCCGCGCTTGAGGTTCACGAAGTTCGGCCCGCACCACAGCCCCAGGTCCGCGTCGTCCGTCTCTCCCGGACCGTTCACGCGGCAGCCCATCACCGCGATCGTGACGTCGTGCGCCTTCGCGTACGCCGTGATGCGCTTCACGTCCTCCGCGAGCTCGATGAACTTCTCGTTCTCGACGCGCGAGCAGCTGGGGCACGCGATGATGTTCAGCCCGTCGAAGAAGTTCGGCGGCACGGACCGGAAGCGCCCGCCCTCGATGTCGCGGATGAGCTCGCGCCCGACGGCGATCTCTCGGCCCTTGTCGTCGAACGGCAGCGTCAACGACACGCGCAGCGTGTCGCCGATACCGCGCGCGAGCAGCTGCTCGAACGCGATGCGCGTCTTGATGATGCCCTCGGGCGGCAGGCCGGCTTCCGTGACCCCCAAGTGGATGGGCACGTCTGGCCGCTCGGCCGCGAAGCGCGCGTTCGCGTCGACGACCAGGCGCGGGTCGCTGTCCTTGATCGAGACGACGTAGTCGGTGAAGCCGAGCCCATCGACGAGCGCGCAGTGGTCGACCGCACACGCCACGATCGCCGACACGTGATCGTCGGGGAAGCGCGCATCGTACTCGGGCGCGATCGACCCGGCGTTGATGCCGATGCGCATCGCGCACCGGTTGCGAGCGGCGATGTCGACGAGGAACGCAACCTTGTCGCGCACGCTCTTGTGCTTCTCGTGGTGGTGGAGGTGGCCGGGGTTGTAGCGGATCTTGTCGACGAAGGGCGCGACCGACTCCGCCAGGCGGTAGTTCTCCTGCAGGTCGACGGACAAGCGCGCGTTCGTGCCCTCGCGCAGCTTCGCGAGCGCGGCGACGTCCTCCTTGTTGTCGACGGCGATGCGGATGAGGTCGGCGCCGGCGGCCTCGAGGATGTCGATCTGGCGCTTGGTCGCGGCGAGGTCCTTCGTGCGCGTGGCCGCCATGCTCTGCACGGCGATGGGTGCGCTGCCGCCGACCTCGAGGTCGCGGATGCGAATCGTGCGGGTCTTGCGCGGGGGAATCATCTGGTGGGCAACTTCACGATCGGGTCATCGGAGGCGAGCTCGCGAGTTCGAAGTCGCAGCCCCGACAGTGTTGGAGGATCACGGCAGGGATATACACGACACCGATACCCCGCACTCCGTGAGCTGCACAGGATAGCCGCGCAAGGCTCTTCTCCACGCCGGCGTCCCACTCTCGATTCCCGCGCACGGTTCCGGCGACTTTTTCCACCCGTCGTCGACCCCGACCGCCGGAAGTGTGCGCGGGAGCGCATCGAGCAAGCTGGCACCAGACCGGACCGTGTGAACCCCCTCACCACACGGAATCCGGGGCCGGCGTCGATGTCTCCCCTTTCAAGCCCCGCGCGATCGACGCATGGTCGCGCGGGGCTCGTTTCGCTCGCGACCACGAGTGCGTAGTTTCTCGTCCATGAGCAGCGCGCGTGCGCACACGGTGATCGTCGGCGGCGGCGTGATGGGCGCGTCGATCGCGTGGCATGTCGCGCGTGATCGCGATCCGATCGAGGAGCCGGTCGTGCTGCTCGAGAAGAGCGCGCTCGCCGCCGGATCGTCGGGGCGTTCGGGTGCGATCCTGCGCCAGCACTACAGCGACCGCGAGCTCGCGTCGATGGCGCGCAATTCGTTGCGCGTGTATGCCGGGCTCGAAGCGCGCACCGGTCGCAACATCGCGTTCCAGCGGATGGGCGTGATCACGCTCGCGGGTCCGGAGAAGCCGGAGACGATCGCGCTGGTCGAGAAGAACGTCGCCATGCAGCAGTCGATCGGGATCGACACGCGGATCGTGAACGCAGCAAAGATCCGCGAGCTCGTACCCGGGGTCGACGTGTCGGATGGCGCGATCGGCGCGTACGAGCCCGACGGCGCCGGCGTGGATCCCGTGCGCACGGTCGAAGCCTTCGCCGCGCCCGCGCGCGAAGCCGGGGCCATCACCCGGATCGGCGTGCGCGCGACGGATCTGCGCGTGAAGAGTGGCCGCGTGGTCGGCGTGGAAACGAGCGACGGCCCGATCGAAGCCGAGACGGTGATCGTCGCGACAGGCCCCTGGTCGCAGCCCTTGCTCGCGCGCGCCGGGATTAAGGTGTCGTTGCGCGTCGTGCGCCCGGAGCAGCACTTCCTCGCGCTCCCGCGAGTCGGCGTCACGCACGGAGAAGTGGAGCGTGAGCGGTTGGAAGACCTCGCGCTCGAGCGCTTCGGCCTGGACCGCAATCAGCTTGCGCCTGCCGCGCATCCGGTGATCCTGGACCTGGAGAGGAACTTCTACACGCGCTGCGAAGGCCACGCATTGCGCACGCGCGTGGGGCGGATGGATTACGCGCTCGACGACGTCGTGCCGGATCCCGACAAGCTCGACGAGCACGTGACCGACGAATACAAGCGCTGGGCGCGTCACGAGCTCGTGCGCCGCATTCCGCGCTACGGCGATCAGCCCGACGTCGGCTCGCGAGTGGGGATGTACACGCTCTCACCCGACGCGCAGGCTTTGATTGGGCGGACAAAGTCACTCGAAGGCCTGATCATCGTCACCGGCTTCAGCGGGCACGGCTTCAAGCTGGCCCCGTCGGTAGGGGAGGGCGTCGCACAGATGCTGCGCGGCGAGACGGTGTCCGCGTTCGATGCGCGCTTCTTCTCACCCGATCGGTTCAACGCTCGCGGCGAAGCTGCCTGGAGCGGCGCGTTCGGCCTGTGAGACCGGGGCGTCCCGAGCTGGACTCGGACGGTCCGCAAGCAGATTCGGACTGCGGCGTGTAGGTTGAACGAACCACCGCGGGGGCCTTCGTGAACCGGGTATCGAAGTACATGACCGAGCACCTGCACATGGTCGTGCGTTCTCGAGCCAACAGCTCTGGGCCTGGGCTTCCGCAGCTGTATTCACTCTGGTCTGGACGAGCATCCTTTTTGCGGCTGGGCTGCTTGTCGACTTCGCTGCGTTGATCGTGCGCGCGCGACTGCTCGTCGGTGAATGGCCGCATCCCAGGTCAGGCAGTCCGTTCGACGGGAGCTACGTGGGCACGAGCATCGATCCACAGACATTCGAACTCCACTACTCGACGATCCCGTACGCGTTCTTGCTCGTCCTCTGCATGCTTCCGGTGGCGACATGTGCGCTTGTCGTCAGTGCCTTCGTACCTCGCCTCCGGCAGCGTCCGTGGTTGGTCTACTCGTTCCTGATTGCCCACGCGGTCATCGGAGTTGTTCTGCTCTTCGATCCCTACAGCTTCTTCCTCTGGTTCATGGACTGACACCGACGCGGGACATCGAAGGTGCCGGGCTGTGCTTCGATCGGCCAGCCTCCACGTGCATGACGGACCGGATTGCGCGGAACCCAGACCTCTCCGCAGCGTTGTGCTGCAGTCCTCGATGATCACAGGCTGCCCTAGCGTCGCATTCATCCTTGCGACTTTTCTGTCTGCGACGAGCGAGCGGACACAGGCAGCGATCCAGCAGAAATCGACACAGGAAGCACACCCTCCTGCGTCGAGCTTCCGTTCCGCGCACACCGAGGACTTCGTCAACGGCCCGCGCTTCGGCATGTGCCTGACCTACCTCCCTGACATGGACGATGACGGTTCACCGGACCTGGCCCTCGGCGATCCGATGCGGACCAAGTCCCAAGGCCGAGTCGTCATCGCTTCCGGTCGCACGGGTACAGTGCTCGGCTGGATCGACGGGCTGGAGGGTGAACGATCGTTCGGCCGCGATGTTGCCGTTCTCGATCCGACGGGGACGAAGCGCGGACAGCTATTGGTTTCGCAGCCGTGGGGAGCTCAACCGGTGATCTTCGCGTTCGATCTGCGCGACTTCACGCACTCGCTCTTCTATCGAGCACAACCCGGTGAGGTCGGTCTTGGAGTTTGGCTCGCGCCGTGGAGCCGGACATTGGAAAGCAAGCGCACCACGGACGGCGTCATCGTCTTCTCTACGACGAGCGCTGCAGCAGCCGAAAGCGAGTGGGGATCATCCGAGATCAAGTCGTATCGCTTGTCCAGGCTCGACGCGCAGGGAGTCCTGCAGGCCAAGCTCGATCTCTCCGGGACGATGATGTCCAGAGATGGTCCGTCCACCATCGCGTTGGTTGCTCGCGCGCCGGTAGATGACGTGGCTGTCGTCGATTCGGACGGCGTTCACCTGCTCGACGGAAGCGATCTGCACGTGAAGTGGGCTCGCAAGATCGAGGGAAGCCGCCCGGGCTCGGTGGGAAGCATTTCGTCGCCGGGGGACCTCGATGGCGATGGGCAGGCTGACTTGCTCCTCGGCTGTCCTTCCGCACGGATTGGAAGTGACGACTCGGAGACCGGCGAAGTCCTCCTTGTATCGGGTCGCGATGGATCCGTGATTCGCACCTTGAGAGTCAAGGGCCAGCTCAACGAGTTTGGCTTCGCGACGGCACCGGGTGTAACGCTCGCGAGCACGGGTGTCAGCTTTCTCGTCTCGAGGCGAACCGGGTTCTCCGACGTCATCTGGGAGTTCAACGGATTGGATCCCGATCCAATGATCGAGTGGAAGCTCGACGATTGGTGGCCTCCTCATCACGGCTGGCGAATCCTTCCGCCCAGGGATCTCGATGGAGATGGCATTCCTGACGTCGTGTCGACGCGGTGCTCCGGCAATACGCCCGCCGCAGATCGACAAGGCATCGTCGCGTTCTCGGGGAAGACGCAGGAGTTGCTCTACTACATCGAGCGCGTGCCGAGGCCGCCGAAGTAGGTTGGTCGCTCCAATCGATCAGCCCGCCATGCTGGTGATCCGCACGCCGTACTTCGTGCCCACCGTCACGACCTCACCGCGCGCGATCAGCCTGCCGTTCACGAGGATGTCCACCGGCTCGTGGGCCTCGCGGTCGAGCGTGATCAACGACCCGGCGGCGAGCTGCGCGAGGCCGGCGATCGACAGGCGAGTCTGGCCGAGCTCCACCGTCACCGGCACCGTCACGTCGAGGATGTGACCGAGGCCGATCGACTCGCCGCTCGCTTTCGTCGGATGCAGCGCAGGCAGGTCCTGCAGCTGCACGGGCACGGCTTGCGCGGTCTCGGGCGTCGGGGTGGCGGTCGTCTCGCTCATGTCAGTCGTTCCCATTCGGTCTCGTGTTCTTCTCGATCGAGCGCAGGCGCACGGCCAGCTTGCCTTCGCGGCGGCCGAGGTCGGCGAGCGCGCGCAGCTGTCCTTCGGCGGCGACCGTGACCGGGCCGCCGACGTTCGTGTCGAGCACGATCACGTCGCCCAGCTCGAGCGCCATCAGGTCCTGCACGGCGAGCTCCGCGGTGCCGAGCTCGGCGCGCACGGGGATGTCGATTTCGCCGAGCGGTTGCGAGAGTGGCGCTTTGCGCGGGTCCTTGGCGGCGGCGGTCTTCTTCGCGGTGTCAGGCGGCTTCACGCCGGGAAAGTAGAGGCGCAGCGCGCTCTCGCCGGCGGCGCCTTGCAGCGCGAGATGCACGCCGATGCGCTGCGGGTCACCCGAGTCGTCGTTGGTCGCGAGCGCCTTCTTCTCGCGCACCACGCGGAAGTTCTTCGCGTCGACGCCGAGCGCGGCGGCGACGAGCGTCACGATGCGCGAGGTGGCGTCGGTGAGGATGCGCTCTTCGACGACGGAGAGCGGACGCGCGGTCGCAGTCTTGGTGTCCGCGGCACCGAGCGCGAGCTCGATGGCGGCGACCATCGCACCGAGGTCCCAGGCGAGCAGGCCGACCTGGCCGTTGCAGTCGAACGCGAGCGTGTGCATCGGCTCGACGAGGCCGTCGACGAGGACGGACTCGTGGGCTTCGACGACGGAGGCGACTTGGACTTTGTGCGGGCTGCGCAGCCAGGTCGAGAGGTGCGTCGCGATGTCGGCGACGGTCTTCTCGACGCGGCGGATGAGCACGTCGACTTGCGCGTGGCTGAGACGGCGCGGCGACTTGAAGTCGCGCGCGGAGACCTGTGTCACCTGCTCGACGGCGGGGCGCACCATCTCGAGGATGGCGTCGACTTCTTTGTCGGTGACTTGGCTCATGGCGATACGGCGTGAACGGTGCTGTATCGACGCAAGCGGTCAGGTCCTTGACCGATGAGGGGGAGCTGCGCGAAGGGGGTTCGTGCCGGGCCCTGATGAGGGTATTTCCGGCGAACGGTGCCTGGCTACCGTTGCGCGTATTTCGCGCAGCGGGTGCCTGGCACCGTTTGGCTCAGTCCACGCAGTGCGTGGGATTTCGTGCATGGACCGGACGAGCGGCGCCAGGCACCCATTGCGCGGAATGCGCGCAACGGGTGCCAGGCACCAGCCGTCAGTGCGCCGTCTTCCGATACGCGTCGAGAAACGTCTTGTACTTCTCGGGGGGCAGCGCGTTGACGATCGCGATTGCGCGCTCGTCGTCGAGCTGACGCAGCACGCGCGCGGCATTGTCGGGATCGAACGTCGCGAGCTTCGTCGCGAGATCCTCCGGCTCGCCTTCCTGGAAGAAGCGCGCGACCTCCTCCCAGCTCTTCTTCTCGAGCTGCGTGACGGCATCCGAGTCGCGCTTGATCTCCATTTCGCGCATCGCCATCTCCTGTGAGCGCGTGTCGAGCGTCTCCTTCAGCTTCTGCAGCTCGGCCTCGCGACCCATCAGCGCGCGCTCGCGATCGTCCAGGTCGCGCTCCTTCTTCTTCGCGGCGGCGAGGCTCGCTTCCGCCTCGGTGAGACGCGCCGCCAGCTTGGACTGCATGCCGGAGAGCTCGTCGCTGCTGAACGGCGAAGGCAGCACGAAGGCACCGAGCACGCTCGCCGACGCGCTCGGCGGAATCGCTGCCGGCGCTTTCGCGGTTTCAGGCTGCGGCTCGTCCGGAACGGGATCCGTGTCCGTCGTGTGCACGGGCAGGGGCTCCGGCGTCGCGGGCTCCTTGGAGAACTTGCTCAGGAGCGGAATGTCCTTGAACGAGTGCCCCGAAACGATGGAGAAGCCGACGAACGAGCCGGCGAACAGGCCGGTTCCTCCGAGGACGATCAGGGCGGTCTTGGCGATGCTCATGGCTGGATTCCTGTGCTGGAGCGGAGCGCGGGATCAGCGCTGCTCCGTGGTCCGTGCTCGACGCGCGTGCGCGGCGCGCTGGGAAGCGGTCTCGTCCATCGCGAGCGTGGCGAGGCGTTCTTGTTCCTGCTGGTGTGCATCACGCGAGTGCCCCTCGAGGCGATCGAGGCCCTCGAGGTCGTTCACGCGCGCGACCCAGGCCTTGCGGCGGGCTTCGGCTTCGGTGCGCAGGTCGCGCGCGCGTTGCTCGGCGTTGCGCTGCGCGAGGCGCGCTTCGTCGACGAGGATCAGCGCGGCCATCACGCTCGCGGGCGCGAGCTGCGGCGAGCCTTGCAGGCCACGCAAGTCGTCGACCGCGGCGCTCACGCGGGCGCGGGCGACGTCGGCGGACTCTTCCCCGGCACGCGCCAGCTTCTCGGCCTCGCCGAAGCGCGCGCGCTCGAGCTCTTCTTCGACCGCGCGCACGCGCTTGACGCGCTGCAGGCGGAACACATGTGCACTCATCGATGGACCTCGGAACCTTGTGTGACCAACGCGAGCAGCTCCTGCGCCTCGTCGATCGGTGTCGTCTCGCGCACGCCTTGTCGCAGGTAGGCCTCGATCGCAGGCAGGCGCGCGATGGCCTGGTCGAGCTTGGGATTGGTGCCGGCCTTGTACGCGCCGATCTCGATCAGGTCGCGGCCGTCGCGGTACGCCGCCATCCAGCCGCGCAGCGCGCGTGCGGCGCTGGCGTGCTTGTCGTCCACGAGCGCGGGCATGAGACGCGAGAGGCTCGCGAGCACGTCGATCGCGGGGAAGTGTCCGGCTTGCGCGAGCTCGCGGCGCAGGAACAGGTGGCCGTCGAGCAGTCCGCGCAGCGTGTCCGCTACCGGCTCGTTCGGATCGTCGCCGTCGAGAAGCACCGTGATCAAGCCGGTGATGCTGCCCTTCGGCGTGCGGCCCATGCGCTCGACGAGCTTGGGCACGGTCGCGAAGAAGCTCGGCGGATAGCCGCGCACGGTGGGCGGCTCGCCGGCGGCGAGACCGATCTCGCGCGAAGCCGCGGCGAAGCGCGTGATCGAGTCCATGACGAGCAGGACGTTCTTGCCCTGGTCGCGGAAGTGCTCGGCGACGGTGACGGCGACGAAGGGCGCCAAGAAGCGCTCGATCGGCGCGCGATCGCTCGTCGCGACGACCAGCACCGCCTTCTTGCGCGTGTTCTCGTCCAGCACCTCGTTGACGAAGCCGCCGACTTCGCGGCCCCGCTCGCCGACGAGCGCGACGACGATGACGTCCGCGTCCGTGCCGCGCGTGATCTGTCCGAGCAGCGTCGACTTGCCGACGCCCGAGCCCGAGAAGATGCCGATGCGCTGGCCGCGGCCCAGCGTGTTCAAGCCGTCGATCGCGCGGACGCCGGTCTGCAGCGGCTTGTCGATCGGCGGGCGCGAGAGCGGATCGGGCGATGCGCCGCGGACCGTGCGCGCATCGCGCGTCGTCAGCGCCGGACCGCCGTCGATCGCGTGGCCGTAGCCGTCGAGCGTGCGCCCGAGCAGCTCGTCGCCGACGTGCAGCACGAACGGCCGTCCGAGCGCGGTGACTTCCTGCATCGGCGCGATGCCCGACACGTCGCCGTGCGGCATCAGGAGCGTGACGGTGCCCCGGAAGCCGACGACTTCCGCGTCGATCGAACGCCCGTCCGGGTGGCGGATGCGGCACATCTCGCCGACCGCGGCGGGGACGCCGATGGCTTCGACGAGCACGCCCGCGACCTGCTCGACGCGGCCGCGGAAGAGCGGCGCCGCGCCGGCGGTGATGTGCGATTGGCAGCGATCCCAGTCGAGCTTCGCCGCGGGTGCGTTCGTCACGGACGCCGTGCTCACGCGATGTCCCCCTCGATGCGCTCGGCGATCGACGCGAGCGCCTGCTCGACGTCGCGCACCAGGAGTCCGCGCGCCGTCGTGACGTGCACGTCGCCCGGCGGAACCTCGGGATCGGGCTCGAGCCGGGTGCCGACGCGGAACACGACCCCTTCGAGTCGTGCGACGTCCACCGGGTTCAGGTGCACGACGCACGCGCCGCGGCCGGCTCCGGAGGCGTGCAGCGTCTCGCGCACGATGCGCTCGATGTCGTAGCGGCCCGCGTCGATCTCGCAGCGCAGGAGCGTGCGCGCGATCTCGATGCCCAGGCGCGCCGCATCGCGCGCGACGTCGGCGGCGGCTTGCTGGCGAGATGTCTCGAGCGTTTCGGAAGCACGTTGAAGCGCGCCCGCGGCACCCGCGAGCGCTGCCTGCTGGCCTTGCGCGCGGCCGCGCGCGAACGCAGCCTCCTCGACCTCGCGTGCACGGCGCGCGATCAAGCCTGAGCGCGTGCCTTCGACGACGCGCACGCCGACGGGCCGCGAGCCCAGGACGATGGGGGAGAGCTTCGGATCAGCTGACAAGCTCTTCACCCGCCTTCGACGTGGAGAGCTCGCCCGACTCGAGCAGCGTGCGGACGCTGCGCATGATCGAGTCGCGCGCCTGCAGGATCTCGGCCATCGGCATCGCGCCGGCAAGCTCGCGCTCGTCGACGATCATCGCGCGCACGCGCGTCGACAGGTTGTTCATCATGTTGGCCTCGACCTCGGGCTTGCAGCCCTTGAGCGCGATCGCGAGCGAGCGCGTTTCGACGGACGAGAGCACCTTCTGCATGCCGCGCTTGTCGAGCGTCGCCAGGTCGTCCCACGTGAACATGAGCTCGCGGATCTCCGCGACGACTTCCTTGTCGGTCTCCTCGAGGCCTTCGAGCACGGCCTTCTCGATCTCCTTCTCGGAGAGCGTGAGCATCTGCGCGATCGTCTTGAGGCGCGCGCCGGCGTCGACGGATACGGGCTGCGCGCCGACGGACAGCACGCGCGCCTCGACCGATTCGGCGACGGCGGAGAGCGTTTCGAAGCCCGGCGGGACGACTTGCGACATGCGCCGCACGACCTCGAGCGCCATGTCGGGCTCGAGCTCGGAGAGGATCTCGGCCGACGCCTTCGGCTCGAGGTGCGAGAGCAGGAGCGCCGAAACCGCCGGCGATTCGTCGCGCAGGGCGCGGCCGACCATCTCGGTGGGGTGCTTCTCGATCGAGGAGAAAGGACGCTCGTGGCGGCGGCGTGCATGGATCTCGTTGAGTACGTTGCGTGCCTTGTCCTTGCCGATCCCCGATTCGAGCAGGGCGAGCAGCTCGGCATCGTCCGCCTTGCGCGGCTTCGAAGGTGCGTGCAGAGTGCGCGACATCTCGGCGTACAGCGCGTCGACGGCGGCGCGATCCTGCAGCTTGGGATCGAGCTCGGTCATCGCCGACGCCACTTCCGACACGACCTTCGCGTCGAGCGTCTTCAGCACGGCCGCGGCGGCCGCCTTGTCGAGGCTCAACAGGAACGCGGCCACCTTCTGTGCGCCGCTGACGCCCTTCGCGACGTTCATCGGCCGGCTCCGACCGGCTCTTCCTCGGTCGCCCAGCGCGAGAGGATCGAGCTGACGAGCGCCGGATCGGTCTTGACGAGCTCTTCGATCTCGGTCTTCGCGAGCATCTGGATCGCGGTGTCGTCGAGCTTCGCTTCCTGCGCCTTCGCCGCGGTCTCGGCCGCCGCCTTGCCGGCGCCCTTCAGCGTCTTGAACAACAGGAAGAGGAACGCGACCGCAGCGGCGATCTCGATGCCGCGCTGGATCAGCATCTCCATCATGCGGTTGGGAGCCGACGGCTCGACCGGCGCGGCGGCGGGCACGGGCACGCCCTTGTCGTCGCGCTTGACCGACGCGAAGGCCGTCACCATCGAGCTGAACGTGTCGCCGCGCTTGTCGTCGAACCCGATCGAGGCCTTGACGCTCGACTCGAGGTCCTTCAAGCGGTCCTTCTGGCTGTCGTCGAGGAAAAGCGACACCGTCATGCGCGCGAGCTTGGGTGCGCTGTTGCGATCGAGGCTCGTCTTGCGCCCGATCTCGTAGCTCTTCTGCGACTCGCTCGTCTGCGCGAGCTGCGTCGACGATCCCGGCGTCGTCACCGGCGGAACCGCGGCGTTCGTGGCGCCGAACTCCGCCGTCAGGTTGGCGCCCGTGCCGGCGATGCCGCCCGCGCCCGAGCCCGCGTCGACCGGCGTCGTGGTCTTGCTCGTCGTCTCGGACGACACGACCTTCTTCGGATCGACCGTCTCCGTGACGCTCTCGGACTGCTTGTAGTCCCACTCCGAGTTCACCGCGACGTACGCCATCCCGGCGCCGAACACGCGATCGAGTAGCTTGTTCGTGCGCGCGGCGATCTCTTCGTCGTGGCGGCGCGCGTTGTCGAGCAGCTCGTTGGCGGCCATGTCGCCGCTCGATCCACCGTCGAAGAGGCTGCGGCCCGACTGGTCGGCGATCATCACGTTCTCGATCGGCACGTTGAAGCGGTAGCGCACGAGCTTGGCGACGGTCTGCGCCTGCGATTTCGCGAGGTCGGGGTTGCCGCGCAGAGTCAGCGTCACGGCGACCGTCATCGGCGGCGTCTTGCGCAGGGGCGACGTCTCGCTCATCGACGTGCTGACGTGGGCGTGCTGCACGAAGTCGAGCTCCTCCAGCTGCTTCTCGAGCTCCTGCCACTCGCGCTTCAACGAGCTCTGCGCGCGCTCCGACGCCGAGAGAAAGACTTGTGACGCGCCCTGGCCGTTCGTCTGGATGCCCTCGGGCGAAGTTTCGAGCGCGCCGGACACGGCGACGGCGTTCTGCGCGACGTAGTACTGCGCTTCGTCGACGTGGATGAAGTAGGGCGCGGGTGGTTGGCTGACTTCGTAGCGCACGCTCGCGCCGGCGAGCGCGTTCTGCACCGCGGCCGCGTGCTGCGCGTCGAGCCCGCTGTAGAGCATCTTGAACGAAGGCCGCGATGCCCACGATCCGGCCAGCGCGAACACGGCGACGAGCGCGGCCGCGCCGGCGAAGAGCGCGATCTTCGCGCCGAGGCTGGCCTTCAGGAACTGCGCCCTGAGGTTCGTGAAGAAGTTGTTCATGCGGTTCTAGCCAGCCTGTCTGTCAGACGCTCATCCGCATGATCTCGCGGTAGGCGTCGATGAACTTGTTGCGGACCTCGAGCGCGAACTTCAGCGAGAGCTCGGACTGCTTCAACGCAGCCGCGACTTCGTGGAAGTCCTGCACCTGTCCGGTGACGACGCCCTCGACGAGCGCGTCGGCGCGCTTCATCTGCGAGTCGACGTCCTTGATGCCGTCGACGAGCGCGGAGGAGAACGCGGAGGGCGTGGCCTCGGAGGAAGACGGAGCGGGCTCCGGGCCTTGACGCACGCGGGCGACGGCGTCGGAGTGCCGCTTGAGGGCGGACTCGATCGCGCTGCGCGCGAGGCTGGGGCCATCTCCGATGCGGTCGACCATGGGTCAGTCTGGGGGGGGGCGGGGGAGAGGAGGAGAGGAGAGGAAGAGAGGAGGAGAGGAGGAGAGGAGGGAGGACGGAGTGGGGACTGGTGTGAGTGGAGAGGGCTCTGATCATGCTGGCGGCGGCGGCGAGCACGCCGCTACTGTTGCGCCAGGCGCAGCGCGCGCTCCGCCATGCGCGAGAAGGTCTCCGCCGCATTGGCGTTCGCTTCGTAGGCGCGCACGGCCGTCATCAAGTCCGCCATCTCGAGCGTCGGATTGACGTTGGGCATCGTCACCCAGCCGTTCTCGTCCGCATCGGGATGCCCCGGGATGCGCACGCGCTCGAAGGGCGTCTGCTTGTCCTGCTCGATCGCGGCGACGTGCACGCCGGCGATCTCCTTCTTGCCGTCGATCGTCTTGCGCAGGAGGGGCGCGAAGCGCACGACCTGCCGACGATACGGTCCGCCGGCCGGAGTGCGCGTCACCTCGGCGTTGGCCAGGTTCTTGGCGACCACGTCGATGCGCACGCGCTCGGCGGCCATGCCGGACGAGCTGGCGCGCATGCCGCCGAAGAGCTTCTGGATACCGTTCATGATCAGCGTCCTTCACTGATGCTGGAGCGCAGCATCTCGTTGCGTGACTGCATGATGGCGGCGTACGTCTCGTACAGCAGCCAGTTCTCGCGCATCGCGTTGTTCTCGAGCTCGAGGCTGACGTTGTTGCCGTCGGGGCTCGACGGCGACGCCTTGTCCGTGTCGATGCGCGGCTGGATGTCCGCGAGCGATCCTCCCTTGCCCGTCGATGCGGCGTGCGCCAGCCTGTCCGCGAGCAGCTCTTCGAAGCGCACGACGCGCCGCTTGTAGCCGGGGACGTTCTGGTTGGCGACGTTCTCGGACAGGACCTTGGCGCGCAAGGTCGAGGCCGACATCAGCCGCAGCAGGAGCTCGTTGGGATCGTTGACGGACGTCATCGTTCGAGCTCAGGCCACCAGGCCCGTCGAGCGCCAGAGCTTCATCTTGTTCGACAGCGTGCGCGCGGTGACGCCCAGGCGCCGTGCCGCTTCGGTCTTGTTGCCGCGGGCCGAGTCGAGCGTGGACAGGATCGCGACGCGCTCGATCTCCTCGAGCTGACGGTTCGCGAGAGCGCCCGCTAGCGCGGTCGTGGGCAGCGAGGCCGACAGCTCGAGCCCCTTGCCCGTCGTCGTCGCGACCGGGCCGAACGCCAGGTCGCCGACGTCGATCGTGGTCTGGCGCAGCATCACGACCGCGCGCTGCACGACGTTCTCGAGCTCGCGCACGTTGCCCGGCCACGACCACGTGTTCAGACGCTCGATCGCCTCCGCGGTGAAGCGCGGCGTGTCGAAGCCGTTCTGGCGTGCGTAGTACTCGGCGAAATGATGGGCGAGGGGGACGATGTCCTCGACGCGCTCGCGCAGCGCCGACATGTGCACCGGCAGGACGTGCAGGCGGTAGTACAAGTCTTCGCGGAACGAACCCGAGCGCATTTCCGCCGCGAGGTCGCGGTTCGTCGTGGCGATGACGCGCACGTCGACCTTCAGCGTGTTGGTGCCGCCGACGCGCTCGAACTCTTCTTCTTCGAGCACGCGCAGGAGCTTGGCCTGCAGGTTGGGCGTGATCTCGCCGATCTCGTCGAGCATCAGCGTGCCGCCGTCGGCCAATTCGAAGCGGCCTTCCTTGGTCTTGTGCGCGCCGGTGAAGGCGCCGCGCTCGTGGCCGAAGAGCTCCGACTCGAGCAGCTGCTCCGACAGCGCCGCGCAGTTGACGCGGATGAACGGGCCGTTCTGGCGCGGCGAGCTCTGGTGGATGTAGTGAGCGACGCGCTCCTTGCCCGTGCCCGATTCGCCCGTGATCAGGACCGTGCCCTTGCTGCGCGCGATGCGGCCGGCGGTGCGCAGCGTCTCCAGCATCGCCGGGCTCTTCGCGACCATCGTCGAGGGCGTTTCGCCGCTGACCTCGCTGCGCAGGTACTGGTTCTCGCGCACGAGGCGCGTCGTGCGCTCGATGCGGTCGATGACGAGCTCGATCGCTTCGGCCGTGCACGGCTTGAGCAGGAAGTCCGACGCGCCCTGGCGCATTGCCTGCACTGCCGACTCGATCGTGCCCTGCGCGGTGATCATCACCGACGGCATGTCGGGCGACACCTCGCGGATCTTCTTCAAGAGCTCCATGCCGTCCATGCCCGGCATGCGCAGGTCCGTCAGCACGAGATCGGGATTCTGGTGCTGCGTGCGCTCGAGCGCCTCCTGACCGTTCTTCGCCTCGATCGGCTTGTATCCGAGCGCCGTGATCGCCTCGACCAGGAACTCGCGGCTGAGTGCGTCGTCGTCGACGACCAGAATGCGTTGGATGGACATCTTGGATCTCTACTGGAGTTGTTGAGGAATGCGGAACGCGATGTCCGCGCCGCCGAGTGATGAAGGTCTGGGTGAAACTTCGAGTCGGCCGCCGTGCAATTCGGCGATCGAATGGACCAGCGCTAGACCGAGGCCCGTGCCTTCGGCGCGCGTCGTGAAGAAGGGCTCGGCCACGCGAGAACGATGCGCCGGAGCAATACCGGGTCCAGCGTCCTGCACGCGGAAGAGCACGTCCGTCCCGTCGAGCGCGATCGACACGTCGACCACGCCCCCGTCGGGCTGGGCTTGCAGCGCGTTGGCCACCAAGTTGCGCAAGGCTTGTCGCACCTTGATGCGATCGGCTGCGAACGCAGGTGCACTAGCGGAAGAAATGACGCGCCACTTTTTCTCGGGTGCATTTCCGGGAAGAGCGCGCTGGGCGGCCTCCACGGCGCTCGTCAGGAGCTCCCGCGCGTCCACCGTCTCGAGCGTGAGACGCTCGGGGGACGCGATGGTCATCATGCTCGCGATGATCTGGTCTGCCTCGTCGACGCCTTCGCAGATGCGCGCGGCGAAGCGGGCGGCGCGCGTGCCGGGAGAGAGCTCGCGGCGGAGCAGCTCCGCGAAACCGCGCACCGCGTTGAGCGGGTTGCGGATCTCGTGCGCGATGCCGCCCGACATGTTGCCGAGCGCCGCCATGCGGCTCTGCGCGTGCAAGCGCTCCTGCAGGCGCTCGATCTCGGTGCGGTCGTCGAGGATCTCGACGGAGCCGCCGGCCTCCGTCGCGCCCGAGGCGCGGATCGGAGAAGAACGCGCGGAGAGGATGCGCACCTCGCCATCGGGCCGCGTGTGCTCGCGGTTCTCGCCGCGCGAAGTCTGCGCGTCGGAGAGGGGCGGCGTGCGCGAGCCCATCAGCTCCTGCGCGGCCATCCCCAGGATCTGGCACGCGGCTTCGTTCACGCGCACCACGACGTCCTTGTCGTCGCGCACCATGACTCCGGTGGGGAGCGCGTGCAGGATGGCTTCGAGGCGCGCGCGCACCGCGTCGAGCTCGACCACCTTGCGCGCGAGCTCCTCGTTCGCGGCGACGAGCTCGCGGTCGACGCGCTCGGCGCGCTCTTCGAGGCGCGCATAGCTCGCGCGCAGGCTCTCTTGGATCGTCGTCAACGCCGCGACGATCCGGGCGGCGTCGTCGGCGCCGGCCGAAAGCTCGGCGTCGTGCGCCAGGAGTTGCGCCTTCGACATCACGGCTGGTGGTTCTCCGTGCCGGCGGGCTTGTCGCCGCTCTTGTCGGACGGCTTGTTCGTGCTCTCGCTCGGGCCTTGCTCGGCGCCCTTTTCGGCGGCGGCCTTCTCGATCGGCTTGGAGGCGGGCTTCTCGACGGCCTTCGACTCCGCGTGCGGCTGCTTCTGCTTCCACAGCAGGAGCTCGAGGTCCGTGCGCGCGCGTTCGGCAGCCCAGCTCGCGTCCTTGCGCGCCGACAGGGTCGTGTAGAGCGCGACGGCTTCGTCGGTGCGGCCGAGCGACTCGAGCGAGCGCGCGCACCAGTACTGGCAGCGCGGATCCTCGGGCTGCGTCCGCAACACGGCGAGCGCACCCTCGAACTTGCCCGCGTGGTAGAGCGCTTCGCCCTGCCGCAGCGGATCGACGGTGAATCCCGGCGCTTCGAACGACGTGAGGTTGGTGAGCGGATCGGTCGTCGGCTTGACCTTGGTGGGGGATTCCGAGCCGACGGCGCGCGGAACGGGCGTGCCCTTGGCCGCGGCGGCGGCCGCGAGAGCGTCCCAGTCCGTCTGCAGACGCGAGACCTCGAAGCGCAGCTGAGCCAGGCGCTCGTCGTCCGCGAGCGGGTCCTTGCCGGGCGCCGGAGCGCGCTGGATCACGTCCTCGATCGCATTCTTGTCACCGCGCTCGATGCGCGCGCGCAGGCCGCTCAGCTCCTCGAGGTTGTGCACGGCACGGTCGAGCGAGAGCTCCAGGTCGGCTCGGCTGCCCTTCTGCATGCCGAGGCTCGACACGACGAGCAGTGCACCGAGGCCGGCGTTGAGCGCAAAGCCGAACTTCATCATCAGAGTCGTCCTCCGTACGCCTGCGCCGCGAGCTCCCACTGCGAAGCGTTCTCGTAGAGCTCGCCCGCGAGCAGGTAGATGCGCCTGCGGTTCTCGGGGTAGCGCACGTCGTCGAGCGCCAAGCGCAGCTCGCCGACCGCCGCCTCCGCGTTGACCATCGCGCCCGTGCAGCGAGCGTGGACGAGCACGACGCGCGTCAGATCGGGCTCGCTCAGGGAGACGCGCTCGTTCCACGGCGTGTCGAGCGCGCGCAGCGCTTCGTCGAACTCGCCGCTGATGCACAGCTCCTCGGCGTGATCGATGCGCACCGCGCGCACGTCGACCTTCTTCACTTCCAGGCCCAGCTTCTCGCGCGCGCCGTCGGCGACGGGCAGGACGTCCTGCTCGGCCGAGGTGCCCGCGGCCAGGCGCTCGACGAAGAGCACGCCGAGCATGTCGCCGGCCTTCGACGCACTGCGTGCGGCGCGCGCGAGCGCCGTGCGGCGTCGGTCGTCGCCGCCGCCCGAGCTCGACCACGCCAGCCAGGCGCGCGCCGCTTCGCCGGGCATGTCGGCGCGCTCGAACGCTTCGGCGCGCAGCCGCAAGGCGTCAGCGCCAGAAGCCTGATCCAATCCCGCCGCCATCGCCGCGTCGAGTGCGACGAGAGCATCCGCGCCGCGATCCGCCGCCACGAGAGCCGCCGCGCGCACGAACATCCGGTCGGCGGTCTCGGCCTTCGATTCCGACGGCATCAGGCGATCGAGGGCATCGATGAGCGCGAGCGCCTGGTGACCGTCGCCCTGGAACGCGAGGCAGCGCGTGAGCTCGATGCGCGCCTTCACCGCGTAGGGATTGGGCGGAGGACGGTTGGCGAGCTGCGACCAGCCCGCCGCCGCATCCGCCCACTCGCCGTGTCGTTGGCGCAGGATCGACGCGCGCATCAGCGCTTCGCCGACGAGCGGTGAATCAGGATGCGCGCGGACGAGCGCGTCGTAGTGCGAGCGCGCGGCCGTGTCGTGCTGCCGCGATTCCTGGATCTCGCCCAGCGCCATTTCGGCCCCGGCCGCACCCTCCGAATCGGCGAAGCGCCGCAGCGCGCGCACGAACATGACCTCGGCCATGTCCTCGAGCTGCTCGATCGAGGCCGTGTCGTCGAGGTCGGGGCGCAGCGTGATCGAGCTCGACTTGACCTGCGAGCGCAATCCCGCCGTGCCGGCGAGGCCGTCGACCGTGATGTCGAGCGGGCGGTCGGCCAGATCGACGTCGATCGGATCGAAGACCATGCTCGCATCGAGGCCCACCAGGTCGCGGCCGCACTTCTGCGCGAGCTCGCGCAGGAGCACGTCGACGCCGACCTGCGTGGCCTTCACCGTGCACAGGGTCTCGTCGTTCTCGGTGCGCACGCTCACGACGGGGTCGTCCGCGAGCAGCGGCACGAGGAGGAGGATCCAGAGCGCGCGCATCAGTGCTTCTCCTCCGCGGGCTGTTCCGCATGCGCCTTGTCCGCCGCAGCCTTGTCGTCGACGTGAGGTTCACTCGCGATCTTCGCGCCCGAGCGGGCGCGCGCTTCGTCGTGGTAGCTCTGCGCGATCAGGTAGGCAGCGCGCGGCTCGACTTCGGCTCGCAGGCCGGGCGACATGCGCTCGGCGCGCGCGAGCAGGCGGCTCAGGCGCTTGCGGGCGGAGCCGTAGTCGCCCGTGCGGATCTCTTCGGCCGCGATCTGGATCGCCGTGCGCTCGAGCGCATCGATCCCTTCGAGGCCGCCCGCGCTAGCGAAGTCACCCGTGGGCGCACGATCGTTCACGTCGCGGCGCGCGCGCTCGAGCCGCTTCGAAGCGGTGTCGATCTCCGCGCGCAGCTCGTCGAGCCCGCTGCCGAAGCGCGTGTGCGTGCGCCACAGGAACCAGAACCCGCCCGCGTTGAGGACGATCAGCAGCGCGAGCGCGACACGCACGCCGAGAAGGCGCGTGCGCCGCAGCAGCGAAGCTCGCGGCGCCTGCACCTCTTCGTCCGCCTCCTCGTTCGGGATCGCGGCCAAGGGCGCGGCGACCATCACCGGCTTGGGGCGTTGCTCGGGAATCGGACCGGCGAGGGGCGCGGGCGTCGGCGCGGGAGGAGTCGTCGAGCTCAGCGTCGACGCTGGAGCCGGCATCGAGGCCTGCTTGGGCAGCGCCGGCGGAGGTCCGGGATCCGGCGGCAGCGTGCGCACCTCGGAGCTCGCGGTCGTGCGCTCCTGCAGACCCTCGAGCGTCATTTCGATGATCGGGAAGTCGAAGAGGTCCTCGTCCTCGTCGAACGGAGCGCCGCCTTGGTCGTTCGGTGTGCGTTCCTGTGCAGCCATGCGTCAGCTCCACAGTGCGCGCTCGGCGAGCGCGCGCGTTTCGGGGCCCGCGAGGAGGCGGCCGACGACGACCGCCAGCGCCGGCGAGAGCAGGTGAACGTGCGACGTTTCCGCGCGCCGCAGCGTGTGCAGCACCCGCCGTGCGGCGTCGGGTGTGAGGAAGTCGTGGTCGGACAGGTCGACGCCGTGCTCTTCGTCGAAGGCGACGAACGTCGTCGTGAAGCGCATGTCCACCCGCGTGCCGCGGCCGACCTCGGATTCGATGGTCAGCCCTTCGCAGAGCGAGATCGCGCGTGACAAGCCGCTGTGCAGCGGAGTTCCGAGCAGCTCCTCGTCGAGGCGCGAAACGTCGAAGCCGATGCCTTCGTCCACGATGCGCACGCGCAGGTCGCCGCCGTCGCGCCAGGCGCTGACGCGCACGATGCCGGAGCGGTCGAGGTACGCGCGCCGGAAAGAATTGTCGACGACCTCGACGACGGCGCCGCCGATGCGCGCGCGGCAGGAGGGGCCGATGCCTGTCTCGAGCGCGAAGGCCGCGACCGCGCGCGCGGCGCGCACGCTCGTCGTGGCCGAGGTCGAGTACACGCGCTCGAGAGCGTTCGTGCAGGCGGCCTCGGCCCGGATGCCGGAAGCTCGCTCGTTCGATTCGGAAGTCCCGGTCCGCTTGGAAGGCAAGTCACGCATGACGTGGAAGTGGTTGCCGTCGCGAGCGCGTCGAGCGCCTGCGAGGCAGACAACTTTTCGTCTCGAGGCCGGAATCCCTTGAACCATCCCGCGCGCGACCCGGAGTTTGTTTCCCGAGCGGGAGAGGTCCGACAGACCGCTTCGTGTCAGGAGGCGGCGAGGCCGTACGTGCGCATCTTGTTGTAGAGCGTCGTGCGGTTGACCCCGAGAACGCGCGCTGCCTGCGAGCGGTTGCCGGCGGCGTCGCCCAGGACGCGCTCGATCAGCGCGCGCTCGACGCTGCGCAGCGAGCAGTCGGGGATCGACAGGTGCATGCCGTTCATCGGCTGGGTCCCCGTCCCCGTTCCGTTGGTGTTCGCCGTGTCGAGCAGCAGGTGCTCGGGCCCGATCCAGCCGTCGCGCGCGAGCAGGACCGCGCGCTCGATCACGTTGCGCAGCTCGCGCACGTTGCCCGGCCAGCGATGCTGCGCCAGGGCGTCGACCGCCTCGAGCGTCAGCCCCCGCGGCGTGCAGCCGATCTCGCGGCCGAAGATCTCGACGAATCCCTGCACGAGCCGCGGCAGGTCCGCGGTCCGGTCCCGCAGCGCCGGAACGCGGATCGAGAGCACGTTGAGCCGATAATAGAGGTCTTCGCGGAAGCGCCCCGCGCTGACCATCTGCCCCAGGTCGCGGTTCGTCGCGGCCAGGATGCGCACGTCGATCGCATGATCCACCGCACTGCCGACCGGACGGAACGTGCGCTCCTGCAGCACGCGCAACAGGTGCGCCTGCAGGTTCATGTCGAGCTCGCCGATCTCGTCCAAGAGGATCGAGCCGCCGTGCGCCGCCGCGAAGAGCCCCTCGCGACCGCCCGGCAGCGCGCCCGTGAAAGCTCCCGACGCATAGCCGAACAGGTCCGCTTCGAGCAGTCCGTCCGCGAAGCCGGCGCAGTTCACCGCGACGAAGGGCTTGTCCTTGCGCGCCGAGCGGCGGTGGATCTCACGCGCAACGATTTCCTTGCCCGTGCCCGACTCGCCCATGACGAGCACGGTCGTGCGCGGCGTCGCCGCGACGCGCTCGATCGCCGTGACGACGTCGCCCATCGCGCGGCTTTCGCCCCATTCGATCCAGCTCCCGGCGGCCGTTTCGAGCCCACCGGCGAATTCCTTCCTGTCGGAGAGCACTCGCATCACGCCCTCCGATCGGCAGGAACGCCGCTCGGCCGAAGGAATTTCCGCCCCGGGGAATCCTTGCGTCCCGAAAAAGCTCGGCCAGGGTCTCATCCGGCGCGCCCTGGCTCCGAGAACAAGGGCCAGACCTTTCTCCCGACCGGAGAAGAGTCAGGCCTCCGCCAGTCACCAACTCAAGGAACGTCATGGGTCTCAGAATCAACACGAACATCGCGTCGCTGAACGCGCAGAACAACCTGGACTCGGTTTCGAACCGCCTGTCCGGCAACTACTCGCGCCTGTCCTCGGGTCTGCGCATCACGAAGGCCGGCGACGACGCCGCCGGTCTCGCGATCAGCGAGAAGCTGCGCGCGAAGATCAGCTCGTACGACCAGAGCGGCCGCAACGCCCAGGACGGCATCTCGCTCGTCCAGACGGCGGAAGGCGCCCTCCAGGAGTCGGGCAACCTCTTGAACCGCATCCGCGAGCTCGCGGTCCAAGCGGCCAACGGCACGCTCGGCGCGACGGAACGCACCACGATCAACAACGAAGTCAGCTCGCTCGTCAGCGAAATCGACCGCATCGCGAGCACGACCGAGTTCAACGGCGTCAGCCTGCTCAACGGCAGCACGACGACCGCCTCGATCCAGGTCGGCATCAACGCCAGCCAGACGGTCGACGTCGCGCTGCAGAACTCGACCGCCACGACGCTCGGCGTCAACTCGGTCGCGACGGACACGGTCGCGAACGCGAACCTCGCCATCACCGCGGTCGACGCCGCGATCAACACGCTGGCGCAGTCGCGCGGCAAGCTCGGCGCCTCGCAGAACCGCCTCCAGAGCGCGTACTCGACGGTCCAGACCGCCCGCGAGAACACCAGCGCCGCCGAAAGCCGCATCCGCGACGTCGACTTCGCCTCGGAAACGGCGGACCTGACCCGCAACACGATCCTGCAACAGGCCGCCACGTCGGTGCTGCAACAGGCCAACGTGCAGCCGCAGCTCGCGCTGTCGCTCCTCCGCGGCTAGTCGAGTGGCTGACGCGCGCCCGCGCGCGTGAGGCCGGAACCTGAAACGGCAGCCGGAGTCCTTCGAAAGGGCTCCGGCTGTCGTGTCATTGGGGAAGAAAGTGCCGGGCGCGAGCGTGGGCGCTCACGCGGATGCCCCTTTCGACCGATAACGAGAGCGGCCCACTGGGTCGGAATCGCAGCTCACCATGACTTCATACGGCAGCGGCATCGGCATCGGCGGACTCGCGAGCGGCATCGACTCGAGCTCCATCATCCAGAAGCTCGTCCAGCTCGAGAGCATCCCGATCACGCAGATCCAGGACAAGGTCACCAAGCAGAAGAGCAAGCTCAACAGCGTCTCGCAGCTGCAGGGGCTCGTGAAGGACCTGCAGGCGAAGGCCAAGGCCGTGTCGACGCAGTCGGACTTCCTCGTGTTCGACGTCAACTCGAGCAAGACCGGCGTCGCGAGCTTCAGCGCCACGGGCTCGGCGGCTTCGGCTTCGCACACCCTGACCGTGAACCAGCTCGCGTCGATCGATCGCTGGGCGTTCGACGGCGTACCCGACGCGACCACCAACCTGACGGCGAGCGCCGGCCAGTCCGTGTCCTTCACGGCCAACGGCACGGCCTACCAGATCGACGTCGACCCGACCTCGTCGTCGCTCGAGAACATCGCCTCGCAGATCAACACCGTGGCGCACGCCGACGTGGCTGCGACCGTCGTGAACACCGGGACGACGGCGGCGCCCAGCTTCAAGCTCGTCATCACCTCGAAGAACAGCGGTGCGGACGGCCGCGTCAGCGGCATCGCCAGCAGCGTCACCGGCCTCACCATCGATGCGACCGCGCCGAACGTGGACGGCACGCCCGCGAGCACGAACAACATCACGGTGGGGTTGAACGCGATCGCGGTCGTGGACGGTCTCACGGTCGAGCGCTCGACGAACGAGTTCTCGGACGTGATCACCGGCGTCTCGTTCACGGTGCAGGCCGCGGACCCCGCGGAGCAGATCACCTTCAGCGCCGTGCCCAACAAGTCCGCGGTGAAGACCAAGGTCCAGGGCCTCGTCGACAGCTACAACGCCGTCATCAACTTCATCAACACGCAGAACACCTACAACAAGGACTCGGGCGCGGGCGGCGTGCTGTTCGGCGACCAGATCCTCTCCACGGTCCGCAACACGATCAACAACGCGCTGTTCGACGTCCCGCTCGACGACGTGACGAACGACACCACCGGCTATGCGACCTTGAGCGTCGTGGGCATCTCGCGGCAGAGCGACGGCACGCTCCTGATCGACCAGACCAAGCTCGACGACAAGCTCAACACGAACATCGCTGCCTTCGCCGATCTCTTCGTGGACACGGACGGATTCGACAACGGCGGAGCCGCGCAGAACACGCCCGAGTACTACATCGACACGACGGAGGACTCCGGCCTGGCTGCGTCGCTCAACCGCGCGATCGACCAGATGGTCAAGCTCACGTCCAGCGCGAGCGGCCTCACGATCAAGGGCCTCTTCGACGCGCGCAACGAGACGATCAACAAGCAGATCAAGGACCTGAACGACCAGATCCTCGCGAAGCAGACCTACATCGACAAGTTCGAGCGCGACTTGCAGAGCAAGTTCGCCAACCTCGAAGCGACCATCGGGAAACTCAACGCGGCCGGCTCGGGTTTCGCGGCCGCCATTTCGGGACTCTGACGATGAACACGACCGATCAACGCAACGTGGCCGACGTGTACCTCGAGAACGCGGTGGAGAACGCTCCGCCGGTGAAGCTCGTGCGCATGATGGTCGAGGGCGCCGTGCGCTTCCTCGACCGCGCGATCGCGACGCCGGCGCGACCGGACCGCCGCGCGTTCGTGAACTGGTGCCAGCGCGCCGACGCCATCGTGCTCGAGCTGCGCCTGTCGCTCGTGCCCGTCGAAGGGTCGGACCTGACGACGAACCTCCAGAACCTGTACGTGTTCTGCGAGGGGCGCATCGGCCAGGCGCTGACGACCGATAGCCCCGAGCCGCTGCACGAAGCGCGCAAGGTGCTCGTGACGCTGCTCGACGCGTGGCAGCGGATCGAGACGCCGCCCGAGCCGGACGCGGCGGCATGAGCAGCGCGGCCGAGCGCGCGGCGCAGCTGCGCGAACTCGACGCGATCGAGCGCCGTCTGCGCACCTTGATCTCGATGATCGAGGCGCCCGTCACGGACATCGACGGCCTCGTGCGCGCCGCTGCGGAGCTGTCCAGCCAGGAGCTCGACGCGCAGAAGCTCCTCGCGCGATTCGAAGGCGCCGGAGCAGCCGAAGTCGCGAGCTTGAAGCGCCGCCTCGGCCGGCTCGTGGACCTCGAGGCTGTCGCGCGCGCGGCCTGCAGAGGCGAGCTCGTGAGGACCGCCGAGGCCATGGATCGCGTGCGGCACGTGCGCACGCAGCTCGACACGCTGCGCTCCGTCGACGGCGCCGGCGAGACGCTCGACTACACGAGCTGACCGCGCCTGCGTGGTGGTGACATCCACCACACCTGTCGAGATCTTCGACAGGCGAGCGAGCGCGATGAGCGCTGGAACCCCCGAGCGGGCCTCCAGGATGCGCATCGGTCGGATGGCACCGGCCTTGCTTGGAATCGTGCGCGCGACCGAGCGCACCGCATGATCCAACATCTCGCACTGACCACCGATGCCGCCGCGCGCACGGAGCCCGGTGGTCCCGACATGACGCGCTACGTGCTCGTCTGCTTCGTGCTCCTCGGCCTCATCGGGGGCGTGGCGTACCTGTTCAAGCGCTTCATCGCCTCGTCGGTGCGCGCGCGCGCGTCGAAGCGCTCCCTGCAGATCGTCGACGTGCTGCCGCTCGGCGGCAAGCAGCGCCTGTGCGTCGTGCGCTGCTACGACCGCACGTTCGCGCTCGGGCTGGGTGACAAGGAGGTCGCGCTGATCGCCGAGCTCGACGCGCAGGCGACGCCGGCCAAGCCCGAAACGACGTTCGCGACGCTGCTGAAGCGCAAGCAGGCCGTCGAACCCGACCCCGAAGCGATCGTTCCCGCGCCGCGTAAGCGCAGCGTGATGACCGGCGGGGGACTCTTCGCATGAGCGCCATTCCCAGGCTGAGGATCCTGTGCGCGCTCCTCGCGGCCGTCATCCTCTTCTGCGCGGCGCCGAGTTCCTTTGCGCTGCAAAGCAAGTCACAGGACGCCAACGGGAACGTGGCCGCTGCCACTGCGGACGCGCTCCGCGACGGCCTCGAGGCGGTGAGCGGGCTGCAGGGCGGCTCCAGCCAGGCCGCGGAGGGCGAGAAGTCGGACAAGGGCGCCGAAACGCGCAGCGCGACCGCCATCGAGATCGCGGTGCTGCTGACGGTGCTGTCGCTCTTGCCCGCGATCCTCGTCACGATCACGAGCTTCACGCGCATCATCATCGTGCTCTCGTTCGTGCGCCGCGCGCTGGGCGTGAACGAGCTGCCGCCGAACCCGGTGTTGATCGGGCTGTCGTTGTTCTTGACCAGCTTCGTGATGACTCCGGTCGCGAACCGCGTCTACGAATCGGCCTGGAAGCCCTACAAGGCCGGCACGCTCGACATGGAGCAGGCCGGTGACAAGGCCTGGGTCGAAATGCGCGGCTTCCTGCTGGCGAACACGCGCAAGAGCGAGCTCGACCTCTTCGCCGACATGGCGAAGCTGCCGCAGACCGCCCCCGGCGCGGCGACCGACGACACCATCCCCGACCTGCCGATGCGCGTGGTCGTGCCGGCGTTCGTGCTCTCCGAGCTCAAGACGGCGTTCCAGATGGGCTTCCTGCTCTTCCTGCCGTTCCTCGTCATCGACCTCGTGGTGTCGAGCGTCCTGCTGTCGATGGGCATGTTCATGTTGCCGCCCGTGATGATTTCGACGCCGTTCAAGATCCTTCTCTTCGTGCTCGTCGACGGCTGGCACCTCGTCTGCCAATCGCTCGTCACGAGCTTCGTCACGACCTGAGCGCGCTGATCAGACACACATGAACCCGATCGACCTGCACATCACCGAGCTGGCGCGCGACCTCCTGTGGACGACGGCGCTGCTCGCCGGGCCCGTGCTCATCGTCGGCCTGCTCGTCGGGCTGTGCGTGAGCCTGTTCCAGGCGCTGACGAGCGTGCAGGAGCAGACGATGAGCCTCATCCCCAAGATGCTGGCGGTGATGCTCGTCGTGCTGTTGCTGCTCGCGCCCGGCCTGCAGATCATGCGCGAGTACACCGAGCGCATCTTCAGCGAGCTCGTCTCGTTCGGAACGAGCTGAAGTGCGCTTCCCCCCGGGAACACTCGAGGCCTTCGGTCTCTTCCTCATCCGTTCGAGCGCGCTCGTCCTGAGCGCGCCGATCCTGGGGACGGCGACCGGGTTCGCCGGCTACAAGATCGCGCTGATCTGCGGCGTGTCGTTCCTCCTGTACGGCGTGCACGGCGCGCCGCTCGCTCACGCCCCGCAGCCGATCGAGTTCGGCTGCCTGGCGCTGCGCGAAGTGCTCATCGGCCTCGCGCTCTCGTTCAGCTTGCACGCCGTGATGATGGCGTTTCGCGTCGCGGGCGAGCTCGTCGGCCACGAGATGGGCTTCAACATGGCCTCGATCGTCGATCCGAACACGGGCATCCACTCGCCGGTGCTCACGCAGCTCTACGAGGTGTTCTTCACGCTCGGCTTCTTCATGGTCGGCGGTCACCAGCTCCTCTTGCGCGGCCTGGCGCAGTCGTTCGAGCGCGCGCCGGTCGGCTCGTTGAACGTCGGCGAGAGCCTGCCCTGGCTGGCGGAGAAGCTCTTCTCGCAGATGTTCACCGCCGGCCTGACGTTCGCCGCGCCCGTGCTGGTGCTGCTGATGGTCGCGTCGCTGCTGCTCGCCTTCCTCGCGCGGGCGGTGCCGACCTTGAACGTCAACGAAGTCGGCTTCACGGCGCGCATCGCGATAGGGCTCGGCGCGCTTCTCGTCTTCGCGCCGCTGCTCGCGCCGGCGCTCACCAACCTCTACGGCCACGTCGAGCGCGGCCTCACCGCCACGCTCGATGCGATCGCGAGCTGACGCACATGGCTGAAGACGGCGACAAACAGGACAAGACCGAGTCCGCGACCCCAAAGCGGCGCGACGACGCGCGCGAGCAGGGCCAGGTGGCGATGTCGCAGGACGCGGTCGCCGCGGCCGCCCTCGTCGGCGGGGCGCTCGTGCTCGTGGTCGGCGGGCGCGTGCTCGCGACGCACTCGGGCGAGCTGCTCGAGGGCTCGTTCAGCCAGTTCGGCGAGATCGCGAAGCAGGACCTCTCGGCCGCCGAATGGGCGCGCGTCGTGCGGGGCAGCGTGCAATCGATGTTCATGCCGACCATGGTCATCGTGCTCCCGCTGCTGCTCGTCGTCGTCACCAGCGCCTACGCGCAGGTCGGCTTGAAGATCACGCCCAAGGCCGTCGCGTGGAACCCCGGCAAGCTCAACCCGATGCAGGGTTGGAGCAAGGTGTTCAGCTCGCGCGGCGCGGTGCGCACGGCGACGTCGTTCACCAAGACGCTCTTCGTGACCGCCGCGACCGTGCTCACCGCCTGGCACGACGTCCCCGCGATCAGCAGCCTCACAGGATCCGAGCTCGGGCCGGTGCTGGCCGCTATCGGCAAGGTGTTCACCCACTGCGCGCTCGCTGCGCTGATCGCGATCGTGCTCGTCGCCACGTTCGATCTCCTCTACCAGCGCTGGCAGCACGAGCGCGACCTGCGCATGAGCCGCAAGGACATCCAGGAAGAGGCGAAGTCGACCGACGGCGATCCGCACGTCAAGGCCAAGATCCGCGGCCTGCAGCGCGAGATGGCGCGCCGGCGCATGATGTCCGAGGTCCCCAAGGCGACGGTCGTCATCACGAACCCGACGCACTACGCCGTCGCGCTGCGCTACGACCGTGAAGGCGACGAGAAGGCGGGCCGGGCGCCCGTGCTCGTGGCGAAGGGCGTCGACGACGTCGCGCAGAAGATCAAGGCGGTCGCGCGCGAAGCCGGCGTGCACCTGCACGAGGACGTTCCGCTCGCGCGCGCCATCCACGCGCAGGTCGAGATCGGCGAGGAGATTCCCGAGGCTTTGTTCCAGGCGGTCGCCGGAGTGCTCGCCTACGTCTATCGCATCCAGGGCAACGCGCCCGTCGGAGCTGACGCATGAGCGCGGCGCACACGAAGCCCTCGGCGCAGGCAGCGGGAGCGCGCAAGGGCGGCGGGTTCCTCGAGCGCTGGGCCGACTGGGGCATGGGCCTCGGCGTGCTCGGGCTCATCGTCACCCTGATCGTGCCGGTGTCGCCGATCGTTCTCGACCTGCTCCTGGCGATCAACATCACCGTCTCGTCGCTGCTGCTGCTGGTGACGATGAACGCGCGCGGGGCGAGCGAGCTCTCGACGTTCCCGACGATCCTCCTGTTCACGACGCTGTTCCGGTTGGGCCTGAACGTCGCGAGCACGCGCCTGATCCTCACCGAGGGCAGCGCCGGTCACATCATCCACGCGTTCGGCGAGTACGTCGGCGGGGACAACCTGGCCGTCGGCCTCGTCGTCTTCCTGATCCTGATCATCATCCAGTTCATCGTCATCACGAAGGGCTCGGGGCGCATCAGCGAAGTGGCCGCGCGCTTCGTGCTCGACGCGATGCCCGGCAAGCAGATGGCGATCGACGCCGACCTGAACACCGGCCTGATCGACGCGACCGAGGCGCGCCTGCGACGCGCGGCCGTCGCGAAGGAGGCCGAGTTCTACGGAGCGATGGACGGTGCGTCGAAGTTCGTGCGCGGCGACGCGATCGCGGGCTTGATCATCACCGCCTTGAACCTCATCGGCGGCATCGCGATGGCGACGTGGCGCGGCATGGACCTGTCGCACGCGGTCGACCGCTACTCGAAGCTCACGATCGGCGACGGGCTCGTGTCCCAGATCCCGGCGCTGTTCATCTCGACGGCGGCGGCGGTGCTCGTCACGAAGAGCACGAGCGAGAAATCGCTGGGCTCCGACCTGATGGGCCAGATGGGCAGCCGTCCGCGCGCGACGCTGATCGCGGCCGGCCTGATCTTCGTGATCGGCCTCCTCCCCGGCTTGCCCGCGCTGCCCTTCTTCGTGCTCGCGAGCATCCTGATCATCGTGTGGCGCTCGACGAGCGCGAGCGCAGCCGCGAAGGAGCTCGCCGCCTCGCGCCCCGAGACGGCGCAGACGCCGGCGCAGACGGCGGAGAACGCCGCGAAGGTCGAAGAGCAGCGCGTCGAAGAGCTGATGCAGGTCGACCGCGTCGCGCTCGAGATCGGGTACCGGCTCATCCCGCTGGTGCAGGAAAAGGGCGGCGGCGGGATCCTCGATCACATCTCGCAGCTGCGCAAGCGCTTCGCCTCGCGCGAGGGCGTCGTCATCCCGCCGGTGCGCATCAAGGACAACATCCGCCTCGGCCCGACCGCGTACCGCATCCTCGTCGGTGGGCACGAAGTCGCGCGCGGCGAGATCGAGCCCGGCCAGTTCCTCGCGATGGACGGCGGCCACGTGACGAGCAAGCTGCCCGGCAAGCAGGTCAAGGACCCGACGTTCGGCCTGCCCGCGACGTGGATCGCCGACAGCACGCGCGACCAGGCCGAAATGTCCGGCTGGACCGTCGTCGATCCGACGAGCGTGCTCGTCACGCACCTGTCCGAGACGCTCAAGGCCGCGGTGGGGGACATCCTCTCGCGCGACGACGTCAAGGAGATCGTCGAAAAGGTCAAGAAGACTTCGCCGGCCGTCGTCGAGGAATTGATCCCGGCGAAGATGGGCTACGGCGACGTGCAGCGCGTGCTGCGCAACCTGCTGCGCGACGGCGTCTCGATCCGCAACATGCCGGCGATCCTGGAGACGCTGGCCGACAACGCCGGCAAGGCCAAGGACAGCGAAGCGCTCACGGAGCTCGTGCGCTCGCGCCTGTCGCGCGCTCTTTGCGAGGCGCACGCCGACCGCGACGGAGCCGTGCACGCCGTCACGCTCGACCCCGACATCGAGCAGAAGCTCGCCGCCGCCGTGAACGGCGCGCGCGATGCCGACGCGAACGTGGTCAGCCCGGCCTGGCTGCAGAAGCTGATGGAGCGCACGAGCGCTTCCGTCGCGCAGTCGACGAAGGGCGGCAAGGACGTCGTGCTGCTCGTGCGCTCGTCCGTGCGCCGCTTCCTGAACGAGCTCGTGCGCTCGTCGATGCCCAAGACCACGGTGCTCTCCTACAACGAGGTCGCGCCCGCGCGCACCGTCGTCACGGCTGCTGTCGTCCGGATGGAGGATTGAACATGCACGTTCATCGAGTCATAGCACCCTCTCTGCGTGAAGCGCTCCAGCGCGCGCGCCGTCTGCACGGCGAGGACGCCGTCGTCGTGGGGCAGGAGCTCGCGAAAGGCGGCAACGTCACGCTCACCGTGGCGCGCCGCGGAGGGCCGAAGGCCGCAATCGCGATCGCTCCGCGCAAGGGGAACGAGAGCGTCACGCTGAAGCGCGGCCTGGACGAGGTGTCACGCCGGCTGCGCAAGAACGGCGCGACGCCGGCTTTCGTGGAGCGCGTGATCGCGGCGACCGTCCAGAAGTACAGCGACCTGCGCGGCCAGGTCGGCGCGCCCGACGTGCACGTCCTCGACGTGGCGGCGGACGCCATCGGGACGATGTTCACGACGACCAGGCTTCCGCGAGCCCACGGCAAGGCGCGCGTGCTCGCGCTCGCGGGCGCGGGCGGAGTGGGCAAGACGACGACGATCGCGAAGCTCGCGCTGCGCCTCGTGCAGGCGAGCCGGCGCATCGAGCTGATCACCTTCGACGCCGAGCGGCCCGGCGCGGTCGAGCAGCTGCGCGCGTGGGCCGACCTCCTGGGGACGCCGTTCCGCGTGGCCCGCAGCGGCGCCGAGCTCGACGTGCAGTCCGTCGTCACCGCCGACCTGTTGCTGGTCGACACGAGTGGGCGGCCCGAGCGCGACATCGCGCGCCTTGCGCGCACGCGCGACGCGTGTGCCGCGGCAGGCGCCGACCTCGAGACCTACGTCGTGCTCTCCGCCGGCTCCTCCGGCAGCACCTTGCGCGCGATCACGTCCACGCTGTCGCGCCTCGAGCCGAAGGCCGTGATCGTCACGAAGCTCGACGAGACGGACGAGCCCGTCGGCGTGCTGGAGCACGTGCTCGAAACCAACCTGCCCGTCGCGTTCTTCACCGACGGCCCCGACGTCCAACAGAACCTGCATCGCGCGGCGCCGCAGCACTTCGGCGACCTGTGCCTGCTCGGGAGGATCGCATGACCACGGCAACAGCTCAGGCTCGCACACAGCGCGCGCGCGGCGACACGCGCGGACCGATCGTGCTCGTCACCGGCGGCAAGGGCGGAGTGGGCAAGACCACGCTCGCCGCGAACACAGCCTTCGCGCTGGCGCGCAAGGGTCGCCGCGTGCTGCTCGTCGACCTCGACCTGGGCCTCGCGGACACGCACGTCCTCCTGCGCATCACGCCGCCGCGCACGCTCGAGGACGCGCTGATGGGGCGCTGCGAGCTGACGGATTGCATCGTGCGCACGGAAGCCGGCCTCGACGTGCTGGCGGCGAGCTCAGGATCTCCGCACATGGGCCAGCTAGGCGATGCGCTGCGCGCGCGCCTGTGCACGGGCTTGCGCGACCTGGCGCGCGACTACGACCTCGTCGTCGCCGACGGCGCCGCCGGCATCGGCCCCGACGTGCTCGCCTTCTGCGAGCTCGCCGACCACGTGCTGGTCGTCACGACGCCCGAGCCTATGGCGATCACGGACGCATACGGCCTGATCAAGGCTCTGCACACGCACGGCGAGACGCAACAGCGCGACGTCGCCACGCCCGAGCTCGTCGTCAACCGCGCCTCGGGCCTCGAGGAAGCCGAGTCGACCGCCGCGAAGCTGCGCCTGGTGTGCGAGCGCTTCCTCTCGCGCTCGCCGCGCAACGCCGGATGGATGCCCGCGTCGGGCGCGGTCGAGATCGCCGCCCGTTTCCAGCGGCCTTTCGCGCTCGATCCGCGGCCCACGCTGGCGCACACGTGCCTCGACGCGCTGGCCGCGCGGCTCTCGCGCCTGGGAGCCGTTCCCGAAAAGTCTTCCAGGGCCTCAAGCGCCTCATGATCCTTCCCGATAGATCGCCTGCCCGTTCGCTCGCAAGGGTCTGGCTCGCCGTGGGGCGACGCCTGGCCGTCGCTGCCGGCGCGTCCACGGCTCTCGTTTGCCTCCTGTGTCACAACTCGCTGCTCGCAGCCTCGATGCGCGGCGCGTTGGCGCTCGTCGCCGCGTCGATCGTCGTGCGCGTCGGACACGCCGCGCTGATGAACGTTCCCGCGCGTCAACGCGTCGTGGAAAAGCGCGAACCCGCTCAACGCCGGTGATGAAGAACATGTCGTCCATGACGAGCGCACAGCCGCGGGGAGGATCGATTGGCCGATCCTGACCTCGAGCACGTGCACGCCCCGACGGACGACGTCCTCGAAGGTCTCAGCCCGCGCGACGGTCTGATCCTCGAGCACATTCCCCTGCTGCGTCACATCGTCGGACGCATGACGCTGCCCGGATGTCTCTCGCGCGAGGACATGGAGGGCTACGGCATGTTCGGCTTGATCGCCGCGGCCGACTCGTTCGACGCGTCGCGGGGACTGAAGTTCTCGACGTACGCGTTCCCGAAGATCCGCGGCGCGATCCTCGACGAGCTGCGACGCCTCGACTTCCTGCCGCGCGGCCGGCGTGAGCGCCTGCGCGAGCTCGACCGGGCCGTGGCGAAGCTCGAGCAGGAGAACGGCATTGCACCGTCGCCCGAGGAGATCGCCGCCAAGCTCTCCGTCTCGCTCGACGAGGTCGACGAGATCCTGCACAGCGCGCGCACCGCACTCGAGGGCTCGCTCGACGAGCTGACCGTCGCGGGCTCGCTCGCGTCGCTCGTCGCCGATCCGAAGAGCGAGGACCCCGTCGGCAGCGCCGAATGGAACGAGATGAAGTCGCTGCTCGTCGGCGCGATCCAGTCGCTGCCCGATCCGGATCGCACGGTGATTACGCTGTACTACGGCGAGGAGATGCTGCTGCGCGACATCAGCGAGATCCTGGGCGTCACCGAGTCGCGCGTCAGCCAGATCCACAGCCGCGCGCTCTACCGCCTCAACCGCGAGCTCGCGACGCGCAGCAGCGACGAGATCGTGCGCAGCAAGTCGGGGGATGCGTGATGGACATGCACATCCACGTCGTGCAGCCGTTCCAGGCGCCGGCCGTAAAGCCCGATCGTCGCCGCCGTGATCGCGAAGCGGCGCCGTTCGAGCTCGAGCCGGCCATTCCCCAGGAAACCAAGGCGAGCGAGTCGGCGGACGAAGACGCCGCGCGCGCGCTTGCACCCAACGAAGAAGGCGTCGGCGAACGCGTCGACGTCGTGGCCTGACGAACATGAAGAGCCCCATCATCAAGCGCGCGCAAGTCCAGCTCGCCGGAGTCGCGAGCTCTCTCGCATCGAGCCCCTCGCTCGCGGCGCCCCTGCCGGCGCGCTGCGTGACACGCAAGAGCGCCACGCTCATCGAGTCCGCCGGCCGCCCGGTCGCGATCGAAGTCACGTGCTCGTGCGGCGAGACGACCTTGATCGAGCTCGAAATGCCCACGTCCGGCTCCGAGGCGACAGTCGAGAGGAGATCCTCGTGAAGAAGACCATTCCCATCCTCCTGATCGCGCTGTGCGCCTGCGGCTCGACGCCGCCGGGCACGAGCACGGACGCAACTCCGACGTCGAGCTCGGTGTCGCCCTCGGCGAACCCCGGTCCGGGCACGCTCTATGCGCGCGACGGCAGCGTCGTGTCCGCGGGCTCGCAGGCCGCGCGCGCGGACCAGGAGCCGCGGCGCGAGCTCGGCTCGCAGGAAGGCAGCCGCGTCTACCTGCTCGAGCTGTACCAGAAGGCCATGGACGAGAAGAACGCGCTCGCGCTCGAGGTCGAGAACCTGCGCGCGACGCTCGAGGACGAGCGCAACGTCGCGACGACGACGGGCGGCGAGCAGGACAAGCTCAAGGCCGCGCTCGCCGACGTGACGAAGGAGCGCGACGCCTTGCGCGCGCAAGCGCTGGAGCTCGCCGCGCGCGTGACGTCCGCGCAGATCGCACGGCTCGAAGCCGAGAAGTCGCTCCTGCAGCTGCAGATCGACGCGGCGCAGCAGGCCGAGTCCAGCAGCTCTCGGCGTGGTAGCTCGCGCGACGCGAAGTCGATGGGTGGAAAGCACTAGCGATGCGCGCTCTCCTCCTCGCAGCCACCGCGCTGGCCCTGACAGCCTGCACGAGCACGAAATCATCCGCCGGCGGTCTCGCCATGACGCGGGTCGCGCTCGACCGCGACCAGTACACGCTGCGGCGCGTCGGCATCCTGCCCGTCAACAGCGAAGTGCTGCGCGCCGACGAAGAGCGCGCGTTCCAAGGCGCGCTGACGACCGAGTTCTCTTCGCGCTGCAATGCCGAGATCATCCCCTTGCGATGCGAGGACGCCGCCGAGACGGCCAATCCGAACGGCTTCCGCACGGGCCGCATCGATCCGTCCGCGGTCGTGACGCTGGCGAAGCGCTACAACCTCGACGCGATCGTGGCGGTGACGGTGACGGAGCGGCGCGCCTATCCGCCGCAGCGCCTCGGCCTCGAGGTCGAGCTGACAGCCTGCGACACCGGGCTGCCGATCTGGGCCGCGTCGCTGCACCTGGATTCCGCCGGCGAGCGCACGCGCTCCGCGCTGCGCGCCTGGTTCGAAGCGAAGCGCAGCTCCGAGCTGTCCGCCGAAGCCTGGGACCTGTGCCTGCTCTCCCCGCAACGCTTCGCCGAGTTCGCCGCCGCGCAAGTCGCCGACGCGTGGTGAGCCACTAGCGCGCGAACCGGAGTCCAACCGCCGCGCGAGCGGGTCGCCCGAGGCCACAGCGCCGGAGTGCTTCCTGATCCGCGGCTGTCGCGCGATCGGACAGCCGCGCTCGCTGTCCTCTCGTGCAGGTGCCGGTCGACGAGCCCGCGGGATGTCCCGGCTGTCCACCGCCGATGCACGAACGGCGCGCCGGCAGGCCTGATGCCTGGAGCGAATCGAGTGTCCGAGCAGCACGACGCCTTGTCGGCTTGCGCACGACCCACCCGTGCAGTTCACTTGCGCAAGATGGCTCGGGCAGCGCGCGCATCGCCGACCAGGCCTGCGAGCCGCTTCGCCCGCCGTCGATCCTTGCGGCCTGCACGACGCCGCACGTGCGCCCTCCACACGCCGCGATGCCCTCGATCACCCACACCCTGCCGATGCATGCCGCCGGGGAGCCGAGCATCCTGCGCCGAATCACCGCGCACGCCGCACGCCGGCCGTTCCTCCTGTTGGCGTGCGCGTATTTCGTGCTCAACCTGGCGCGCCTGCCCCACATCGTCCACTACTTCCCCGACGAGCAGTTCTACACGAACAGCGGGATCCGCATGGCGCAAGGCGGAAGCTGGCTCGTGCCGGTCTATCCCGACGGAGCACCGCGCCTCGAGAAGCCGCTTCTGACCTATTGGCTCGTGGCCCTCTCGTTCAAGGGCTTGGGCATCACGGTGTTCGCATCGCGCCTGCCGTTCCTTCTCGCCGGAGCAGCGCTGGTGTGGGCGACGGCGCGCCTGGCGCTCGTGCTGTTCGAGTCGACGATGGCAGCTTGTCTCGCGCCCATCCTGCTGATGACGAGCTCCTACTTCGATCGGCTCAGCGTGCGCGCAACACCGGATGTGCTCCTGTGCCTGTTCGTGACCGTTTCCTGGCTGGGTTTCGCGCGCATCCTCGTGCGCGGAGACACGAGCTGGCAGGCACGCGCGCAGTTCTGGTGCGGGATCGCCGCCGCCGTGGCCACGAAGGGCGGACTGGGGCTCCTCTTCCTCGCCTTCGCCGTCGGCGCGCTCGTCTTGCGTCACGGTGCGAAGTGGATGAGACGCGGCTTGGTGCACGTGCCGAGCATGATGATCGCGCTCGCCATCGTGTTCCTCGCCTGCGCCCAACCCATCCTGCTCGCGGATTCGAACGGGATGGAAGTGCTCTACCGCGACCAGATCGGCTCGCGGCTGGCGACCTCGTGGCTCGACGTGCCCGGCCTGCTGGGCCAGTACGTCGTGTCGACGATCAAGTACTTCCCTGTGGGCTTCGGGCTCGTCGCGGTGGCGGCCTTCACCGATCGGAAGCAGATGGCGGCCGCGTGGCGTTCAGAGCGCGCGACGATCGTGCTGGTGCTGGCTTGGTTTGCCTTGCTGCTCGTCTTCTTTTCCGCCGCCAACTGGTACCGCGGCCGCTACCTCGCGCCTGCCTATCCGCCGCTGGCTTGCGCACTCGCGGGCTTGCTCGTCTGGGCCGCGCGGAGTCCGCGGGTGGAGCTCGTGATCGGCCGGCTCGCGCGCGCTCTCCTGATGGTGCTGTGCGCTTCGACGCTCCTCTTCGGAGCCGGCGTGTTGCGCATCGACCGTGGAGCTGGTGTGGCGCTGCTGTTGACGGGGCTCGCCGGACTGGGCGTCTGGCTCTCCATTCGCGCCTCGACATGGCGCGGGCCGGTGCTCGCCTTCGGCGCCATGATGTTCGTGGTCACTGCCGTGATCGGGGGGTTCGTGACGCCGGCGCTCGAGCACGCGCCGGTCGAGGAGATCGCCGCGCGCCTCGTCCAGCTGCAGCAGCCCGCGGCCATCGTCCATGACCGCGGCCGGATGACGAGCCAGATGCGGCTCGTGTCCGGCGGGCAGCTCGACGTGACGATCATCCCGGAGTCGGCCACCGTGGAGGATTGTGCGGCGATTCCCGTGTGGATCGTGAAGGAGTCTTCCCGCGCGCAGTTCGCCGGCTCGGATCGCGAATTCGAGCCCTGCAGCCGCGACCGGCGGATGCCGCCTCCGCTCGAGATGCTGCGGGTCATGCTGTCATCGAACCCGGCGATGGAGCTGGAGCAGCGTGCGGAAACCTTCTACCTGGTGCGTGCTCCAACGGCGCACGGCCACTGAAAGCAGGCTCGCCTCGCGCGGCGCGTTTCTCGGGCGAGGGGTAAGGAGCTTGACTCGGCGGGCGGAAGCGTCCCTGTCCTGATCAGGCCCCGAGGATCTTCGAAGCCGCCTTCTCCGCCCGCTCCGGCGTGTGGAACGTGCCCTTCTCGTGCTCGGCCTTCAGCTCCGCGACCTTCTTCTTGCGGGCCGCCACGCTGTCCGCGTGATGCGCTTCGCTCTTCGCGAGCAACTTCGCGGCCGGCGACACGTCGACGCTGTCGCGATGGACTTCCGGCGTGTGCACTTCCGCGGCCCGCTCGCGGGCACGTTCATCCGCTTCCGCGGCACGGCGGGCCTTCGTGGCCTCGACCGACGACGCGATCGCCTTGCGGTTCGGGCGCGTGATGTCGAGCGGCACATCGCCGTCGGTGCGTCGCGGACCCGGAGTCGGATCTTGGATGGTCCCCATGGTTGTCAGCCTGCGCTCTGCAGGACAGGCCTCCTCATTTGGAAGTATCGGCAGTCCCCGTGAGCGCCTTAGCCGAAAGAATGGAACCTTCCGCTTTCTCGGATGGAAGCTCCTTCCCGGTTCGACCCTGCGCGCGCTTCCTGGTTCCAATCCGTTTCCGAAGCGGACCTTACGGCCCCGCTCCCTTGTCCCCGGGCCCCGGGCCCTTCATCATGGCCGGCATGACTCACGAGGGTCTCGCGCGCGCTCTGACATGCGCGACCTTCGTCCTCGTCGCCGCGAACTCTTTTCCGGCCCACGCTCAGTCGGCGGACGACCTGCCGTGCCGCGCGGACTACCGCATCCAGGCCCGATACGACGAGATCGGCCGGCGCATCGAGGGTCAGGAGACGATCCGCTGGATCAACGAGAGCCGCGACGACGTCCCCGACCTGTGGTTCCACCTGTACTGGAACGCGTTCGCGAACGACCGCACGACGCACCTCGAGCCGAGCGGCGCCGGAACGCGCGAGGTGAAGGACGGCGAGTGGGGCTGGACCCGCATCACGTCGCTCGTGATCGGCGCCGACGAGCTCGCGCCCAAGCTCGAGTTCGTCTCGCCCGACGACAAGCGGCCCGAGGACCGCACGGTCGCGCGCGTGCGCATGCCCAAGTCGGCGCGGCACGGCGACGTGGTCGTCATCACGTTGAAGTGGGAAGCGCAGATGCCCCGCGTGCGCCGGCGCACCGGCTACAAGGACGACTTCCTGATGGTCGCGCAGTGGTTCCCCAAGCTCGGCGTGTACGAGTCGGGGAACGGCTGGAACTGTCACCAGTTCCATCCCAGCACGGAGTTCTTCTCCGACTACGGATCGTACGACGTCGAGCTCGACATGCCGTCGGCGTACGAAGGGCACCTCGGCGCGTCGGGCGTGCAGTCGGAGCCGTCGCGCGCGGGCGACGGGCGCGTGAAGGTGCGCTTCGCGGCTCCTTCCGAGCGCGACCGCAGCGGCGTCGACCGCACCGGGCGGCTGCCGCTCGTGCACGATTTCGCCTGGACCGGCGATCCGGACAACGTGAAGTACGAGAACACGTTCCACTACGACGAGTGGGCGGGCCGGTTCCCCGACGAGGTGAATCGGGTGGCGCTGGCTCTAGGCCGGACGCAGACCGAGATGCGCCTGCGAGACGTCGCGGTCACGGTGATGCTGCAGCCCGAGCACGTCGATCAGGGTCAACGACACTTCGAAGCGACGTGCACGTCGTTGTTCTTCTACGGCCTGTGGTTCGGCGAGTATCCGTACGAGCACATCACCGTCGTCGATCCAGCCTTCGGCGGCGGCGCTGCCGGCGGAATGGAGTATCCGACGCTGTTCACGGCCGGCACGCGGCGCAACACCACGACAGGGATGCAGGTGCCGGAGAGCGTCACGGTCCACGAGTGCGGCCACCAGTTCTGGTACGGCCTCGTCGGCGACAACGAGTTCGAAGCGGCCTGGCTCGACGAAGGCTTCAACACGTTCACGCAGAACGAAGCGCTGTGGCTGCGCTACGGCCCGCGCATTTCGACCACGGACTATTGCGGACTGCCGTTCGACGGCGTCGCAGTCGGGGCCGCACCGGCGAGCGGGGGCATCGGCGGCTGGTTGTCGGGGCAGCGCTTCGAGTTCCCGCGCTCGATCACGCTCGAGCCGGTGAAGAGCGCGGGCTTCCTCGACTGGTGGTGCAAGCAACCGATGCTCTCGTTCGCGCGCGAGCGGACCGATCCGCGCGATACGGACCGCATCGGCTACCTCGTGGACCCCGACACGGACCCGATCGACAAGCCGGCATACCTGTATTGCGATCGCGCGAGCTACAGGACCAACAGCTATCGGCGCACGGCGACGGCTCTGCGCTCGCTCGAAGGCCTCGTCGGCAACGACAACTTCCTGCGCGGCATGCGCAACTACTCCGAGAAGTGGCGTTACCGGCACCCCTACCCGCAGGACTTCTTCGACGCGTTCCAGGAGGGCGCGAAGATCGACGTGGGCTGGTACTTCGAGCAGGTGTTCCGCTCGCGGGCGACGCTCGATTGGCGCGTCGACGTCGCGCAGAAGAAGCTCGCCGATCCGCGCGGGTGGTTCCCCGCCGCCGACGGTGCCTGGGTCTCGCGCGAGCCGGACGAGAAGAAGGACCCCGACGCCGGGGGCAGGACGAGCGAATGGGTCGTCGACGTCGTCGTGAAGCGGCGCGGCGATCTCCTGTTGCCGTTGACGATCGAGCTCACGTGGGCCGACGGCGCGAAGGAGCAGTTGACGTGGACCCACGACGAGCAGACGAGGTCGGCGTGGTGGAAGCCGCTCGATCGGCGCGCGCCCTCGCGCTCGAAGCTCGTCGCGGCCGTGATCGATCCCGAGCACCGCTATTCATTCGACAAGGACCTGTCCGACAACCAGTGGTACGACGCGGTCGACGACACCGCGCCGTTGCGCTGGTCGGAGCGCGTTTTCGAGCAGTATTCGACGCTCCTGCACTGGTGGGGTGGCATCGGTGGCTGAGCCGGACGACGTCCATCCGCAGACTGCGGTCGCGACGCGCTTCGTCGCGCTCGAGGCCTTGCGCATCACCATCGGCCGGCCGCCTGTGTGGCTGCTGGTCCTGTCGCTCGAGCTCGTCCTCGCGCTGCCTTCGGCGCTCGCGTACCACGGCTGGATGAGCGGGACGATCGCGCACCGCTACGAGGTGGGCTCGCTGTTCGGCAACCTCGACGCGAACTTCCGCCAGGACAAGGCGCTCGAGCTCGAGCAGCTGAACGCCGCCACGTCGCGCATCGGCGCGGTGCTGGTGCTGTTCTCGATGTTGATCGGGTGCTTCTGCGCCGGCGGATGGCTGCAGGTGTTCCTCGAGCGCACGCGCGGCGAGTCGCTGCGGCGATTCTTCTTCGGCGGGGCGCGCTACTTCTGGCGCTTCTTCAGGCTGCTGCTGCTCTCGATGTGCATGCTCGCGCTCGTGACCTGGCTCGTGCACGGCCTGCCGTGGAACGAGGTCGTGCTGCGCTGGATGTTCGGCGTGCCGCCCGGAGACTTCCAGAGCCTCGAATCGCTCGGATCGGAGATCACGGCGGAGAGGCTGCGCATCGCACAGAGCGGGCTGCACGCGGCCTTGTTCGGCCTCGTGCTCGTGTGGGGTGACTACACGCGCACGCGGCTCGCGCTGCACGACACGAGCTCGGCGCTGTGGGCCGGCCTGTGCACGTGGTGGACGATCTTCCGGCATCCGGTGCGCACGCTGCGCCCGATGATCGGGTTGTTCGCGATCGAGATCGCGATCGTGCTCGTCCTCGGCTGGCTCGCGCGCTCGGTCGAAGCGGACATCGTGCGCCGGCCCGAGACGTTCGGCGTCGGGATCCTGTTCGCGACGGCGCAGTTCGCGCTCCTGTGGCGCGTGATCCTGCGCGGCGCGCGCTACCACGCGGCGGTGCAGGTGAGCCGCGACGTGGTCATGCCGATCGCGCGCCCCGATCCGTGGAAGGCGAGCGTCGGCGGGCCTGGCGGACCGCGTTATCCGATCGGCGGCGACGAGTACTCGGTCTCGATCTGAGGCCGGTTGCGCGCGGAAACGCCGCAGCTCAGGCGCCGATGGAGCGCGCGTCGCCGTCCCGCTGGTTGCGCAGGTCGAGCACCGGCCAGCCGGCGCGCTGCGCGTGCGCCGCGAGCTTGCGATCGGGGCACACGCACATCGGGTGCGTCACCCGCGACAGCAGCGGCAGGTCGTTGTGCGAGTCGGAGTAGAACCAGCTCTCCTCCAGGTCTTCGAGGCCCAGGCCTCGCGACGCGAGCCACGCGCGCAGGCGCTCGATCTTGCCCTCGCGAAAGCACGGGGTGCCCGACACGCGCCCCGTGAAGCGGCCGTCGACGAGCTCCGGCTCGCTCGCGATCACGTGCGGGATCGACAGTTCCTCCGCGATCGGATCGACGAGGAAGCGGTGCGTGGCCGTGATCAACGCGACCTCGTGGCCGGCGCGCGCGTGCTCATCGACGATCCTTCGCGCGGCGCCTCGGATGCGCGGGCGGATGCGCTCGACCAGGTACTCCCGCCGCCACGACAACAAGCGTTCGATCGGCTCGCGCGCGAGCGGCTCGAGCTGGAAGCGCAAGAACTCGTCGATGTCGAGCGTGCCAGCCTGGTACTCGACGTGGAACGCGCGCGTGCGCGCCGCATCCATCGCGCCGTGCGTCGCCAAGAGCTCGCTCCACTCCACGTCGCTGTCGCCTTCGATCAGCGTGTCGTCGAGGTCGAAGAGCGCGAGCCGCATCGACTCCCCAGACTACACCCTTCGCGCAGGAGTGCAGCGCGAGCTCCGGCGCGAAGTTCCCCGACGCCGCGGCACGTCGTCCCGCTCGCATGCGGCGCGACCCCGGCCCGAGCGCTTCGCGGAGTGGCCTCGGCCGAGATCCGAGCGCTCCAACCGGTCACGGAGCGTGAGCTTGGGGAAAAATCTCCCCGCAGACCCACCCTTCCCCTGGCGCCCAGCGACGCTCGGTCCGAAGCTGGTGGTCGCACCCATGCGCGGACCGATGCACTGCACTGAGATTTTCGCCGGGACTTTCGCCGGGACTTTCGCCGGGGCTCTTGCCGGCCTCGCCTCCGGGCGCCCCTCGCGCGGGCTGATACCGGTCCTGGCAGCGATCCTCGCCGCGACGTCGTCGGCTCAGTCCGGATCGAGCTCCATCGCGCCGACGCCGACCGGCGGACCGCCAATCCCCGTCGGTGCTCCGCGCGATGCGTCGGTGGCGCAGCCCGATGCGCCGGTGCACGAATGCGGGCTCGGCGCGACGTTCCATTCCGGCCGCCGCAAGAAGCTCGTCGAAGCCTTGCGTGCGATCTCGCCGACGGGGCTGGTGCTCGTGCGCGGGCTGCCGGCGACGCGCACGTACACGCGCTTCTCGCAGGACAAGACCTTCTGGTACCTGAGCGGCGTCGAGAGCCCCGACGCAGCGCTCGTGATCGATGTGAAGAGCGGCGCCGAGACGCTGTTCCTCCCGCCGCGCAGCGCGAGGAGCGAGCGCTGGGAAGGCGAGCAGTGGGATGCGCAGGACGCGTGGGTGAAGGACGTCACGGGCTTCACCGACGTGCGCCCGGCGAACGAGCTCGTGCCGATGCTCAAGGAGGCCGCGCCGGCGGCGAAGGTCGTGTGGATCTCGAAGGAGCCGTGGATCGAGCTCTCCGGATGCGCCGATCGCGCGAGCGAGAACGACAAGTCCATCCTCAAGGACCCGCTCGACGGGCGCCTGAGCCGCGAGGATGCGCTCGAGCTCAACCTGCAGCAGAAGCTCGACGTCGACGTGCGCGATTGCGCGCCCATGCTGGCCGAGATGCGGCGCGTGAAAACCCCCGAGGAAATCGCCGCTTTGCGCAGCGCCGGTCGCATCGGGGCCTTGGCGATGGAAGAAGCGGTGCGCTGCAGCCGTCCCGGGCGCGGCGAGTGGGAGCTCGAGGCCGTGATGAGCTTCGTGCAGCGCCGCGAGGGCGCGGCGGGCCCCGCGTACCACGCCATCGTCGGGTGCGGGCCGAACGCGCTGGTGCTGCACTACTCGGCGGACTCGCGCACGATGCGCGCGGGCGAGATGGTGCTGCTCGACTACGCACCCGAGGTGGATCACTACACGAGCGACATCACGCGCTCGTGGCCGGTCGACGGGAAGTTCACGCCGCGCATGATCGAGATCTACGACGCCGTGCTCGAAGCCCAGCTCGCCGGCATCGAAGCCGTGAAGCCGGGCGCGACGTTCGAGGACGTCGAGAAGGCATGCAGGCACGCGCTCTCGACGCACGGCATGTTCAAGCTCACGCGCCACGGCGTGTCGCACTACGTCGGCCTCGAGGTGCACGACGTGGGCGACTACCGCCGGCCGCTGGAGCCCGGCGTCGTGCTCACGGTCGAGCCGGGCGTGTACGACGCGCAGGCGAACATCGGCGTGCGCATCGAGGACGTGGTCGTCGTGACGGCGACGGGCTGTGAAGTGTTGACCGCGGGCGTGCCGAAGGATCGCGCGTCGCTGATCGCGCTCCACTCCGAGGACGGGCTGCTCGACCTCAAGCCCGCGGTGGAGATCCTGCGCGCGCCGATCGCCGTCGAGGCGCCGGGGAAGAGGTAGATGCCTGGAACCCGCCGCGGTTACTCCCGCGGCGGATGCCTGGCACCTACCTCTTCCCCGACCCTCTGCATCCGACCGCAAGCAGCCAACACACCCTCCTCGCCGTCGGTGATCGGGCGATGCCAAGCACCTGCCGCGGGAATATCCACGGCAGGTTCCAGGCACCTCGCAACCACCGTATGCTCTCCGCCCCCATGACGACCCTCAAGGAACTCCAAGACCGCGCCGCCTCTCTCCTCCGCCGCTTCGAACAGCTCAAGGAGAGTCTTTGACTTCGCCACCAGCCTGAAGCGCTTCCAGGAGATCGAAGCGCTCCAACTGCAGCCCGACTTCTGGACCAACGCCGATCGCGCCCAGAAGTTCGTCGGTGAGATGAAGAACGTGCGCTCGATCATCGAGCCGGTTCAGCGCGTGCAGACCGCGTACGACGAGCTCGGCATCCTGGCCGAGATGGGCGCCGAGGGCGGTGAGGCCGGCGTGATCGACGACGCGGAAAAAGCCGTGCAGGTCATCGAGCAGGGCATCGAAGACCTCGACTTCCGCGTCATGCTCGGCGGACCCGACGATCGCTCGGGGGCCTACGTGCAGTTCGCTCCGGGCGCGGGCGGCGTCGACGCGGCCGATTGGGCCGGCATCCTCCTGCGCATGTACGTGCGCTGGGCCGAGCGCAAGGGATACAAGGTCAGCGAGGTCGACCGGTCCATCGACGACGAAGGCGGCATCCGCTCCGCCACGCTGGAGATCGACGGCGACTACGCGTTCGGCCGCTTGAAGGCCGAGAGCGGCGTGCACCGCCTCGTGCGCATCAGCCCCTTCGACGCGCAAGCACGGCGTCAGACTGCGTTCGCATCCGTCGACGTGACGCCGATCCTCGACGACTCGATCCAGATCGACATCAAGGAGAGCGACGTCGAGATCGAGACGATGAGATCGGGCGGCGCCGGCGGCCAGAACGTCAACAAGGTCGAGACCGCGGTGCGCTTGCGCCACATCCCGTCCGGCATCGTGATCCGCTGCCAGAGCCAGCGCTCGCAGGGCAAGAACAAGGAGCTGGCGTTCAAGCTGCTCGCGGCGAAGCTCCGGCAGCAGGAGGAGCAGAAGCGCGACGCCGAGCAGACGGCGCTGTACGGGCAGAAGAGCGAGGTCAGCTTCGGCAGCCAGATCCGCTCGTACGTGATGCATCCCTACCAGATGGTGAAGGACCATCGCACCGACGTGGAGACGGGCAACATCCAGTCGGTGCTCGACGGAGACCTCGATCCGTTCATCGAGGAATACCTGCGCGGGCACGGGCACGCGGCGAAGAAGTAGGCGGTGCGCGAGCCGCCGTCGGCTCGCACGCAGCGCGCGAGGCGACACGCAGAGGATCGTGAGCGTCGCAGGCGATGCGGCGATTCGGGCGCCCACCGGAGGGCGCGCGGAACAACGATTCAGTTCTTCGCGGCCGAGGGGGCCTTCTTGTCGGCGCGCACGTCGAGCTTCGGACCTGTTCCGACGCGCATCGAAGCCGTGGTCGGCCCGGTCGTGGCGAGGGCGCGCAGCTCGGACTGCCACTGCGGCCGGAACTGCCCCTGGAGCTCGAACAGGTTGTCCATCTCGAGGGTGTCGCTCTTCACGTCGTACATCTCGAAACGGTTGCCGAGCGAGTCGAACACCAGCTTGTAGCGGTCGTCGCGGCGCGCGACGATCGTCCCGGGAGCTTCGGGCGGATGCGATTCGGCGACGAGCTCGCGCGGATCCGTGGACAGGAGCGAGAAACCGTCCGCGGCCGGGATGGCGCGCTCGCCCAGTAGCTCGAGCAGCGTCGGCGCGACGTCGATGTGACGCACGAGATCGAATTGGGACCGCGCGAGCTGCGCGCGGCGGTCGTCGCCCTTCACCAGCTTGACGACGAGCGGCACGCGCAGGACCTCGTCGTACAGCGTGACGTCGTGGCCGGTGACGCCGTGCTCGCCGAGAGCTTCACCGTGGCTGCCCGTCAGCACGATGATCGTGTCGTCGTACTTTCCCGATGCCTTCAAGGACGCGATCACTTCGCCGATCGCGCGATCGACGGCTTCGACCTGCAGCTTGTAGCGCGCGCGGCTCTCGGCGAGGCTCTCCACGGAGCGGATGCGCACTTCGAATCGGCACGTCGCGACGTGGCCCTGGTCGTTGGTGATCGCGGCGACCACTTTCGAGACCGGCGCATAGAGCCCGCCGGCCTCGAAGATGGGCGGGAATCGGCCGTCGTCGGTCGCGGCCTCGAAGCGGCGCAGGTTGAACGACCCATCCGAACGCAGCTCGATGCGATGCTTGCCCGGCGTCAGATCGACCTCGAGCGTCCACGTGTCCTCGTCCTGCGTGCGCGCGGTGCCGATCGCGGCCCCGTCGAGGAACACGCGCGCGCTCACGTCCTTGCCCTTGACGACGTCGACGCTCGCGGAGGGATCGCTGAAGTCGGCGTAGACGAACCACGGCGTCGCCGAGTCCGAGGTCTCGATGAACGAGTTGACCTGCGCGCCCACCTGCTGCGCCGTCGCGTGCTCGCCGTGGAGCGCGTGGAAGGTCTGGCAGCCGCGGTCGACGCCCTGGTTCGCGCCGGGCGGCACGAGCTCGTCCGCGCTGACGACGGCGAACGTCTGCCATCCGCGCTCGAGCAGGCGCTCCGTCACGACAGGAACCGAGGGCTCGATCGGCTGCACGTCGTTGACGACGCCGCTCGTGTGCGGCATGCGCGCGGTCATGATCGCCGCGTGCGCCGGCAACGTGGCCGAGCTGTGCGCGTAGCACGCGGCGAACGTCACGCCGTCGGTGGCGAGCGAACGCATGTTGGGCGTGCGCGCGGCGCCCACGGACACGCTCATGGTGTCGGAGCGCAGGCTGTCGACCACGAGCACGAGCACGTTGACCTGCGAGCGCCGGTGCCAGAAGCACGCGGGCAATGCCGCCAGCATCAGGATGCAGGCGAGGCGCAGGTGCGCGCTTGTGGACTTCACGGGGCTCGTGTTCCTGGGGAGTGGATCGATACGAGGAATCCCAGCCGCCGATCTCCCGGGATGGGATGGAGGCAGATGAGAACCTCTTCTTTTCGCGTGGCCGGGGTGCGGCGCTTGAGCTTCTGGCGCGGAAGGGCGCGCATGCGGAAAAGCCTTCCGGTCGGCGCTGTCCGCGAGCGAGCTCGGCAGGCAGAATGCGCGCCCTTTTCGCGGGCTCGGTTCGACGGCTGGCGATCACCGCCCGCGCATCGAGCAGGCGAAACGCGCTCCTCGCGCCAGGCGCGGAACCAGGCGAGTCGAACGGGCCAGGTCCATCGAGAAGAGCCAACGAGAAGAGATCCCACCGACATGACCGACAAGAATCCTCATCCGCACTTCGACGACCGCGGGACGTTGTCGTGGCACACGCGCTATGCGGACGCGCTCGCGCAGGCGAAGCGCGAGAAGAAGACGCTCTTCATCGAGATGGGCCGCGAGGCTTGAGGCATGTGCCGCGCTCTCGTGCAGAGCGTCGTTCCGCGCCCCGACGTGGCGCCGTTGCTTCAACAGCACTTCGTGGCTCTCGCTTCCGACGCGGACGACACGGAGGACGAGGTGATCGAGCACGCCGAGAACCTCGAGGATGCGATGATGCTGCCCTTCGTGATGTTCGTCGGCCCGGACGGGAAGTTCGTCGACGGCTACTCCGGCGCGACGAACCCGATCGGCTTCGCCGCGCGCTTGAAGAAGATCGCAAACGTGACCTGAGCGACCCGTCGACATGAAAAGCGAGATGAAATGACCGCAGCCTCCGGACCGCGCATCCGCCGCGCGCTGATCAGCGTCTTCGACAAGGCCGGCGTCGAGGCGTTCGCGCGCGCGCTGTCGCAGATGGGCGTCGAGATCCTCTCGACCGGCGGCACGCGTGCGACGCTCGTGAAGGCCGGCATTCCGGCGCGCGAGGTCAGCGATCACACCGGCTTCCCCGAGATGATGGACGGCCGCGTCAAGACGCTGCATCCCAAGGTGCACGGCGGGATCCTCGCCTTGCGCGACGTGGCCTCGCACACGGGTGCGATGGCGGAGCACGGGATCGCGCCGATCGACCTGGTCGTCGTGAACCTCTATCCATTCGAGGCGACGGTCGCCGGTCCGGACGTCACGCGCGAGATCGCGATCGAGAACATCGACATCGGCGGGCCGGCGATGGTGCGCTCGGCCGCGAAGAACCATCGCTTCGTCGGCGTCGTCACCGATCCGGCCGACTACGGGCGCGTGATCGAAGAGATGCAGAAGCACGACGGCGCGCTCAGCGACGCGCTCAAGCGCGAGCTCGCGGTGAAGGCCTATGCGTCGACGGCGCGGTACGACGCCGCGATCAGCGCGTGGCTCTTCGCGCAGGAAGCGGGGGTCGCGGTCGCGTTCCCGGAATCGTTCGCGCTGACGGGCCGCAAGGTCCTCGACTTGCGCTACGGCGAGAACCCGCACCAACGCGCGGCGTTCTACGCGCAGCACGGACAGGCCGAGCCGAGCCTGGCGCACGCGGAGGTGCTCAACGGGAAGGCGCTCAGCTACAACAACCTCGTCGACCTCGACGCCGCGCTGGCGCTGGCGAAGGAGTTCGACGAGCCCTTCGTCGCCGTCCTCAAGCACAACAACCCGTGCGGAGCGGCGTCGGCGAAAACGATCGCGGAGGCTCTCGAGCACGCTTGGGAAGGCGATCCGCTGTCGGCATTCGGATCGGTGCTGGCGTTCACGCGCGCCGTCGACGCCGCGAGCGCGGAGTATCTCGTGTCGGGCAACCGCTTCGTCGAAGCGATCGTGGCGCCGGCGTTCGAGGAGAAGGCCCTGCGCACGCTGGTCGACAAGCCCAAATGGGGGAAGAGCGTGCGCCTCCTCGCCGCCGGAGAGTTCGGCACGCGGTCGCGCGACACGCGCGAGCTCGAGGTGAAGAAGCTGACCGGCGGATTCCTGCTGCAGGACCGCGACCTCGCGAGCGCCGGCGCCGACCAGTGCAAGGTCGCGACGAAGCGCGCGCCGACGACCGCGGAGATGTCGGGCCTGCTCTTCGCCGAGAAGATCGCCAAGCACGTGAAGTCGAACGCGATCGTGCTGGCGTCAGGCACGCGCGTGCGCGGAGTCGGAGCCGGCCAGATGAGCCGCGTCGACGCCGTGCACATGGCCGTGCGCAAGGCCGGTGATCACGCGCGCGGGTCCGTGCTCGCGAGCGACGCGTTCTTCCCGTTCGCCGACGGCGTGGAGCTGGCGCTCGATGCCGGCGTCACCGCGCTGCTGCAGCCCGGCGGCTCCGTGCGCGACCCCGAGGTCGTCGCCGCGTGCGACGCGCGTCAAGCCGCGATGGTGATGACGGGCACGCGGCACTTCCGGCACTGATGGTGCCTGGCTCCCGTTGCGCGTACTCGCGCAACGGGTGCCTGGCACCGTTCGCCCGGTCCACGCACGAGTTCGTCTCGCGGCGGTACTGGTAACCCCAAGTGTCGGGAAGGGACTGGCCGAACGGTGCCAGGCACTTGTTGCGCGGAATACCGCGCAACAAGAGCCAGGCACCTAGTGCTTCGCCGCCGCGGCCGTCTCCGGTTGACTCGAATTCGCGGGCTCGAGCCGCGCGAACCCGATCTGGTCGAACCAGTCGTAGATCGCGGGCAACGGCGTGGCGAGCCCCATGTGCGGGATCACCGTCGGACGCAGCGTGCCGTGCGTGTAGATCTTCGTGAAGATGCCGAGCAGCTCGTGCGTGTCGGCGTCGAACACGCCGCCGCCCGAGTTGCCGATGTACGTCGGCGCGCTGATCATCCAGTAGTGCTGGCCGTCCACCACGTGATGGATGTCCGCCACCTCGCCGAACGTCGGGATCGGATCGTTGCCGAGCGGGCATCCGACCGCGTAGATCTGCTCGAACGTGCTGACCTGGCGCAAGCGCTCGCGTGACGCCAGCTTCGCTCCGCAGTCGACCGCCTTCGGAGTGTCGAGCTTGAGGAGCGCGACGTCGAGCCCGACGTCGAACCGGAGCAGGTGCGCCGTCTCGTTGCGCACGTCGCCGCTGCGCGAGTAGATCGTCACCGGCACCGGCGTGTTCGTCGCTTCGGGCGCCGTCTGGATGTCGCGGATCACGTGCCACGCGGTGATGACGTACGTGACGAAATCGGACGTCCCCTCGACCGGCTCGGACGCGAGCAGCACGCCGCTGCCCACCGTCTCCTCGCCCATCATCTGCACGGTCGGGCCGAGCAGGTCGCGCCACATGCGCTCGCGGTCGCGCTGCAGCCCCTTCGAGAGGTGGTCGAAGTCGCCCTGCGCCGTCTGCGCAACGCCCAGGGCGCGCTGCGCGAGATCGTCGACGCCCTTCCACTTGTCCTCGACGCCGCGCTTCAGGTCGGCGATGCGTGCATCGATTGCGGCGGGAGCGATCTGGTCCCGCATGCTGTCCCACTGCGCCATTTTTTCGCGCTGCTCCGCCAGGCCCTTCGCGGAGAAGTCGAGCTCGCTCTGCAGGTTGGCGAGCTTCTGATCGAGCTCGGCGGTGTGCGTCTGCGCGCCGGTCAGCTCGCGCAAGACCCGCGACGACGTCTGGATCTGCACCGAGAGGCGCCCGATCTCCGCGTTGACGACCTCGAGCTCCTTGGGGTCGATGCGCGGCCGGCTCTCGAGCTGATGCATGCGCTCGCGCATGTCGAGGACACACACGGCGGCCATGCAGAGGAACACGGCCAGGGACACGGGGATCCAGAGCTTCACCATCGCGCGCTTACTCCATCCACGGCGCGACGACTCCGGCGCGCGGGGCGGAACGGTCATCGGCGAAGCGGAGAGAACGAATCAAGCAAAACAGGGCGCTCTTCGCCGAACAGCGCTGCCTCCTGGCGCGAGCGTGACTGCACCCGGTCTAGCGCGCCCAACGCCGGCAGTTTCTGCCTGTCCCGGCCGGACTTCCGCCAGCGGCGCCGATGCGAAAAGACCACCCTGCGTCGACCCTGGCCGACCCCGACGTCCCCTCGGCGACCGCTGGTGCAAGCTCCCCGAGGCACCTGCACGTTCGTGAGCACGCCGGCTACTGCACCGGCACCACCCGCACGCTCTCGATCGTATCGCCGACTTCGATCGCGTCCAGGGTGTCGAACCCCGAGACGAGCTGTCCGAAGTTCGTGTAGCGCCCGTCGAGGTGCGGCGTGTCGCGGTGCGTGACGAAGAACTGGCTGCCGGCGCTGTCGGGGTCGTCGTTGCGCGGCATGCCCAAGGACCCGCGCACGTACTTGCGCGGCGTGAATTCCGCGCGCAGCGGCGCGCCGTTCCACGTGATGCCGCCGTTGCCGTCGCCGCGGTGATCGCCGCCCTGGATGACGAAGTCGAGCTCGACGCGGTGGAACGTCAAACCGTCGTAATGATGTCGAGCCGCCAGCTCGAGGAGGTTGCGCACATGGTTCGGCGCTTCGGCGGGGAAGAGCTCGAAGGTCATCGTGCCGCGGTTGGTCTTCACTTCGACGCGGGGGTTGGGGCTGTTGTCAGGCGGAGCGCTGGCGACGGTCGCGCTCGAAGCAGGACGTGTCTGGTTTCGCAGCGCGGGTGGCGGGGTTACCGCCTCGCCTGCCTCCACCAGCAGGTCGTGTGCGATCTTCCGTACGAACGGATCCGCATCGGCCAGGAGAGAGCGCAAGACCGTGGTCTCGCCGGCCATGCACTTCGCGATCTCGGCTCTCAGCTCAGGAGCGATCTCCCCCGAGCTAGACTGCATGACTGCGAGCAGGGCCGCGACGTCGTCGTGCTGCAGAGGCCTGATTTCGCGCAGACTCGCCACAGCCGCCAAGCGCAAACCGTTGTCCTCCGAGGTGGTGACGATCTCCATCAGACGCGCGTGAGCGCCTGGAGCTCGATGCTTGCTCAGACCTTCGATGGCTATCCCGGCAACCCGCAGGCTCGAATCGTGGGTGAGGTCGAGGAGCAAGGGCACTGCCAGGCCGGCATCGAGTTTGGCTGCGGCCGAGGCGGCGGCTGCACGCGGGAGCGGGTCCCGTGACTTCGCGTTCGTCCGAATGTGCTCCAGCGAGGCGGCCCCGAGCACGCTCGCCTCCGATTCCAGCGCGGCAGTGCGCACTTCGGGCGAGGGGTCCTCGCGGCCTCGTTCAAGCAGGGCAGCTATGGGCGAGCGCTGGTCCGCGAATCGCGGCTGCTCGAAGAACGCGCCCAGCGAGGACATGGCTGCGCGTCGGACGTGAGGGGACGTGTGACCCGCTGCCGAGGTCAGTGCCGTGAGCGAGCTGGGCAAGGGCTGCTTGCCGAGGGCGACTACGGCTTCGCATGCGACGCGCCAATCCGGGTCCCGGATAGCCGCCGCGAGAGCGGCGAGGGTCGCGTCGGTGAGCGGTGTTTCAGCGAGCGCTTTGGCCGCCAGGATGCGCGCACGAACGTCGCTCGAGGAGAGGGCTGCGACGGAGAGCCTGCGGACGCCGTCGAGGACCGAGCCCGTGCGCGCGGCTTTGTTGCGCGAGAACGTGAAGAAGGCGCGCCAGTAGTTGTCGGCTTCCGGCGCGGGCTTGGAGACGGAGGGCGAGCGCTCGAGGAACTCGACGAGTACGGACTCCGCGTCGAGCAGATCCTTGCGCGTGGCAGGGAAGCGCGCGATGCCGAGCACGGCTTCGCTGCGCACGCGCGGGTCGGGATCGTCGAGGGCCGCGAGGACCGCGGCGCGCAGGCGGGCGTCGTCGATGCGCGAGCCGGCTTCGACGAGGCGTGCGCGCACGGTCGGATCGGAATCGCGCCAGCGGGCGAGGAGCGGGCCGGCCGAGGCGGGATCCGCGCGCTGGCCGAGTGCGAACGCAGCGGCGGCGCGCACCTCGCCGGACTCGTCGGTGAGCGCGATCGCGAGCCCGTCGGTCACGTCGGCACCGAAGTCGGAAGGATCGAGGCGACCGAGAGCGGTTGCGGCGCGCTCGCGCGTGCGTGCGTTGCCGGTGTGCAGCAGCGACTGGAGAAGCCCGTCGCCGTCGGTGCGCGCGTCCTCGTAGCGGGAGATGGTCTCGAGCGGGTCTTGGGGAGACGGTTGAGGTGCGACGAACTGCGAGCCGCCGTGCTGGTTGGATTGACAGGCCGCCAGGAGAAGAAGTGGGAGGAGGAGTCTGCGGGACGGATTCATGGCGGGGACAGTATGCGGGCCGCGGGTGAGATCAGGTTGCGGCAAGTCGATGGGCTTGCGGGCATTGCCGGGTTGCACGGATTCCATGCAAGCGCTAGGCTCGAGAAGCGATGATCGTCTCCTTCGGCGACGCGACGACGGAGGCTCTCTTCCACGGAGTCCGTGACTCCCGCACGCGTCGAATCCCCTCGGAGATCCAGCGTGCGGTCGCCCGGAAGCTCGACATGCTCAATGCCGCCGAGCTCTTGCAGGACCTGCAAGCGCCTCCGGGGAACCGTCTCGAAGCGCTGCGTGGCAACTTGAAAGGCCGTCACTCGATCAGGGTGAACGACCAATGGCGTATCGTTTTCCGCTGGACAACCAGCGGTCCAGCCGACGTTCAACTCACCGACTACCACTGAATCCCACCATGCTCCCGAAACAGAGGATCCCCACACATCCCGGAGAAATCCTGCGCGAGGAGTTCCTCGTTCCTCTGGGCATTACGCAGGTCGCGTTCGCCGCCCACTTGGGAATCCCGCTGCAGCGCGTCAACGAGATCATCCGCGGCAAGCGCGGGGTGACCGCCTCGACCGCGTGGCTGCTGGCCGGGGCGCTCGGCACGACTCCCCAGTTCTGGACCAACCTGCAGAGTCAATACGACCTCGCGGCGGATCGACCCGCTCGAGTGGTGCGACGTCTTCCGAAGACAGGCTGACTCTGCGGCGGGAGCGATCCACGGGTGCCCCCCCTTCGTCGCGCGGGTGTGCACGACACGGACGCGGGTGGTGCCTGGCGCCGATAGCCGGTATTCCCGGCGATCAGAGCCTGGCACTGCCCGACCATTCCGCTCATGGCGGCACGGTTGGATGGGAAGGTCGAAAGAGCGGAACGTCCGCCAGGCACCACGCGGCTGGCCCGACCCGCGCTGTCGCGGACGACTGCGGTGGTCCCTTGGACCTGTGCGGGCTACGATCGACGCTCGATCCGGTCTCCGCGAAACCCTTCGGACGCGCACATGGTCATCAGCCCGATCCCCGACGTCTTGTCCGACCTCATGGCCGGGCGCATGGTCATCCTCGTCGACGACCCGGGCCGCGAGAACGAAGGGGACCTCGCGATGCTGGCCGAGCACGTGACCCCCGAGGCCATCAACTTCATGGCGCGCGAGGGCCGCGGCCTGATCTGCATGCCGATGGCGCCAGAGCTGTGCGACACCCTCGAGCTTGTGCCCCAGGCGGCGAAGAACACCAGCAAGCTCGGGACCGGCTTCACCGTCTCCATCGAGGCCGCGACCGGCGTCACGACCGGCATCAGCGCCAAGGACCGCGCGCACACGATCCGCACCGCCTGCGCTCCGAACGCGAAGCCCGAGGACCTCCACCGTCCGGGCCACATCTTCCCCCTGCGTGCACGCGAGGGCGGCGTGCTCGTCCGCGGCGGCCAGACCGAGGGCATGGTCGACCTGGCGCGCCTGTGCGGCTCGCAGCCGGCGGGCGTGATCTGCGAGATCATGAAGGACGACGGGACCATGGCGCGGATGCCCGACCTGGAGGCGTTCGCGGCGAAGCACGGCCTGAAGATCTGCACGATCGAGTCGCTGATCGCCTGGCGCCGGCAGAACGAGCGCCTCGTCGAGCCCCTCGAGCTCGACGTCCCGATCCCGACCCGGTTCGGCATGTTCCAAGCCCACATGTTCCGGTCCAAGATCGACGGCAAGGAACACGTCGCCCTCTCGATCGGACTCCCGGGGCCGGGTCTCGACGGACCCCGGGCGCCGATCGACGAGCCGGTCACGGTGCGGGTGCACTCCGAGTGCCTGACCGGCGACGTGTTCCACTCGCTGCGCTGCGACTGCGGGCCGCAGCTGGATGCGGCGCTGCAGATCCTGGGCAAGGAGCCGCGCGGAGTCCTCGTCTACATGCGCCAGGAAGGGCGCGGCATCGGGCTCGCGAACAAGCTCAAGGCGTATCGGCTGCAGGATCAGGGCCTCGACACGGTCGAAGCCAACGAGAAGCTCGGCTTCCCGGCCGACCTGCGCGAGTACGGACTCGGGGCCCAGATCCTCCAGTACCTCGGCGTCCGGCGGATGAAGCTCCTCACGAACAACCCCAAGAAGATCGCTGGTTTGGCGGGGTACGGGCTGGAGCTTCTGGACCAGATACCCCTCTCGACGCCTCCTAATGCGCAGAACTTGAGGTACCTGGAGACCAAGCGCGACAAGCTCGGGCACAACCTCCCGCACGACTTGGAGTAGAGGGCAAGAGGGGTCGTTCTGCCCCTCAGGGTCGATCCGCTGCGCTCGGCAGGCCATGGCGCCGGGCGGAAAGCCTGTCGGGAGGGCCCGGACCGCCGTCCGATACTCAACACTGGCAGTCACGGGGGCGCGCAAGGGCTCCCCGCCGGACGTAGCCTGCCCGCGACCCGCCCCCGGTCCGGTCGAGTGGCCTCGGAAAGCCCGCTTCGGCGGGGAAGAACCCTCGACACCTGCCGTCCTTGGGCGCGTCATGGAACGCATCGCCATGGTGGAACCCCAACCCGCGGAAGACGTGTGCCTGGTCCAGGAAACCCTGGCCGGCAACCAGGCCTCGTTCCAGCTGCTGGTCGAGCGCTACCAGAGCCGGCTCTTCGCCCTGGTGCGCCACTACACGAAGAACCCGGTCGAGATCGAGGACGTGGTGCAGGAGACGTTCTTGAAGGCGTTCAGCCGCCTCGACACGTTCCAGCACCAGTCGAGCTTCTACACCTGGATCTACCGCATCGCGACGAACACGATCCTCGACTTCATGAAGCGCCGCGGCCGCTCGCCGGTCCAATCGGTCGAGGACCCGGAGATGCTGCCGGCGATGACGATGCCTTCGCCGCGCGTGTCGAGCCCGGACGCGCAGATGCAGCGCGAGGAGATCTCGCAGATCACGCACTCGATCCTCGAAGGCATGCCGGAGATCTTCCGCACGGTGCTGGTGATGCGCGAGTTCGAGGACATGGCGTATCAGGACATCGCCGACGTGCTCGGCATCTCGATCGGGACGGTCGAGTCGCGCCTGTTCCGGGCGCGCGCGCGCTTCAAGGACAAGCTGTTGCAGTTGCACCCCGAGTACGGGCAGGAATGATCAGGCGATCATGAGCGGGCAGGAGATGAACCACATGGAATGCCAGGACGCACGACGTTGGATCCAGGGCTACCTGGACGGCGAGCTGCAGGAGGCGCAAGCGGCGCCGCTGCGCAAGCACTTGCTCGACTGCCAGCCCTGCCGCGCGAGCGCGCAGTCGGAGAAGAACCTCAAGCGCTGGTTCGTCGAGCCCAAGAGCGTCGCCGTGCCGCGCGACTTCGCCGCTCGGGTGGCGCGCCGCGCGTTCGCGGGGGATCGCGGCGAGCGCTTCAGCGAGCCGGTGATGGTCGGAGCTCAGGGCGGCGCGGTGCTGTCGATGGCGGCGGCGCGCGGCGCGGCGCTGGCGCCCGCCCGCGGCGAGGAGCGCAACCTGCGCTTCGTGCTGACGCTGACCGCGGCCGCGGCCCTCGTGCTGATGATGATTTCGTTCGGGATCCGCAGCCTGAACCTGCCCTCGGGCACGAACATGCTCGCCGACGACTCGCACACCATGAGCATCGACGAGGCGCGCCGGCATCTCGACGAGCTGAACCGCGCCGTCGTCGCGCCGACTGGAGCGAATGACGCCGCGGGGAACAGCGCTCAGCCTGCGAAAGCGGTGCAGACCGACGCGCGGACGAAGGATGCCGCGCAGGATGCGACCAAGGATGGGGCGACGTCGACCGCGCCCGCTCCGAAGCCCGATGCAACCCCCGCGAAGGATGCAGCGGAGCCCAAGCAGTGACGAGCCTGCGGCTCTGGGTTTCGATCCTCGCCCTGACCGCGTTCCTCGCCGGGCTCGCCTGCGGACCGTTCGTGAGCGCGTGGCTCTTTCCGCCGGCTCGAGCGGCGGCGAGCGGTCCCTTCGCCGACTACGAGCGCCTGCTCGTGCAGAAGTTCCAGCTGGCGCCCGAGCGCCGCGAGCCCTTGCACGCGATCCTCGACCAGTACCGGCGCGACATCGAGGGCATCAAGGACCAGCACATGGCAGACTACATGACTTCGATGGAGCCGGCTCTGCGCGAGAAAGGCCTTCAATGTCGCGACGAGATCCGCGACAAGGTCCTCCCCGAAGGCCAGCGCTCCGAGTTCGACCGCCTCGTCTCCGGCCTACCTTCCGAACCACGCTGAACCCGACACGCGAGCTCGTCACCCATCCTCATGGCTAGATCCTGCGGTTTGCGCATAGGTCCGCGGCGCTTCGAGCTCGTCGTCATCGACGGCAGCGCCAAGAAGCACAAGATCACCGCGTACATGTCGGGCGAGCTGCCGCGCGAGGGCGACGATCCGATCGCGTCGGCGGCGGCGATCCTGCGCGAGGCGGCGCGCGCGCACAACGTGCCCACCGACAACGTCGGCGTCGCGATCGACACGGGGCTGGCGGCCTTCCGCACGATCAAGGTGCCGTTCGCGGACAAGAACAAGATCGAGGAAGTGATCAAGTTCGAGGTCGAGAGCCAGCTCCCTCAATGGAACATCGACGACGTCGTCATCGACTTCCAGGTGCTCGACTCGACGGACGAAGCGAGCGAGCTGCTCATCACCGCCGTGCCGAAGTCCGATCTGCGCACCGTGCTCTCGATCTGCGAGAAAGCCGGCGTGGAGCCGCTCGAGGTCGAGCTCGAGACGACGGCGATGGTCAACGCCGCGATGACCGCCAACATCTGCACCGCGGACAACGCGCAGGTGCTCGTGCACATCGGCGAGACCTCGACGTCGGTCGTCGTCATGGACAGCGGCAAGGTGCGCGAGATGCGCGCCATCCACATCGGCGCCTTGAGCCACGAATATCCCTCGGTCGAAGCCGAGCCCGCGGCCGAGGGCGAAGCGCCGCCGGTCGCGCCCGACACGAGCGGTGATCCGCTGGAAGTGCAGCGCCGGCTCGAGCAGGCGATCAAGCGCATCCGGCGCGAGCTCGGACGCACGGTTTCGGCCGCCCGCACTGCACATCCGATCGAGGCCGTGTACGTGTGCGGCCTCGAGCTGCCGGGCCTCGCAGGCAGCCGCATCCTCGACGCGGACGTGCGCGTGCTCGACGTGTTCGACGCGGACGGCGGCCAGCCGGCGGAGGGATTCAGCCCCCTCGTCGTGCCCTACGGCGTCGCGGTCCGCCAGCTCGGCGGCGGCGTGCTGCGCCCGTCGCTGCGCCGCGAAGAGCTGCACTACAGCGGCGCGTTCGAGCGGGTCGAGCTGCCCCTCGCGGTCGTCGCGCTGCTCTTGATCACGTTCCTCGGCGTGTGGTTCATCTTCCTGTTGAAGGAAAGGAAGATGATCGACGAGGGACCGCTCACCTTCTGGCGCGACAGCGCGCGCACCTACGTGCTCGGCGATCCGAAGAAGGGCGTGGCCGGCGACCTGGCGTACCCGCCGGAGAAGGTGCTCGAGTACGTCAAGAACTGGGACAACGACACGGAGCGCAACAAGTTCGATCAGCTGCGCTACCTGACCGCTCTCATCCAGGCCGACGTCAAGAAGCTCGAGAAGGACCTGGGCCAGGACGCGGAGATCAAGCAGCCGCAGTCGGCGTTCGTCGGCATGGCGCTCGTGATGGACGTGCTCGCCAAGCAGTGGACCGATCAGGTGCGCCCTTCGATGCGCACGGTGCAAGCGACCTACATGCCCGGCCGGCAGTCGAAGCCCGATCACGTCAAGGTTGACCTGACGATGTCGTTCCTCGCGAACGACTCGCTGACTGCGTCGCAGGCGTTCGACGCCTTCACGAACGACATCAAGTCCCAGCCCTGGTACCTCGATTTCGACAGCAAGACGAGCCTGCCGGTCGAGGGCGGCAAGGGCGTCTATCTGAGCAACGTGACGATCGAAGTCGACGTGGCCAAGGCTCCGCCGCTCAAGGGGGCGCAATGAAATCGTTCTTCCAAGGCTTCAACCTCGCGCGCGGCATCATCCTGGTTTCGATCCTGGGCTCGCTCGTGCTGGGCTGGATGTGCTGGCAGCGCTCGCAGGAGCTGACGGAGCTGCGCGAGGACGTCGGAGTCAAGATGACCCCCGTCGTGACGGCGCTGCGCCAGGCCGCGCTGCGTCACAAGCAGCTCTCGCAGTCGGTCAAGGGCGAGGGGCTCCAAGGTCAGACGAACCTCGTCAGCTACATCCGCACGGTGGGCGGGAAGGACCGCATCGAGATCGGCGAGCTCACCATGACGGCTCAGGAGACGTCGCCTTCGACGAACATCGTCGACAAGAAGGAGACGATCAAACCCGACAACCCGCAGGCGTCGTTCAAGCGCATGACGCTCGTGAACTTCTTCCACACGCTCGAGAGCGACAGCCGGCGCGTCAAGATCACGCGCGTGAAGATCGAAGTCGCGGACATGAAGGGCCTGAAGACGCACGAGGTCCCGCAGGACAACTGGCGCTTCGACGCCGAAGTGACCTCGCGCCAGCGCAAGGAGTGAGCGCGCGGCTCCCAACTCCGGGACGGCTGGCGAATCGGCGCCGGCCGTCCTTTTTTCATTCTTGCGCGTTCCTTCGCCCGCGCACGCGCTTCGTCACGGATGCCGGGATGCGGTGTCAGCCCACTCTTCCAAGCTGCCTTCACGACGTTGCATTCAACGAGTCGCGCGGCGACGGTTGGTGAGGGTGATCTGTTCCCGCATTCCGGCATTCGACACAACGCGAAAACAGCGCTGTGCGCCAATGCGACTTTGGACGAGTCGGCGTAGGATCCGGCATAGCGCCCCGCCGCGCGTCCGCTCGACCCTTCCCACGCTTTCCGCTTCCCCCGGGTCTCGCCTCCGACGCGCGCGTTGCGCCCGTCCCATCCCGATCCACCACGGGGCTTCTCCAGGGGCCGAGGTACGCCAATGCATTTCCGCCGAGTCCGATCCCAGGACGCTTCACTCGCGACGACGGACCTGCTCGACGTGGACACCTGTCGTGAGGCCGCGCGCATCGTCGACGACGTGAAGTCGCGCGGCGAGCCGGCGTTGCGCGAGCACGCCGAGCGGCACGGCGACCTGCGGGTCGGAGATCGGATCGTGATCGACCGGCGGGCGCTCGAGGAAGCAGCGCAGAAGGTCGACGACCGCGACATGGACCTGCTGCGCCGATCGGCGGACAGGATCCGCACGTTCGCGACGGCGCAGCGGCGCACGATCGCCGACCTCACGACGAGCGTGCCGGGCGGGCGCGCGGGCCACACGATCGAGCCTATCGAGCGCGCGGGTTGCTACGCCCCGGGCGGGCGCTTTCCGCTGCCATCGTCGGTGTTGATGACGGCGATCACCGCGCGGGCCGCGGGCGTGCGCGAGGTGTGGGTCGCCTCGCCGCGACCGGCGCCGATCACGCTCGCGGCGGCGTTCATCGCGGGGGCTGACGCGCTCCTCGCGGTCGGCGGCGCGCAAGCGATCGGCGCGCTCGCGTTCGGCGCCGGCAGCGTGCCGGCCTGCGACGCGGTCGTCGGACCGGGCAATCGCTGGGTCACGGCCGCCAAGCAATACGTCGCGGGCCGCGTCGCGATCGACGTGCTCGCGGGGCCGAGCGAGCTCGTCGTGCTCGCCGACGACAGCGCGGATCCGGCGCTGATCGCGGCCGATCTCCTCGCGCAGGCCGAGCACGACGACAATGCGCTGCCGATCCTCGTCAGCCTCGACGAGGGTCTGGTCGAGCGCGTCGAGCAGGAGCTCGAGCGCCAGCTCGCGACGTTGCCCGCGGCGGAGACGGCTCGCAAGTCGCTCGCACGCGGCTTCGCGATCGTCGAGCCGAGCCGCGAGGCCGCGATCGACATCGTCAGCGAGCTCGCGCCGGGTCACCTGCAGATCTCGCTGCGCGATGCGAGCCTGGCTGCGTACCTGGTGCGGCACTGCGGCGCGATCTCGGCCGGCGAGCAGAGCGCACAGGTGTTCGGCGACTACGGCGTGACGAACCACGTTCTGCCGACGGGGCGTGGCGCGCGTTCGTGCGCGGGGCTTTCGGTGTTCACGTTCCTGCGCGTGAGGACGTGGCAGGAAACGAACGACGCGCGCGCGTTGACGGAGGACGTGGCGCGGATGGCGCGGCTGGAAGGCCTCGAGGGTCACGCGCGCTCCGCGCAGATGCGAGCCGCGCAGCGCACGTGATCCGCCGGTGCCTGGAACCCGCCGCGGATATTCCCGCGGCGGGTGCGTGGCACCGGAGGATGCTCCGCTCCTTGGCGAGCGAAGGCCGGGTGTTCCCCCGCAGGTAACTGATTGCCGCGACGGCGTCCGACGTCAGCCCATCGCTCGCTGAAAGTACCGACCGACGGCGCCCGAATGCGGTCTACGCCTGGTCCGTCGTGAGCGCGTTTCTCGCGACGCGCACGGGCGACGCGCGCACCGGCGCCGGGCGTGGATGCGTCGCCAGGTGCTCCTGGATCGAGCGCACTTCGTACTCGCCGCGGTGCAGCGCCACGAGCGCGTGCACGACCGCGCTGATCCCTGCCTTGGTCGTGATGCACGGGATCCCGGCCGAAACCGCCGCCGCGCGGATCGAAGAGTCGTCGACGCGCTGCTGCTTGCCGTAGGGCGTGTTCAGGATCAGGTCGATCTCGCGGTTCTTGAGCATGTCGACGATGTGCGGCCGGCCTTCGTGCACCTTGTTCACGCGCTTGACGGTCATGCCGCTGCTCTTGAGCGCGCGCCACGTGCCCTCGGTCGCCCACAGCTCGTAGCCGAGCGACTGCAGCGTGCGCGCTTCCGCCACGATCGCGCGCTTGTCGGAGTTCTTCACCGACAGGAACACCCGGCCCGTCTTGGGCAGCTTCAGCCCCGCGGCCTGGTACGCCTTCACGAACGCGAAGCCCAGGTCGGCGTCGATGCCCATCACCTCGCCGGTCGAGCGCATCTCCGGACCGAGCGTGATGTCGACGCCGGGGAACTTGTTGAACGGGAAGACCGGTGCCTTGACCGAGTAGTAGGGCGGCGTGATTTCGGCCGTGAAACCCAGCTCTTCGAGGGTCAGGCCGCACATCACCTTCGCCGCGAGCTTGGCGAGGGGCACGCCGATCGCCTTCGACACGAACGGAACGGTGCGCGACGCGCGCGGGTTGACCTCGAGCACGTAGACGCGGTCGTCCTTCACCGCGTACTGCACGTTCATCAGGCCGATGACGTCGAGCTCCTTCGCCAGCGCCTTCGTCGCGCGGCGAATGTCGTCGACGATCTCGTTCGAGAGCGTGTGCGGCGGCAGCACGCACGTCGAGTCGCCGGAGTGGATGCCGGCCTCCTCGATGTGCTCCATCACACCGCCGATGACCACGATGCGACCGTCGCTGATCGCGTCGACGTCGACCTCGATGGCTTCCTCGAGGAAGCGGTCGACGAGGATCGGACGGTCGGGCGTCACGTCGACGGCGTGCGTCATGTAGCGCTCGAGCGCTTCGTCGTCGTACACGATCTCCATCGCGCGACCGCCGAGCACGTAGCTCGGGCGCACGAGCACCGGATAGCCGATGCGCCGCGCGACCGCGAAGGCCTCGCCGGCATCGCGCGCCATGCCGCTCTCGGGCTGCAGGAGCCCGAGCTTCTTGATGCACTGGTTGAAGAGGTCGCGGTCTTCCGCGCGATCGATCGATGTCACGCTGGTGCCGATCAAGGGCGCGCCGGCCTTGTGCAAGCCGGCCGCGAGGTTGAGCGGCGTCTGCCCGCCGAACTGCACGATGATGCCCTCGGGCTCGACGACCTTGACGATGCTCATCACGTCCTCGTGCGTGAGCGGCTCGAAGAAGAGGTCGTCGCTCGTGTCGTAGTCGGTCGACACGGTCTCGGGGTTCGAGTTGACCATCACCGCTTCGCGCCCGATCTCCTGCACCGCGAAGGCGGCGTGCACGCAGCAGTAGTCGAACTCGATGCCCTGCCCGATGCGGTTGGGGCCGCCGCCGAGGATCATCACCTTGGCCTTCGAGCCGGGGCGGTACTCGTCCTCGTCCTCCCAGGTCGAGTAGTAGTAGGGCGTCGCGGCCTCGAACTCGGCCGCGCACGTGTCGACGAGCTTGTACGTCGGGCGCAGGCCGAACTCCTCGCGCAGCGCGGTGACGTCGGGCTCCGTCGAGCCCGTGGCGAGAGCGATCTGCTTGTCGCTGTACCCGAGGCGCTTGGCTTCGAGCAAGAGATCGCGCGTGAGCAACGCCCCGCCGAGCTCGGCTTCGAAGTCGCACAGCTCGCGGATGTTCTCGAGGAACCACGGGTCGATGAACGAAGCTTCGTGGATGTCGGCCGTGCTCCAGCCGGCTCGGTAGGCCACGCGCACGGCCTGCAGGCGCAGCTCGTTCGGCACGCGCAGCGCCCGCGTCAGCGCCGTCGCGTCGCTCGCGAACACCTCGGCGGGATCGCGCGGATCGAGGCCGATGCCCGGCCGGCCCGTTTCGAGCCCGCGCACGGCCTTTTGCAGCGCCTCCTTGAACGTGCGCCCGATCGCCATCGTCTCGCCGACGCTCTTCATCTGCGTCGTCAGCGTGCGGTCAGCGCCCTTGAACTTCTCGAACGCGAAGCGCGGGATCTTCACGACCGTGTAGTCGATCGAGGGCTCGAAGCACGCCGGCGTCTTGCGCGTGATGTCGTTCTTGAGCTCGTCGAGCGTGTACCCGACCGCCAGTTTCGCCGCGAACTTCGCGATCGGGAACCCCGTCGCCTTCGAGGCGAGCGCCGAGCTGCGCGACACGCGCGGGTTCATCTCGATCACGATCATGCGGCCCGTCGCCGGATCGATCGCGAACTGCACGTTGGATCCGCCGCACTCGATCCCGATCTCGCGCAGGATGCGGATCGAGGCGTTGCGCATGTTCTGGTACTCGCGGTCCGTCAGCGTCTGCGCCGGCGCCACCGTGATCGAGTCGCCCGTGTGCACGCCCATCGGGTCGAAGTTCTCGATCGAGCAGATGATGACCGCGTTGTCGGCGAAGTCGCGCATCACCTCCATCTCGTACTCCTTCCAGCCGACGAGGCATTCCTCGATCAGCACTTCGGAGTTGAGCGAGGCCGCGAGGCCGCGCGCGACGATGGTCTCGAACTCGTCGACGTTGTAGGCGATGCCGCCACCCGTGCCGCCGAGCGTGAAGCCCGGGCGGATGACGCACGGCAAGCCGATGTCCGACAGCACGCGGCGCGCGTCCTCCATCGAGTGCGCCGATCCCGAGCGCGCGCTCTCGAGGCCGATCGACGTCATGGCCGCGCGAAACAGGTTGCGGTCCTCGGCCTTGCGGATGACGTCCGCCTTCGCGCCGATCATCTCGATGCCGAGCCGGTCGAGGATGCCGCGGTCGTACAGGCCGAGCGCCGTGTTCAAGCCCGTCTGGCCGCCGAGCGTCGGCAGCACCGCCGACGGGCGCTCCTTCTCGAGCACCTTCGCGACGGCCTCGATCGTGATCGGCTCGATGTACGTCGCATCGGCCGTCTCGGGATCGGTCATGATCGTCGCCGGGTTCGAGTTGACGAGGATGACGCGATAGCCCTCCTCGCGCAGCGCCTTGCACGCCTGCGTTCCCGAGTAGTCGAACTCGCAAGCCTGGCCGATGACGATCGGCCCGCTGCCGATGATCAAAATGGACTCGAGGTCGTCGCGTCTGGGCATCGTGCGGAGAGGGGTGCGGCAGAGGGCGGCGCGGGGGCGGGGACGTTCCAGATGCAGCGAGCGCGCGCTCCGCATCCGAGAAGTTCGCCGTCCGGTGGCAAACTGTCCGATTGGAACAAAACGCGCGCGCGCTGTCGACCGCTTCGGCGCGTTCGAGCGCGGATTTCAGGGCTCGAGAACGTCGAGATCGATCGCGCCCAGGTCGCGCAGCCGCTGGATCTGTGGTCCTTCGAGGCGGATCCAGTCGTGGTGGTCGGTCGTCGGCTCGAGGACGTCGATGACGATGCGGCGGTGGTCCGCGCGGGCTTGCTCGATCCTGTCCATCAGCTTGCGTCGGACCTCGACACCGATCTCGTCGGCCGCCCGACCGAGGAGCTCGGCGTCGATCGCGTCGATGTGAAGGTTCTCCAGGGCGTTTTCGTGCGGCAAGTCGGCCGCGATCACGAGGTCGCTTGGTCGGACGCGGAAGACCAGCAGGTCATGGTGGGAGAACTCCGGCCCCTCGACATGAACGAGCACTACCCCGGCAACCGCGAGGAGCCCCAGCAGCCAGGCCGGCACGCGCTCGAAATCGAGCAAGCCGACGAAAGCGATCGGCACGAGCCACAGCCACGGCACGTCGAACGAGACGTCGCCGCCGAGGCCGAGGACCGCGAACGGCACGAGCGCGAAGGCGAACATCCACAGAGGCGGTCGCCGAGCCGGACGGCGCCATGCCACGTAGGCAAAGCGCACGATGCCGATCGATCCGACGCCCATCATCACGGTCCAGCCGAGCGACCACGCCAGCAGGGGGCCGTATCCTCCCGAGCCGCTCGCGAGCATGGTGCGCCACGCCGTCGCCAGCCACCACGGCCAGGCGACGGACCCGTGCTCGAGCCGCCACGCTCCGGTGACGGTCGCGACCCAGAGGCCGAGCGCTCCGACTGCGATGAGCGCGCTCGAGCGCCGTCGAACGAACAATGCGATCGCATATGCCGGCCACAGGTACGCGTTCCACCCGTGCAGCAGCGCGGCCGCCAGCCAGCACATCGTGGCACGACGCGTCCAGCTACCTTCGCGCTCCTCCCGATCGAGGGCGTCGAACAGCAACAAGGCGCCGAGCATCTCGCACGAGGTCGCGTTGGGGATCGTCGCCGCGAGCCAGGCCATCGGGATCGCGATCGTGATCAGCGTCAACACGATGGCGCGCAACGGCGCGACGCCCCGTCTGCGTGCCATCGTGAGCAACACCGCTGCCGACGTGCCGGCTGCGAGCGCCGAGACGAGGTACCACGCTTGGTAGGCGCGCCAGTGCGTGAGCGCCGTCAACGCGCGCGCGGCGAGCGCCGGCAAGAGGTGCAATGCTGTCCATTCGCCGCGCTCGGTCGGCCAGATCTCGAGCATGCGGTAGCCGAACAAGCTGCGCGTCGGCAATCCGAGCACCAGCGCCGTGACGCCGAGCGCGACCAGCGCGACCTGCAACTTCCACCGCCGACGCTCCGACTCGAGCGCCGCGCCCACCAGCTCGACCGTCTCGTGCCGCGGGAACTCCTCGCCGTGCGCGTGCTCGCCGGCGCTCATCGATCAACCCGCGAGCGAAGCTTCGAGCACCGCGCGCACGTCGGCTTCCTCCACCGGCACGTCCGGATGCACGACGCCCGCTTCGAGCGGAAGGACGAAGTGGAACTTGCCGCCGCGGCTCTTCTTGTCGCGCTTCATCGCCGACATCATTCCGTCGGGATCGAGCTGGGCGTCGAGCTGCGCGAGCCTCCACGGCAACCCGAACTTCTCGAGCAGCGCCGTGACGCGCGGATCCGGCGCCCGCGGGCTCTGCAGGGCGACCTGCTGGCTGAGCTGGAACGCCAGCGCCAGCCCCACGCCGACCGCGATGCCGTGCGGCACCTTTCCGTAGCCGGCCTGGTGCTCGATCGCGTGCGCGAACGTGTGGCCGAGGTTGAGGGTCTTGCGCAGGCCGGCCTCGTACGGGTCGCGCTCCACGATGCGCGCTTTGACCGCGACGCACTCTTCGATGATCGAGGCGAGCACCTCAGGATCGCGGCGCAGGATCGCGCTCGCCGACGAGCGCAGCGTCTCGAGCAGGTCACCGTGGATCACCGCCGCCTTGACGACTTCGCCGAGGCCCGAGCGGAACTCGACGTCGGGCAGCGTCGCGAGCGTCGACGTGTCCGCATACACCTCGCGCGGCGAATGGAACGTGCCCGCCAGGTTCTTGCCGCCGACGAGGTTCACCGCGGTCTTGCCGCCGACGGACGAATCGACCATCGCGAGAAGGCTCGTCGGCACCTGCACGAAGCCGATGCCGCGCATGTAGAGCGCGGCCGCGAGCCCGCCGAGATCGCCGACGACGCCACCGCCCAGCGCGATGAACCCCGACTTGCGATCGCATCCGGCGGCGACCATGTGGTCCAGCACGCGCTCGAGCATCATGAACGACTTCGAGCTCTCGCCCGCGGGGACGTCGAAGCGCTTCTTGTGCTGCAGGGCGGAAAAGGCGCTGCCGTAGAGCGGCCCGACGTTGGAGTCGCTGAGCACGAAGCACGTCTGGTACTGCAGGCAGAACGACGCCGCGTGATCGAGGATTCCCGGCCCGATGTGCACGCTGTATCGCGGCTTGCGGACGTCGACCCGTCTCATGCGCGCGTGCTCACCAGCCGCTGCGTAGCCGCGATCGCGGCCGCGCCGACCAGGCCTTGGAACAAGCGGTCGTTCGGCGAGCCCTCGGGCGAGAGCTCCGGGTGCCATTGCACGCCGATCGCGAACGGGTGATCGGTGCGCTCGATCGCCTCGATCAGGCCTTCGCGGTCGCGCGCGCACACGAGCCACGGCGCACGCACGCTCGCCAGCGCCTGATGATGCCGCGAGGTCACGTCGATCGATCGCTGGCGCAGGATGCGCGCGAGCCGCGTGCTCTCCGTGACGTCGACCGGATGCACGACGCCGCCCGAGTGCGCTTGCGAGCCCGGTCGATCGTCGGGCAGGTGCTGGTGCAAGGCGGCGCCCTCCGCCAGGCCGAGGAGCTGCATGCCGTAGCAGATGCCGAGCACCGGCAGCGAGCGCGCGATGATCGCGCGCACGAGCGTCACGTCGAACTCCTGCTTCTCGCTCGGCGTGACCTGCGCCTCGGGATGCACGGGGCCGAGGCCGAAGCGCGTCGTGTCGAAGTCGTCGCCGCCCGACAGCACGATTCCATCGACGCGCTCGAGCAAGCGCTCGATGTCGCTCGGCCCGCCGACCGGCGGGATGGCGACGGGGATGCCGCCGTTCTTCAACACCGCGTCGGCGTAGCGGTTGGCGAGCTTCAACGCGCGATCGGTGTCGCCGACGAGCAAACCGTTGATCGCGATGAGAGGGCGAGGCTGGAGCACCATCGCCGACTAGCTTAGCGCGCGCTCAGGTGATCAAGCGGAAGAGGTACGGGTAGCGGTAGCGCTTCCCGTCGGCCGCGTTGACGGCGGCGACGACGCACAGCACGGCGCCGACGATCCACAGGACCGGCACGAGAACGCACAAGAGGCAGGTGCTCACCAGGATCAGGCTGATGCCGGCGTACATGAGCTGGAAGTTGATCGCTTCCTTGGCTTGATCGTCGAGCAGCGGATCGCGCCTGCGCCTCCACGCCCAGATGAGGAGCGTGAGAACGAGGCCGGGTATGTAGCCGGGGATCAGGTAGGCCAGGTGGCAGACCAGGACCCAGAACCCCTGCCACCTCGGCGCGGCCGGAGCCGCGGGAGGTGCCGGCGGAATCGGAGGCGGGGGCGGTTGTCCGGCGGGCGGCGGCACCGACGAGGACGCCTGTTGGAATGCAGGTCCGCTCGTCGAAGAGCTCGCGGCGGGCGCTGCGGCCGGAGGCGGAGTCGGCTCGGGCGTGCGCGCGACTCCGGGCACTTCGATCGTCGGCCCGCGCGTCTCGGCGCGCGTGACTCGGACGGCTTCGACTTCCTCGACGCGCACGATCGGCGGCGGCGGCGCAGCCGGCGAAGGCGGAGCCGGCGAAGGAATGACAACGGGGTCGGTCGGAGCGGACTGGGCCCGAATCGGGTCGACGGGCTGCGCCTGCAACGGCGTGTGCTGCTGCGGTTGGATCGGCTGCGCCTCAGAGGGCTGTGGCGCGATCGGCTCCGGCTTCACCGCTCTGGGCCGAGGCGACCTGCGCTTGACCGGAGGGGGCTCGACCGGGCCCGGCTCGGAGGTACGACCCTCCGCCTGAGGAGAAGTGGGGAGGTCTCGATCCCCCGGAGCCGCATCCGACTCGCGCGGCACCTCGGCAGCCCACGGGGCAGGGCGCTCTTCGCCGGGACGAGCCGATTCCGGCGGGTTTTCGGGGCTCTCGTGCATCGCGGGCCGGGCTACGCGGGCCCCTCCCGCCCATTTCCAACCTCAGCGCGTCAACAACGCCGTGCCGATCATGCGGTAGAGCAATCGTGCACCGACGATCGCGTCCCACGTGTCGAGGCCCTCGCAGAACCCGTCCTCTCCCGGCGAGACCTCGTTCAGGTCGAGGCCGACGATGCGCTTCTTCGACCCCGCGAGCTCGTCGAGCCACATCATCGTCTCGTGCCACGTGAACCCGCCCGGCACCGGCGTGCCCGTGTTGGGGCACAAGGTCGGATCCAGCCCGTCGATGTCGAACGACAGGTACACGAGGTCCGGCAGGTCGGCGATCGTCGCACGCACGAGGTCGCGCAGGCTCGCGCCACCGGCCTTCGCGCGGCTCCACTCGACGTCGCTCAGCGCGCGGATGCGGCCGTGGGAGCTCGCGATCATCGCGTGCTCGCGCTCGCCGATGTCGCGCAGGCCGGCCTGCACGAGGCGCTTCACGCCTGGCAGCTTCGAGGCGACGTTGTGCATGATCGAGGCGTGCGACCACTCGAAGCCTTCGTACGCCGCGCGCAGGTCCGCGTGCGCGTCGAAGTGCAGGACGCCGAGGCCCGGAAAACGCTGCGCGCAGGCCTGGATCGCGCCGAACGGCACCGAGTGGTCGCCGCCGACCACGACGGGCAGCTTGTTCATCGCCAGGATCGCGTCGACCTGCGCGCGCACGATCTCGTTGACCTCCGCGCCGATCTCGTTGACCCGCGCGAGGTCCTTCTTCAACCGCGTGTCGTCGCCGATCCGACCGCCGAGCTCGATGATGCGCTCCGCCTTGCGCGACGCCTTGTCGTTGAGGTCCTCGATGCGCTCGTCGGCGGGCAGCATGCAGATGCCCTTCTGCCAGGGCTTGCCCGTCATCAGGTCGAAGAGGTCGACCTGACGGCTGGCCTGCAGGATCGCATCGGGTCCGCCCGCGGCGCCCTTGCGATACGACGTGGTCGCGTCGAAGGGCACCGGCACGACGTGCACGAGCGCGCGCTCGGGATCCGCGGGCAGGCCGAAGATGCCCGCGTCGTCGAGGGACGCTGCATCGGGGTCGAAGGGCTCGTTCATGGGGCTCGATGGGACCTGCGTCGCTGGCTCTGGAGGCTCCGGAAGAAATGTCCGGGTACCTGCGTCGGTGACCGTGCATTCTGCCGAGTGCTATCGAAATGCGTCGCGCGCGGGCCTGATTCGCGCGGAATTCCTCCAAGAGGCGGCATGAACGCTCCGTTCGCGCCGCAGAGGGCATCCAAGGGATGAACGATCTGAGGCGGTACGAGCAGGGGTTGGAGTCGGCGACCGACGGCGATTTGTTGCGCCGGCATCGCAAGGGTGACGCGCGGGCGTTCACCGAGCTCGTCCACCGGCACGAGAGCTGTCTCCTGCAGCACGCGCGCGCATTGCTCGGCGTGGGCAGCGGCTACGAGGACGTCGTCCAGGACACCTTCTTGAAGCTCGCTCAGGTGCCTCCGTCGATCCCGGCCGAAGCCGAGGGTGACGAGAGGTTGGAGCGCGCTCACCTGTTGTCCTGGCTGCACAAGGTCACGAGGAACGGTTGCATGGACGCGATGAGATCCGAGACGCGCCGCAAGCGGCGCGAGCACGACGCGGCGGTGGTGGAAGGTTCCGACGGAGGCATGTCGAGCGTCGACGAGCACGACACGCGCGCCGCGGTGAAGCGCGAGATCGAGAAGCTGCCCGCGGATCAGCGTGAGGTGCTCGTGCTGCGGCTGATCGGCGACCGCTCCTACAAGGAGATCGCGGAGATCACGGGGAAGAAGATCGGGACGGTCGGTTGGCTGGTGAGCGTGGGCTTGAAGGCGCTCGGTGAGAAGCTCGAGCCGCTGCTCGCGATGGGTGACGGCGCGATGTCGGCACCGGTGATGTCGGAAGGAATGTCAAGAAGCCCACGCTCGGCGACGTCTTCGCGCAGGGACGCGATCCAAGGAGAATGGTCATGAAGAACGAACACGATTCCGCGTCGCAGGCGCAGCCGGCGAACGACATGCACGAGCGCTTGTGCGCGTACGTGCTGGGGGAAGGCACGAGCGAAGAGCGCATCGAGATCGAGCGCGAGATGTTGCGCTCGCCCGAGTTGAAGGCTCAACGCGATCAGATCGAGCGCACGATCGGTCTGGTGAAGACGGCGATGGCGGGGAGCGAGTCGCTGTCACCCGAGGCGGCGGAGACGTTGGTCTCCGCCGCCTCGGTGTCGCGTCCCGCGCCGCTGCGGAGCGCGCCCTGGCTGAGGATCGCCGCCGGGATCGGCGCGGTCGCGCTCGGGTTCGCGATCGTGCGCTCGTCACAGAACCCGGCCCTGCAAGTGGTCACCGAAGACGCGGAGGTCGCGAAGCTGGATGAAGCGGCGGGCAACGCGAAGGCCATGCGGCAGATCGAAGGCCTGGGCTACGGCGGACACGAGAGGCCGCAACCCAAGGAGGCGCAGGACACGTACCGCGGACCCGAAAGCGTCGTGCCGCCGTCGGCGCGCGATGCAGGCGTTCCGGCAGAAGGCGACAAGAGCACGCAAGTCGGCTTGGTGAGCGAAGCGAACGAGATGGCCCCCGCGATGCCCTCGGTGACGGGGGCCGAGGTCAGGAACTTCCCCGACTCGCCCGAGCTCGAGAAGCTGAAGCGTGAGGCGGTGCGAAAGGCCGGACTGAGAACCGAGGCCGAGCTCGCTCCCTACGATCAGATGCTCCAGCCTCCCATTGCCAAGGACGCCAAGGAGAACTCCAACGACAGCTACTTCTTGGGTCAGTCGAACGCAGCCGGTGCCGCACCAGCCCCGGCTCCCAACGCCGGCTACTCGACCCGCAAGCTGGGCGGAGGCGGAGGTAAGGGCAGATCCGCGGGTCGTGCGGGTGAGTCCAAGAAGCAGTCGAGCGTCGCAGGAGCGACCGCGAGCCCGTCGAGCCCTGGGCCTTCCGGTCCCTCGACCGGCGGCCCCTCGGGGTCTGCGATTCCCACGAGTTCGGGTTCGCAGCCGGTCCTCGACTCGCGCAACAGGGACGTGTCGTCTGGACTCGATGGCGCGCCCCCGCAGGAGAAGCTGGCCAAGCTCGCGGAAGAAGCACCAGCGCGCCACCTTTCGGACGAGGAAGAGGTCGCGCTCGAGCGGGAAGGGTCCTCGGCGGACGACCGCGACGAGCTCGACCACGCTCGTCAGTACTACTGGCAGCTCCCGCTCGCCGAGCAGCAGACCTACCTCGACCAGCGTTGCCGTCGCATCCTCGACGGATGCCGGCCTCGACCGAACGAGCGGCCGCGCGACATGTTCTTCCGCTTCTGGGGCGACAACCCGTTCGAGGTGGCGGCGCTCGACCGGCTCTCCACGTTCTCGGCGGACGTCGACACGGCGTCGTATGCGCTCGCGCGTCGGTACCTGAACGAGGGCCACGTGCCCGAGAAGGCGCAGATCCGCACCGAGGAATTCGTCAACTACTTCAAGTCCGACGTGCCCGCGCCGACGAGCGGCGTCTTCGGAATCCACACGGACCTGACGCCGAGCCGCTTCAGCACCGACTCCACGCGCCAGATGCTGCGCGTCGTCGTGCGCGGCAAGGAGATGTCGAAGGTCGAGCGCGAGCCGCTGCATCTGACGTTCGTCGTCGACGTGTCGGGCTCGATGCGCGAGCAGAACCGTCTCGAGATGGTCAAGCACGCGATCCGGTTGCTCGTCTCGCAGCTCAGCCCGTACGACAAGATCGGCATCGTCAAGTTCAGCAACGACGCGTCCGTCGTGCTGCAGCTCACGTCGGTGGACCAGCGCGCGATCATCGAGTCGGCGATCGAGCCGCTGCAGCCCGAGGGCAGCACGAACTCGAACTGGGGTTGCAGCTCGGCTACGCGATCGCGCTGTCCGGGGTCGACTCGAGCTCGATCAGCCGCGTGGTGTTCCTCTCGGACGGCGTCGCGAACGTGGGCGAGACGGAGCCGGCCAAGATCGCCGAGCAGGTCAAGCCGATGCGCGCGAAGGGGATCTACCTCAACACGATCGGCGTGGGGATGAACAACCACAACGACGTGCTGCTCGAGCAGCTGGCCGACAAGGCCGACGGCATGTGCAGCTACATCGACTCGCCCGACGAGGCGAAGAAGCAGCTCGTCGACAACTTCACCGGCGCGTTCCAGCCGATCGCTCGCGACGTGAAGATCCAGGTCGACTTCGATCCGGCTCAGGTGCTGCGCTACCGCTTGCTCGGGTACGAGAACCGCGCGATCGCGGATGCGGACTTCCGCAACGACAAGGTCGACGCGGGCGAGCTCGGCGCGGGGCACCAGGTGACGGCCCTGTACGAAATCGAGCGCCAGGCGACGTCGAACGGGGATGGTGCGCTTGCCACGGTGCGCGTGCGCTGGAAGGAGCCGCGCAACTTCGGCAAGGCCATCGAGCAGGACGCGGCGACCGAGATCGCGCAGACGGTCGGATCGGGCGACGTGAAGACGTTCGAGGCGGCTGGGCAGAGCTATCGCAAAGTCGTGATCGCGGCGCAGTTCGCCGAGATCCTGCGGCGCAGCGTGCATGCGCGTGGTGACTCGCTCGACACGTTGCTGGGCGAGGCGCTGCGGCTGCAGAAGGAGATCCCGAACGACGCGGATTTCAACGAGCTGTGCCTGCTGATCTCGAAGAGCAAGGACCTGATCGTGAGGACGATGCCGGCCTGCGACGAGCTGTGCCAGGCGATCGACCAGGTGCGCGAAGCCAGCTATCGCCGCGCTCAGCTCGAGCAGCTGCAGAAGGAGATGGACGCGCAGACGATCGAGCTCTTGAAGAAGCAGAACGACGAGCTCGAAGCACGCCTGCGCGACTTGGTGAAGCGCCGGCTCGAGAACCAGGGCAAGTAGACGGTTCGCTCGACCGGTGAGAAGTCGGTGATGCCGGAAGCCGGTGGTGCCTGGAACCCGCCGCGGTTACTCCCGCGCCGGATGCCTGGGACCGCCGGCTGCACCGACAGCGCGGGTTGAAGGTGGCGAGCTGTCTACCCTGAGCGGAGCAACACCGCGAGACGCTCGACTGCGTCTCACCGCTCGTCTCACTTCGCTTCCCGCAGATTGAGCCAGCCTGCCGGAGGCGTGGCGGCGCCAGGCACCCGTCGCCGGAGTACCCACGGCGGGTTCCAGGCACCACCGCGCGCGCTTGGTTCGCGACTGCTGAACCGACACAATCGCAGAGCGTGACCGACCCTGCATCCTCGACCCGCATCCGCGTGACGATCGCCGTCGCGTCACTTCTCTTCGTGACCGCCATCGGCGTGCGCGGCATCCCGCCGGCGAAGAGCGTTGCACCTCAAGACGTGAAGGAGGAAGGCCCGCGAATCCTCGAGCCGATGCAGTTCCTCGGCAAGGGCGCGATCCTCCGGGCCGGCGAGCTCGACGCGTGGATCGCCAAGGATCGTCGCGAGCGCTTCAAGGCACTGCGCACGCAGCTCTTCACGCTGCGCGACTGTCCGAACCTGCTCGACTGGCTCGGCAAGCTCGATGGCCAGCGACTCGAGCGCATGATCACCGAGCTGCGCGGCGGCCGCCGCGAGGAAGCGCTGGCGTCGCTGGCGTTGGTCTTCCAGCTCGCGCGCGCGACGGAGTGGAAGCCCGCGCTGATGTCGAGCACGCGTCAGGCACCCGCGGTGCGACTCGGCGGCCTGCTCGAGGACTGGCTGCGCACGTGGGGCGAAAAGGGCGCGCAGGATCCCCTTCTCTCGGAGCCCACCGTCGCTGCGACCCTCTTCTACGCGCACGTCATGCGCACCGCGCAACAGTCGCCGCTGATCGGGCAGCTCGACGAGCCGTTGCAACGCGCGCGCACGTTCCTGAACGAGCAGCTCGCGGCGGGCCAGAGCAAGCGCTCCGCCCTCGGCGAGATCGTGCAGTCGAGCCACGGCGCGGCGATGTCACGCTTCCTGGGGTCCGACGATCCGCTGCAGGGCTTCTCCGCCGACGCGTTGACTCTCTTCCCCGACATCACGGGAGCGTGTCCGTGAGCGCCGAGCGCCGCTCGAACGAACACTCCGCGTCGACCGGCATCCTCGCCGGGGGAATTCTCGCGGCCGTCGGCGGCATCCTGCTCGGCCTCCAGATCGACCAGAACGGAGCCTGGTCGGGCACGGGCTGGGCTTCGTTCGCCATCGGCGCGCTGCTCGCGCTCGGCGCGACGATCGTGCGCACGCGCACGGAGGGCCGATTGCCGCGCAACACGCTCGGGATCTTCGCCGTCGTCGTGTCCTTCCTGGGCCTCGCGTTCCTGCTGTCGGGCGTGCTCGCGCCGGGCGGATCGTGGATGTTCTTCGAGATGTTCGTGATCGTCGCCGTCGTCGTGCTCAAGCGGCAGCAGCCGAACGAAGCACGCTGGGTCGGATTCGGAGCGCTGGGATTGCTCGTGGCGATGCTGTGCTTCCGACTGTGGATCACGTACCAGGGCAGCGAGAACCGCTGGGCCGTCACGACGATTCCGATCCCGATCGTGTCGTGGATCCCGTTCTCGTTCCTCGATCCGATCAAGAGCATCTCGCTCGGCTCGTTCACGCCGCACGAGCTCGGGTTTCCGCCCGCGGGGCTGTCGTTCGGGCCGACGCTGACGCTGTGGTCGTTCGGATTCGCGCTGTGCGTGGCCGGTGTGCTGATCGTGCAGATCAGCGCGCGCGAGCACGAGAACGATCGCATCCACGCCTTGATCCAGACCCTGCCTGCGCCTCTGGCGTTGTTCGTGGAGCGCATCGTGCCCGAGGAAGAGTGGCTCGCGCTCGGGCTGCACGGCTTGCCCGAGCGCCGACTCGCCCGGCGGATCGAGTCGGTCGTCGCCGAGCGCATGGCGCGGCAGAAGACGCTGCGCGCGGCCATCGACGCGGGTCGTCTGCTCGGCAGCTCGAGCGAGGACGGCTTCGCGAACGGCATCCACCGCGCGATCGTCGACCCCGAGGGTGGCGGAGCGAAGCCTTGAAGCCGAGCTGGATCGCGATCGGAGCCGTGCTGGGAGCGCTGGCGGTGATCACGGGCGCGTTCGGCGCGCACGGACTGAAGGACCGGCTCAGCGCCGTGGAGCTCGAGGTTTGGAAGACGGGGGTTCTCTACCACGCGCTGCACGCGATCGCGCTGGTGCTGTACGGCGTGTTCGATCGCGAGGGACGCGGGCGCGTCGTCGGTTGGTGCTTCGTCGCGGGCATCGCGTTGTTCAGCGGCAGCCTGTACGCGCTCGCGCTCGGCGCGCCGCAGGCGGTCGGCGCGATCACTCCGTTCGGCGGCGTCGCGCTGATCGTCGGCTGGCTCGCATTCGCGTGGCGCGCGCGGCGCTGATCACGACGTCTGCGCTCGGCGACGTGCGCTCGGACGGCCCTCGGTTGCGCTCGGCCGCATCACTCCGCTGACAGCATGCCGATCATCGCATGCGCGACCTTCCGGCATTGCTCGGCGCTCGTGCACGCAGGCGGCATGGCGTAGACGACGTGACCCAGAGGTCGCAACAGGACACCGTTCTCGAGAGCGCTACGCCGCAGGGCGCGCGGGTCGCCCGACAAATATCCGGGCGTCGACGAGTCGACGTCGAACGCGACGATTCCGCCCGTGCGTCGCAAGTTCCGCGCGCGCGCGTCGCCCGCCAAGTGCCTGCGCAACTCGGCCTCGATGATTGCCCCTATGCGCTCGAGCTTCGCCGGCACGTCCTCGCTCTGCACGATCGCGAGCGACGCGAGCGCGGCAGCGCAGCCGATCGGATTGGCCGTGAACGAATGGCCGTGGAACAGCGCACGCGAGCGATCGGACGAGCGGAAAGCGTCGAACAGGTCCTCGGTGGCCAGCGTCGCCGCGAGGGGATGCATGCCGCCCGTCAGCCCCTTTGCGAGACACAAGAGATCCGGGCGCACATCGGCGTGATCGCAGGCGAAGAGCTTTCCCGTGCGGCCGAAGCCCGTCATGACCTCGTCGGCGATCATGGGGATCGCGTGACGATCGCACAGCTCGCGCACGGCGGCGACGAACGCGGGCTCGTGCATCCGCATGCCGCCCGCGCCCTGCACGAGGGGCTCGATGATGACGCCCGCACAGCGCGCGCCGAGTGCATCCAAGGTGCGCGCCAACGAATCGGCGTCCGGAGCCGAGCGCTCGACGCGGAACAACAAAGGCTCGAACGCGCGGAAGAAGGGATCCGGATCCCCGACCGCCATCGCGCCGAACGTGTCGCCGTGATAGCCGCCCTCGAGCGCAACGAACGTCCTGCGGTCGGGCGCGCCGCGTTGCAGGTGTGCCTGGAACGCGATCTTGAGCGCGACCTCGACCGCCGTCGATCCGTTGTCGGTGTAGAAGGCGCGCGACAGGCCCTTCGGCGCGGCCGCGACGAGTCGCTCGGCCAGCTCGACTGCCGGCTCGTGCGTCGCACCCGCGAACAGGACGTGGTCGAGCGTTTCCGCCTGCGCGCGCATCGCGGCGACGATTTCGGGGCGGCCGTGACCGTGGAGGCACGTCCACCACGACGAAATCCCGTCGATGATCTCGCGCCCGTCCTCGAGCACAAGCACGGCGCCGTGCGCCGATCTGACGGGCAACGGCTCGGCCTCGATCCCGTGCTGCGTGTACGGATGCCAGATCACCTCGCGATCGCGGCGCACGAGATCGCTCATCGGAACAGATCCGCCAGGTCGTTGCGGCCGATCCAGGCATCGAGTGCACGGGCGTCGAGCGGCTGGAGCTTCTCGAGCTCGAACAGCGGCAAGCTCGTGCGGTCGCGCAGCGTCGCGGCGTTCGCGGCATGGCGCTCGCCGACGAGGAAGACGGCGCGCACCTCGAGAGAGCGTGCGGACAGGGCTTCGAGCGTCAACAGCGTGTGGTTCAACGTGCCCAGACCCGAACGCGCGACGAGCACGACGCCCGCACGCACGCGCGCCAGAAGATCGGCCTGCGTGTGCTCGTCGTCGTACGGGACGAGCAGCCCTCCAGCGAGCTCGACGATGAGCGCGCCGGCGCACTCGGCGCGGTTGCGGCGCCAAGCCTCCGTCAAGCTGTCGATCCCGATGTGAGCTCCCGCCGCCGCGGCGGCCGTGTGGGGCGAGGCCGGAAGCGCGAATCGACAGGCGGGCTCGAGCGTGGCGACGCTCGTCCCGGCCAGCCGCGCGACCGTCGTCGTGTCGTCGTCGATGCCGGTCTGCACGACCTTCCAGTACGAAACCGGGCCCTCCCTCGCCGCGGCGCGCGCAAGCAAGGCGCTCACGACCGTCTTGCCGACGTCGGTGTCGGTGCCGACGACGCACAGCACGCGAGCGCTCGGACGCACCTCGATTCGCGACGACTCGCGCACAGTAGCTCGCCGCAGACGCTTCACGAGCTTGTCGATGGCGGCGTCCGAGTTGTGCGCATGACAAACGATGCGCAGCCGCGCGGATCCGTCTGGGACGGTAGGCGGACGAACGGCGCGCACGTCGAGTCCCTCCTCGATCAGCGTGCGCGAGAGGTCGACGGCGTCGGCGGACGCGCCGCACAGGAAGGGCACGACGGCCGCCGCCGGCTCGGACAGGGACAGTTCTCCCGCAATCCGCCCGGCAAGCGATCGAGCCTTGGAGCGTGCGGCGGATGCATTGCGCGCAAGCCCGATCGCCGCGCACAGCGCTCCGCTCACGGGCGGCGGCACCGCGGTGGTGAACACGAAGGCGCGCGCACGATTGGACAGGTGATCGCGCAACACGCGCGACCCGACGACGAAGGCTCCGCTCACGCCGAGCGCCTTGCCACCCGTCACGAGGCGGGCTGCGAGGCGCGAAGCAGGCGAGGATCCGATCTCGTTGTGCGGGTCGGCCGCCATCCAACCGCCTGCGCCGTCGGGGCCGATCAGGCCGACCGCGTGCGCCTCGTCGAGGACGAGGAGGGCATCGTGACGCGCACACAGCTCATGCAGCGCGAGCAGCGGCGCGAGATCGCCGTCCATGCTGAAGACGGTCTCGGTGACGACGAAGCGCTGCGTCGCACCGCGCTCCGCCGCGAGCAAGTCGTGCAGGTGATCCAGGTCCAGGTGCCGGTAGACGCGCACCCGTGCGCGCGACATGCGCGCGCCGTCGACGATCGACGCGTGGTTCAGCTCGTCCGAGAGGATCGCCGCGCCAGGGCCGGCCAACGTCGCGATCAATCCGACGTTGGCCTGATATCCGGTCGGAAACAGCAGAGCGCTCTCGGCGTGCAGCCACTCCGCGACAGCGTGCTCGGCCTGGGCATCGAGCGCGCAGCCGCCGCCGAGCAGGCGCGCTGCACGCCCACCCGTGCCGTGCTCGTCGATCGCGGCCCGTGCGGCTTCCGCGATGCGCGGATCCTGCGCCAGCGACAGGTAGTCGTTGCTGGACAGCTCGTTCTCGCGCGCGACGTGCAGCGCGGCCTGCGCATCGACGTCGCGCCGCAGGCCGCGGCTCTCCCAGCGCGCCATCTCCGCGCGCAGCGCCGCATCGAGCCGCGCGCTCACGTCACCCCCGCGAGGCGATGACGCCGAGGCCGAGCTTCGCGAGCAGGCGCGCGTCGTTCTTCGGCTCGGGGTTCGGAGTCGTGAGCAGCTTGTCGCCGAAGAAGATCGAGTTCGCGCCCGAAAGGAAGCACAGAGCCTGCGCTTCCTCGCTCATTTCGCCGCGGCCAGCGCTCAAGCGGATCACCGCCTCGGGCATGAGGATGCGCGCCGTCGCGACCGTGCGCACGATCTCGGTCCAGTCGAGCTTCGAAGCGTGCTCGAGCGGCGTGCCGTCGACGGGCACCAGCGAGTTGATCGGCACGCTCTCGGGCTGCGGATCGAGCGTCGCCAGCTGGTGCAGCAACTCGGCGCGTGCTCGACGGTCCTCGCCCATGCCCAGGATGCCGCCTGAGCACACGCGCAAGCCCGCGTCGCGCACGGCGCCGAGCGTCGCGAGCCGATCGTCGAGCGTGTGCGTCGACGTGATCCGATCCCAGTGGCTGCGGCCCGTGTCGAGGTTGTGGTTGTAGTAGTCCAGGCCCGCGTCCTTGAGCTTTTCCGCCTGGTGCGGCTGCAGCATGCCGAGCGTGACGCACGCTTCGAGGCCCAGGGCCTTGACGCCGCGCACCATGTCGACGACGCGCTCGAAGTCCGCTCCGTCGCGCACCTCGCGCCACGCCGCGCCCATGCAGAAGCGATCCGCGCCCGAAGCCTTCGCAGCACGCGCTTCGTCGAGCACTTCGTCCACGGGCAGGAGCGCCTCGCGCTTCACGGGCGTCTTCGAGTGCGCGCTCTGTGAGCAATACCCGCAGTCCTCCGGGCATCCGCCGGTCTTCACCGACATGAGCTGCGAGCACTGCACGTAGCGCGGATCGTGATGTTCGCGGTGCACGATCGAGGCTCGATGGACGAGGTCGAGCAGCGGCGTCGCCATCAAGGCTTCGACGCCTTCGACGTGCAGTTGTCGAGCAGTTGCGGTCGGTGACATGGGCCGGGGATTGTAGCGATCGATCGAGCACGGCGCAGTGCGCGTCCGCTGCATCGTCGTTCGCGCCCCAGCCCGTTCCGCCCCGACCTTCGAGCTGTCGCCGCCCGCGGCACGCGCCTATGCTGTGCGCCCGCCATGAGCCCCGCCCGCCCCGCGAACTATTGGGATTACATCCGCGTCGAGGATCTGCTCGCGCTGCAGGGCGGCCTCGAGAACGGCGAGTCGGAGCTCTCGAACGACGAAGTGCTCTTCATCACGGTGCACCAGGTCTTCGAGCTGTGGTTCAAGCTCATCCTGCGCGAGCTGCGCACCGCGCGCGACCTCTTCACGGCCGATCGCGTCGCCGAGCAGGAGCTGTCGGGCGCAGTGCGTAGCTTGAAGCGCACGACGGCGATCCTGCGCGTCGCGCTGTCGCACTGGGAAGTCATGGAGACCATGACCACGCGCGAGTTCCTGGCGTTCCGCGAGAAGCTCATCCCCGCGAGCGGCTTCCAGAGCGCGCAGCTGCGCCAGATCGAGATCCTGATCGGCCTCGCCGAAGGCGATCGCATTCCGATGGGCCCTTCCGGAGGCGACGCGGGCTATCTGGCCGCATTGAAGGCAGCCGGCGGCGGCCGCTCACCCGCGCTCGAACGCGTGCAAGCGCAGCTCGCCGACACGCCGAGCCTCAAGGACGCGATCCACTCCTGGCTGTGGCGCACGCCGATCGACGGCACGGATCCGCAGCAGCCCGATTCGGAGAAGCGCCTGACCGAGTTCCTCGAGTCGTTCCTCGCCGCGCACGCGCGCGAAGTCGATTCGGGCATGGACCACGCGATGGAGATCGCCGAGAGCGACTCGGATCGCGCGGCCTTGCGCAAGCGCTACGAGCAGGAGAAGCAGTCGGTGCGCGACTTCTTCAACCCCGGCGAGGCCGACGGCGGCGCGCGCAAGCGCCGCATCCGCGCGGCGATGCTGTTCATCGAGACGTACCGCGAGCTGCCGCTGCTCGCGTGGCCGCGCGAAGTGCTCGACAGCCTCGTCGAGTTCGAGCAGTTCATGGTGATCTTCCGCCAGCGCCACGCGCGCATGGTCGAGCGCATCATCGGCCGCAGGACGGGCACGGGCGGCAGCGCGGGCGTCGACTACCTGGACGCGACCGCGCTGCGCTACCGCATCTTCCGCGACCTGTGGGCGATCCGGACGCTGCAGATCCGCCGCGCCGCAGCGCCGCCGCTGAAGCACGCCGCGTTCTACGACTTCCGCAACGCGTAGGTCAGACGTCCTCGCTGTTCGCGCCGCTCAGCTCTTCCAGCTCGCGTCCCAGACGTCGTCGGTGCCGGGCGACTTCGGATCCAGCACGAGAGTAGGGCTCGGCCGCTTCTCGCGGATCCGGGTCGTGATGTCGAGGCCGCGCGCGACCCTCGATCCGGCCCGGAAGCCGTGCATGTAGTTGCGCTCGAGGTTCACGAGGTTGACGTGGCCCGGCGACAACCACTGCGTCACGGTCCTGCGGACTCGGAAGGGCTTGACTGCATCCCAGTCGCGGTCGCCGATCACTTCGTAGTTGGAAACGTGCACGTCACCCTCGAGGCACAGCGTCACGACGTTGCCGTAGATGTGCGGATGTGTGCCGATGATCGAGCCCGGCTCCATGCGCCAGTGCAAGACGGTGAACGGGTCGCCGCCTTCATGGGCACCGATCGAGGTCCCGGCTCCGTTCGCACGCATCTCCGGCGGTTGCAGTGATTCGAGCCACACGGCATGCGCGGCGATCGTGTGCAAGTAGGCCGCCTGGCCGTTCACGGAAGTGTCGCCGACGAGCTGCTTGGCGAGCGGTATCACGCGCGCGAGGAAGTCCTCGTACGAGAGTCGATCCCGACGCGGATCGAGCTTGCGCGCGTAGGCGCTCTCGCCCAGGTTCGCCGCAGCGAAGGCCGTGGCAGCGGCGACCATGAAGCAGCGCCGTTGCACGATCACTCCACGTTCGATGGCCGCCTCTTCACCCAGCTGTAGCTCGTTCACGAAGGCGTCTTGCATGCCTCCAGCGTAGTGAAGTGAACGAGAGCAGCGTCGCGATTCGCTTCGCAGCCATCCCATTACGCACTCGTTGCAGCCCGTGTACTCGTCGAACGCGGACAGGAAGCAGTCGGGTCAGTCAGCCTGCTCGTTGGCGTTCCACATCAAGCGCGAAATGCGCCACATTCCGTCCTGCTCGCGCCTCAGCATCATGACGTACTTGTCGTCCAGCTCGCGCGTCGCTGCACTCTTGCGCGAAACGAGGTGGCCGAGGGTTCGTCCTCGATCGACTGCGAGGTCTCCCAACACCCAGGTCTCGTCGCTGACGAGGGTGATGTCAGGGGACCAGGCAGCGAACATCGCCGCATAGCTTTCGCGGAGCGCGCCGCGGCCGATGATGGGTTGGGCTCCGGGCGGAAGCCATTGCGCATCCTCCGTGTAACAGCCGACGGCGGCATCGAGGTCGCGCGCGTTGTCGGCCGCGATGATGCGTGCAACCGTCGCACGCACGGCCGCCACTTCCGCCGGGTCGACTGGCTGTGACGACGGGGTGCTGCTGCAGGCGCCGAGCACGAGCGTGAGCAGAGCGCAGGGATGCTTCAATCGAGATGTCCTCGCTCCGAGTCGCCCATTTCCATTCCGGCTGGGAAGTACTCTTTCCATCGCTTCGTCACGCGGGCGGCAGTTCCGGCGTCGCAGGAGAGCTCTTCGGGATACCAAGGCTTCATGCGCGCGTCGATCACCACCGGTGGCGCGAAGCTGGCGTGGTTTGCGACGAGCTCCGTGCGCTGGGCGTGGATGTCGCTCGCAGGATCGAAGCGCGTGAACGTCGACCACAGGAAGTTCATCGGGCTCTTCACGTGTCGGTCGGCGTCGTCGGAGAGCACGAGCAGGGGCCACTCGGCGAACGCGGGATCCTGCGCGATCCGCGAAGGAGCTGCTCGGTCCTGCTCGAAGCCTGAGCACTCGACGACGAGACAGCCCGGGCAGAACACGCGCACCTTGCGCACGTCGCTGCGCGGCGATCCGGTGAACGTGTCGTTCAACCTGCGGATCGGGTCGCCGGTGCCGAGCAGGACGCCCTTGCCGCCCTCGTTCACGCGCGGGCCGGCGTAGTCGAGCGAGTCCATCGACAGGTTCGCGAAGACGAACAGGTCCGTGCGGAAGTCGGCGCGCGCGAGCACGTGCGCCAGGGTCGCCTTGAAGTCGCGCAGGTTCACCGGCTGGTTGGTGAGCAACAGGAACTTCGTCAACGACAGCTGCCCTTCGCCCAGGATGCGGAACGCGCTCATCATCGCTTCGCGCCGATAGCGCTCGCGCACGACCGCGGCCGACAAGGAGTGGTAGCCGGTCTCGCCGTAGCTCCACAGGTCGCGCACCGACGGCATCACGACCGGAAAGAGCGGCGACAGCAGATCCTGCAGGAAATCGCCGATGTAGAAGTCCTCCTGCCGCGGCTTGCCGACGACGGTCGCGGGCCAGATCGCATCGCGACGGTGCATCGACGCGCGCACGCGCATCAGCGGGTAATCGTGCGTCTCCGAGTAGTAGCCGTAGTGGTCGCCGAACGGACCTTCGGGCCGGCGCACGTTCGCGGGCACTTCTCCGACGAGCGCGAACTCGGCATCGGCTACGAGTGGCAGCGGTCCCTTTGGATTGTCGGCGAGCCGCACGCGCTCGCCCAGCACCAGGCTCGACAGCAACAGCTCCGGCACGTTCTCCGGCAGCGGCGCGATCGCGCCGAGGATCAAGGCCGGCGCTCCGCCGACGTACACGTTCACGGGCAGGTCTACGCCGCGCGCTTCGGCTTCGGCCAGGTGGAAGCCGCCTCCCTTCCCGATCTGCATGTGCATGCCGCACGTCGAGTCGTCGTAGAGCTGCATGCGGTACATGCCCAGGTTCGGCCCGTGTGTCACCGGATGCTGCGTGTACACGAGCGGCAGCGTGATGAACCGGCCGCCGTCGCGCGGCCACGTCTTCAGCGCGGGCATCGCGAGCACGCGCGGCGGATCTTCGACGATCTCGGCGACCGACGCGCGCGCACCGCGCTTCATGCCGACCTTCGACAGCGTCCAGAAGAAGCCGCGCTGCTGCCAAAGCTTGCCCAGGCTCGGCGGCATCAGCTCCTCGGGCAGGCGCGCCGCGTGCTCGACGAGCGCGCGCGGCCGAGAGCCGAACGCGAGCTCCATGCGCTTCGCGCTGCCGAACAGGTTGGTGACGACGGGAAACTCCGAGCCCTTCACGTTCTTGAAGAGCAGCGCCGGCCCGTTCGCGGCGATCACGCGCCGGTGGACTTCGGCCAGCTCGAGGTCCGGGTCGACGCCGGCGGAAACCTCGACGAGAAGACGCTCTTGGCGCAGAATGTCGAGGAAAGCGCGCAGGTCCCGCGGTGCGGGGTGTTTGTCGATCGGGGCCATGCGAGGTCCTGCGAGTGTGAGGCACGAGGGCCGCGCGTTCCACTGATACGAGTAGCCCAGTCCGCCGCGCGCGGGCTGCGGGAAGTCGCGAGGAGACCAAGATGATCGTTCGTTTCGTGCTGGCCGCGCTCGTGTGCGCCGCGTTCTCGGCGACCGCCCGATCGCAGACCATGGTGTTCTCCGACGATTTCGAGAGCGGCCTGGGCAATTGGACGGTAGCGCACGCACCTGGTTGCGGCGTCGGCATGCCGTGCGCCGGCAACGTGACGTGGTATGTGGTCGACGATTCGTCGGACTGCGGGTCGTTGGCCTTGCCCTTCCCTTCGGGCCAGAAGAGCGCGCGCTTCGGACACGCGGCGAACTGCGATTTCGCCGGCGACAACCAGGCGGTGCCGGACGCGGAGATCCGCATGTCGCAGCCGGTGCTGTTGCCTCCCGGCGGCCTCACCACGCTGCGCTTCTTCTCCACTTCGCAGGCCGAGGACAACGGGCACGACGCGCGCACGGTCGAGCTCGTCTACGCGGGCCATCCCGCGCCGATCGTCCTCGCGAGCTTCAACAGCTCCGGGTGGACCCAGGAATCCGTGGACCTCACGCCCTACGCCGGCCAGAGCGCGCAGGTGATCTTCCGCTTCCGCTGCAGCGACGCGCTGGCGAACGGCGGCTTCGGCTGGTTCGTCGACGACGTGCGCATCGAGAGCACGCCGGCGACCTTGTTCTGCTTCGGCGACGGCAGCGGCACGCCGTGTCCGTGCGCGAACTCCGGTGCGGCAGGCCACGGCTGCGCGAGCTCGATCGATCCGAGCGGCGCGCTGCTCGTCGCGACCGGCAGCCCGGTGACGGTGTCGGACACGCTGGTCCTCGGCGCGACGGGCGTGTCGAGCTCGGTCGTGCTGTTCTTCCAGGGCACGGCGCAGACGGGTGGGGGCATGGGCAGCGCATTCGGCGACGGGCTGCGCTGCGCCGGCGGATCGATCGTGCGCCTGGGGACGGTGCAGGGCGTCGGCGGTGCCGCCCAGTTCCCCGGCCCGAACGATCCGCAGCTGCACACGGCGGGTCAGATCACGGGCGCCGGGGCCGTGCGCACGTATCAGGTCTGGTATCGCAACGCCGCGCCGTTCTGCACGCCTTCGACGTTCAACCTGACGAACGGGCTGCAGCTCACCTGGCAGTAGGTCGGAACGCGCCGCGGTAACGCGATTTCTCCGACGAAGAACACACCGTGACACGTCGGACGGATTTTCCGTCCCGCGCCGAGTTGGCGGCGATCCCGAACAATCGGTGACAGGCATCGGCCGCGCGGATAAGGCGTTGGCGCGCAGGCATTCGCTTCCTCTCCCGGAGCTCGCCGCGTTTTTTTCGATTCGACCCAAGGCTTTGGGGCCCGAGTCGTTGAGTGGATGCAATGCAACGAGGCGCTCGCAAGAGCCTCACGAAGGCAGAACGTGCGTGAACACAGTCCTCGTGTGGGGGAGGGAGTCGTGAACGATCCGGAGTGGATCGATGCAGCGCTGCGGCGCTTCGAGACACCGCTCGTCCTCTATGCGGCGAAGATCTGCGGCGATGCGGAGCGGGCGCGCGATGCCGTGCAGGACACGTTCCTGGAATTGTGCGCGGCGGATCGCGCGGCCGTCGAGCCGCGCATGGCCGCGTGGTTGTTCAGCGTGTGCCGCAACAAGGCGCTCGACGTGCGCCGCAAGGATTCGAAGATGAGCACGAGTGGGGATGTTTCGAGCGAGAGGCCGGGGCAGGAGCCCGATCCCTCGATCGCGCTGCTCGCGGAAGAGCAGCAAGTGCGCGTGCTGACGCTCGTCGAGCGCCTGCCCGCCAAGCAGCAGGAGGTGCTGCGCCTCAAGTTCCAGGGTGGGCTCTCGTACAAGGAGATCGCCGCGGTCACGGGGGATTCGGTGGGGAACGTCGGTTTCCTGCTGCACGTCGCGCTGCGCGCGCTGCGCGAGAGATTGTCGGTGAAGGGGGAGGTGGCGTGATGAAGACGCATGAGGACGTGTTCGATGTCGATGATCCGCGGCTGACGGCATATGCGCTGGGCGAGCTGGAGGGCGACGAGCGCGCCGCGGTCGAGAAGCTAGTCCTGTCGGATCCGCGCGCCGCCGCGTTGGTGAAGGACATGCGTACGACGGCTGGCGAACTGGAGCGACAGTTCGCGGCGGAAGTCGTGCTGGCCTCCGCGCCCAGCAAGGCCAAACCGATCGCCCGCGCGCCACGATCGGGCGCGTCCCACACGCGGCGTGTGCTGCTGCAGGCGGCGGGCATCGCCGTGATGGTGACGGGAGCGGCATACGTGCTTCAGCGTGGTCTGTCCGGATCGCGCAAGTCCGAGCCACAAGACCAAGAGGTTTCCTCGGTCGACGAATTCACGGCGGATGGGCCGGCTTCCGTGGCCAGACGCGGACGGCCTGACCCCAACCTCACGATGCCTCAGAATCCAAACGTGTCGCTCTCGGCGTCGGCGAAGCCCGCGGCTGGGGATGCGGGGTTCACGCGCGAAGCCATCGACAACGGGGCACCGGTGGAACTGCTGGATTCAGTGGGTGCCGAGGCGCACGGATCGCCAGGCACCGCGATCGGGGTCGGAAGCGCCGGTCGGCCAGCGCAGTTCAGCTCGCGGAAGATGGCCGGTCATGGCGCCGCGCCTGCGCCTCGCCCGGTTGCTCGACGTTCGAACGGTGTCTTCTACGACGACGGGCAGGACGGCGATTTCCGCGCGACGACCGTGAACGCGTTCGCGGAGGAGAAGGCGCACAACACCGAGGGCTACAACGCCATCGTCGAGAATGCGTTCAAGCTCGCGACGCAGGATCCGCTCTCCACGTTCTCGATCGACGTCGACACGGCTTCGTACGCGAACGTGAGGCGCTTCTTGAACGACGGCACGCTGCCCCCGGTCGATGCGGTGCGCGTCGAGGAGCTGATCAACTACTTTCACTACGCCTATCCGACGGCTGAGGGTGAAACGCCCTTCTCCACGAACGCGACCGTCGCCTCGTGCCCCTGGGCGCCCACGCACAAGCTCGTGCAGGTCGGCCTGCGCGCGCGCGACATAGACATGTCCAAGCGCTCGGCCTCGAACCTGGTGTTCCTGATCGACGTGTCGGGTTCGATGAACGAGCCGGACAAGCTACCGCTCCTCAAGCGCTCGATGCGCCTGCTCGTCGAGGAGCTCGACGGCCGCGACAAGATCGCGATGGTCGTCTACGCGGGGGCTTCGGGGCTCGCGCTGCCTTCCACGTCGTGCGCGTCGAAGGCCGTGATCGAGAACGTGATCGATTCGCTGCAGCCGCAGGGCTCGACCAACGGCGCGGCGGGCATCCAGCTGGCCTACGAGATCGCGGCGCAGAACCGCATCGAGGAGGGACAGAACCGCGTGATCCTGTGCACCGACGGCGACTTCAACGTCGGCGTCACGGACCAGGGATCGCTCGTCAAGCTCATCGAGGAGAAGCGTCAGGGCGGCGTCTTCCTGTCGGTGCTCGGCTTCGGGCGCGGCAACGTCAAGGACTCGACGATGGAGATGCTGGCCGACAAGGGCAACGGCAACTACGCCTACATCGACAGCATCGCCGAAGCGCGCAAGGTGCTGGTCAGCGAGATGGGTGGGACGCTCTTCACCGTCGCGAAGGACGTCAAGATCCAGGTCGAATTCAATCCCACGCGGGTGCAGGCGTGGAGGTTGATCGGGTACGAGAACCGTCAGCTGGCGCACCAGGACTTCAACGACGACAAGAAGGACGCAGGCGAGATCGGCGCGGGTCACAACGTGACCGCGTTCTACGAGGTGGTGCCGGTCGGCGTGAAGTCGAACGTGCCGAGCGTCGATCCGTTGAAGTACCAGCAGCCGGCGGGCAATTCGTCAGCGGCGTACACGGACGAGCTGTTGACGCTGAAGCTGCGGTACAAGGCGCCGGAGGGGGACACGAGCGGGCTGATCAGCACGCCGGTGGCCGACACGAATGCGAGCTTTGGCGAGGCCTCGTCCGATTTCAGGTTCGCGGCTTCGGTTGCGGCGTTCGGGATGGTGTTGCGCAAGAGCGCGAACGTGGGGTCGTTCGGGCTGCAGAACGTGATCGACCTCGCGGTGCCGGAGGTCGGTGACGACGTCGCGGGGTATCGGCGCGAGTTCGTGGCGCTCGTGCGCAAGGCGCAGGCGATCGAGGGCAAGCCGAAGGTGCGGTGAGTGCGCAGCGGAGCGCGTGACCACGGACTGCCGAGATCGCGGACTGCCGAGATCGCGATCACGTGCGTGGAGTGGGCGGGCCGAGCCAGGCACCCATCGCCGGGAATACCGGCGACGGGAGCCAGGCACGACCCGCACACTCCGATCGGTCGACTACGCTTGCCGCGAGATCAGCGCGGAAACTGGCCCCGTTGGCTGTGCCTCAAGCCGCCGAAAACACGCGCCATTCGAAGAACGTCTTCGCGCTGAACTGCCGAGCCACGACGCCCAGCGCCATCGCCGCCGTCGTGCGCCGTGCGCAGTTCGTGATGCCGCGGATGTAGTTGCGATACCCGATCCAGACCCAGGCATGGATCTCGAGCCATTCGCGCTGCTTGGACGCACCCCAGCTGCGTCGCACCAAGCGCGAAAGGCCATCGCGAAACATCGCCAAGGTGTGATTGATCGGGAAGAGCGGATTGGCGCGGTCGCGCCTGGCCGTGGAGCTGTGGCGCTCGTGCACGTAGCCGTCCACGAGCACATCCTCCAGCACACCCGGATAGGTCGACTTGTGGTCGGAGCTGAAGACGATCTGGACGTCAGGATCCCGCACTCGCTCCAGCACTTCGACGCAGCGCACCACGGCTGCCCTGGATTCACTGCGGCGCCGACCCTCCGTTCGGTCTCTCTCCAGCTTCATTTCGAGCTCGCGACCCGAAAGCCGGCCTCGAGAAGGAAGCGTCCCCACCTCCACGTCGACCACGAAATAGGAGTGCAACTCCATCAACACCGGCATCGTGACCGGGCTGAGCCTGCGCGAATTCTCGAAGGTCTCGAGCTCGTCGAGCTGGAACTCGCCATCCAAGCCGCCGCGATCCTTGGCCCTGCCGAGAGCCTTGCCATGGAAGTCACGGCTGTGCTTGGACAGGAGCCGCAGGCGGTGGACGACGGTCTTGCGCGTGCATTCGAAATTGCGGGCCGACTGGCGTTGCGTGACCTTCGAAACGAAGGCCCCAAAGAGCCGCAAGTGCAGCGTGGGCTTGTGCAGCCGATAATCGACGCGAAAGGTCTGCGTGGAGAAGTGGCGGCGGCAGGTGCGGCACAGGAAGCGCTGCACGACTTTGGCATCGCATGCACGTACGTACTTGCCCTTGCGACGCCAGAGGAATGGCATCTCGCCCCGACGTGATGGACACGCATCGAGCGGACAGTGGGATGGAGTGAAACAACCGTAGCGCAGCGGGGGTGAACGCAAGTCCAGATCCATGGATGTGCTCCGCGCAGGCGGTCGATGCCGCAGGGCGCACATCCGCTGACCGACGAGGTGTCGATTCGGTTGCAGGAAAAATGCGATCTTTCGCGAAGCGAGGAACAGCCGACGGGGCCAGTTTCCTCAGCGCGAACTGGAGCTGTGACCGCCGCTCGTCGGCTCCTCGAGGTACATCACCGAGGACGCATTGAACTCGTATCCGTCCTTGCGCACGGCGAGCTTGTCCCCGCCCTCTTCCTTGAGGTGCTCGACTTCGCTCTCGTCCATGTGCTTGGGATAGAACGTGCCTTGGATCAACACGCGCTTGCCGACCGCGTCCTTCGGGAACGCGTACTTGCCGCCGCAACCGCTCTCCCAGCGCACCATCGCCGTGTGCCCTTCGTCCTCGACCTGCATCCAGCAGCCCATCTTCTGACACACCGCCTTGACCGTCGCTTCGACGAGCACGGGCTTGTCGAAGTATTGCGCCGGCGACGCATCCACGACCGCGAACCGGACCGGCGTCTGCGGCTGCATCTCCTCGCCGACGCGCTGGCCCGGCGGCAAGGTCGAGGTGCTCGAGCACCCGGCGACGGCGAGGACGACCGGCAGGACGAACGCGGTGAGGGGAACGAATGTGCGGATGTTCATGATGGGGCAGCCTTTTCCGACGAAAGGGCCTGATTGGGGCCAGGAAGCCTGATTGGGGCCAGGAACATAAAGGAGCAACGCGCGACCCGCCACGATCCGGTGGGTCAGGACGCAACCTGGACGCCCGAGGCAGGTTCAGGGACGCTGTTGTTCGCGTCTCGAGTCCGCCGGCCTGCCCGGTCGAACACTCGGGCTCGGAGGTCGATCCATGCTTTTCCTCGCTGCTTTCCTGCTCGTGCCCGTGGTCCTCGGAAGCGGCGACGGCGCCAAGTCTCCGACCCCCGCGAAGGCAGCGACGCCTTCGAGGAACCTGGGGTTCACCTGGGACGCGCGCGCGGCGGAGCACCTGCTCAACCGCGCTGCTTTCGGCGCCCGCCCGGGCGAGATCGACGCGGCTGTCGCTGCCGGACCCGAAGCGCTCGTCGATCGATTGCTGACGCAGCGCGCCGACACCGAAGCGCCCTTCTTCGAGCCGATCGTCGAGCCCTATCCGCGCGAGCTGAAGGAGCTCACTCCCGACGAGCAGAAGAAGGCCAAGCGCGAAGTCGCCGAGAAGGACCGCCGCCAGCTGACCGAGTACATGGGCTGGTGGATCGACAGCATGGCGCGCGGCGACGACCCATTGCTCGATCGCATGACGTTGTTCTGGCACGGGCTGCTCACGAGCTCGATCGAGCAGGTGAAGCGCAGCTACCCGATGCTGCAGCAGAACCAGCTCCTGCGCGCGAACGCGCTCGGCAGCTACTCGGACCTGCTCTATGGCGTCGCGAAGGATCCGGCGATGTTGATCTTCTTGAACAACAACTCGAATCGGAAAGGCAATCCGAACGAGAACCTGGCGCGCGAGCTGATGGAGCTCTTCTCGCTGGGCGTCGGCAACTACACCGAGAACGACATCAAGGAAGCGGCGCGCGCGCTGACCGGCCGCAGCACGACGCGCGAAGGCAAGTACGAATATCGCGAGCGGCTGCACGACGCCGGCGAGAAGACGGTGCTGGGCGTGAAGGGCAAGCTCGACGGCGACGGCCTCGTCAAGGTCCTGCTGCAGCAGGACGCCTGCCCGCGCTACGTCGCGCGCAAGATCATCACGTACTTCGAAGGCGTCGAGCCCGACAAGGCGCGCCTCGAGCAGTACGCCGCCTTCCTGCGGAGATGCGATTTCCAGATCCAGCCGTTTCTGCGCAAGCTCTTCCTCGATCCGGCGTTCTACCGCGACGAGATCGTGGGCGCGCGCGTGCAGAGCCCGATCGAGTTCATGGTCAGCACCTCGCGCCGCATGGGCACGCAGGTGCCGGCGATCATCCTCGGCTCCGGCGCGGCGCTGCTCGGACAGCGCCTGTTCGCGCCGCCGAGCGTGAAGGGCTGGGACGAAGGCATCTCGTGGATCACGACGAGCTCGCTCATGCAGCGCGGCAACCTGGTCGGGATGATGCTCGGAATCGTCACGATGGACAACGTCCTCGATCAGGCCGACATGCTCGCGTCCCAGGCTGACGAGAGCTCTCCTGCGACGGGCGACGGCCCGATGAAACCGGACGACGGGTCCATGAAGCCGGACGACGGCAAGGCGACGTCGGGCAAGATCGACGGCGGCGCGTCGAAGCCCCCGGCTGGCCAGCCGATGTCGCGAGAGAAGCGTGAGGAGGCCGCCAAGCGCCTGAAGAGCGGGAAAAAGGGCGGCTTTGCCTACGAAGCGCTGCGACGCGCGGAGCAGAGCGGCTGGGTGCCGTCGATCAACTTCACCGCGCGCATGAAGAAGCTCGGGCTGAAGACGGACGCCGAGATCACCGACCGCATGCTCGACGACCTGCTCGCGATCCAGGCCCCGCCCGAAACGCGCAAGAAGCTGCTCGACTTCGTCGCCAACGAGCGCGTGCAGATGTCGGTGCGCGACGGACACCTCCTCGATTCGCCGCCTGATTCCGAGCGCATCCTGCGCCGCACGGCGCACTTGATCCTGAGCCTGCCCGAAGGACAGCTGATGTGAGCGACATGGCCAACGAGAACGCAGGTCAGGCGATGGGGGGGAGCAGCTTCGATCGACGCTCGATGTTGATCGGCGGGCTCGGCCTGGGCGGGCTCGTCGTGCTCGGCTCGAAAGCCGAGGCGCGCGTGAAGCTGTGGGGCGCGCCGCAGTCGAGCCAGAAGGAAGGGCCCGGCGCCGGACGCACGCTCGTGCTCCTGCAGCTCACCGGCGGCAACGACGCGCTCAGCATGGTCGTGCCCTGGGCCGACGACGGCTACAACTCGGCGCGCACGACGATCCGCGTCGAGGAGAAGGACGTCATCAAGCTCGACGACTACCGCGGGTTCAATCCGAACCTGAAGGGCCTGAAGGCGCTCTTCGACGACGGTCATCTCGCGCTGATCGAAGGCTGCGGCTATCCGCATCCCATCCGCTCGCACTTCCAGAGCTACGAGATCTGGCACACGGGCAGCGAACGCGGCCGTCTCGCCGGCGAAGGCTGGATCGGCAAGCTGTGCGAGTGCGCGTGGCCGAAGGACGCGACACCCGAGCTCGTCGTGCACGTCGGCGCGACGGCGCCGTACTCGCTGTACTCGCTCTCGCATCCGCCGCTCGCGTTCCAGACGCCGGCGACGTATCGCTGGGTGAGCCCCGAGACGGAGGACATGCAGGCCTATCGCCGAGCAGCGGAAGCCGACATGAAGGAGCTCGAGAAGCGCCGCAAGGAGACCGGCCAGGAAGCGATGTTGAAGCGCCTGCGCGGCGTGCTCGACGACGCGAACGAGTCCTCGACCAAGATCCGCCGCGCGGCCGCGGGCTACGACCCGGCGACGAAGTATCCCGACGACGATCTCGGTGAAGCGTTGCGCATCGCTGCGTCGCTCGTCGACGCGCGCCTGGGGTCACGCGTGGTGTCGGTCGAGCTCTCGGGCTTCGACACGCACCAGAACCAGCGCCAGCAGCACGACAACCTGATGAGGAGGCTCGACGCGGGGCTGACCGCGTTCATGGCGGACTTGAAGGGCCGGACGATCGCGAACGACGTGGTCGTGATGGTGTTCTCGGAGTTCGGCCGGCGCGTGAAGGAGAACGGCTCGCGCGGCACGGATCACGGCGTCGCCGCGCCGATGATGATGATCGGTCACAAGGTGAGGGGCGGCCTGTACGGCAAGCATCCCTCCCTGAAGGACCTCGACGCCGGCGACCTCGCCTTCACGACCGACTTCCGGTCGGTGTACGGCACGGTGATCGATCGCTGGTTCGGCGCCGATCCCACGCAGGTGCTGGGCGCGAAGTATCCGACGCTGGGCTTCCTGCCGGCCTGATCGCGTACATCCCTACTGGCGGAGGGTAACCGGCTGGCCGATGCACGCGATCACGCAGCGCGCAGCAGCGTGTGCAGCCGCATGATCGCCGCGCGGTCCGTCTCCAGCTCGAGCGACGGATAGGCCTGGCTGAACTGCGCCCAGCGGAACTCGGCGAACCGCGGATCGAGCCGCAGGTTGCCCGTGCCCGGCAGCGCCTTGAACCCGAACGTCCACTCGATCACGTCCTCGACGCCGAGCTGCCAGCGGGCCGGCATCCCGAGATCGATGACGTCGAGCGGCCGCAGGATCCCCGTGTCGTCGAGCACTTCGCGCTGGATCGCGGACTCGAGCTTCTCCCCGAAGCCGATGCTCCCCTGCACCGGCCCCCAGAAGCTCTCCATGCCCTGCGCCGGCCTCAACAACAGGTACGCCGGCTCGGGTCCAGCCTGCTGGAACACGAACACCTTGATCCTGTGCAGCAGCTCGGCCATGTCGTGATCGGGTGTGGGTGGGAAGGGTGCGGCGGGGGAGGCGGGGGCGGTTCCGAAAAGGCAATATCGGCGTGTCGACCTGCGCGCGATGAGCCGGGGATCGCGATCCGCCGGTCGCACCCTTCGCCACCCATCTGCGCGTCCGTCTCACGCCCTGCGGCTACCCTCTTGGAACGAACTTCAAGCCGCCCACACCTGCCTTTCGCGACACATGACCCTCACGATCCACCAAGTCGACGCCTTCACCGAACGTCCCTTCGGCGGCAACCCCGCCGCGGTGTGCATCCTCGACGCAGCGGCGTCCGAGCGCTGGATGCAAAATGTCGCGCTCGAGATGAACCTGTCGGAGACGGCGTTCGTGCATCCGGTCGGCGATGCGTGGAGTCTGCGCTGGTTCACGCCCACGGTCGAGGTCGAGCTGTGCGGGCACGCGACGCTCGCCGCGGCGCACGTTCTGTGGGAGACGAAGCGCCTGTCGCCGACCGACCTGGCGCGCTTCGACACCAAGAGCAACCGTCTCACGGCCGCGCGGCGCGGCGCGATGATCGAGCTCGATTTTCCCGCGCGCCTGGCCGAGGTCGCCGATGCGCCCGAAGGCCTCGTCGACGCGCTCGGCGTGCGCGCGGTCGCGGTTGCCCGCAGCCGCTACGACTGGCTCGTCGAAGTCGATTCGGAAGCCCGAGTGCGCGCCTGCGCCCCCGACTTCGCGCGCCTCAAGCAGGTGGAAGCGCGCGGCGTCATGGTGACGAGCCGCTCGAGCGATTCGGCCTTCGACATCGTTTCACGCTTCTTCGCGCCCGGCTCGGGCATCGACGAGGATCCGGTCACCGGCTCGGCGCATTGCACGCTCGGGCCGTGGTGGGGGACGAAGCTGCAGCGCCGCGAGCTCGTCGCGCGCCAGGCCTCGGCGCGCGGCGGGACGCTGCACCTCGCGCTCGACGGGGATCGCGTGAAGCTCGCCGGCCACGCCGTCACCGTGATGCGCGGCGAGCTCTTCTCGTCGCCGGAGTGAACGCGCGCGGAGTGAGATGGCGAGGCACCGAAACACAGGCGCGCCCATGAACGGCCGCAGGCACTGCCGCCGAACGAGCGCGCTTCGATGAGCGGATCGAGGCTCGAAACGGCGCTCGCACGGCTCGACGTCCTCGTCGACTGGGAGCGCCGCGACCGACAGGGGATGCGCCAGGGCCTGGCTTTCCAGCACAGTGGGATCCGAAGCTTGGAATTCACGTGACTTGAAGTCGCGGC
>JADMIO012791250.1_pt1 | contig 103147 bp, 82 predicted proteins | sample 8958161 | NCBI WGS metagenome assembly JADMIO01 (sample SAMN16585339, study PRJNA669376) | soil metagenome | isolation source: Crop rotation soil | place: USA: Cullars Rotation, Alabama | collected 2011
CGCGACAACTTGTCCACGTGGAATTCTAAGCTTAGGATCCCAATGTGCTGGAAAGTACGAGCGTGCGCTCGATCACCAACAGCAGCGACACGGCTTACGGTTCCAAGAGCGGGACCAGCATGGCCACGCCGCACGTGGCGGGCGCCGCGGCGCTGATGATGGCGGTGAATCCGGCACTGAAGGGTGACCCGCAGCGCGTGATGGACATCCTCCGCGCCACCGCCGTGCCGATCGTCGACAGCCAGGTGTGCGGCAGCATTCCGGCGACGACGTACCCGAATCCGGTGCAAGGATATGGCCGCATTGACGTACTGGCGGCGGTGATCATGGCGGACACGATCTTCAAGACCGGAACCGATTGATCCGGTATCGAGCGCCCGCCAGAGGCGGGCGCTCGAAGACTCGGGGTCGGGCTCGCCGATCTCACCAGAGCCCGATTCCGGAACGGATCGCAGCTGTAGATTCCGTGACCGCTCAAGTCGCCGTCGTGCGGTCGCCGCGGCAACCACACGCTACACTTCGCCCATGAGCGAAGCAGCAGACTCCAGCAGACAGCCCGTCCGCGACAGTGTCGACGACAAGCTCATCGTCGCCATTTCCTCGCGCGCGCTGTTCGATCTTGGCGAAAGCCATGCCTTGTTCGAGCAGGAAGGTCTGGACGCCTATCGCCGCTACCAGATGGCACGCGAAGACGATCTGCTCGCACCCGGGATTGCCTTTCCGCTGGTACAGAAGCTGCTGCGCTTGAACGCCAGCGGACGCAGTGGCACGCGGGTGGAAGTGATCCTGTTGTCGCGCAACTCCGCCGACACCGGCCTGCGCATCTTCAATTCGATCGAGCACTACGGCCTCGGTATCGAGCGGGCGGCCTTCACCAACGGCGCTCCCACGCACGCGTACATCCATCCGTTCGCTGCCGATGTGTTCCTGTCGGCGAACCACGAGGACGTCGCGCACGCGCTCATGGCCGGCGTGGCGGCGGCAACGATCCTGCCGTCAAAAGCACCGCAGCAGCAGAGCGATCAGTTGCGCATCGCCTTCGATGGCGATGCCGTGATCTTCGGCGACGAGGGGGAGCGGGTGTCGCAGGAGCAGGGGCTGGATGCCTTCCATCGTCACGAAATCGAACACGCACGCAAGCCGCTCTCGGGAGGGCCGTTCCGCGGCTTTCTGCACGCGCTGCACAGAATCCAGTCGGCCTTCACGCTGGAGGAAGCGCCGATCCGCACCGCTCTGGTCACGGCGCGTTCTGCGCCGGCACACAAGCGCGTGATCCTCACGCTGCGTGCGTGGGGCGTACGCATTGATGAGGCGCTGTTTCTCGGCGGCCGCGACAAGGGGCCCTTTCTGGAGGCCTTTGGCGCCGACATCTTCTTCGACGATTCGCACAGCAATGTGGAGTCGGCGCGCAAGCATGTCGCCACCGGGCATGTGCCGCATGGAGTGTCGAATCGGTGAAGCGCTGGTTGGCACTGATCGGCGTGCTGGGCATTTTGCTGTGCGCATGGTGGTACGGCCTGACGGCATCGCGTGTTGGCGTGACAACAGCCCCCTCCATGTCCACCGCGACGTCGGCGCAGCCGGTGCCGGTCGAGAGGACGACCGGATCGAGACACCCGGCCATCGCCCCTGCCGCCGCTGGATTGCCGGCCACCAGTCCGGCCCGACCGGGCGGGCAGGGGCGCGCAGGGGCCAGCGATTCGCTGCAAGAGGCTTTCCGGCTGCTGGCGTGCGCCGATGTGCACCTGGCGGAATTGCAGCTCAACATCGACGTAAACCTGCACAATATCGAGCGGCTCAATGAGTTGTTGCGAGGCAAGGGCGCGGACGACCCAGAGTTTTCCGGTCTCGCTGATGCACGCCTGGCAACGGCGTCGCGTGTGGAGGAGGATCGCAGGGCGCTCGCGGCCTGCGAGAGCCTGCCGGAAGCGGAGCGTCGCTCCGGTCTCGCCCTGCTGCAGCGCGCGGCGGAAACCGGCATCTCCGGCGCGCGCATTGCTTACGCACGCAATGCCTTCAGCGAGTACACCTCGCCGGAGGCACTTGTGGCGAATCTGGATGAGGTCGTGCGCCGGCGCGACCTCGTACGCCATTTCCTGGCCCAGTCCCTGGCGCAATGCGAGCCCGACATCTGGGCAGTACGTTTCGACCTGCGTGATGTCCTGGCGGGCAGTCGCGATCCTGCCGCTCAGGTGGCTATTATCCAGGCTTACTACCGCTCTGAACTGGCGCGTGGCGAGGAGGCGGCTCATTTGCAGCACGTACGCGACACGCTGGACACGGCCGGTCAAAGCCTCGATGCCGCGGCGCGTGATGGCGCCATGCGTCAGGGCGACGCCGCCGTCGCGCGCTGTGCGGCCGTCTCACATTAGGAACCTGCATGAACTCGATCGACGACTTCATCATCGTCACGGAAGTGGACCACGGTCCGGCTTTCGCCGAAGGGCTGTTCCAGCGTAAATACAAAGCCGCTGCACCGGCCTTCGGTCACCATGTGGTGGCGTTCTGGAAGCGCAGCGACGGCAGTTTTGTGCCAGCGAGCTACGTGCACTTCACCGATTGCGGAGACATGTATCTGGCCGGTGGCGCCGCGACCGACGGCAACGTATTGCGCGCTATGGACGAAGCGCAACGTCGCGCGCTGGACGACTACGGTGCGCTGATGCTGGCCACGCTGCGTTACGGCTTCGACAAGTGGGGCGCGCGTTGCGAGGCGGTGTTCACCTGCTGCGGCGATGCGCGTGCGTTGGAGACCACGCCCAAGGTGGGTTTTCACGAAACCGGCGTGGAGCACCTGCTGGTACGCTGGATGCGCGAAGTCGCGCCGGCACGGCAGCGCGAGCTCACCGCCAAGGCGAAATCGTTCATGCCGTTCTAACCATTCGTCTTTCCCGCGAAAGCGGGAATCCATTTTGATTTTGACCCCGGTAAGCGGAGAGCGAAGATCAAAGTGGATTCCCGCTTTCGTTGGGAATGACGGACAAGGAATCACTGGAGCCTTCATGTCCAACGCGCCACCGGATTTTCTGGTCCTTTCTGACGTCGACAACGCTGCGGCGATGATTGGCCCGCTGTTCGAACGCAAGTTTGGTCATGCCTTGCCCGAGTGGCCCAACGACATCGTGGCGTTCCTGCGTCGCGACGATGGCAGCTTGTATCCGATGTCGTACGCGAAGTTCTTTCCGATGGGCAGCGTGATGCTGGTGGGTGGCTGCAGCACCGACGGCAAGGCTTTCACGCTGATGAGCGAGGCGCAGCGCGCGGAATTGTCCGGCAACAACAGCGCGATGGTGCATCTGCTGCGCTATGGCTTCCGCCGCTTCGCCGACAAGTGCGACGCCTATTTCGGCTACTGCGGTGATCCGCGTGCGTGGGAGGTCGATCTCGCCGCCGGCTTCGTTCCCACCGAGCACGAAAAGCTCCTGGTCCACTGGCACAAGCCGCTCAACGCGCAGACCCAGCGCGCGCTGGTGGCGATGGCGCACGCGCTGGGGCCGTTCTGATTCGGGCGATTCTCATTCGTCCCGTTCCAGGTGCTACTCCAGGCCGTCGGTGAAAATGAAATCGCTGAGGTCGAGCTTCCACAGTTCGCGCCCGGTGTTGCCGTCGTCGGCCGAGAAATACACCATGCCTCGCGGCGTGGCCACGAGTTCGCGCGGCCCGGAGCTGCCAAGGCCGGCGCGCACGTCACCGCCGGACAGGTTCAGCAATTGTCCGTTGCGCACCACGCGCACTTCCTCGCCATCGGTGGATCGCCACGCGGCGAAAGCGACGGCGCCATTGGACAAGGCCAGCACCTCGTTGGTGTAGATCAGGTTGTCGGCGACATTGAGCGCGCAGCGCGTAGCGGCCGCGCTGCCGTCGCTGAAGTACAGCGCGCACGGTGTGGCGGCGTTGTCGGTGGCAGTGAACCATACGCGGCGACCCTGCACCTTGAGCATCGAGCGCGGCTGGCGATCGGCGCGGAATGCGCTGCCGGAGCCCGGAAAAAGATCGGCGACCAGGTGCGTGCCGACATCCGTGCCATCACTCACCCACAGCTCGCGCCCGTTCGCCGTGGTGCGCGCGTGGAAGAACACCAGATCGCCGGCTCGCACCAGGCTCAGCGGCTCGGAGCTGCCTGGTCCGGGCTCTATGTCCTTCAGCAGTTTGGTACCCTGCGCGGTACCGTCGCTGATCCACAATTCCTTGCCCGTGGTGCTGCTGGTGGCGACGAACAGCATGCGATTGCCCAGCAGGGTGAATTGCTCCGGGTCGGAATTCCCGCTGCCGGGTTCGATGTCGGCCACTAGTTGTGCCGGAGTCGCACCGTCGCTGCGCATCAGTTCGCGCCCGGTTGCGCTGTAATCCACTGCGCCAACAAACAGCACGCGCGTGCCCAATGCCAGCAGATTGGCGTTGTCGTAGAAGCAGTCGAGCACATAACCGTCCTTGCCACCGCCCGTGAGGTCGGTCACTGCGAGCGTGCCCGCCGCTGTGCCGTCGCTGCGATACAACTCGTTCTCGCCGGAGCTCGCAGCCTGATCCTTGGCGATGAAATACAGCGCGCCGTTCAATTCCGTGCTGCAGCGAAATGGCGGGCCATCGTGGAGGCTGCGCAATTCCAGTGCGCCGAGATTGATCGTTCCTGCCGTGGTGCCGTCAGTGGACCGCAACGTGGATTGCCCGCCGAAGGCGCCTGCGAGCAAGCGGCCGCCAAGGTAGCCGACGTTCTGCAGCTGATCGGCGAAGTACAGCACCGCGCCGGTGCCCGAGGTCGATTGCATGGCGTTGTCGAGCGTGTCGTCGCTGGCAATGAAGCTCAGACGCTCACCGATCGGTGTCAACGATTGAGGATTCGAATCGCCGATGCCATCGTTGAGGTTGCCCAGCGACACGGTGCCGGCGTTGGTACCGTCGGTGAAATGCGGTTCGTCCAGAGCGATGGCGCGCGAGAACAGCATCTTGGCGCCGCTTGTCGGCGTCAGCTGCGAGATCGGGGCTGTGCCGCCGAGCGAGCGCACCACGATGGTGCCGGCCGAAGTGCCGTCGCTGCGCAACAGCACAGTACCGTTGCCGAAATATGCGGCTAGATTGTCCGCGGTTGTCACGACGCCGGTATTGCCGGCAATGCCGCTGCTGCCGGCCACGACGTCCTTGAGCAATTGCGTGCCAGCTGTCGTGCCATCACTGCGCCACAGCTCCGCGCCGGTGCTGCCGTCGTTGCCGATGAACAGCATCGCGCTGCCCAGCGCCGTGGCGGGGCCCACTACACCATCGGCCGTGCCGCTGCGGATGTCCTTCACTACTTGTGTGCCGGCCACGGTGCCGTCGCTGACGTACAGCTCGTTGCCACTGGCGGTGGCCCTGCCGGCGAAGAACATGCGGTTGAGTGCCACGTTCGGTGTGAAGCCGGTGCTGTTGTCGAGCGCGAGCAGTTTGATGGTGCTGGCGGCGGTGCCCTGGGTGACCCAGATCTCGGTGTCACTACCAGTGGGTTGCGCAAAGTTCTGCGCCAGCAGCCAGGTGTTCGCACCCAGCGTCGCCCCGGCGAACACGCTGCCGTTGGCGACGAGATCAGCCAAGGGCGCGACCGTCGGCAACGCCGTGAACGAGCTGTAGCTGAGCAGTTGCGCCTCGCTGCCGATGCTGGCCGTGGTCGCCAGCACCAGCAGCTTGAAGGCACTGTCGGTCGGACCGATCAATACTGGATTGCTGCTGGCGGCGCCAGGATTGATGTCGGCTTCCAGTCGCGGCGAGCCCACGATGCTCCACAGTTCCCGGCCGTGGCTGCCGTCGTTGGCGCTGAAAAAAAGGCGCGACTGCGTGCTGCTGCCGACGCGGATCGTGGAGCGGCGAAACCCCGTCGGCCTGGAATCATCGGCACCGGGATTGATGTCGGCCACCATGACCGGGGCGTTTTCGCCGGCAATCAGGCGCCACAGCTCCTTGCCGTGGCGACCGTCGTTGGCATTGAAGTACAGGGTCGCGCCATCGGCGAAGAAGTCGCTCGGCTCGCTGCCGCACTTGCCCGGACAGATGTCGGCGAACAGATGCGTATTGGCTGCGCTGCCATCCGTCACCCACAACTCACCGCCGTGTTCGCGATCGCGCACGAGGAAATAGGTGAGGCCGCCGACCACGCCATTGGGCAGGTTGCCGATCTGGTCGACGCTGGAGTGCTCGAAGCCGACGCCGGAGTAGAGATCGGCCACTTGCTGCACGACTTGCGTGCGGGCCAGTGGTGAACCGAACAGCACGACGGTGCAGGCCAGCCAGCGCAAGATGTTGCCGATGCGAACGCTCATGGCGTTCCCTCGAAGCCGTCGCGAAACAGATCGATGTTCCCTACACCATCCATTTCGATCACGCGCGGCCCCGAGAACCCTGCCGGTCCTTCCTGCGTGAACTCGGCCCGGAACTCTTTCGCGTGCACGGGGCGCAGATTGATGCAGCGGTTCAACTCGCCGGTCGGCCCATACGGCACCACGACATCGCTGTCGTACACCGTCTGGAAGGTGGTGCCAGTCTCACGTGCCTGCACGCGCAAATGCCGGAACCCGCGTTGCGTGTTGGTCGGCCCGTCGTGGGACGCCAGGACATGGAAGCCGCGCAAGGTCACGGCCTCTGCACTTTGCCACTCGATGAAATGCACGGTTCCGTCGAGCTGGTTGTCGGCGAAGAGTGTGGCAGTGGGTTCGGGCAAGGACAGGCCGCCGCCGAACATGCCGGTGGTATCGCTTGATCGCAGCCCACTGATGGCGAGCAGCGTCGCCCCTTCCCAGGCGTCGTCATGACGTTCGTTGAACGTGCATGCAGCCGGACACTTGCCTGCGCTGCCGGCGGCGAACTGCGCGGCGATCTCCGCATCGGACAGTGCGCGGCCGTAGACCGTCACCTCATCCAGCTCGCCGCCGAAGCCGCCCAGACTCGTGAACCCCAACATCTGCCACGAGGCGAAGACGAACGACTTGCCGCTGGGCACCCCGGTCTGCGCCAGCACGCCGTTGACATAGATGCGCGGAGTCTTGTTTTCCACCACCACGGCGATGTGGGTAAAGACGCTGGAAGAAATGGGCGTGTCGATGCGCGCCAGGCAATCCACCAGGTTCGTTGCATGCGTGCCGGCACAGATGCCGTCGGTGCCAATGGCCAATCCGACGCCTGCAGCCAGACCGTTTTCCTGCGGCGGACCGGAGTTGTCGCCATGAGTGGGAAAGATGGCCCAGGCCAGATTGTTGCCGGAACAATTGCTGCCGGCAGCTTGCGTGCAATTGCCCAGCGTGCGCGACGGACGCGCCCACAGCTCGTAGGTGAAGGCGTTGCGCACGGCGCGCTGCTCGGCGCCGGTGACGATGTCGCCGTAGATCTGGTCATTCACGCCATCCAGATGGAACGCCTCGCCGACCTGGCCGGTGGCGTAGCTGGCGCCCTGGTACAGCCCGGCGTTGTAGAAACCCGCGGAATCGTCGGCGTTGCGTTCGGCGCGGTACCAGGCGATGGCGCCCGATGGCACGGCAGCGCACTGCTGCGCCACGACAGGTGTCAATGCCATGGCGATCGTGAAGCTGATGCCTACAGCCATGGCCCTGCGACGCGGGTTCAGAAATGCCGTCTTCATGGTGCTCTCCAGTGATGTCGTAGCGCCTCAGTGCGCCTCGGTTTCCCATCACGGGGAAACGTCCGCCGTTTTGCCATGCGCGCAGCCCTGTCTTTGGACAGGGCGAACCTTGCAATGCTCGCGCTAGACTCGCGCCGGGGAGGGCCCATGCCGATCGATCCGAACGACTTTCGCACCGGCGGTGCGCTGCAGAGCGCGGTGGCGGCATCAGTCTTGCGCCAACGTGACGCTGCCGCGGAGCTTGCTGCAGGCACGCAGCTGGGCATCTACCGTGTTCAGCGCGAACTCGGTCGCGGCGGCATGGCCATCGTGTATCTGGCCGAGCGCGCAGACGGTGAATACGAACAGCGGGTGGCGCTGAAATGGATGCGCGCGGCGCAGATCGATGCGGCCGCGGAAACGCTGTTCCGGCGCGAACGACAGGCCTTGGCGGATCTGCGCCATCCGCATATCGCGCGCCTGCTCGATGGCGGCCGCAGCGTCGATGGTCGCCCCTGGTTCGCGATGGAGTACATCGATGGCGAACCGCTGGATCGGCACTGCATCGCGGCTGGCTTGGCGGTGCGGCAACGCGTGGAATTGTTTCTCCAGGTGTGCACGGCTGTGGCGTTCGCGCACGCCCACGGCCTGATTCATCGCGACATCAAACCCTCGAACGTGCTGGTGGACGCGGACGGCAGCGCCAAGCTGCTGGACTTCGGCATTGCGCAATTGCTCGATCAGGATGACGGTGTGGCCACGTTGGCGTTCACACCGGGTTTTGCGAGCCCCGAACAATTGCGTGGCGAGCCGCTGACCGTGGCCTCGGACGTGTACCAGCTCGGGCGCCTGCTCGCTTCGATCCTCAGCGCCGATATCACCGAGTGCGAAACTGTGGTGCAGGGCGAGGCTGAACGCATCACGGCCGTGCTGGCGAACGCGAACGCGTCGAGCCCTCATGCAGCGTTGCCCGCGGGACTGCCGCCCGATCTCCAGCTGATCCTGCAACGCGCCGCTGCCGATGATCCTGCACAGCGCTATTCCAGTGTCGATGCGCTGGCCGCCGATGTCCTTGCCCATCTCCACTGTCGGCCGGTGCGTGCGCGCGATGGCGGCATGGGTTACCGCGCCGGCCTGTTTGTCCGGCGTAATGCCGTCGCCAGTGCGCTGGTGGGTGTCGCCGCGACATTGTTGCTGGTGGCCGCCGGTGTGTTCACGTGGCGACTTGCGCAGGAGCGCGACCGCGCGCGCCTGGAAGCCGAGCGCGCCGAGGCGGGTGAGGCCTTTCTGGTCTCGTTGTTCCGTGTGTCCGATCCAGGGGTAAATCGCGGCGAGAAACTCACGGCGCGCCAGCTGCTCGAGCGCGGCGCGCAGCGCATCCAAGCCGACACGCGCGCTACGCCCGCCGTGCGCGCGCGACTGCTGCAGGTGCTGGCCGAAGTGAATTTCAGTCTGGGCGAATTCGCACCTACGCAGCACCTCATCGAACGCGCGTTGAGCGAGCCGCTCGACTTGCCGCAGCGCCTGTCGCTGCAGGCCTTGCAGTTGTGGTTGCAACAACGTCGTGGTGACGCAGCAGCGACGGTGGCACAGGCGCCGACGGTCATCGCCGCTGTTCCGTCCGGCGCACAGTACGACACGCTGCGCGCGCGGGTATTGAACGCGGCAGCTCGCGCCGCCTCGCAGACGGGCGATGCGCGCGCTGTCGCCTGGCAGGCGCAGGCCCTGGAGGCCGCGCAGCGCGCCGACAATGCGGAGCAACAAGGCGTTGCCTGGCGCACCCTGGGATTCATGCAGGAGGGCGCGGGCGACATGCAGTCGGCACTGGCCTCAACCACGCGTGCAGTGCAGTTCCTCAGCCAGGGGATGGGAGAAGGCTCGCCGGAGGCGTTCAGTGCACGCGCCAATCGCGCCTACCTGCTGAGCGAGACAAATGAAGTCGCGCTGGCAATGCAGGAAGTCGAAGCCCTGCACCGCGAAGCGGCGGCAGTGATACCGCCGGAACACATCGCTTCGATCTACATCGATGCCACGCGAGCGTGGGTGCTGCGTGACGGTGGTCGCAGCGAGGAAGCGCTGGTGGCGGGGTTGGATGTCGCACAGCGCTGCGTTACAGCCTTGGGCGAAAATCACATGCAGTGCGGCCATACCATGTTGGCCGTGGCCAATGCACTGCGCGACCTCGATCGACCCGCCGAAGCGCTGCCATGGCTCGAACGCCTGGTGCGCAATAGGCAAGAAAGCATGGGGGCCGAACACGTCTACACCGCCTTTGCCGAGCATTGGCTGGCGCGCGTGTATTGCCAGACCGGCCGTGTTGCGGACGGCATGCCGCTGGCCGCGCGTGTCTCCAAACGCTTCGATGCGGAACTGCCGGCTGACAACTACGATCGGATCGAGGCGCGGAAAACGCGGGCCCTGTGCGAGGCGCCGGCTGCCACAGCATCGCACACGATGAGCGCAGCGCCGGGTTGAAACTCAGCGGGTCGGGGCGCCTTCCCGGTTGAGGAAATCCGCGAGCCAGGCCCGCCCCGCATCCCAGTCGCGATGCGCGGTGCGCGCGGAAATACCCAGCGTCGTCGCGGTTTCTTCATCGTTGAGTCCACCGAAATAGCGGCACTCGAACACCTGCGCCTGGCGCGGCAGTTCCGCTGCGAGACAACGCAGTGCCGCATCGATTTCCAGCAGGGTGTGGAACTCGCCTTCCTCGTCGGGGTGCGTTTCGTTGAGCGTCACCGCGGCGATGCCCGCGCCGCGCTTCTCCGCCAGTCGCTCGCGCGCATGATCGATCAGGACCTGACGCATGATGCGCACGGCCAGCGCCAACAGGTGACCGCTGTCGCGAGGCGCGCCGGCGGCCTGCGACAGTCGCAGATAGCACTCGTGCACCAGCGCTGTGGTATCGAGCGTGTGCGGCGCGCGCCCCGACAGCGATCCACGCGCAAGCCGCTTCAGCTCTGGATACACCAGCTCCACCAGCTTGGACCAGGCTTCCTTGTCACCGCTCTCGGCCTGGCGCAGCAGTGCGTTGATGACCTCGCTCATGCGCGCAGTGTAGCGGCGAAACTCAGATCACCGCACGCAGGATTGCTTCGAGTTCCGCCGGTGATTTCCAGTGCCAGCCGCAGATGTAGCGCGGCACGTTCCAGCGATCCGATTGCGACATCACCGGTGTTGCGCCATCGCCGAAGGCGGCGAGCAGGCCGATCTCGGGTCCTCGCCGTGGCAACCAGTCAGTGCGCAGGAAATCGTTGACGTGACCGAAGGGGTAACAGAAAAGCGTGGGCGCATGCGGCGCAAGCTGTTGCGCGAGCCAAGTCTGCGCCTGGGCGATCTGGTATTCGGCCTGCGCTGGCGTTGTCACGGCATGGAAATCGCCGCGCACCAGCGCATGCGGCCCGGGGGTCGGCAGGCAGGGATGATTGTGATCCCAGCTGTGGTTCTCGATGGCCATCAGCCCCGACGCCTGGCCTGCGCGCCACCATGCCTGGTTCATCCAGTCGCGCCCGACCAGACAGCGGCGGTCCATCTCCACGCGTGCCGCCGGATCGGCGATGACGAAACTGGTGAGATGCAAATCTGGTTGTGCAGCGCGGCCATGCACAGCGCGGAAATCCAGCATCGAGTTGTAGAAGCTGCGCTGGCGTCCGAATTGCGGATGATCCAGATCGTGATAGTCGAAATCGCTGCCGTCATCGCAGGTCAAGGCGACGCAGCCGTGCAGATCGTGCCGGGCCCGACCGAGCAGAGTGTCCACCACGTACCACAGCGGCACGATGCGCAGGCCGAGATCATGGATCAGTGCAAGATCGGCGGCGAAGGCGACATGATCGTTGCCGAAGTAGTCGTTGCCGGCGATATTGACGCCGTGATAGGTGAGAATGGGAACGCGCACGTCGAGGAGGGTTCGAGCCAAGGCTGCGCAGCCTACCCGAGTTCGCCGCTGCTGTCGCAATGTGCTGCAGGCGCTGACATTTCAGCCTTGGGGTGGGTGTTGAAATGGTACCATCGAATCCATAAAAACCTTAGAGCCATAGGTTCCGCTCGTGATCTTGGAGCGGGCCAAAGCTAGAATTCCGCGATTCACTGCGGCCCGGTACAGCCAGGCATTGCAGTGTTCGCCTCATCGGAACCCTCGGAGTCGTTTTCATGGCCGCCAGCACGCTCAATCCCTACGATCTTTACGACATCCGCTCCATGCTCACCGAAGAAGAGCAGATGGTGCAGGACACTGTCGCGCGCTTCACCGACGAGCGCGTGCTGCCGATCATCGGCGATTGCTTCGACAAGGGCCGTTTCCCGACCGAGCTGATTCCGGAAATGGCCGAGCTGGGCCTGCTGGGTTCCTCTTTGCCGGTGGAATACGGCTGCGCCGGCATGAACGGCGTGAGCTATGGCTTGGTGTGCCAGGAACTGGAGCGCGGCGACTCCGGCATCCGCAGCTTTGCCTCCGTACAGAGCTCGCTGTGCATGTACCCGATCTACGCCTACGGCAGCGAAGAGCAGCGCAAGCGTTGGCTGCCGCAGATGGCTGCCGGCAAGGTGATCGGCTGCTTCGGCCTGACCGAGCCGCACGGCGGATCCGATCCGGCCAACATGAAGACCCATGCCAAGCGCGACGGCGGCGACTGGATCATCAACGGCGCCAAGATGTGGATCACCAACGGCAACCTTGCCGACATCGCCATCGTGTGGGCGCAGACCGATGAAGGTATCCAGGGCTTCATCGTCGAGAAAGGCATGAAGGGCTTCGTCGCGCAGGAAGTGCACAAGAAGATGAGCCTGCGCGCTTCGGTGACCTCGGGCCTGTTCTTCGACGCCGTGCGCGTGCCCGATGCCAACCGCCTGCCGAACGTGAAGGGCCTGAAGGGTCCGCTGGGCTGCCTCACGCAGGCGCGCTATGGCATCACCTGGGGACCGATCGGCGCCGCCATCGCCTGCCTGAAGGAAGCGGTGGAATATTCCAAGACGCGCGTGCTGTTCAATCGCCCGATCGCTGCCACGCAGAGCGTGCAGATGAAGCTGGCCGACATGGCGCGTCGCATCACCCAGGCGCAGCTCTTGTCGCTGCAGCTGGGCCGCCTGAAGGACGCCGGCAAGATGCAGCCGACCCAGGTGTCGCTGGCGAAGTGGAACAACTGCCGCATGGCCATCGACATCGCGCGAGAGGCGCGCGACATTCTGGGTGGCGCAGGCATCACCACCGAGTACTGCCCGATCCGCCATGCGCTGAATCTGGAATCGGTCATCACCTACGAAGGCACGCAGACCGTACACGAGCTGGTGGTGGGGCGTGAGCTGACGGGCATCAACGCGTTCTGAGTTTCAAGTCAGGAGTAGACATGAACAGGAAGGCAAGAGCTGCCGCGGCCGCCATGCTCGTCATGGCGCTGGCAGGGTGCGCGCCCGAGCCGGTCAAAGTGGATGCCCGCGCAGGTACTCGGGTGACGGTGATCAATGCACTCGAGCCGACGCTGGCCAATGCGCATCTTGGCGTCACGGCATTCAGCACTTATGTCGAGCCCATCGAAAACGACTGGCGTTTGCCGCAGCAGGCTGCGCAGGCCCTGGTCGAGACGTTGGGCAAGGAAGGCATCGAAGCGACTGCGCTCGATGTCGGCAGCGTCGATCGCGACCGCCTCAACAATCTCAACAAGCTCAATCGTGCGCTCAACCCGCGCGCTACCGGCGAAGACGGCATGTTTCGCCAATGGTTGCTGGGCGTCATGCACCAGACTTCGGCATCCAGCCTTATTGTGCTGCATAGTGTCGCCAAGCCCTTCTCGTACAACTCTTCGTTCTACTACTCCAGCTACGGCGTGCTTTCGGCCCTCGGCTTCAAGCCGGATAGCGCAATACTGTTCGTCAACACGAGCGCGCTCGTGGTCAGCGGCGACGGATTGATTCCGGCGCCGCTTCCCAACTGGAAGGAAGGGGATTGCCGCAGGCGGGTGTCCACTTCCGGCATGAAGGTCGACAGCCTGAAGGATCTGAAGGCCGCCGATCTGGAGCCGTTTCGTGCGGAGCTGAGCAGCATGATGGTGGCGCGACTGACGCAGGATCTAGCGGTGGCAGGCTTGGTCAAGTCATCGGTGACGCCGTGTTACGCGCTTGCGGTCGAGGCAGAGCCCAAGCCTTGAGGTCCGACGAAGCAGTCCAATGAGCGTCGGACTTGCCGTGGTCGCGGTGATGGGCAAATGCAATAACCAACGGGTCGAACCGCAATGAAGCGTATCGGTTATGTGCTGGCGGCGATTGGGGTCGTGGGTGCGGCGGCGCTGCTTTATTTCCACCAACATCGCCAGTTGAATGAGCGCACCGCCGGCGCCGAGCAACGTGCCGGCGCGCCGGAAGAACGCGCCAAAGCCGGTGAGCAACACACGGCGTTGGCACAGCAGGCAGTCGATCAACAGCAGCGCACCGCCCAGCTGGAAGGCGATGCCGGCGAGAGAGCCGCGCAGGTGACGAAGGTTGCCGGCGAAGTCAAACAGACACAGGCGCAGAACCAGCGTCCCGCACAACAGCTCGAGCCTCTGGAGAAGTCCGAAGCGCAGGCGCTGGAGCAGGATCTGGCCGTCATGTCCCCGCTGAAAGTGGGCGTGGTCGAGTACTTCATGTCGCAGGACCGCTGGCCGAGCAGCAATGCCGACATCGGCGTGGCGGCGCCCGAGCAATATCACGGCGACAGGCTGCGCTCGGCCAGGGTGCTGCCCGAAGGGGTGATTGAGCTGAGTTTCGTGCGCGGCGACGGCCAGACGCCGGGTATCGTACGGCTGGTGGCCGACGCCCAGAACAGTGCGTCGCTGGGCATACGCTGGCGCTGCGAATCGCCCGACTTTCCGGACATCGTCAGCGTGATGCCGGCCTGCAAATACACGGGGCATTGAGATGAGCGCTGCGCCGAAGTTCGAAGGACCGGTGCTGGAGACCGAGCGTTTGATCCTGCGCTTGCCGCGCGTGGAAGACTTCGAACGCTACGCCGACCTCAATACCGACGTCGAAGCCATGCGCTACATCGGCGGTCACCTGCCGCGCGCCGCCGCGTGGCGCAAGTTCCTGCAAATGCCCGGCGCGTGGATGTTGCAGGGCTACGCCATGTTCTCGGTGATTGAAAAGAGCAGTGGGCAATGGATAGGTCAGCTGGGTCCGTGGCAGCCGGAAGGCTGGCCGGGCACCGAAATCGGCTGGGCCTTCCATCGCGATGCCTGGGGCAAGGGCTACGCCACCGAGGCTGGCATCGCGGCGATGGATTTCGCCTTCGATCAACTGGGCTGGAACGACGTGATCCATTCCATCGATCCCGCCAATGTGGCCTCGCAAGCGCTGGCGCAGCGCCTGGGTGCGAAGAACCGCGGCCCGGGCAAGCTGCCCGAGCCCTTCCAGGATGTGCGCATCGACATCTGGGGACAGACGCGCGCCGATTGGAAATCCTTCCGCGCAGGAGCGAAAGCGTGATCACCGTCTACGGCTATTCTCCCTCGGGCAACTGCCACAAGCTGCGTCTGCTGCTGACGCAGCTCGGTCGCGAATTCAACTGGGTCGAAACCGATAGCGCACACGGTGCCACGCGCACGCCGGAATACCTCGCCAAGAATCCCAATGGCAAGGTGCCGATGATCGAGACCGACGACGGCCGCGTGCTGACCGAGTCGAATGCGATCCTGGTGTGGCTGGCCGAAGGCACCAAGTACCACGGCGGCGATGCCTGGCAACGTGCGCAGACGCTGTCATGGATGTTCTTCGAGCAATACAGCCACGAGCCCTTCGTTGCCGTGGCACGTTTCATCTGCGGCTGGACGCCGATCGATTCGCCGCGCCGGGCCGACTTGCCGAAACTGCGCGAGCGCAGCCATGCCGCGCTTGCGGTGATGGAAAGGCATCTCAGCGCATACGACTGGTTCAGCGGCGACGACTACGGGATCGGAGATATCGCGTTGTACGCCTACACGCACTGTGCCGAGGACGGCGGTATTGCGCTTGCCGGCTATCCGCGACTGCGTGCGTGGCTGGCGCGAATCGAAGCCACACCAGGCTTCGTCGCGATGCCGCCGAACGCGGCGGAAAATATTGCGCTGATCGCGCAATCTAAGACTTGATTTGCCCTTCCCCCGCTACGCCGGGGAAGCGAACGCAAGCGACTTGCAGTTAAGTCGCGCGACACAACCAACCAGAGCAAAGCCATGAACGCCGTCGCCACGCCCATTCCCGCCCGCCACAAGAACGTCAACCGCGCCGAGGTGTGCGATCAGAACTTCCAGGAATTCGTGCGCGACTGGCACGGATCGGTGCAGGCGCGACCGCATGCCGACCAGCCGGTGCTGCCGGGCTCGCTGTGTACCGTGGCGGATTTCGAGGCACTGCTGGAATCGCAGTTGATCTCGCGTCACCTGGATTTGATGGCGCGCGTGTTGCGCGTGAAACAGAAGGTGTTCTACACCATCGGCTCGTCCGGCCACGAAGGCAACGCCATGGTGGCGCGCCTGACTCGTCATACCGATCCCGCGTTCCTGCACTACCGCAGCGGTGGCTTCATGGCCGAGCGTTTCCGTAAGCTCGGTATGGATGCCATCATGGATTCCGCGCTGAGTTTCGCAGCGAGCAAGGAAGATCCGATCTCCGGCGGGCGTCACAAGGTGTGGGGTTCCAAGCCGTTGTGGGTGCTGCCGCAGACCTCGACGATTGCTTCACACCTGCCCAAGGCATTGGGCACCGCCATCGCCATCGAGCAGGCCAAGCGTATCGGCCACAAGCTGCCGATTCCGGATGATTCGATCACCATCTGCTCGTTCGGCGACGCCTCGTCCAACCACGCCACCGCGCAGACGGCATTCAATGCCGCGGCATGGACGGCCTATCAGAAGCTGCCGGCGCCCACGCTCTTCGTGTGCGAGGACAATGGCATCGGCATCTCGGTGAAGACGCCGGCCGACTGGATCACCGCCAATTTCTCGCAGCGTCGCGATCTGGACTATTTCTACGCCGACGGTCTGGATGTCGCGCGCGGCTACGAAGACGTGGCCCGCGCCGTGTATCACTGTCGCACCACGCGTCGCCCGACCTTCCTGCATTTGCGCACCACGCGCATCATGGGTCATGCCGGTACCGATTTCGAAATCGAGTGGCGCAGCGTGGAAGAGCTGATGGCGGTCGAAGCCTCCGATCCGCTGCTGCGTACCGCAGAGATCGCGCTCGCGTCCGGCCTCTACAGCAAGGACACCTTGCTCGCCAAGTACGAGACGATCCGCGGCAAGTGCTTTGCCGCTGCCGAAGAAGCCGATCGCCGGCCCAAGCTCGAAACGCTGGAAGAAGTGATCGCGCCGCTGGCACCGTATCACCCCAATCAGGTAAGCGTGGAAGCCAAGCGCGCGGACTACACTGCGCAGCGCGAAAAGGTGTTTGGCGGTGCGGAAAAGCTGCCGGAGAAACAAGCGCCGCGTCATCTCGCCATCCAGATCAACAACGCGCTGCACGACCTGTTCTGCAAATACCCCGAAGCGTTGCTGTTCGGCGAAGATGTGGCGCAGAAGGGCGGTGTGTACACCGTCACCAAGGGCCTGTTCAAGAATTTCAGCGGCCGACGCGTGTTCAACACGTTGCTGGACGAAACCATGATCCTGGGTCTGGCCCAGGGTTACGCCAATGTCGGCATGCTGCCCTTGCCGGAAATCCAGTACCTGGCCTATTTCCACAATGCCTGCGACCAGATCCGCGGCGAAGCCTGCTCGCTGCAGTTCTTCTCCAACGGTCAGTACCGCAACCCGATGGTGATGCGTATTGCTTCGCTGGGTTATCAGCGCGGCTTCGGTGGGCATTTCCACAACGACAACTCGATCACCGCGCTGCGCGATATTCCGAGCCTCGTGGTCGGCTGCCCTTCGCGCGGCGATGATGCAGCCACGATGTTGCGCACGCTCACTGCGCTGGCCAAAGTCGACGGCCGCGTCTGCGCCTTCCTCGAACCGATCGCGCTGTACATGACCAAGGATCTGTACGAAGCCGGCGACGGCCAGTGGCTGACGCACTATCCCGCGCCGGATGAAGCCATGGTGCTGGGCGAGGAGCGTGTATACGCGCCGGAAGCCAAGGACGTCGTGATCTTCACGTTCGGCAACGGCGTGCCCATGAGTCTGCGCGCCGCCCGCGAGATCGAAAAGGCGCGCGGCTGGAAGGTGCGCGTGGTCGATCTGCGCTGGCTGCAGCCGCTCAATACGCACGCCATCGCCAAGCACGCCGGCGAGTGCGCGCGCATCATCGTGGTCGACGAAGGCCGTCGCAGCGCGGGCGTGGGCGAAGGCGTGATCACCGCTATCACCGAGTCGGGTTTCGGCGCCAAGCCGCTGCAGCGCGTGGTGGGCGCGGATACCTACACGCCGCTGGCGGGCGCCGCGTTTGCGGTGATCCCGGCGGACGCAGACATTGTGGCGGCGGCAGGAAAGCTCGGCGCGTAACGCCCGATCGCTGATGGCATTGAAGCGCCGTAGTGTGCCCGTTCGGGCACGCTACGGCTCGGCCTCCGCTTATACCAATTCAAAGGCATCGGCAAACACGCGATCGACCACTTCGCCGATAGCGGGGTCGCTGCTGCTGGGTTGCCCGGTTTCCATGTGCCCGGCCAGGCGACGCAGATAATCCGCATCGCGATCCGAAGCGATGCTGAGGTCGTACCAGCAAGCCGACGCTGCCAGATTCCACACATCGTCCACCGCAGCGCCCGGTGCCAGCACGAAGGTGCGCGGTGGCTCATTGCTGTAGCGGTTGGCGACGACCGTGAGCGTGCAGCTGCCGCTGCCACTGTTGCTCAGGTGCAGGCGTAGTGTGCGATTGGCTGCATCGTAGTTCGCGTTCACTTCGGGATTGGCGCCGCCGGAAGCGGTGGCCAGTGGCAGATTGCCGCGGAATTCGCGCAGGAATCCATTCGGCCCGTAGGCCGAAAGATCGTAGATGCCGGAAGTCGCCGCGACCGCGCTCCAGTAGTCCTGCAGTTGTTTGCCCGCTTCTACCGAGTAATACCAGGGTCCGTCGCTGCGGTTTGCGGCCAGCACGTTGAACCCGGCACCGGCAGCGCCTGTGTTGATCAGCGTGAGCCAATAACGCCCGCTGCTCGCTTCGATGCGCCCTTGCACGTCCAGCACATACGGCAGGGGGCGTGACGGGCGGCGCCCGGGTTCCTGTTTCGGCATCACCTGGTTCACGGGCACGCCGGGCTGTGCCAGGCTGCAGCTGGTGTCCGCTGTCGCCATGAAAGAGCTCGTATCGGGCAACGTGGGCCAGGCTGCATTCGGTGTGGCGAAATCGAATAGCGTGGTGAGATCGCCGGTCATGGCGCGACGCCAGGCGCCGATGTTCGGCTCCATCACACCGAAGCGCGCTTCCAGGAAGCGGATCACCGAGGTGTGATCGAACACCTGCGAATTGACCCAGCCGCCACGGCTCCACGGGGAGATTGCCAGCATCGGTACGCGGATGCCCAAGCCCACCGGAACGCCATGATAGTTCTCGCTGGTCGTGGCCACGGTGCTGAGTCCGCGATCGGTCGTCAGTGCCGGAACGTGCGGTGGAATGTGATCGAAGAAACCACCATTCTCATCGTAGTTGATGAGGAATACCGTCTTGGCCCACACCTGCGGATTTGCGGCCAGTGCTTCCAGCAGTCGCGCGGTCAGCACTTCGCCGTAGGCGGGCGTGGCATCCGGATGCTCGCAGCACTGGAACGGCGCCACGATCCAGGAAACCTGCGGCAGCGTGCCCTGTTGCACATCGCGGGCGAATTCGGCAACCAGGAAATCCGCGCGAGACGTGCTGGCGTTGCTGGCGGTGGAGCCCGGCACCATCGTGCGTGCGCGCTGGTACAGCGGCGAACTCGCCGGCAGATTGCGGAAAGCGGCGAAGAATGCCAGCGAGTTGTCGCCGTAGTTGTCGTATTCCTGGTACACGCGCCAGCTGATTCCAGCAGCCTGCAGGCGCTGGGCATAGGTGGTCCAGGTGAAAGCCGAAAAGCTGAGGTTGTCGCGACTGGCGTCGCCGGTCCAATTGCCGTCGTCGACGTTGTTCACGGCCTGACTGCCGGTGTTGTTGACGGCGAGGCCGCTGGTTGCCGCAAACAGATGCATGCGGTTCGGATTGGTCGGGCCCTGCACGGAGCAAAAGTAACCATCGCAGACGGTAAACGCATCAGCCAGCGCGTAGTAAAAGGGCAGGTCAGCGCGCGTGAAATGGCCCATGCACATCGGGCCTTTGGTCGTGACCCACGCATTGTGGTCCTTCCATTGTGTCTGCGACCCTTTCCAGCTGTGGTTGATATCGCCCAGGCATTGCGCGCCGGTATTGGTCGTGTCGAGGTGGAAGGGCAGCACGCTGCCGCCGCCGGTCTTGGGCTGATGCCACACGCTATCGCCGTTCGGCAGTGGCACCGCGCGCGGATCGTCGAAGCCGCGCACACCGCGCATCGCTCCGAAGTAGTGGTCGAAGGACCGGTTCTCCTGCATCAGCACCACAATGTGCTGCACGTCGGCAATCGTGCCGCTGACCTGTGCGGCCGGAATAGCCAGGGCTTCACGCAAGCCTGGTGGCAATAGCGATGCTGCGGCAGTGGCACCCGCTGCTGCGCCCGCCTGGCGCAGGAAATCACGGCGACTCGTTCCCGACATGCAACTCTCCCATTGCGTACGGCAGCGACCCCGAGTCGCTGCATCGATGAAGCGGCGCGAGGGTAGGGAGGCAATGTTGCAGGTCGATAAATCTCCTGTGGCTTATGCGGATTCATGATGGAATGTGCGCAGGCGACGGTATTTCTTGCGCCAGCGCACAGCGCAAGCGACGCACGCCATCGCATTGTTGGGACACAATGCGGACCTGAAAGCTGACCCGAGGTCGCCATGACGCAGCACGCCAGCGGAACGTTTGAAGTAAAAGTCAGTCGCGAACCGCCATTCGACGAAGCCGATGGCTTGCCCATGGCGCGCACGCGCTGCGACAAGACGTTTCATGGATCGCTCGAGGCAACAAGCGCTGTGCAGATGCTCAGCGTCGGTACGCCGGTGCCAGGCTCAGCCGCTTATGTCGCTGTCGAGAAGGTCAGCGGAACTCTGCACGGACGTAGCGGCAGCTTCGCCTTGGCGCATCTGGGAGTCATGGATCGTGGCGCGGTGAAACTGGAACTCACCTTGGTGCCCGATTCCGGTATAGGCGACCTGGTCGGGCTACGCGGCGAATTTCGCATCGAGATCAAGGATGGGCGGCACTACTATCATTTCGACTACACGCTGAATCCTTGAGGCTTCGTAGACAATCAGTGCGACGCACTGGCATCGAGGAACGCTGATTCCACCGCCGGCCCGACGACGTACATGCCGAACGCGAAGTCGCGTACTTTTGAAGTGCCGGAAAATGCGTTTCGCTGCGAGGTCAGACTGACCGCCTTGCGCACATCCTCAAGTTTGGCGCTGTCTTTTAGTGCGGATTTCACCTGAGTATTGATGGACGCGAACAGCTCGCGCACCTGCGTGGCATAGCCGCTGTCGGTGAATACCGGTCCGTGGCCAGGCACGAGCTTTCCAGGTTTGAGCTTGAGCAATGCATCGAGCGTGGCCGGCCAGTCGCCGACATGGGATTGCTCGGCGCCCACCAGCGGCACCGGCCACCCCACCATGTCGCCGCACGCGACGATGCGTTCGCGTGGCAGCCAGACCACCAGGTCACCGCTGGTATGGCTGCGCCCCAGATAACGGACCTCGATGCGGCGCCCGCCGCGCTCGAGCACCCATTGATCGGTGACAGTCACGTCCGGCAGCGGCACCTGAGTGCCGGGGACCACACTCATGTAGTGCTGCACCAGCGCGATATCGCTGGCATAACTCCGGCGTTCTTCCACATCGATGGGTTGGTCGCGCAGGTTCATGCCCCGGTCCATCTGCGCTTGCATCTGCGCGGCGAACTTCGGTGCGCCATCGATCATGTTTGCCCGGTTCTTCGCTCCGGTGGTGGGCAAGTACTCGCGCAGCGCCGCGTGACCGACGAACTGGATGCCGGGATAGGCATTGCGCCAAACTGCGTTGCCGATCACGTGATCGTCGTGCCAGTGCGTGTTGACGAGATAGCTGACCGGCTTGTCGGTAAGGGTCTTGAGTGCCGCGATCAATTCGGCCGAAGCTTCCGGCGCATCAACGACGACCACATCGGCGTCGTTCACGATGAACAGGCTATTGGCGTCCACCATCAGCCCCGGCGGGTCGGTGCGCACGGCGGCGTAGACGCCGTCGGCCAGGCGTTGCACCTGAAAACCGGGATGGACAGGCGCTGCAGCGGCCGCCGTGGCCGGGCCGAGGGCAAGTAGCAGGGCGATCGGGTTCAGCATCGTGCGAGCCTCTGGCAGGGGCTTTGAGCCTGCCTGTTGCACGGTCATGCCCGCACGTGGCGGAAGTTGCGGTTCCACGCGGCCGGTCCGTAGCGCTTTCGGGGTGCAACTTGGCCCTGAGCGGTTGGAGCCGCCCCGGCCGATGCCCTATGATCTGGCGTAATGACCCAGCGCCAGCCTCTTGCCATCCTGTTCGCCGATGTCTCGGGCAGCACCAAGCTGTTCGAGACACGTGGCGATGAAGTAGCGCGTCAACTCGTCGCCGCAGTGCTGGCAGCCTGTGGTGCCGTCACGGCGCGTCACGGTGGGCGAGTCATCAAGACCATCGGCGATGAAGTGATGTGCGTCTTTCCGGGTGCACTGAACGGACTGCTGGCCGCGGTGGACATGCAGAAGCGAGTTTCCGGCGACCCGACCTTTGCGCGCGACAATCTGGCCATTCGCATCGGCGTGCACTACGGCGACACACTGCTGGAAGCCGATGGCGATGTGTACGGCGATGCCGTGAACACCGCGGCACGCATGGCGTCGTTGGCCAAGCGCGAGCAGATCGTCACCACGGCCAGCACGGTGGGTGGGATCACCAATGCCGGCCCCTTGCGCAGTCGTTCACTGGGCACTGCGCGCGTGTCCGGCAAGTTGCTGCCGATCGAGATCGTCGATCTCATGTGGCAGGAAGACACCTCCAATGTCACCACCGTGCAGCGCGTGGTCAAGCTGGCGGACGTTGCCGCGGCGCCCAAGGCGCGCCTTGTACTGCGCTACAAGAGCCAGGCCTTCGAAGTGGATGAACTCGCGCCGCCCTTCAGCATGGGCCGCGAAGTGGGCAACAACGTGGTGATCGAGGCCGAATGGGTCAGCCGTACCCACGCTATGGTGGAATACAAGCGCGGCCATTTCGTCATCTCCGACCGCTCGACCAACGGCACCTGGGTCAAGGTCGGCAACGACGACGAACTGCGTCTGCATCGCGACGAACTGCACCTGCGCAAGACCGGCATCATCAGCCTGGGTCAGGAATCGGGTATCAACACCGAGCACGTGTTGTACTACCAGTGCATCGAGGCGTGACCCAAAGTCGGTAGCGGCGGCCGCGCTGCGACCTTAGGGCCGCACTGCGACCTTAGGGCCGCGCTGATACCGGCGCCTTCCTTCCTGATGGTCGTCCCTGACCGTCACACGCTACCGATTCAGTTGAAGCCGTCGGCAAAGATGCGGTCGAAGTCCGTCGGCGGCAGGTCCGTGCCCTGGAACACGCCCAGCGGGCTGTAGCCACTGTAGCCCGGGAAGGCATAGTAGACATTGGAATTGCCGAGCCGCCGAATCATCGCCTCTGACAACAGTCGTCGGTAATCCGTCGTCACGGCAACATCGGCGCCTTCGAACAGCTGATCCGGAGCCAGGCCGGGGAAACTGCCGTAGATCGCGCCGCCATTCACCTTGCCACCCAGCGCGAGCATCACGTTGCCGTAACCGTGATCGGTGCCGCCGGAGTCGTTTTCGTTGACGCGTCGACCGAACTCACTCAGCACGACCACGCTGACCTGCTGCATGTAGTTGGTCGCGCTGCCGGCGAGGTCGGTGTAGAACGCGCTCAAACCGTCAGACAGCGCCTGTACCTGGTTGCCGAAGTAGTCGTAGCTGTTGATCGGGCTGCCCTGGCCATCGTGCGTATCCCAGCCGCCGAGATCGAGCGTGGCGATGCGCAGACCCAGCCCGCCCTTCACCATCTGCGCAATATTGCGCAGCTGGGTGCCGAAGTTGGAGGTCCCATAGTTTGCGCCGCCGGCCGGCTGGTAGCCGCCGGGATTGGTGGCGGCGTCGTAGGCACCGAAGTTGATCGGTCGCAGCAGGGCCAGCGAATCCAGCGCCTGGCGGCCGGCGCTTTCCAGCGTGCCACTGGCGCTCCAGAGTGCCGGGACGCGGTTCACCGCACCGACCAGGTTGTGCGCCGCGTCGTCGTTCGCCCAAGACCAATGAAAGGTATCCAGGCGGAAGTCCGAGCCGCTGCCCATGGTGATGGCTTCGGTGGAGGCGAGCAGGCTTGTCGGCGTGAGGCTGCCCATGGCCACGGCCGGCACCGGCACGTTGGATGGCAGGCCGGCGCTGAGCAGATGGCGCGTCAGCCAGCCCACACCGCCCTGTTGGCCTCCCAGCCCCGACTCCAGATTCGCCTGGGCATCGAAATGACTGCGCGTCACCGGCGTGTTGACCTGGCCGGCACCGACCACGAGCGCGAGGTGACCTTGCGTGTACAGCGTCTGCAACGCGGCCGCTCGAGGATGCAGGCGCCAGGTGTCGTTGCCCAGGACCAGGCCCGCCCCCGTGCCGCTGAGCGGAATCTTCAGGCCGGGACGCGCCTGTTCGTAGGCGGCACGATGCGCGCTGTTGCTGCCCGGCGGCAGGAAACTCAGCCCATCCATAGCGCCACGCAGGAACACCACCACCAGGGTGTCCTGCGTGGCAGTCGCTGTGACATCGACATAGCCGAGGGCGCGTCCGGCCGGCGAAGCCACAGCTGCGGCGCAGCAACCCTTCATGAAATTGCGACGTGTGAGTTCGAACATGGTCATCACCGCCGCAGGAAGTCGGGGCTGCACAGAATCAGGCTCACCGCGGTCCGCAATCGCGCGATGGTGTAGTGCAGCTTGAGATTGTTGGCGTTCCACACGCCGACACGATCGGGCACGCCACCGGTATTGCTGTCGCTGACGATGTCCAGCGCTTCGCTCGCGCCGGCGTTCTGCTGCAGGAAGGCGGTGACTTGCGCAGTCACGGGCTCTGGCCGCTGGCCGAGCAGGCGATCGCACCAATAGCCCACCAGCGCCGAAGCCGTGCGCGTGGCGGCGCTCGGAAAGGCCGCCAGCGTGTCGCCCTGGATATCGGCCAGAAAGGCGGACGCGTTGTCGCCGTTGGTGACATGCATTTCCGGCAGCCGCGCCAGCAACTTCAGGGTCATGCCCAAGGCGCCGCCGCTGGCCCAGGCGATCTGCTTGTCGGGATAGCCATTGGGAGCGGGCCAGTAGAACAACCGATTGCCCGTCTGCTGCAGACGCGACAGCAACTCTTCGGTGGTGGTCCAGCTCGCGCTGTTGTCGGTCTGCGGCGTGAAGTTGGCATTGAGCTGGCGCAGCGCGCCCGCGAGCGCCACGGCCGGCCGCTTCATCTTTGTGCCCCACGCCGATTTGAACTCGTTCGACAGCAGCACGGCCCGCGTCACCTGCTTCAACTGATCCGGGGCCTGCCAGGTGCTGCTCCACAGGCTGGCGATGCTGTTGACCAGACTCGGCGACGGATCGTCCCCGACGAGCCGGCGGCAAAGCTTGGTCGCCAGGAAATGCGCCGTGCCCGGGTGCGCCGACAGAGTGTCGAACAGCTTGCTGCCGTCGTTCTGGTGCTGGTACGAGGGAAAATAGCGATTCAGGACATACTTGTTGTACTGATCGTGCCAATCGTCGCGGAAAACGAAGGTGCCGTCGTTTTCCAGCGGGTATTGCCAGTGAGCGTTCTTGATGCTCCAGCCGGTGAGACAGCTCGTCGCCTCGTACACATCGTTGTCGACATACTTCAGCCGCACGGACTGGCCGTCAGCCGCCGTGCCGACGGGCAGCGACGGGTCGTCCGGGTACAGCACACCGCCGTAATTTTCTGCGCCCAGGGTATGCAGTTCGAACAGTTCGCGCGCGAAGTTCTCGTTCGGACCGGCGCGCGTGGACGAATACAAGTCGAGGTAGTACATCATCGTGGTCGACTTGCTCACCGCTTCCAGCATCGTGCGGAAGTTGCCGAACACATTGGGACGGATCACGTCGCGGTCGTAGTGCACGAACAAGGGACCGCCGTCGTAGTCCCAGCCGAACACGCTGAAATGGTCGTGCCAGAAATCGACCATGGTTTCGTACAGCTGACGCTGGCTGTGGATCTGGCGGGCGAGCGTCATGCACTCGATTTCCGCCATCGGCAGCATGCGCAGGTAGTAGTTGCTGGTCTGGCTGTGGTGGTCGGACCACTGCTGCTGCAAGGTCTTGCCCAACGTGGTGTAGCCCGCGGCGCTGATGCGGCCGTCGCAGGCGCTGTCGTTGATCGAGGCAGGATCGAGTTGCTGCGTGACCCAGGCCTGCCAGCGTGCGTCGTCGCTGGCGCCCAGGGCGTTGAAGGCGGCAATGTTTGCCGGCGTGGCCCCGAACGTGGCCTTGCTGAGCCAGCGCATCGCCGACGGCGGTGTGGCCGCCGGCGTGGCCAGACTGCTGGCTTGCGCCAGCGGCGCCTTGCCGTCGCGATGCATGGACTCCGGCACGAGGCCTAGCGCGGCATCGAGGGCGCCGAACAGGCGACGGCGGCTTGAGACGAACGTGGGTAGGGCGGCAGTGGGCATGCGCATGGCTCGGAATTCCACACGGACGTTAGCCTGCGAGAGTGCCTGAAGCTGTGACGATGTGCACGCGGCGCTGCGCAGGAGCTGGATGAGCGGTCAGATGACCTGGGGTTCGGGTTCCAGCGTAACGCCAAAGCGCGTGCGCGTGGCTTCGATCACGCGTTGTGCCAGCGCCCAGATCTGTGCGCCCGTGGCCTGCCCATGGTTGACCAGCACGAGTGCGTGTTGGGCGGATACGCCGGCATCGCCGTCGCGCAGTCCTTTGAATCCCTGCGCTTCGATCAGCCACCCGGCCGACAGCTTGGACTGTGCCTCGCCCACCGGCCATTGCGGCAGTTGTGGGTGTTCTTGCGCCAAAGCCTGGGCCTGGGCGCGCGCAACCACGGGATTCTTGAAGAAGCTGCCGGCATTTCCGATCAGTGCTGGGTTGGGCAGCTTGCGCGTGCGCAAGCGAGCCACGGCCTCGCCGACGGTGACTGCCGTCGCCTCGACGCCCATTGACGAAAGTTCGTCGGCTACACCGGCATAGTCCGTGCGCAACGCACCCTGGCGTGGAAGCAGGAATTCCACAGCGGTGATGATGTAGCGTCCCGCATGGCGTTTGAAGTGAGAGTCGCGGTAGCCGAAAGCGCAGGCGCTGTTGTCCAACCGCACGAGCATGCCCGCCTCGCGATCGAAGGCTTCGACCGCCGCGACGAATTCGCGCACTTCGCGTCCGTAGGCGCCGATGTTTTGTATGGGCGCTGCACCGACCGTTCCCGGAATCAGTACCAGGTTCTCCAGTCCGACATAGCCTTTGCTCAACGACCAGCGGACGAAGTCGTTCCAGTTCTCGCCAGCCTGTACGCGCAGCAGCGCCGCATCGCCGCGGTCTTCGAGTTGCTGGATGCCGGGCGTGGATTGCGCCAATACCACGCCGTTCCAGTCACGCGTAAAGAGCAGGTTGCTGCCTTCGCCCAGCACCAGCAGCGGCTTGTTGCGCAGATAGGGAAACGCCAATACCTCGCGCAGCGCCTCAGGCTTGCGCACGTCGATCAACAGATCGGCCTTTACCGGGACGCGGAACGAATTGCGCGCGGTGAGCGAAGCGTCCTCGACCACGGTGTAGCCGTCGCCTTGCAGAATGGACGCCGGAACCAGGCTCACTCGCCCGCCGCCTGGCGCTTGCGCAGAGCGTCCACGCATTCGCCGATGAGTGCCGGGCCACGATAGACCAGGCCCGTGTAGCACTGCACCAGCGAAGCGCCTGCATCGAACTTCGCCGCCGCGTCGGCACCGGCAAGGATGCCGCCGACACCGATCAACGGAATTCTCCCGCCAAGGCGCTGTGCCATGCCGTGCAGCACGGCGGTGGACTTGGCGAATACCGGGCGGCCCGAAAGGCCGCCCGCTTCCGCGGCAAAGCGGTGCCCGCCCACGCCGTCGCGCGCGATGGTCGTGTTGGTGCAGATCAGGCCGTCGATACGCACGGCGAGCAGCACCTCGGCGATGGCATCCATCTCGCTTTCGGCAAGGTCGGGGGCGATCTTGAGCAGCATTGGCTTTCTCGCGGCGTGCTGCGTGGCCAACTGCTCTTGCCGCTCGCGCAAAGCGCCGATGAAACGCTTGAGGGTCTCTTCTTCCTGCAGGTCGCGCAGCCCCTGCGTGTTGGGCGAGGAGATATTGACCGTGATGTAACTCGCCCGCGCATACACGCGTTCGAGACACACCAGATAATCGTCCACGGCGCGGTCGTTGGGCGTGTCCTTGTTCTTGCCGATGTTGATGCCGAGGACACCGCTGAACTTCGCGCACTCGGCATTTCGTACCAGTTGATCGACACCGCCATTGTTGAAGCCGAGGCGATTGATCACCGCGTCGTGCTCGGGCAGACGGAACATGCGCGGCTTGGGATTGCCGGCCTGCGCTCGCGGCGTCGTCGTGCCGACTTCGATGAAGCCGAAGCCCAATGCGGCCAGTGCATCGATATGCGCGGCGTTCTTGTCCAGACCGGCCGCGAGACCGAAAGGGTTGGGAAAATCGATGCCGAAGACCTTGCTCGGCAACGGTGCCGGCTTCGAGGCCAGCAGCGGGTTCATGCCGGTGCGGTATGCCGCTTCCATCGCCGTGAGGCTCAGGTCGTGGGCTTTTTCGGCGTCCAGGCAGAACAGGAAAGGGCGGGCGAGGGAGTACACGTCGATCAATTCAACTCTGTCGCTGTTCCAATGCCTTGGCGATGCGCTCGAGGTTCTCGTTCATACGACGAGTCTCGGCCAGATGATCGCGAATGTAGTTGCGTTGTGCTTCCTGATAAGGGATTTGCCCCTTGGGTCCGCGCATCTGACGAACGAAGTAGAACATCAGCGCGACGAAAACCAGGAACGGCACCCAATCAAGGATGATGCGAAAGAGTTGGGTATCGGACACGTTAGAAACTCGAGTGGGCAGGGCTCAGTGGTGGTAGGCCACGATGCCGGCCAGAACCAGCAATACACCCAGAACCACCAGGAGGATGAGGGCGAGGTGCACATAGCCGAGAATCAGTCCGGCCAGCGCCATGCCTTCGCCCTGCATGGTGCCGGGCTGCGCGCGGCGGATCTCGCCTCGCGCAAGGTGACCGCATACCACGGCCACGATCGCACCCAGGAATGGCAGGGCAAACCAACTGGCGATGCCGAAGACCAGGCTCAATACGGCGGGCGTGCTGGTGGTCGGCGCATTCGTATTCACGGCGGCGTTATTCCAACTGGCGTCGCCGCATTCTACAGGCAAGTCGCTCGGGCTCGGTCACCCAACGCCGAAGGCATGGGTGCGGTCGCCTGTTGCGGCGACCGCACGCTGGTTCGATCAGAACTCGAACTTGATGCCCTGAGCCAGCGGCAGCGAATCGGAGTAGTTGATGGTGTTGGTCTGGCGGCGCATGTAGGCCTGCCATGCGGTAGAGCCGGACTCGCGGCCACCGCCGGTTTCCTTCTCGCCACCGAAGGCGCCACCGATCTCGGCACCGCTGGTGCCGATGTTGACGTTGGCGATGCCGCAATCCGAACCCGCTGCCGACAGATAGGCTTCGGCCACCTTCACGTTCTGCGTGAAGATCGACGAGGACAGACCCTGCGGCACGCCGTTTTGCTGCGCAATGGCGTCGTCGATGGTCTTGAACGGCATCACGTACAGGATCGGCGCGAACGTTTCACGCTGTACCACGGCATCGGAATTTTTCAGGCCCGTGACGATCGTGGGCAGCACGAAGTTGCCCTTGCCGTCGACGGCAGCGCCACCGGTTTCCACCGTGCCGCCGGACGCCTTGGCGTCCTTCACCGCGTCGAGGTACTGCTGCACGGCTGACTGGCTGTTGAGCGGGCCCATCAGCGTCGTCGATTTGGTCGGATCGCCGATCTTGCCTTCGACCTGCTTGTAAGCGCCGACCAGCTTGCCCAGCACGTCGCTGAAGATCGACTCGTGCACGAACAGGCGGCGCGTGGTGGTGCAGCGCTGGCCCGCAGTGCCGACCGCGCCGAACACGATGGCAGGAATGGCGAGCTTCAGGTCCGCCGACTCGTCGAGGATGATGGCGTTGTTGCCACCGAGTTCCAGCAGCGAACGGCCCATGCGCTGCGCCACGCGCTCGCCGACCAAGCGGCCGACGTGGGTGGAGCCGGTGAAACTGATGAGCGGAATGCGCTTGTCGTCGACCAGCGCCTGCGCCAGTGCGGTGCCGGCGTCATTGAACAGGAAGAACAGGTCCGGGAAGCCGCCGGCTTTCAGCGCCTCGTTGCAGATCTTCATCGATGCCACGGCCGAAAGCGGCGTGCGCGGCGAGGGCTTCCAGATCGAGATATCGCCGCAGATCGCCGCGAGGAACGAGTTCCACGCCCACACGGCGACGGGGAAGTTGAACGCGCTGATGATGCCGATCAGGCCCAGCGGGTGCCATTGCTCGTACATGCGGTGGCCTGGGCGTTCGGAGTGCATGGTGTAGCCGTACAGCATGCGGCTCTGGCCCACGGCGAAGTCGGCGATATCGATCATCTCCTGCACTTCGCCGTCGCCTTCCGGCTTGATTTTCCCCATCTCGAGTGCAACGAGCGAACCCAGCGCATCCTTGTGCTTGCGCAGCGCTTCGCCGCACAGGCGGATGGCTTCGCCGCGCTTGGGGGCCGGCGTCGTACGCCAGACCTTGAAGGCTTCCTGGGCGCGCGCGATCAGCGTCTCGTAGTCGGCCTGCGAACTGGCGTGCACGCGGCCGATGACTTCGTTCGTGCTCGGGTTGATCGACTCGACCACGCCGGCGTCGGTCGTCTTCGACCACTCGCCGTGGCCCAGGTAGGTACCGGAATTCATCTCGGTAAGGCCGAGCGCCTTCAAGATCTGCGCGGACATGGAATGCTCCGAAAAGGAAGAAGAGAGAGGGGCGGCAATTGGCGCGCCGAGAAGCGGAATTGTAGCAGCTGCCATGGATTGGACGGCTGCAGAGGGCGCCGTGGCTCCTTTGAACTCGATGGCAGTGGCACTAATTGCCGCAAGTGGCGCGCGTTTGCCGTTTGGCGTAGAATTATTGCCATTCAGCAGGAGTACGGCATGCTTGCCTATCAGTCCGCCATCGACTATCTGCATCTGGATCACGGCTCGCGGCGCTTTCGCAGCGCCAAGGAGCCGGCGGGCCCCGTCGAGCTGGTGGCACTGGAGCGTGTCATGCCCAGCGCCGTTGCCACGCTCACCGAGCGCCTGGGAGTGCCGGAAGCGGATGTGGTGAAGGCGGCAGGCATGGCCCCGCGCACGTGGCATACGCGCAAGGCCGGCAAGGCGGCGCTCAGTCAGCGTGAAGCCGACGGTGTGCTGCGCATCGCACGTATCGCCGCCGAAGCCGTGCGGGTGTTCGGCGGCGAAGACAAGGCGCGTCGCTGGCTCACGGTTCCGCACGCATTGCTAGGCGGTCGCGCGCCGTTTGCATTGCTCGACTCCGATGCGGGCGTGCAGGCGGTGGAGGAAGCGTTGGGCCGCATACATTGGGGTGACTACGCCTGATGCGGGCTTATCGCATCACGACGCTGGCGTTGGCCCACGATTGCCTTGCCGGCATTGGCGCAGCGTTGTATGGCGGGCGCTGGAATTCCAAGGGTACGCGCATCGGCTACACCGCTGCTTCGCGCAGCGGTGCGATCCTGGAGATGCTGGTGCACGTCGGCGATCGTCGCAACGTTCCGGTCGATCGCGTGATCGTACCCATCGAGGTGCCGGACGATGCGATCGTCATGCTCGATACGCTCCCGCGCGGTTGGGACAAGTTGCCGTACTCGCCTGCGGTGCAGCGCGCTGGCGACGCCTGGGCGCGCGCCGGCCGCGAGCTCGCACTGCGCGTGCCCAGTGCTGTCGTGCGCGAGGAGTGGAATGTGCTGATCAATCCGCTGCACGCGCGCTTCGGCGAAATTGTCATTGGCAAGGCCGAGCCGCTGGTGCTGGATGCGCGCCTGTTCGGCGAATGAACGATGCCGGAAAATTGTCGACCGAATGCAGCACACCGTAGAATCGGCGGTGCACGACCCCGTAGCTCAGCTGGATAGAGCGCGCCCCTCCTAAGGGCGAGGTCGCCCGTTCGAATCGGGCCGGGGTCGCCAGTCGTTTTGCCGGTCCGCGCCGAAACTGCGCCGCGATGCCGTTGGACTCCGCTTGCTTGATTCCGCCAGCTGCCGCCTCCACATGGCGACTCTGACACTGGCAAGCGCGTTGGCCTGTGGTCAGATTCGCAGCGTCTCAGCCCACAGAACGGAGTCCCCATGTCCCTGCCAATGCACACTGTCCTCACCCACAGCACGCTTCGCATGCTGGAAAACCTGTCCAAGCTGCTCGACAAAGCCGCCGCTCACGCGCAGCAGAAGAATTTCGATGCCGGCGTGCTGCTCAATGCGCGCCTTGCGCCCGACATGTTCCCGCTGACGCGCCAGGTGCAGATCGCCAGCGACATGGCGAAGTCCGCCGCAGCCCGTCTGACAGGTGCCGAGGTACCCAGCTACGCCGATACCGAAACGACCATCGATGAACTCAAGGCGCGTATCGCCAAGACCATCGACTACGTACGCAGCGTGCCCGCCGCCGCGTACGAGGGTAGTGAAGAGCGCGACGTCACCGTGCCCACTCGCGCGCGTGGCGACCTGCACTTCAAGGGGCGCGACTATCTCTTGAACTTCATCCTGCCGAACTTCTTTTTTCACGTGACCACTGTGTACGCCATCCTGCGTCACAACGGTGTGGAACTGGGCAAGCTGGATTTCCTGGGCGGACAGTAAGCGTCGATGCAGGACGAGGACGGCGCCGCGGGCGCCGTTCTCGCTTTGCAGCTGGGATTCGCCAGCGCCTAAAGCGATTTCAGGAATTCCAGCAGGGCACGCTTGTCGTCTTGCGGCAGGTCGGTGCCATAGCGATGCCCGTCGTTGGAGTTGCCGCGCTGCCGGGTATCGAATATCGAATTGGGTGCGCCCTTGATCACGGTACCGAGGCCGACGCGATCGGTATCGAAGGCCAGCACGCCGCTTCGAAATTCCGTGGGCCGTTTCTGCGGTGGTTCGAGCAGATCGGCCAAGGTCGGTACCGAGCCGTTGTGCAGGTATGGCGCCGTTGCCCAGATGCCCTCCAATGGGCGCGCCTTGTAACCAGCGATATCGGCGGGTGGGCGCTCGCGGAACAGCGCCATCAGATCCTGTGGCGCCACGGCGTCGAGTCGACGATCGAGGATCACGCCGACGATGGCAGTGACGACAAGCTCGCGGGTCGGCGCCACGTCACCGTAGCGCTCGCCCGACAGCAGCCATTTTCGCTGGCCGGCGAGTACGCCAGTGCGCGCTTCGCGTTCCAGGAAATTGCGCGCGGCGACCGCATCGGTGCCTACGGTGCCGACGTCGATGACTTCCGCGCGATTATCGCCTTGAGCCGGGCGCGGCATGGCGTGGCATTGACGGCACTGGCTGTTGTAGATGTCGTAGCCACGGTGTGCGAGGGCATCATCGAGCGGCGGCAGCTGCGCGGTGCGCCAGCTCGGAGCTCGCAGTTTTTCGGATAGCGCTTCCAATGCGTGGAGATTGGCGACCTTGACCGGCGAGCGGAAGCCGAATCCCTGCTCGGGCACCAGCGTCACGCCACCGAACAAGCCGATGGCTTCGCCCAGATTTCGCGCCAACGGCCCGAATGGCACGCGGTTGGGTGCGCTGCCGTTCCACTGCGTGACGCCCACGCGAGATGCGCCCCACAGGTACGGATAGTTTACCGGCGCATCGGCCGGTGCGTAGTTGGCAGGGATGCCGAGTGCATCGACCGTGACGCGATTGAAGATGGCGCCGAACGCGTCCACGCGCCCAAAGCCGGCGAATTCGCCATCGTCGTTGTCGTTGGCGGCCACGAAATGCTGGAACTGGCGCAGCTTCCGTGCGGTGGCAACGACGTCACGCCGCAATTGCTCCACAGCCTGCGAGCTTGCCGACGGTGCGACGCGGGCGACGAAGCGTCGCCACACGAGCGGATCGGTCTGTGTGTGTTCTAGCGCTGCGGCGAGTGCGCCCACGAAGCGATTGAAATGGATTTCTGCCGGCGCGCCGTTGATCAGCAACTGGCGGCCACTGGTACGGATCAGGCGTGTATGACAGGCCGCACAACTCAAGCCCAGCTGCTGCGTCTGGATATCGAGCGTGAATCCGAGCGGCAGTGAGTCGGGATTGCATCGACCGGTGGGCCCCGGAATGAAACCGAAGCCCGCCAGGTGTTCGGCTGCGGCGAACGGCTTGCCACCATGCGCTTGCTCAAGGGCGCGGAACCAGGCATAGGGGATCATCTGCGAGCCTTGGCTCGTGTACCAGAAGCGCCATTCCTCCAGCGCGTCCCAACCCTGTTCCAGGTGTTGCCAGTTAGGCGTAGCGGCGCCACGCCGGCAGTCGCCGAAGTAATCGACCAGATCGCCACGACGAACCAGCAGCATCGCGCTCAGGGCGAGCGCGATACAGCCGAGCACGGCGATGACGATCAGCTTGCGCAGCACAGTTTGCCCTCCCCGACAAACGAAAGACGCGATATTAGTGTCGCGCCCGCGAATCGTTGCTCGAATCCGCGATCACCGGACAAGCCAGGCGCGTCACGGCACGCGACATCACAGCGATTTGAGGTAGGTCAGCAGGTCGGCTTTCTGCGCTGCATCCAGCCTCGTGCCGTAGTCGTGTCCGCCGTTATCGTTGCCGGGCACGCTGGTGTCGAAGCGCCAGGTATCGGCGGGAGTGTCGGCGCTGAGGCCCACCTTTGCCGGGTCGAATTCACGCGTGCCTGGGTCAAAGGAGCGCGGGCGCTGTGCCGGAGGCCGCAGCAGGTCAAGAAGGGTGGGCACGCTGCCATTGTGCAGATAGGGCGCGGTGGCCCAGATTCCGGCGAGCGGCGCGGCCTTGTAGCCGCGCGTATCCGTGATGGTGGTGGCAGCCGCTTTGCCATGGCCGGCCCATGCGGCGCGCAAGGCATCCAAAGGGTGTTGCAGCGTAGCGCCAAGCGCGGCGTGCACTACCAGATCGATCGCACGTGCCTGTTTGGGCAACGTCGTGCCGCCGAGCACCAGTGCAGGGCGGCCGGCAAGCATTGCCGCGTCGACCGAACTTGCAGCGAAATTGTCGGCCATGCGTGGATCGGTGCCGATCTCGGCCAGGGGCACCAGCACAGTGGCGAGGGGGCCGTCTTCGTCGCGAGGCGCATCGGCGTGGCAGCGGCTACATTCGTGCACGAATACGTTGCGACCTCTTCCAATGGCTTCGTCGTCGAGCAGTCCGAACCACGGCTGTGGCCACACCGGAGAGCGCAGACGCGTATTCCAGCGTTGTAGACGCCCCAGCGCCGCGACATCCGCCGAGGAGCGATAGCCGAGACCGTGGCGCTTGGAAAGATCGATGTCGCCATACACCGCCAGCGCAGTGGTGACGTTTTGCACCAGCGGCGCCACCGCGTCGTTGGGAGAGGAACCGTTCCACTGCACGCGATCGTAGCGCGGCGTGTTCCACAGGCTGGGTATGCTGACCGGTGCATCCGGCGCGTGAAAGTTGTCCGCACGACCAAGAAATTCCGCGCTGATGGTATTGAAGATCTGGCCAAACGCGTCGAGGCGGCCGGGGCCGTAGTCGACGTCGACGTGGTTGATGCGCGCGCGCTCGCGCAGGCGTTGCGCCGTCGCAGCCAGCTGCGCGCGCAGGGTCGTAACGTCCCCGCCGACGCGCGCGGCAAAGCGTGCGAACTGTGCGTCGTCGTCGACAGTGACCTCGAGCGCTCGCAGAAGCGATCGCTCGAACGCGGGCAGGTCCAGGCGGCCCGCGCCGCCCGCGATGCGCAGGCGCTTGCCGGCGTATTGCCACTCGCCGGTGTGGCAGGCAGCGCAGGTGAGGCCGACGTAGTCGTCAGGTGCGGTACCGCTGATCGCAAAGCCAACCGGCAGGCCATCCGGATTCATCGCATCAGGTGCCTGCGCCAGGAACCCAAGGGTTTCCAGATGGCCGTTGTCGCGGAATAACGTCGTGCCTGCGGAATGCTCCAACGCGAGAAACCAGGAGCGCGGCAACAGGCGCGAGCCAAACGAGGTGTACCAGGCGCGCTCCAGCGTGTGTGCGCTCCAGCCTTGTTCCAGTGCCAGCGCGGCGCCACCGCCTGGAATGGGAGCGCCAGTGGTGAGGGGCATGCCAATCGGCTCGTCGTCCCAGCCCAGCCACACTGCGAAACCGGCCAGGGCAAGCAACATCACTCCGCCGCGCCGGAGCCAACGGCGCTGTGGACGCTGACGGCGATCGAAGAGGTTCATGCCGATCCTATGCTTAGCTGACGCTGCCGACTGCATGGAGCAGGATCTTCGGAAACAAAAAACCCCGCAGCGAGCGGGGTTCTTGTTTCCGGACTGAACCGGTGAGAGTGGTGGAGCGGAAGGGGATCGAACCCTCGACCTTCGCATTGCGAACGCGACGCTCTCCCAGCTGAGCTACCGCCCCACATCTTTGTTGTCGCGAGCTGGCGTTCGCGCAAGGGGGCGAATATTACAGGCTGGGCGCGGTGCTGCCAAGTCCTGGACCAGGGTGGCCTTGCGGCCAGTGGTTAGATCACGGAATGGCCGGGCATTCGTCGCGTGCGGGACTCGAACCGCGACGTCAGCCGCAAGCCACTGCACAAGTGCGTCGTGCCTGTCCTACACCAGGAGCAACTGCTGGAAGGGGAAGACAAGGCGCGGCATCACGAGCAGGCGTTGCGCCGTGCACAAGACGAACGCGTGCAGCGCTGAGCTGGCCTTCTTCGTGCGCTATTTCCCGGTGCGTAGGTTCGCGCATAGCGCGGCGTAATCTGCGGGCAGCGCATCGGCATGTGCCGGACGTGCCAGCAATGCCGCCAGCGCAGGCGGTACCGCCACACCGCGACCGATCAGCGGTTCGACGATGCTGTCGAACTTCGCCGGATGCGCCGTAGCCGCCACGCACCAGTCGCCACCTTCGCCGGCGTTGCGCAAGGCTTCCAGCACATGCAGGGCGCAAGCCGTGTGCGGGCAGTGCACCTCGCCGTAGCTCTCGAAGCGGGAACGGATGGTGTGGCGTATGGCGTCGTCATTCACGGCAAATGCGCGCAGTTCGCGTCGCAGCGCAGGCTCGTCCGGCTGCAGCCAGCGCAGGCGCTCGAAGTTGCTCGGGGCGCCGACGTCCATGGCATTGGCCAGCGTGGCGCGACTGGCTTGCGGCGTGTAATCGTCGCCGTGGAAGAAACGAGGCAGCACGTCGTTGGCGTTGCTGGCCAGTACGATGCGCCCGATCGGCAGGCCCATGCTGCGTGCCAATACCGCGGCCAGCGCATTGCCGAGATTGCCGGTGGGTACGACGAAGTTCAGCGCGGTGCCGTGAGAGCGCTCATGCTGGAGTGAAGCAAAGGCGTAGTAGGCCATCTGCGGCAGCAGGCGACCGAGGCTGATGCTGTTGGCCGAGGAGAGCGGGATCTGCGCCTGCAGCTCGGTGTCATTGAGTGCGCGTTTGACCAACGCCTGGCAGTCATCGAAGGAGCCGGACACGCGCAACGCGCGCACGTTGTCGCCGAAGCAGCCGAGCTGATGCGCCTGCCGCGGCGCGACACGGCCATCGGGATACAGCACCACCACGCGCAGTCCGGGCTGGAGATGGAAGGCGGCCGCGACCGCGGCGCCAGTGTCACCCGAGGTCGCGACCAGAATGGTGAGAGGCTGCGTGGCGCCGGCGCGCAAACGTCGCAACGTGGCTGCAAGAAAACGCGCGCCGAAATCCTTGAACGCGGCGGTAGGGCCGTGGAACAGCTCGAGCACGTGATCGTGCGGAGTGCCCAACGGCTTCATCGGGCACGGGAAATCGAAGGCCTCGGCGCAGATCGCGTCGAGTTCGTCGGCCAACGCGTCGCCGGCAAAGAACGGTCGTAGCAATCGTGCGGCGACGGCGGGCAGCGTGGAGTCGCTGGCGAAGGCCTGCGGACCGTGCTGCGGCAGTTCGCCGGGCACGTACAGGCCACCGTCAGGCGCGAGCCCCGCGGCGATGGCCTGTGACAGGCTGGCGGCGGGCGATTTGGCGCGCGTGCTGACGAAGTTCACGGCAGCACCTCCGCACGTGGGCCGGCAACGGGCGAGACGAAGGCTTCGCTGGCGAAGCCGGCTTCGCGGAACGCCAGCTGCATAGCCGCCGCTGCCGGTGCGGCCGCGGCGCGTGATTCGAACCAGGCGAATACGCTTGGTCCGGCGCCGGAGATGCTCGCTCCCAGTGCGCCATGGGCTAGCGCAGCGTGCTTCACGGATTCGAAGCCGACGATCAGCGGCGCGCGGCGCGGTTCCACCAACACGTCGGACAAGCCTTCGCGGATCAGGGCGGCGTCGCCGCGAAAACATCCGGTGAGCACCAAGGCAAGGTGAGCGCTTTGCTCAACGAACTCCTTGAGTTGGTAGCTGCCTTGCAGCGCCGCGCGTGCGCGTCGTGTTTCCAGCACGGCTTCCGGGTGCACCAACACGCAGGTCCACTCGGGTGGTACCGGGATCGGCACGATGCGGGTGGCGCTGGTAAGCGCAACCCCGCCAACCAGCATCGGCCCCACGTTGTCGCCATGCAATCCGCCGCTTGCCACGGCTTCGCCCTGCATGGCGAACGGATACAGCGCCTCGCGCGACAGCGGTGCATCGAGCAGCGCATTCGCCGCGACCAGGGCCGCCACACATGAAGCAGCGGAGCCACCCATGCCCGAGCCCAGCGCGATGCCCTTATCGAGTTCGATCTCGAAGCCGAAGGGCAGGGACTGTGCTTCGCGCAACGCAATCAGCGCCGCGCCAGCGGTATTGCGTTCCGCTTCGCGCGGCAGCTCCACCGTGGTGCCGCGGATGGCAGCAATTCGCACGACGCGTTCGGCGATCTTGCGCACCGTGGCACGATCGCCTGCTCCGGCGATGGTGTGTCCAAGGATGTCGAAGCCCACGCCGATGTTGCCGACGGAGGCAGGGGCGAATGCGGTCGCCTGACTGGCGACGCTCATACGCGCGCTCCCAGGGAAGCGGCAACGCGCAGCAAATCGGCGAATACGCCCGCAGCGGTCACTTCCGGACCAGCGCCGGGCCCTTGCACCACCATCGGGTTGTCGCAGTAGCGGCGGGTGGTGAACTGCACCACGTTGTCGGTGAGGCGCAGGCTGGCGAAGGCATGGCTGCGCGGTAGCTCCTTGAGGCTCACGCTGGCGCGGCCATTGCGGTCGAGGCTGGCCACGTAGCGCAGCACGTGATCTTTGGCTGCAGCGGCTGCGAAGCGTGCGGCCATCGGTGCATCCATTTCGGCTAGGCGCGCCATGAACTCTTCACGTCCGGCGCTCTGCAATGCCACCGGCACGAGGTTCTCAACGGCGACTTCGGCCAGCGACAGCTCGCGGCCGGCCTCTCGCGCGAGGATGACGAGCTTGCGCGCCACGTCGGTACCGGACAGATCGTCGCGCGGATCGGGTTCGGTGTAACCCAGCGCGTGCGCTTCGCGCACCAGCGCAGAGAAGGGTGTACTGCCGTCGTACTTGTTGAACAGCCAGGCCAGCGTGCCCGAGAAGATGCCGTCGACGGCGAGCAGTTCGTCGCCGGTATCGAGCAGGTCGCGCAGCGTGGAAATGATGGGCAGGCCGGCGCCGACGGTAGCCTCGTAGCGGAAGCGCGCGCCGCTGCCGGCGGCAGCGGCGCGGATCGCGCGATAGCGTTCCATCGGTCCGGCACCCGCCTGCTTGTTCGGCGTGATCACATGGATACCGCGCGCCAGCCAGCTGGCATAGCGTTCGGCCACTTCGCTGCTGCCCGAGCAGTCGACGATCACGGTGTGCGGCAAATGTGCGGCGATCAAATGCTTCAAGAATCCGTCGATGTCGTTGTCGACGAAATCGGCATCGCGATCGCGCCAGTTTGCGCCGAGGTCGCGCTCGTCGGCGAGCAGGTATTTCGACGAGAGGATGGCACGCAGACGCAGGTCGAGTCCGGCTTCGCGCTTCAGGCGCGGGGCCGCGGCGGAAATCTGGTCGAGCAGTGCCGCACCCACTTTGCCCGGGCCGATCAATCCCACCGAGATCGTCTGCCGCGACAGCCAGAAGGCCGCATGCACGGCGCGCAAGGCGACCGTGGCCTCCTCGCTGGACAGCGCGACCGAGATGTTGCGCTCCGAGGCACCTTGCGCAATCGCGCGGATGTTGACGTGCGAGCGCGCCAGCGCGTCGAACAGTCTTGCAGCGATACCCGGTGTGCCGGCCATGCGATCGCCCACGACGGCCAGCACGCTGATGTCGCGTGCCACAGTCACGCCGGAAATCTGTCCCGCGGCTATCTCGCGCGAGAACGTGCCTTCCAGTGCCGCGCAGGCATTGTCCGCCTCGGCGCCTCGTACCACGCAGCAGATGGAGTGTTCCGATGAGCCCTGGGAGATCATCACCACCGACACGCGCGCTGCACGCAGCGCGGCGAACACGCGTTCGGCCGTACCCGGTACGCCAATCATGCCCGTGCCTTCGACGTTGACGATGGCGAGGTCGTGCGCCAGCGTCAGTCCCTTTACGGGGCCATTGGTGTCGCCGGCGGCGTCGATGCGCGTGCCGGGCAACTCGGGTCGAAAGGTGTTGCGGATAATGATCGGCAAGCCGGCAGCGATCGCCGGCGCCATGGTCTGCGGATGGATCACCTTGGCGCCGAAATAAGCCAGCTCGCAGGCTTCGTTGTAGCTCAACGCCCCCAGGGTGACGGCTTCCGGTTCGACCCGCGGATCGGCGCTGAGTACGCCATCCACGTCGGTCCAGATGTGCAACTCTGACGCGTGAAAGAGGTTGGCGAAGATCGCACCCGAATAGTCGCTGCCGTTGCGCCCCAGGATCGTCGGCCGCCCACTGACGGTGCGCGCAACGAAGCCCGTGATGATGACGCGAGGCTGAGGATTGGCCACTCGCCATTGGGCCAGACGCGCCGCGCTGGCGGACCAATCCACGGTAACGCCGAGCTCATCCGCATCCACCACGAGCACCTCGCGCGCATCGAGGTAGGCGCAGGCCTCGCCCAGCGAGGTCAGGTAAGCGGCAAGGACCTTCGCGGAATACACCTCTCCCAGGCCCTGCACGCGTTCCAGGGTTTCGCGTGGCGGCATGCCCAGCACGGACAAGGCGTGCAGCAGTGCCGTCAGCTCGTCGAATTGCGCTTCCAGCCAGGCGAGCGTTGCGGCTGCGGCATCGCCCAGCAGTTTCGTGGCAGCAACGCGATGACGCGCGCGCAATGCATCGCATGCGTCGCGCCATCCGGATGCCGAGTCGGCGGCGGCGTTGGCCAGATCGATCAGCGCGTCGGTGACGCCCTTCATGGCCGATACCACGGTGACTTGCACCGCTTCCGGGCGCGCGCGCAACAACTGTGCGACGTGCCGATAGCGCTCGGCATCGGCCACGGAAGTGCCGCCGAACTTGTGTGCGATTACGCCATTGCGGGCGTCTGCGGGTTTCGCGGCGACGATTGCGGATTCGAGCATGGCTGACATCGGAACCTCTGGGTAAGGCCCCGCGTCGCTGCTGCCGGAGGGATTCCCCACACCGGCTTTGCGGTGCGGGGTCGTTTGTGTGATTCGCTATTCGCGCACGACCGACCGCACCACGTTGCTCGTAGTGGAGGTAGTCGTCGTACCAATACCGCCTCGCGCCGTGATGGCGCAGGTGGTGCATTGGCGAATGGTGCAGCGCGGGAACATGGGCTGAGTGGAACCGAGCCGCAGCGCCCGTGTCAAGTCTGATCGGGCATAAGCACGCGGCAGAGGAGACTATTCCGCCAGGGCATTCAACAGCGCGTCGTGCAGCAGTGGTTTGCGCCAGCCTTCCAGCGCTGCGGGCCAGACCTTGTCGAACAGCAGCGCCTCCAGATGTTTGCGCGCACACAGCAGGCCTTCGGGCAGATCCAGCTCGGCAGCGACACGGTTCACCGCATCCTTCATCGCCGTCAGGGCGCGCTTTTCCTTGGGGGTCGGCATGGGCGGAATGGGAGCGATGTCCAGTTCGTGTGCCTCCAGCGGACGCCGGATCTCATCGAAGAGACTGTTGCGAAGCGCACCGCGCAGGGCGCGCAGACCCTTGCCACGTTCGTAAAGATCTTCGGTGGACTGCGGCGGGTTCAGCACGAATTCGGCGGCACGGGAATCGTCCAGCAGCCATGGCCGCGGCTTGTCCGCAGTGCGCGCGGTGGCATCGCGCCACAGCAGCAGGCGGCGCAGCAGCGCTTGCTGTTCCAGCGGCCAGTCTGCCGCACTTTTGATGGCGCGTTGCGGCTGCGGGTCGCCTTCGCGCGAGCGCACCCGCTCGAGCAGTCGCGCACAATCTTCAGCGTGCCACTGGGCGCGGCCCAGTTGATCCAGCCTCGCGGCCAGCTCCGCGTGCAGCGCCGGCAGGTGCACGACATCCTGCGCGGCGTACTCCAACTGCTGCGGCGACAAGGGCCGTTGCAGCCAGTCCGAACGAGTTTCCGCCTTGGGCAGGTCCACGCCACTGAGCTGCGCGACCAGCTTCTGGTAGCTGAGCCCCAGGCCCAGTCCACACAGTGCCGCCGCAATCTGCGTGTCGAACAGTGCGGCCAGTTCCACGCCAACGGTGCCGAAGGCTTCCAGGTCCTCGCTGGCGCTATGCATGACGGCCAGCGTGCCGGTGGCAGCAAGGCGCGGAGCCAGTGCGTCGAGGCCATTGAGCGCCAGCGGATCGATGAGTGCGGCTGCCCCCCCGAGGTTCACCTGCACCAGCGCCAGTTTTGGATAAAACGTGTCGACACGCATGAATTCCGTGTCGATGGCGATGGTGGTCTGCGCCTGCGCGGCGAGCAGATCGGCAAGCGCGGCAGAATTGTCGATCCATACGTACACGGAGTTCTCCTGAAAGCACTGCAACGAGCCGCGGCAACGTGGTTGCGATTCACGGCAGCCTAGCCTAAGGTGCGGCAGAGTCCGCTGCACCAACCATTTTCGAATTTCTCAGCGGTCGTCACGCTTCGTCACGACTGACTCACGGTTCCCACGATCCTTCATGCCCTCGCAGCAGCCTGCCCGCAAAGAAACCACCTGGGGTGGTGCGGCGGGCATCGCCGTGCTGGGGTTCGCGCTGGTGTACCGGTTTTTTCCCGCGCTGATCCATGTCACGCCGCAGCAGCACTTGCCAACGCCCGCTGCAAGTCGTGGGCCGGCCACGCTGGGTGTGCAAAAGCCGGTGGAGTTCGTGGGGCCGCCGGATGTCAGTGACGAAATGGGGCCGCCGCGCGAACTTGCCGGGGTTGGAGCTCAACCGCCCGACGCCATCGAGGCTTCCTCGAGCACCGAACCGCCCGCCAGCGAGAATGCCGCGCTGTTGCTCGGCCTGGCCGACAAGGCGCTCTCCGAAGGGCACCTGTACGAGCCGGAGGCGCAGAATGCGCTGGGCCTGTATCAGCAGGTACTGGAAGACGAACCGAACAATCGACGCGCCCGGGCCGGCATGAAGGCGGTGAAGTCCGCACTGCTCGCCCAGGCGCGCGATGCGCTTGATCACGGCGATGTGGAAGAGGCCACGGCGGTATTGGGTGCATTGGACACGACCTCGCATGCCAAAGACGAGTATGTGGCACTGCAGGAGCGTCTGAAGGTGGTCAAGCAAGTGGCGCCGTTGCTGGAGCGGGCGGCAGATCTGCTCAAGCAGGGCCATGTGGTCGAACCGCCGGCAGCCAACGCCTTGGCGGTATATCGACAGGTGCGCGAGCTCGACCAGGACAATGCCCTGGCTCGGCAGGGTCTGGAACAGATCCAGCGCGAGGTGCTCGATCGAGTCCTCGGCGCCGTGGCACAAAGCGATTTCGCTGGGGCGGACAAGCTGCTGGCACAGGCGGCGGAGATACTGCCGGATTCGCAAGGCATGCTCGACACGCGCAACCGCGTGGAGGGACTACGCCGGCAACAAGCCGAAGGTGTAATGGCGCAGGCGCGTTCGGCGCTCGATGCGGGACGGCCCGATCTGGCCGAGCAATTGTCCAAGCGGGCGCTCGCCATCAGCGCCGATCTTGCCGGCGTCGACGAATTCAACGAGAAGCTGCGCAATGCGCGTCTCTACGCGAGTTCCAAGCCCGGCGAGACGCTGGCCGATCCGTTCCTGGATCGTAGCGGCACTGCGCCGGCGCTGGTGGTGATTCCCGCCGGCAAGTTCCAGATGGGTTCGCCGGATAGTGAGAACGGCCATCGCAGCGCCGAGGAGCCACAGCACGAGGTGGTCCTTGCGGCCGGATTCGCCCTGGGCCGCAGCGAAGTGACGGTCGGGCAGTTCCGCGCGTTTGTGCGTGCTACGGGTTACCGCACCGTGGCCGAGCGCGAAGAGAGCTCCAGTATCTACGACGAGAACATCGGTCGCATGAGCGAGGCGCGTGCGAGCTGGCAGGACGACTACCGCGGGCGGCGGGCGGACGACAACCTACCGGTGGTCCATGTCACGTTTGATGATGCCATCGCTTATGTCGACTGGTTGTCCGACCGCACCGGCAAATCCTACCGCCTTCCGTCCGAAGCGGAATTCGAATACGCGCTTCGTGCCGGTCAATCCACCCGCTTCCCCTGGGGTGAAGGCGATCCGCCGCGCGTGCTCGGCAATTTCACCGGTGCCGGTGACCATTCACCCACGCACCGCACGTGGAGCCGCGCCTTCGCGCGCTACAGCGATGGCTATTGGGGGCCGGCACCGGTGCAGAGTTTTGCGCCCAACCCTTGGGGGCTGTATGACCTCGATGGCAATGTGTCGGAATGGACGGCGGACTGCTGGCACGACAACTATGTGCGTGCGTCGCGCGATAGTCGCGCCTGGGTGAACCCGGGCTGCGAACGGCGCGTGGTGCGCGGTGGATCGTGGGGCAGCGATCCGGAGCAGAGTCGTTCCGCCTTCCGCGTGTCCGCGTTGACCGATACGCGCAGTGCGCGCGTCGGCTTTCGCGTGGCGCGCGACCTCTAACCGCGCAACCTATGCGGGCGCGGAGATGAGCAGCGAGGTCATCGACAACGCGCTCACTACATCATCATTGAAGGTTTCGACCGTATCGTCCTCGTGCTGCAACGCCAGCGCGTACAGCAGCGGCAGATAGTGTTCCGGCGTGGGGATGGCGAGTTGTGCGTCGCGCCCCAATGCCGGCCAGTCGCACAGCGCGGCATGGTCGCGGGCGGCGATGCGCTGGTTCACTTCATCGCGAAAACGTAGCGCCCAATCCGGCGCGCCATGCTCGTGGAAACGGAACAGCCCGAGGTTGTGCACGATGTCGCCGCTGGCGACGATCAGCACGCCTTCCTCGCGCAGCGGCGCGAGGCGGCGGGCCAGGGCGTAGTGCCAGGCGCCCGGCTGGCGCGTATCCAGGCTCAACTGCAGCACCGGAATGTCGGCGGCCGGATACATCGGCCACAGGACACTCCACGCGCCATGATCCAGCCCGCGTCCAGCGTCAAGGCGGATCGGCACGTCGGCGCCCAACGTCGCCACGCGCTGCGCCAGCTCTGCGTCGCCTGGTGCCGGATAGCGCACGTCGAACAGCGCCTGCGGAAACCCGTAGAAATCGTGAATGGTTTCCGGCGCAGACGTCGCCGTGACGTACACGCCTCGCGTTTCCCAATGGGCGGACACGCACAGGATCGCGCGTGGGCGCTGCAGTCGCCTGCCGAGGTGGCGCCAGGACTGACTCCAGGTGTTGTCCTCAATGGCGTTCATGGGTGAACCATGGCCGAGGAAAAGCACCGGCATGCGGTGGGTTGATGCGTTCATGTGTTCAGCATGACAGCGAACCTCACGGCGAAATAGCTTCCTCTGCGAGCGTTCTACCCAAGATAGCCGGCGCTGCGTTTTTCCGCTTGGGGACAGTCTGAGGGTCGCTGACGCGGCACGAGTCTTGCTGTGTAAATACTGAAAGTGTGACAAAGGTCACGTTAATAGAGGCGTTGATTGCGAGTTTTTACGCATTTTTAAGGGGGGAAACATGTTAAGCACAATTGCGAAAACGGGCCGCACGGTTCTGGCTTGTTCGATAGTTTCGGCCCTCGCCGGCGGCACGGCGATGGCTCGCACTGCTCCGGGGTTCATGGAACAGGCTGGCTTCCGGACGCACTCATACAAGAAGCTCGTAGCACCCAGTACCGAGGCGCGGCGCCTTCCGATGGCAGCGCCAGCCACTTCCGTGTCTTCACCGGCCACCATCACCACGGCCGGCGTGTGCCCACCGGGTACGCAGGCCAATGCGCTGTTCACGGATCACATGGATGCCGGCAAGGGCTCGTGGAGCGCTGCGCCGAGCAAGGGGCCGAACAAATTCAGCTGGACTGCCGGTGGCGCGTTTGGCGGCAGCGGCAGCAATTGGGTCGCCAAGGATTTCAAGACGGGCACTGATGAACGCTTGCGCTCGCCACGCATCGCACTGCCGATCGGCGAGAACCCGATCACGCTGTCGTTCCAGAGCTACCGCAATTATCCGAACAACTGCAAAGACGGCAGTTTTCTGGACATATCCGTCGATGGCGGTACTACTTTTTCGCCCATTGCCGAGGCCGACATTTTCGTGGACAGCTACAACGGCACGATCAATGCGTCGACCAACCCCTTGAATGGCGCCAGCGCCTGGTGCGGCGGAGGCTCCGGGTTCACACAAACCAAGGTAGACCTGAGCTCCTATGCCGGCCACAACGTTTACGTGCGCTTTCACCTGGGCACGGACGACCTGAAGGGTAACGATGGCTGGCACATCGATGAAGTGAAGGTGGACGTCTGCGGCATCGTGCCCGACACCGACCTCGACGGCATTCCGGACGCCAGCGACAACTGCCCGCTCGTGTCCAATGTGGACCAGGCCGATCTCGATGAAGACGGCATCGGTGATGCCTGCGATCCGGACAACGACAACGACGGCGTGCCGGACCTGATCGACAATTGCCCGACCACGCTGGGCCCGGAGTACTGCTACACCTGCACTCCGCAGGTGCTGGACTCCAATCCGGACCAGACCAACAGCGATGGCGACAGCCTTGGCAACGTGTGCGATCCCGACGATGACAACGACACCGTACTGGACGGCAACGACAACTGTCCGTTGGACGCCAATACCACGCAGATCGACACCGACCACGACGGGCAGGGCGACGCCTGCGATACCGACGATGACAACGACACCGTGCCGGATGCCACCGACAACTGTCCGCTAGTCATCAACCTCGATCAGGCCAACCTCGACGGCGATGCGTTCGGCGACGCCTGCGACGATGACGAAGATGGCGACGGCGTGATCAATGGCGTCGATAACTGTCCAGTGGCGGTCAATCCGCTGCAGGAAGACAGCGATGGCGACGGCATCGGCAACGTTTGCGATACCTGCCCGAACGATCCCAGTGCGGCGTGCGACACCGTGTTCCGCAACGGCTTCGAACCCTGAGCAATCCATGCCAGGAAGCACGACCGGCCGCCGTTGCGCGGCCGGTTTTTTTTTGAAGCGTGCATGCTTCGCCGTGGAGATGACGGTCGGCCTTGTTCATGGCTCGGCTGAGCCACGCACGTCATCTCGTCGACTTCAGGAGATAGGGCCGCCGAGCGCTGATGGCTGCGATTCAGTGCCGCGTCAACGCGGGCAGACCCAGTTTCGCCAGCAAAGCGGCGAAACGCGGATCGGCATGCAGAGATTTCAGTAAGGGATCGAACTCCAGATACATGAAGCTCGCATCGTGCAATTCCGTGGCGCGATCCAGCCATTGGAAAGCCTTGTCGCTCTCGCCGCGCCAGGCATACACCTCGGCAATGTTGTACGGCAGGATGTGTCCGTAGCGCGTGATCAGCAGCTGCAGATCGCGCTCGGCAGCGACGCTATCGCCCAGTGTGTGGTGGGCGAGAGCCTGACCGGTCAGGCGCAATTCGTGCGCACTGTCATTGAAATGGGGCAGCGCCGCCGCCGTGCGGCCTTGCAGAAGTTCGCCCAGTCCCAGGTAGTAGTGCGCGTGTTCGTCCAGCGGCTGCCGCCGCACCGCCTGGTTTCCGGCCTCACGCGATCGCGCGAAGTCGCCCAGGCCGATGTAGTGGTAGGCCATCGTGGTCCAGCCGTTGCCGTTGAGTGGCTGAAGGTCATTGGCGTGCTGATCAAGCACGATCGCTTCCTGCAAACGGCCTTGCGCCGCCGCCAGCCTGGCTTGTTCCACCGTTAACCATGCGTTGCCCGGCGGCTCGAGCGCAGCCGCATGGGCGAAATCCGCAGCCGCTCCGGACCAATCCCACCAATGCGCATAGCGATGGATGCCGCGCATGATCAAAGCGGTGACGTTGTCCGGCTCCTTGGCCAGCACGCGTTCGAAGATCTCGCGGGCGCGTTGCTTGCCGGCCAGTGCTTCTTCGGCATCGTCGGCATACAGCCCGGAGAAGCCGAGCAGATCGGCCAGGCCCAGCCAGGCGTCGGTGAATTGTGGATCCAGCGCCACGGCGCGCTCGTAGGCGGCGATGGAACGGCGATGCGCCGTCTCGTCATCCTTGAACACGCTGGCGGCGAACAGGAACTGCTCCCAGGCCTCGGGACTGCTGGTGCGTCGGCGCAGCAGCGACTGCTGCTGATCCGGCAGCAATTCCACCCGCAGCGCGCCGACAATGGCGCGCGCGATGTCGTCCTGCATGGCAAAGAGTTCGCCCATGGGTCGATCGTAGGTTTCCGACCATAGGTGATACCCATCTGCGCTGCTGATCAGCTGTGCTGTCACACGCACGCGCTCGCCGGACTTGCGCACGCTGCCTTCCAGTACCGCGCCCACATTGAGCTGCCGACCGATGGCGGGAATGTCGCTGTCCTTGCCGCGAAAGGCGAACGAGGAGGTCCGTGCGGCGACACGCAATTGCGGCAGGCGCGCCAGATTGTCCAGCAGCTGCTCGGCGAGCCCGTCGGAAAAATAGGACTGGTCGTGGTTCTCGCTGAGATCGACGAAAGGCAGCACGGCGATCGATGCCGGCACCGCCGCGGTCGGGACGACCGCCGCCGACGGTTCGGCGGAACGAAAGCCGATGCGCACGGTGCTGATGGCAGCCAGCGCCAGCGCCACGCCGATGGCAGCCAGGATCCAAGTGCGTTGCTGCGGCGGGCGCGTATCCCGCGTCTTGACGGGTGCGGCAGTCGACGCAGGCGCGACGTTTTCCTCGGCCTTGGTCGCCAGCGACGACGGCAAGCGCTGCAACGGTGCCACCAGCCGGTAGCCGTAGCCGTGCACCACGCGCAGGCATTCGCCGCCCGGATCATTGATCGCCTGACGCAGCCGGCCTATGGCCTTGGTCAGCGAGTTCTCGGTGACCACGCGACCGGGCCAGCCGGCGCGCAGCAGCTCGTCCTTGGCGACGACTGCGTCGCCATGGCGCAACAGGCACACCAGCAGATCGAAACCACTACGGTCTACCGTCACCGCGTGGCCATCCACTCTCAGTCGCCCTTCGCGTTCGTCCACTTCGATGCGACCGAAGCGCCAGCGGCCGGGTGTGGTGTCGCCATCCATCAAGGTAATGCGCCCCCGTTACGTTGCGGGATTGTCCGCGTCACGTGCATTCCGGGGCAAGGTCTGCATGCGTCGTGCCATAAGCAATTCGCGGCAAGGCCTTGAAAGTCCGCGCATTCACAATTCATCCGAATTCTTCACTCGCCTGCCTGCCAGGAGGTCGCTAACACCGTGCGTGCGGCACGCCGGATCGTCGATCCAGGGGGACAGTGCCACCCGGCGCGGTGCGGAGCACCCGCCGGATTTCCAAGGACGGCTTGCCAGCCGGCTGCAGACATACACAACCAGCCAGAGGACTCATCATGAAATCCCTCTTTCGCTTTCTCGCCCTGGCGCTGCCGTTGCTCTGCAGCGTCGCCATGGCTGCACCGCCATCCACGCTCGGCTACCAGGGCCGTCTGGCAACGAATGCCGGCATCCCGATCACGGCTGACCTCTCCATCACCTTCCGCCTGTACGACGTCCCCAGTGGTGGCAGCGCGCTGTGGTCTGAGACCCAACCCAGTGTGCAGGTCGATGCCGGCAGCCTGTCGGTAGAACTGGGCAAGATCACACCGTTGCCGGCGCTGGCGTGGGGCAAGCAGCTCTACCTTGGCATTCAGGTCTCTGGCGACACCGAGATGGCGCCGCGTCCACCGCTCACCGCGACGCCATTTGCTTTGCGCTCGGCTGGCACGAAGAAAAACAGCCTAGAAGTGTCGGCGGAAGGCACGGCAGTACAGAACGGCACGGCGCTGCTCGCTGCGGTGGCCGGAGTCGCCGGGCTCTCGGCCAGCAATCCGCTGACCATCGAACTGGACGCAGGCACTTACGATCTTGGCACCAGCATGCTGTCGCTGCCGTCGTTCGTCACCTTGATCGGGCAAGGGCAGGACGCGAGCATCATCACGTCGGCCAATGCGCAAGGTACTGTGAAGCTGGCCTCGGATACGCACATCCGCAACTTCACCGCTCGCAACACCGGCACGCCGCCTACCAGCAACGACGCGGCCTTCGGCATTGCCGCCGCGACCGATCCCGCCAGCAACAGCGCCACGCCGGCGGATAACGTGACGCTGGAAAACGTCACCGGCGAAAGCACCGGCGCCGCTGCGCAGGGTGCCGGTGCGCGTCAGGGGATCTACGTGTGCGCTTCGAACAGCCGCATCGTCGGTGTGACCGGCAAGGGCATCGGCGGCGACTTCAGCCTGGGCATGCGCGCGGACTGTACGCAGCAGCGGAGCTTGTTCATCGACGGACTCACCGTTTTTTCAAGCGGCGGCTACACCGGGGTACGTGGCCTCTATATCGCCGGTGGCGGGCCGTGGAGCAACATCAAAGTGTTCGTCGACGCCAACACCGGTGCTGCAGCGGCCCTCGCGCCGACGGTGTATGGCATTCGGGTATTTTCCAATACCGTCAATGTCGGCGCAGGCATCATGCACCTCTTCATCAATGTCAGCGGCAACCTCGCCACGGCCGCGCCGCCCACTCTGGTAGAAGGTATCAAGGTGGAAGTCGGCGCCGACGTCTGGTTCAAGGATGTGGGCGTGAACATGGAAGACATCAAAGGCCAGTTCATTTCTGGCGTGCGTGCCTGGGGCAACGAGACCAGCGGCAACGTGCTCAAGATGATCGATACGAGCATCACGGTCGCGGGTATCCAGGATGCCGCAGCGGGGCCCGGCAACATCTGGGGCCTGCGTCTGCAGGGCGCTTCGCCCGAATTCACGCGCGCCAATATCAAGGTGAAGTGCCTGGCTGGCGGCGCCAATGGTTGCGTCGGTATCGAACGCAGCGTGCAGACGACGGGTTCGACATTGCAGCCCGGCACGCTGGTGCTGGACCAGGTCACCGCGGAAGTGGGGCACATCGATCCTGCGGCGAGCGGAGCGCCATCGTCCACGGCCTATCGTGATATCGCCGCGGCCCGCGTGGTGAATTCCACGCTGCGCGTGACGCGCAGTCCGGCCGACAACGAACCGATGACCGGGATCAACGCCAATGCGCCGGGCGCCGACATCCGCGTCAGCAATTCCACAGTGGAGACTGTCGATGCCACCGGCGCCAATCCCGGCTGCGTGACTTCCGGCTCGTCCGGTGCGATGGAACTGTACATGAATCACTTTGCCGGCCCCGGCTGCACCGGTGGCACCACCATGACCTGCGCCGGCAACACCAAACGCGGCTCGGGCCTCCTCGCCAGCACTTGCCCGTGAGGTGAACCATGCGCTCGATACCGGACAGAAATGCACGATCGATGATGACGCTGCTGGTGCTCGCTTCGGGTCTGCTGGCATCGGCGGCGGCGGCCGATCCGCACAGCAATCAATATCGCCTGCTCAGCGGCGGCACCGCCAGTGTCACCGCACACGCCTCGTCGGCGAACAGTCAGTTGTATGTGGTCGGTGGCAGCGGACAGCCGGTGGGTGAATCCAGTAGCGCCAACAGTACGTCCAGCGGCGGCGGTGCCGACAACGTTGGACCGACAGAGCGACTCTTCCGCGGCAACTTCGACAGCTAGTCTTTCTAGCGTTCGCAGCGCAGAAAAAAGAAGGGCGCCGTGAGGCGCCCTTCTGCGTTGCGGTGACCCAGCGAGAAGATGTCTTGTTTCCTCTCACTCAGTCCTTGGCACCTGTTGCTGGCCGGTTCACCAGATCGTGACCTGCGCGTCGCCGGTACGCACCATGCCATCGCCGGCCTTGCAGGTGAACGCCTGCGCGAACGCGGGCATGTTCGAAGGCGAGCCGATTGCACGGAAGTTCGCTGGCGCGTGCGGATCGGTGTTGAGACGCAGCTTCAATTCTTCCGGGCGGAAGGCGCGGCGCCACACCTGGGCGTTGTTGAGGAAGAAGCGCTGATCCTGCGTGTAGCCGTCGATCTTCTTCTTCGCATCCGGATTCTTCGACATCGCCATCTGCAGGGCATCGTAGGCCACGTTGAGGCCGCCGAGGTCGGCGATGTTCTCGCCCAGCGTGAGCTGGCCCTTCACATGCAGGCCCTCGATCGCCACGTAGTCGTCGAACTGTTTGACCAGGCGTCCGGTGCGCTCCTCGAACTTCTTCTTGTCCGCGTCCGTCCACCAGTTCTTGAAGTTGCCTTGGGCGTCGAACTGGCTGCCCTGGTCGTCGTAGCCATGCATCATTTCATGGCCGATGACCGCACCAATGCCGCCGTAGTTGAGGGCGTCGTCGGCCTTGGCGTCGAAGAACGGCGGCTGCAGGATGGCCGCCGGGAACACGATCTCATTCTGCAGCGGGTTGTAATAGGCATTCACCGTCTGCGGTGTCATGCCCCATTCCTTGCGGTCCACCGGCTTACCGATCTTGGCGGTGTTCCAATCGTGGTTGAACTTGGCGGACGCGGCCACGTTGCCGAAGTAGCTGTCCGGTTTCAACGTGAGGCCGGACCAGTCGCGCCATTGTTCCGGATAGCCGATCTTGGGCATGAAGCTGGACCACTTGTCCATCGCCAGCTTCTTGGTGTCCGCACTCATCCATTCCAGTTTTTCCAGGCGCGCCTTCAGCGCCACACGCAGGTTCTGCACCAGTTCGTCGGCACGCTGCTTGGCTTCCGGCGGGAAGTATTGCTTCACGTACAGCTGGCCCAGCGCCATGCCCATGCTGTCTTCCAGCGAGCCCAGCACACGCTTCCAGCGCGGCTTCATTTCCTGCTGGCCGCGCAGGGTCTTGCCGTAGAAGTTGAAGTTTTCGGTGGCGAGCGCGTCGGACAGGTACGGCGCCGCCTCGTCGATGGTGTGGAAGCGCAGGTAGGCACGCCATTGCGCGACCGCCACGTCGCTCAGCATCTTGTCCACTTCGGCGAAGAACTTCGGCTGCGACAAGGAGAAGCCATCCTTGATGGTAGCGCCCTGTGCTGCGAAGAACGGTGCCCAGGCGAAATGCGGCGTGACCTTGTCTGCATCGGCCACGCTGACGAAGTGGTATTGGTTCTCCGGATTGCGCAATTCCACCGGCGCCAGCGAAGCAGTGGCCAGGCGCGTTTCGAAAGCCAGAATGTCCTTGGCCTGTTTGGCCGCGTCATCGGCCTTGGTGCCGGTCAGTTCCAGCTGCTTGGCAATGTGCGCGACATACCCTTCGCGGATTTTCTTGTAGGCGCCGTCCTTGCCGTCTTCGAGGTAGTACGCGCGCTCGGGCAGGCCCAGGCCGCCCTGAACGACGTAAGCGATGGTGATGGAGGAATTCTTGAAGTCCGCCTCGCCACCGAAGTTGAACAACAGGCCGAGGCCCTCGGCGTGCGTGTCGCGCAGGAAAGCCACGACGTCGGCCGGCTTGGACAGCGCATCGATGCGCTTGAGCGTGTCGGCGATGGGCGCGGCGCCGGCCTTGTTCACGGCGACTTCGTCCATGCCGGTACGCCAGAACCAGCCGAGCTTCTGTTCGATCGAACCCGCGGCGGCAGCGTCGGCACCCTTGGCGGCTTCCTCGGCCAGCGTGTGCGTACGTTCCAGCGACATCTCGTTCAGCAGCTCGAAGCTGCCCCACGTGGTGCGGTCGGCGGGGATCTGCACGGCTTTCGCCCAGTTGCCGTTGATGTGGTCATTGATATTCGCGCAGGCCGGCGCCTTGGCGTCGATGCCCTTGACGTCGATACCGCGCAACGGCTCGGTGGCGAAGCTGCTGCCGGCGACGGCGAGGGAGATGGCGAGGGTCAACGGTTTGAGGAAACGCATGTGCATGGATGTGTCCTGACGACGTGTAGCGGGAGAAGTAGGGAACGTGCCAAAGCTTGCGGAATTACCAGATCTTCACTTGCGTGTCGCCGGCGCGCACCATCGCGTCGCCGGCTTTGCACTGGAACGCGCTGGCGAAGCTGTCGAGGTTGGACGGAGCGGCAATGGCGCGGAAGCGCAAGGGCGAATGCGGATCGGAAGCGACCTGCACTTTCAGCGCCTCATCGCGTGACTGGCCGCGCCACACGCGCGCCCAGTTGAGAAAGAAGCGCTGTTGCGGAGTATAGCCATCGATCTTGGCTTGGGCGGCCTTGGGATCCTTGGCCAGCGCCAGTTGCAGCGCGTCGTACGCAACGGTGATGCCACCGAGGTCGGCAATGTTCTCACCCATGGTGAGCTGACCGTTGACGTGCAGCCCCGGCAGCGGCTCGTAGGCATCGAACTGTGCGCCCAGCTTGGCCGTACGCGCGTCGAATTTTTCCCGATCGTCCTTGGTCCACCAATTGGCGTTGTTGCCGTTGGCGTCGAACTGACTGCCCCTGTCGTCGTAGCCGTGCATCATTTCGTGGCCGATGGTGCCGCCGATGCCGCCATAGTTGATGGCGTCGTCGGCTTGCGCATCGAAGAACGGCGGTTGCAGGATGGCCGCGGGAAAATTGATCGTGTTGGTGGACGGGCTGTAGTAGGCGTTCACCGTCTGCGGCGTCATGTTCCATTCGTAGCGATCGGTGGGTTTGCCGATCTTGGCGATGTCGTAGTCGCTGTTGAACTTTGCCGCGCGCAGGGCATTGCCGGCGAAGTCGTCGGCCTTGACGACCAAGCCATCCCAGTTGCGCCACTTGTCCGGGTAACCGACCTTGGGCAGGAAGGTTTCCCATTTAGCCAGGGCCTGCTTCTTGGTTTCTTCGCTCATCCACGGCAGTTTTTCCAGGCGCGTTTTCAGGGCGGCGCGCAGGTTATCGACCATCACGTTCATGCGCCGCTTGGACTCGGCCGAGAACGTGCGCGCCACGTACAGCTCGCCCAGCGCCATGCCGAGGTTGTCGTTGAGGTTGCCCAGCACGCGCTTCCAGCGCGCCTTCATTTCCTGCTGGCCGGCCAGCGTCTTGCCGTAGAAGTCGAACGATTCCTGGGCGAACGCCGGCGCAAGGTAGTCGGCGGCTGCGTCGGTGGCGTGATAACGCAAGTACGCCTGCCATTGCGCTGCCGGCACGTCGGTCAGCATCTTGTCGAATTCGGCGAAGAATTTCGGTTGCGACAGCGACAGGCCATCCTTCACGTCGGCGCCCACGGCCTTGACGAAGTCCGTCCACGAGAAATGCGGCGTGCTGGCGTCGGCTTCCTTCAGCGATACGAAGTGATACTGGTTCTCGGGCTTGCGCAGCTCCACCGGTGCAAACGAGGCAGCGGCGAGACGTGTTTCGAAAGCCAGCACTTGTTTCGCCTGCTCGGCGGCAGCCTGCTTGGGCACACCGACGAGTTCGAGCATGCGGCCAACATGGGCGACATAGGCTTCGCGCACCTTGGCGTGCTCGGGTTTGCTGTAGTACTCCGAGGTCGGCAGGCTGAGACCGCCCTGGCGCGCGTAGGCGATCTGAATCGACGCATTCTTGTAGTCCGCGCTGGAACCGAAATGGAACACGCCGTCCAGTCCGCGCGCGTGCGCCTCGCGCAGGTAGGCGGCAAGGTCGGCCGGTGTTTTCAACGCGTCGATTTTCGCCAGCTCCGGCTTCAACGGTTCGAAGCCGAGCTTGGCGATGGTCGCTTCATCCATGCCGCTCTTGTAGAACGCGCCGACCTGCTGGGCGATCGAACCGTTCTTGGCCTTGAGGAGGTTCTTGGCAGCTTCTTCGGCAATGTCGTGCTGAGTCGTCAGGCTGTTCTCGCGCAGCACGTTGAACATGCCCCAGCGGGTCTGATCTGCCGGAATCGGGTTGGCGGCAACCCACTTGGCGTTGACGAAGGCGTCGAAGTCCGCGCAGGGGGCGGTCTTGGCGTCGAGATCCTTGACGTCGAAGGCGGTATAGGACGCCGAGGCACCGACCGACAGGCACAGGGCGACAGCAGTACAAAGGGGTTTGATCAGACGGTTCACGGCAGCTTCCTCATCCAAAAACAATGCGCAGGACGCGCGCAGCTCTTGCCCTACCTCATCACGGCAGCAACAACCTCCGGCCTTGCGCCTGGACCAAGCGCAAGCAAATCCGGATGGCGGGGGATCTCCCTTCCCACGCGTGGGGCAGCACGCGGGGCGAGGACAGGCAGAGGAGGTCCCAAGTGTAAAGGCTGAAAATACGCGCGGCAGCGTAGGCGCAGGACGGGCGAACCTTACAGTGTCGAAGGTCACTGGCTGTGGGCAGGGACGCTGGCGTAGCGGCGGTTACTGGAGGGAAACCCTGCGATTTCGTCGCCTTGGCAACCGCCGGACGCCGATTGGATCGCCAAGAGGCATAATCACTGCACGCAGTGCACAGGGGGCAGGCCATGCAGGTCGAATTCCACGGCGCCGCCGGTGAGGTCACCGGTTCCTGCCACCTGGTCGTTGCCAATGGGCACCGCATCCTGCTCGATTGCGGCATGGTGCAGGGCGACGACGAGGCCGAACACCGCAACGCCGAGCCTTTCGACTTCGACCCGCGCCGCATCGATGCGCTGGTGCTGTCGCACGCGCACATCGACCATATCGGGCGCGTACCGCTACTGGTGAAGCGCGGCTTCAACGGGCCGATCTATGCGCAGGCTGCCACCGCCGATCTGGCGCGCATCATGCTGGAAGACGCCGCCAACCTGGCCGAGGCGGATCTGGCGCGCGACAACCTCGAACGCATGCGTCACGGCGGCAAGCCGTTGGCGCCGCTGTACACGCGCCAGGATGTGGCCGATGCCTTGCGGCGGGTGCGGCCGTTGCAATACGGCGAGGAGCAACAATTGTTCACCGGTGTGCATCTGCGTCTGCACGACGCCGGGCACATCCTGGGTTCGGCTGCCATCGAGCTCACGGCGATGGAGGAAGGCCACAAGCGTCGGCTGGTCTTCTCCGGCGACATCGGCCCCAAGGGCACGCCGATCCTGCGTGATCCCGAGCCGATCGCAGCGGCCGATCTGGTGCTGATGGAGTCGACCTACGGCAACCGCCTGCATCGTTCGCGCGCCGACACCATCGCCGAGCTCGGTTCCATCCTGCTCGGTGCGCACGCCAGCCGCGGCAACGTGGTGATTCCCGCCTTCGCCGTCGGGCGCACCCAGGAACTGCTGTACTGGTTCGCGCAGCACTACGAGGCATGGAACCTGAGCAGCTTTCGCATCTTCCTCGACAGCCCCATGGCGACCCGGGTGGTGGAGGTGTATGAGCGCCACGAGGAGCTGTTCGATGCCGAAGCGCGCGCGTTGTGGCAAACGCGCCCGCATCCGCTGAAGCTGCCCAACCTGCAGTGCACCAACTCCGTGGGCGAATCGCAGTCGATCAACCAACACGAAGGCGGCGCGATCATCATCGCCGGTTCCGGCATGTGCAACGGCGGGCGCATCCGCCATCACCTGAAGAAGAATCTCGGCCGCCGCAATGCGCACATCGTGTTCGTCGGCTATCAGGCCGAAGGCACGCTGGGCCGTCTGCTGGTGGATGGCGTGCCCAAGGTGAAGCTGTTCGGCGAATGGATCCCTGTGCTGGCGCAACGTCACACCGTGGGCGGTCTCTCCGCTCATGCCGACCAGGCTGGCCTCATGGACTGGTACGGCGCCATCGGCGGGCGTCCGCCCGTGTACCTCGTGCACGGCGAAGACACCGCGCGCGAGCCACTGGCGGAAAAGCTGCGTGTGCGCTACGGCGCCAAAGCCGCGCTGGCGCGACCGGGGATGGTGGCGAAGGTGTAGCGACGGCGGGTGCGCCAAGCTAACCGATCGGCCTCTGGCTCCATCCAAGCTCTCATGACCGATGATGCAGCGTGGGTCGAACGGGCCCGACACGGTGATCAGCAGGCGTTTCGACATCTGGTCGAGGCGCATGCGCGCCCATTGTTTGGCGTGTGCGTACGCATCACGCGCGACGCCACCCTGGCGGAGGATGCGGTGCAAGAGGCGCTGTACAACGCCTGGCGCCATCTCGTCGACTTCGATGGGCGCTCGGCCTTCACCTCGTGGCTGCACCGCATTGCGGTGAATGCGGCACTGGAGCAGTTGCGCCGCAACGCCCGTCACGTGCACGAGCCAGCGCACACTGCAGTCGACGCCGACGACGAAGGCGACTTCCTCGACCTGCATGCCGATGATGCGCCGGGACCGGATGCACACGCGCGCAGCCGGGAAATCGAGCGCCACACGGCCACGCATCTGGCGGCCATGAGCGCGCTCGAACGCGCCGCTTTCGTGATGCGACACGTCGAAGGCGAATCGCTGGAGACCATTGCAGCGACGCTGTCGCTCAACATCGGCCAGAGCAAGCAGGCGATCTTTCGCGCCGTGCGCAAATTGCGCGGCGCCTTGCAGGTATTGAGGTGAACGTCATGACGCAGATCCGCGACGATGATCTGATCCTTTTCCACTACCGCGACGGCCTGGACGCCGAACGCCTCGCGCAGATCGCGCAGGCGCTGCAGGCATCGCCCGAACTGGCTGCGCGCTTTGCACGGCTTAAGGCACTGCTCGACTCCGCTCAGGAAACGTCCTTGCCGCAACCGGATGCGCAGTTCGAAGCGCGACTGTGGGCGAAGCTGCAACCACGATTGGCGCCGGACAATGTCGTGCCGCTCGCCTCCGCAGTGCAGCGCCGTAGCGCTGCCCGCCCACCGGTGCGCTGGTGGATGGCCACAGCCGCCGCGGCGGCACTGGTGATGGCGATCGGTTTCTATGCGGGACGCTACAGCGCCACATCGCCGGCGCCGTCACCGCCGCCCACGCTGGCAAAAGCCGGCAGCAGCGGGCGGGTGCTCGACGCCTATGTCGCTGCTCACCTGCGTCAGACCGAAGGTTTGTTACTGACTGCGCTCAACAGCGACAGCAGCGAATTGCGCGGCGGCGACGCCGAACTCGCCGCGTCATTGGTGGACAGTAACCGCCTGTATGCCGTGGCGGCGCAGCGCGCCGGCAACGCGCGCCTGGCGGATTTTCTGCGGCAACTCGAACCTCTTTTGCTCGAACTGGCTAACCCCGCGGCCGCACCGGACGTCTCAGTGCGACAAGGGCTGCGTGATTACGTACGCAGCAACGACGTGTTGTTCCAAGTTCGAGCCACACAGGCGCGTTTGGATGAGCGCGGTGTGCACGGCACCTAGGAACCGCCGAAGTTCAGCGGTTCATTGAAACAGGAAAGCGTCGAACAACGGCTCGATGCTTTCGCAATCGGAGAAACCATGATGCCCACGATTCACCCCCGTCCGCTGGCCTGGCTGCTTGCCATCACGCTCGGCGTCGTCACGCACAATGCACTCGGCATGGCCTCGGACGACGCCATGGCGCCGGCCGACAAGCAACTCAACGAGCTGTACTGGCAAGGGCACGACGCCTTGAAGAAGGCCGACTGGAACGAGGCGCTCAAGCGCTTCCAGCAGCTCGAGCAGCGCCTGCGCGAGAAGGAACCCAAGAGCGTCGACGCGGCGGAGTACTGGCAGGCCTATGCACTGGTGCAGGCCAAACGCGGCAACGAAGCCAAGGGCGCCATCGAACGCTTGCGCCGCGAATACCCGCAGAGCCGCTGGCTCGGCGATGCGGAAAGTCTGCTGCGCCAGGTCGAGCCGGCGCCCAAGGCCGATGCAGCGATGTCCGGTGACGACGAGCTTGCCGAAATTGCGGTCGAGGGATTGATGAACGCACCGCCCGAGCGCGCCTTGCCCTTGCTCAAGCGTGTGCTCGATGGCAAGCACTCGGCCAAGGTGAAGAAGCGTGCCCTGTTCGTGCTGAGCCAGTTCGACGACGCTGCCGCCACCGACAGTGTGCTTGCCGTGGCGCGCAGCAGCGCCGATGCAGAGCTGCGCGATGAAGCCATCCGCATGATCGGCGTCGGTGGGCAGGATAAGGCCATCGCGCAGCTGCAGAGCGTCTATGCGACCAGCAAGGACACCAGTGTGCGCCGTGCCGTGTTGCAGGCGTGGCTGGTCGCCGACCGCAAGGACCTCGTGGTGGCTGCCGCGAAAGGCGAGACCGATGCGAGCCTGCGCCAGGAGGCCGTGCACACGCTGGGTGCGATGGACGCGGTGCCGGAACTGCGCCAGTTGTTCGAAGCGAGCAAGGATGCCGAGACGCAGCGCGCCGCGGTGCAGGCACTGGGCGTGGCCGGTGCCGTGGACGAGCTGGTGGCGCTGTTCGAACACGGCGTCGATGAACAGGTGAAAGTGGAAGCGCTGCAGGCCATCGGTGTGGCCGGTGGCGGCGAGCGACTGGTGGAACTGTATGGAAAGGCCAACACGCCAGCACTGCGTGCGGCCGTGCTGCAGGGGCTCATCGTCGCCGACGAGGAGAAGGGCCTGCTTGAGTTGTATCGCAAGGCCCGGAGCGTCGAAGAAAAGAAGGAGTTGCTGCGCACCTTGAGCGCGCTCGGCAACGACGCCGCGCTCGATGCCATCGAATCCACCCTGAAGCAATGAGGCCCGTCATGACCTTGCGTGCGCTGTGTTTCGCATTGTTGTTCGCACCCACCACGTCCGCGGCGGCCGATGCATCGCTCGATATGCGTCTGCGCAGCGGCGATGGCTGGGTCTCTTACGACGTGGCCATGATCGGCGATGCCGGATCGCCGTGCTGCTTCGACGACGCCTGGAAGAAGACGGCGATGTGCAACCTGGATGGGCGTAGCTGGAGTTACGGTACGCGGGATGGCGAGCCGCCGCGACTGGGTCCGGCGGTGTTGTCGGTGTACGTGCATCGGCAGGCCGGCAAGCCCGATCGCGTGCGTGCTCTCGCATCCACGTGCGCGGCACGCGCCGATACGGCCATCGCGCGGCTGGGTGAAGCGGATGCCGCAGAGAGCGCCCGCTGGCTGCAGCAATGGATCGCGACCCCGCCGGCCGGTGCTGATGTGGAACCGGCGTTGGGCGCATTGGCCTACCAGGAAGGCAGTGCGGCTACGCAGGCACTGGAAAGCCTGAGCAACGCACCGGCGCCGCGCGAGCGACGCAAGAACGCGTTGTTCTGGTTGGGTCAGACGCGCGGCAAAGATGGTGCTGCGGTGGTCGAACGCGCCGCGCGTCACGACACGGATGCGGACGTGCGCGAGCACGCCGTGTTCGCCTTGTCCGAAGCCAAGGCCATCGACGGCTATGCGGTCATTCACGACATCGCGCAGAAAGACAGCAGCGACAAGGTGCGCAGCCAGGCGCTGTTCTGGATGGCGCAGACCGGCGATGCGCGGGCGGCCAAGGACATCCGCGACGCACTACGCAGCGAGCGCGACAGCGATGTGCGCGAGCAGGCGGTGTTCGCTTTGTCGCAACTGCACAGTGGCGGCGATGCCGCATTGATCGAGATTCTGCGCAGCGATGCACCGCGAGAGATCAAGGAAAAGGCGATGTTCTGGCTGGGCCAGTCCGGTTCGGACGAGGCGATGAAATTCCTCGACCAGGTGCTGACGGCGTCGACCAAGCGTTAAGGATTTTGTAGGGCGGGTCTTGGACCCGCCGTCACTCGACGCTGACGACGGCGGGTGTGACGACGGCGGGTCCGAGACCCGCCCTACGATGTCGCCGTCACTCGAGTTCGACGCGGACTTCGGCGTGTCCGAGACCGGCCCTACGAACGTGTCGGGACAGATAGACGGTGAAGGTGGAGCCTTTGCCCACTTCGCTCTCCACCTCGATCCTGCCGCCATGCTGCTGCACGATGTTGTAGCACGTGGACAAGCCCAGACCAATGCCGGTCCATACCGTCTTGGTAGTGAAGAAGGGATCGAAGATGTGTCCCAGATGCTCGGCGGCGATGCCCTTGCCGGTGTCGCTGACCTGTACCCATACGAAGCCGTCGTCGTAGCCGGTGCGCAGCGTGATCGTTCCCTGTGGCGTGATGGCTTGCGCTGCATTGACCAGAAGATTCAGGAACACCTGATTGATGTGCGCCGGCATGCATTCGATCGGCGGCAGCGGCACGTATTCGCGCACGATCTGGGCCTTGGTGCTGATCTCGTGCGCAGCGACAGTCAGCGTCCGCTCCAGGCCGTCCTGGATGTCCACGCACTGCCACTGCGCCTTGTCCAGATGGGTGAATTCGCGCAGGTCGCGGATGATCCTTCCTACCCGCGTGAGCCCGTCGGCGGATTCGCTGAGCAGCGTGGGAATGTCTTCGCGCAGGAATTCCAGGTTGGCGGCCTGCCTGAGCTGGCGCAGTTTCTCCGAGGGCTGCCAGCTGCCGGCGAGTTCCTCGTAGGCATCGAGCAGGGCGAAGATGTCCTTGGTGTAGCCGTTGAGGCTGCCGAGATTGGAGCGCACGAAGGCGATCGGGTTGTTGATCTCGTGGGCGATGCCGGCGGCGAGCTGGCCAACGGCGGCGAGTTTGGCCGATTGCAGCAAGTTCCCTTGCGCGGTGGCGATCTGGCGGTTGGCGTCCTGCAGCTCGGCGTTGCGCTGCGTGAGGTTCGCCTCCGCCGCCAGGCGCTCGCCGATTTCCGACTCCAGGCGGCGGTTGCTGTCCTGCTGGGCAAGGTAGGCATCGTCCACGCGCAACCTCAGCAGGATCGACTTGCGTAGAGACAGGTGCACGTAGACGGCCATGATGATCAGCGACAACAGGTTCAGGCAGATCAGCAACAGCAGGTTGTTGTGAAATTCCAGCTGGGGCCCGATGCTCACCGCGATCGCCATCGAGCCGATGTTGGGGACCATGTACAAGAGATAAGTAATCAGGCTGGGGCTCATGCTGACGATAGCGATGGAATTGATGCCGGCGGCAATGATGGCCATCAGCGCCAGCTGTTCTGGATCCACCACCGGTGCCGCGAGGATGTTCACCGTCGCCATGCCGGCGCCGAGCGCGCCGGCGGCAGCGGCATACAGGCCGACCCGCAGTCGAGGGTCCGGGTAGCGGGCCTTGATGTGCCTGGCGCAGACCACCGCAATGATGCGCGCGAGGAGCGCCATCGCCATGCCCACGAAGATCCAATCGAGCACGGGGCGCACGGCGATCGCGCTGCGCACGACGCGATACAGCACCAGCAGAATCGGGATGACCAGCAGCAGCGGCAACAGGGCGCGGCGATACAGCTCCGTCACCAGGATTTCCTGCAGCTTGGCCCGGTACGGCAGATCCTCGTCCGGCAAGGCGAAAGGGTTGTGCATGGTGCCCTCGTTGAGCAATGCGTAGAGCCCGCAACTGCCCACTCCGGAACAGGCAATACCGGAGTGCCCCTGCCGCGCAGTCTAGCGCGCCGCGCAGCGGCGGTCGCGTGACCTTTGTGCACTACTGTAAAAGTTGCGGACGACGCGGTGCAGGCCTTAGCCTAGGACGGCCAGCAAGGGGGTGGTGCCAACCACAGGGATTGGTCATGTCTGCCACGAACGCCCCGGATTTTCAGCTGCTGTTCGAGTCCGCACCGGGCCTGTATCTGGTGCTCGACACCGACTTGAACATCATCGCCGTCAGCGACGCCTATCTGCGTGCCACCATGACGCGTCGTGCGGAGATTCTCGGGCGCGGCATCTTCGAGGTATTTCCCGATAATCCCGATGATCCCACCGCCACTGGCACGCGCAACCTGCGCGCTTCGCTGGAGCGTGTGCTGCGCGACCGCACTCCCGACACCATGGCCGTGCAGAAGTACGATATCCGCCGGCCGGCGTCCGAGGGCGGAGCGTTCGAGGAACGCTTCTGGAGTCCGCGTAACCTGCCGGTGCTGGATGGCGCGGGTCAGGTCAGCGCGATCATTCATCGCGTGGAGGACGTCACCGAGTTCGTGCGTCTGAAGGAACGCAGCACCGAGCAGGCCGAGCAATCGGTTGCGCTGCGCGAGAACCTCGAACGTACCGAGATAGAGCTGTACCAGCGCGCGCAGGAAATCCAGGAGACGAACCAGTGGCTGGATGCCGCCAACCGCGAGCTGCGCCACATGTACGAGATCACCCAGGTGCTCGAACGCAACAAGCGCGAATTCCTGGCCAGCATGAGTCACGAATTGCGCACGCCGCTCACCGCCATCCTGGGCTTTTCCGGCACGCTGCTCATGGGATTGCCGGGGCCGCTCAATGATGCGCAGACGCGCCAGCTGGAGATCATCCAGCGCAGCGCCAAGCATCTTCTATCGCTGATCAATGATCTGCTCGACGTCGCCAAGGTCGAGGCCGGCAAGTTGCACCTGCACATGGAGACAGTGAGCTGCCAGGCGGCCATCCAGGAGGTCGCCGATCTGCAGCGCCAGACCGCGGCACGCAAGGAACTGGAGCTGCGTGTGGAAGTGCCTGCGACCGAGGTATCCGTTGTCACCGACCGACGCGCGCTCAACCAGATTTTGCTCAACCTGACCAGCAATGCCATCAAGTTCACCGATTCCGGCAGCGTCACTATGCGTTTGTCCGGCATGGAAGACGGCGTGGTACGCATCGCCGTGCAGGACACGGGCGAGGGCATCAGCCCTGGCGATCAGGAAAAACTGTTCGAGGCCTTCAATCAGGTGCCCAACCTGCAGTCGCACTGGTTCGAGGGCACCGGCCTCGGCCTGTACCTGTGCCGCAAGCTGGCTGCTGCGGTGGGCGCGGAGATTTCTCTGCAGAGCGCGCCCGGACGCGGCAGCACTTTCACCTTGATCTTGCCGGTCGAGCCCGTTCGCTAGGTGCATTGCGGCGCGCCCGCGCTTTCGTTCAGTCGCCGCGTGCGGTGGCGTGTCTATACTGCAGGCCTCGACGGAGACCGGCCATGCGCAAGCACCTGTCGTTGCCGAAATTGCAGGACACGCACGCTTCCCTGATCGAAACGCTCGATGTGCTGCAGGCGCGCACGCTGCTGCTGCGACGGCATCTGCTGCACACCTTGGGCGGTGCAGCGGCCTTCGGCTTGCTGTCGCGCAACGCCGCGGCCTGCGTGCTGATACCGACCGAGACGGCCGGCCCTTATCCCGGCGATGGCACCAATGGCCCCAATGCGCTGACCCAATCCGGCATCGTGCGATCGGATATCCGTTCCAGTTTCGGCGCATCCGGCACCGCTACGGCGCCCGGCACGCTGAGCACGCTCAAACTGAAGCTCGTCAGCACCATCGATGGCTGCCGGCCGCTGGTCGGCATGGCTGTGTACGCCTGGCACTGCAACGCCACCGGCGGCTATTCCATGTACAGCGCCGGCGTGAATACGCAGAACTACCTGCGCGGCGTGCAGCTCAGCAATGCCAACGGAGAGGTGACTTTCACCACCATCTTTCCAGGCTGCTACTCGGGGCGCTGGGTAGTGCCTCAGTTTGAATTTATCTAGTTCGCCACTTATTCCCTATAGGGCAGCCAAGCAATTATCGGGCGCGCAGTTCCTCGCTCTGGCCCAACATACTTGCCAATTATCGGCTCAGGGTTGGGTTTTCTTCGGCTGAACATTGTCGTTATGGAGAAACATTCGAAGGGCTCTTGGTACTGGAGAACCAGGAATGCTGTTGGGGCAACCGTGATAGAAATAGTTAAGCCGTTTGGATCGCGTGATGAATGTATATTTCCGCGGTCAGAACATTTTTCCCAGATCATTGACTCCACCGACTCCGCATTCGCAAAGAGTCGTTGCGATGCATGACTTTCAGTGATGTGGGTCAGCCCCCATTCTGTCGTTCCACGATAAAGGTAGATTGGCGCCTCGTACGGGCAAGCGGCTATGAGGCCGCCGGGAATCCTTCCTAGTTCCGGACTGCCATTCACAAGTATCTGATCGTAAAAGTGTTCTTTCGCCATTCCGTTAGCGCCTATTCACCTATTTGGTTGACCTAGGAAGGCCAAGAGCCTAGAATTGATTTCGCTGAAGACGATTTGTCCGCCGGAGTGGCACGAAGGCGAGACACCTGTAGCAGCGGCTTGGGCCACAAGCGAAAGCTAACACCAAGCGGACGGGGCGTACGCCGTCCACCCTAACGCAAAGCCACCGAAAGGTGGCTTTGCTGTTTCTATACGCCTGATTTTTTCTTGTACTGCCCACGCTTCTTGGCTACCGGGGCCGGCACCAGCGCAGCGATTTCTTCCAGCGTCCAGACATGATCCGAGACGCCCGCTTCCATAGCCGGCGTGACGCGCAGCGTCTTGTGAATGCGGCCGAAGTTGTAGTGCATGAAGTGCAGCGCGATAGCGTGCATGTGGTTGTCGATCTTCTTGCTAAACGCATTGGTGAGGCGAGTGAAGCGACGCATTGACATGCGCATGGTCAGGTTCTGGCGCTCAACAAAGCTGGTGGAGACGTGGCGCGGATCGGGGTCGCCTTCGATCTTCACCTTGGACGCGCACACGAATTCGCTCGGGCTGTATTTGCGTTCCGGCGACTGCGGGCCTTCACCGTAGACCTTCACAAGCATGGCGTAGTCGATACCAGCGCCGAAGGCTTTTTCCACGGCTTCTACGTAGACCTTGTGGCCGTCCGTTGTGAGCTGTACGCGACGCGCAAGACGGTCGCGCAGATCGCCGATAAACGCCTTGGCAGCCTCACCGTCGCGCGTGCCAACCATCCATGACGCTATGAGCTTGGTATCGGCGCACAGCGCCGTCCACGTCCACACGTCGCCGATGCCGAACGCGCCCTTGAGTTCAGCCGGCACGTTCTTTTGCTTGGCGCCCACGAATGACCAGACCTCATCGCACTGCACGCGCTTGCAGGGGAGGTTTCGCAGCGCCTTGTCCTGATACTCGGCGCATGCCATGCCGACATCGACAAGGAGCTTGGTGACCGTGTTCAGGCTGCAATCCGCAATGCGAGAGGTGGCGCGCAGGCTGTTTCCTTCCACCAGCAGGGCGAGGATTTGGGCGCGTTTCGCAAGCGGCATGATGTTCATGGCGCAATCTTGCCATGTCATGCATAAGCGGTCAAGTATTTAGTTCATTTTGAAATTGACTAGAGGACCGCTTGCCATCCGTTCTACAATGTATGAGTGCCCGCGGTGGGACTTGAACCCACACACCCGCTCAGGTATCGGTTTTAAAGACCGCTGCGTCTACCGTTCCGCCACACGGGCACTTGGTAAAGCTAGCGATTTGCTTCCACGAAAGGCGAGACTTCCTAGGGTCTCGCCTTTCTTTTTTAGCCCTTGCGCACGGAAGCCCGATCACTAGGCGGTGGGCGGTGCTCAAGGGCGTCAGCTCTCCTCACGACGGATCCTCCTTTTTGACCTTCACTTCAATGGCTTTGTCGCCATCGTTGTTTACGTAGATCAGGTCAAAGATGTGTGCGGCAGTTTGAAGCCACTTAACCCGACCGGACGTTGGCCACTCTGTCTCTGGCGTTGGCAACTTCTCTAGCAGGCCGCGCACAAAAAAGTGCATCTCAGGCTGGTCGCCATTTCCGCCGCTGCCATTTACCTTGGGCTTGGCCTTCACCTGATCTTCTTCGCCGCGTTCGCCGGGCTCAGGCGTGACCTCAGGGCTGTTGGCGTTCGGCGGAATCGCCAGCCGATCAGCCGCGATTTCCATAAACCCTGCGAGCTTCGCAGAACGCATGAAAACCTGGCGGGCTTTGTCTTTCTGCTTTGGGGCGGCTCCAAGCGTCGCAAGCAGGCTCTCTATCGCCGCAGGGGGCGGCAATACCTGTCCCTTGAGTTTGTCAAAGGCCGCTTTGAACAGTGGAACAGAAAGGAAGGATTCAATGCGTGCAGCGCGGGCTGTAGCGGGATCTACGATCTTCGATCCGATCGCAGTCAACTCAACCCGACCACGTTCATAGGTCAGCAAGCCAAAGACCTTGGCGCTGATCATCTGAATTCGAAAGCCGCCACCGCTTGCAGCAAACTTAAGTTGGGCGGCAAGCTGATCCCAGTCGCAAGCTGTAACTCCCAAATCGCGGACGCCCTTGGCGACCTTTTCGGCGTCTTCAAGGCTCGTATAGGGAAACGCCATCGTCGACCGGATGCGTGACGACTTGTCGTCCTGTCCGTCGTCACGCGCAGCGTTGGAATTTTCGCCTGCCATAGGTCGCTCCTATGCCCGCACGCGGGCTAAGTGGAGCGCATCGTGACATAAGGTTTATACGGATGCAAATCCGAAACGTATAATTTTCGGATGACTCAAGGCTAGACTCGTATATTCAGCTGCATCTATTTCTTCTTCCACCTTGTTTTTGCTGCTTTTTTTGCAATAGAAGATCGCTCTTTGGCTGTCAGTGATTCGGCCCGAGCTTTACCTCCTTTTAACCCGCCCTTGCGCCCAAGAGCGACGGCCGACGGGTCTTTGCCATCCTCAGTCTTGAGGTTGTCAGCCTCGCCCGTCGCTATCGCAGCGATGAGCTTGGCGAGTTGGTTGGGGTCACGCGGGCGCTTTGGTTTCGTAGCCATGCACGCAGTCTATGTGCGCATGCCTGAACGCTCAAGCATCGGTCCGCATAGCTGGATTTCAAACTGAGGCACTACCGGGCGCTGGCCGAACATCCATTTCGAGATCTACGCAGCGGCGGCGCAAGCCGTGTCCGGGGCCAACGCGCTGCGCGTGTCGCAACTGGCCTTGCCCGAAGCGCCATGCCGTGAGGTGTACGCGCAGACCGGTCTGTACCCGGGCAGCAACAGCAATCTCAACGGCGTCACCCTGGCCAGCGACAACGTCTTCAACAATGACGGCGGCGTCAACCAGCTCGCCACTGTCAGCGGCGACATAACCAATGGCTACGCCGCGTCGCTGGAAGTCGGTATCGCGGTGGCGGCGGACCGCATCTTCATCGACGGGTTCGAGTGAAGATCAACTTCGAGTGAAGATCAAACGCAGTTACGCAAAGGACGCAAAGGAAAGGCAGAAAGTACGCAAAGAGAAGGGCCGGCTGGAAAGCGTACATGGCAGCATCGTCGTGCACGAATCTTGTTCCAGAATGTTCTTTGCGACCTTTCCCGCTCTTCCTTTGCGTCCTTTGCGTAAGCGCGTTTGATCTGCTCTCGCAAAGCCGGCATCAGTGCTGCGGGTGGAACGCGTGGCGTGCCGCTTCGCGCAATGTCTCAGGCCGTGATACGGCCATCTGTTGAAATGTGCGTGTTCGCAGCTTCGTCGAGCACAAGTCCGGCTGCTTGGCGGCCGACGTTGCGAAACGCAGCAGAAGCAATGCGCGACGGACCTTCATCGGAATCCGCCCGTTCGCAACGTTTGTCCGATAGAACTGCAATGTTGTCCGGCAAAGCAGAAATGCTGCACGCTGGAGCTGCAATGATGTCTGCCGGCGCTGCTATGTTGCGCGCTGCTCGGTCAAACGTGCCGTTCAGTCAGCCAATCACGCCGTGTCGGCGCGCAGTGATGCAGCTCACCGCAGCAGCATTGCAGACCAGGCGGGCAGCTTTTGAGCCTTTGCGGCCACCATTGCAGATTCGACGCGCAATATTGCAGAGCTGTCGGCGATCAAAGCAGCGCTAACGGATTTGCTTGCAGATTCACCAGGCATCGTTGCCGCTGCGGCGGGCACGAATGCGGTCTCGCGCCGCATGCATGATGAAAATTTGATCAAGCATGCACTTTTCCCGGACTGTGCCGCGGCAACTGCCGCCATGCTTGAATCGCGCCAGCTCACCCATTATCCGCTCGTGCGGTGCCCCATTGCTGTAAAGACTTACAGCTGCCGCCTGTCCATCTTTGTAAATAGTATACGTGTGGACTGGATGCCGTCCTTGCACACGCACGGCATCCACGCTCGAGCCATGACAAGGGAGGTGGGTATGGCAATCGCCAAGAAGCGCGCAGAAGTGGTTTCCTCGGAAGCACTGGCCAAGTCGATCGATGCCGCGGTGGCGCGTGCGACCAAGCAGCTCGGCATCACCACCGGCAAGCCTAACCTGGCGTTCAAGTGGGAAATCGTCGGGCGCGTCGTCAAGAACATGAAGGCGAGCGAGGCGTTCGAACTGGCGCAGAGCATCAGTGCCGGCATCAAGGTTCCGGGCGTCGATGCGCAGCCCGCCATCTCGAAGATTCCCGGTGGGATCCTGGTGGGCTTCATCGAACGCGCACAGTTGCCGCGCTCGTTCGGCGGTCGCTGACGTCGTCGCCCGGCGCCAGCCATGAGCGGGAAGCTCACGGAACTGACCTGCCCGAGCGCGCAGCCGGACATGGAAGGCGCACAGGTGTTCGGTGTCATCACCGGCACTCCCGAAGCGCCGCGGGTGGCCTACCTGCAAGGTGAGGCCACCGTCGACTTGACGCAACCCGAGGCGCTGGGCGGTCTGCAGCCAGGACACGTGTTCCGCATCGGCGCTCGGTGCGAGGAGTCGCGTTGCCAGCATTTCGATGGCAGCCGCTGCATGCTGGCCAGGCGCATCGCCACGCAGCTGCCGACCGTCGTCGACGTGCTGCCGCGTTGTCGCATCCGTTCGACCTGTCGCTGGTTTGCCGAACAAGGCGGCGCAGCCTGTCTGCGCTGCCCGCAGGTGGTGACGCTGGCGAGCGAAGACATGCCGGCTCTGGTCGACGTGGCGGCTACCGCGCCCTAGGACCCGTCAGGCGATTTCAGCTTGGCTGGCCGAGCCATACGGCCAGCTCGTTTCTACGTGGCTGAGAGCCTGGCTTTGCTGCCCGGTCCAAATGCTGTTCGCGTCGACGTCAATCGCGCTCGGGCGCCCGGGGCGATCCGTGCCTGCCGCCTGTTCGTTCCGCCAGCCTTTCCGCGTTGTAGGAAACAGACCCACTGAGGGCACGCGCACAGGCGGGCATCGAGTCGGCAATTCACCCTTCCGGGCCGGTGCATGCATGCGCTATCGTCGGAACGTGGGAATATCAGCAACAGATCAGGGGCAGCAATGAGCGAAAATCCCTACGCCGCGCCACAAACGGTGGTGACGGATGCGGTGGAGCAGCGCAGCGACGGCGACTTTCGGGAAGATCCGCGCGCGGTGCCCGCCGGCAACGGCTGGCAGTGGATCGTCTCAGCCTGGACGTTGTTCAAGCAGGCCCCCGCCATGTGGATGGTGGTCGTGCTGATCGTCATGGGCATCAGTATGGTGCTAGGGATGGTGCCGTTCCTGGGGTCATTGGCGCAGAACGTGGCGTGGCCTTTCATGTTCGGTGCCATCGCGCTGTTCGCTGACGACGTTTACAAGGGGCGTACCGCCGACGTCGCCGTCTTCGGCAGCGTCACCGCGCACACCGCACCCTTGCTGGTGCTGGGTCTCATCTACCTTGGCGGCATCGTGACGTTGCTGGTGGTGGCATTCGTGCCGCTGCTGGGGTTTTCCGGGCTCAGTCTCTTCACCGGCTCATCGCCTGAGCTCGCGCTCGACAAGCGTGTCTGGATCGGCTTCCTGATCTACTTTGTGCTGGCGATTCCGTTCATGATGGCGACGTATTTTGCGCCGACCCTGGTCGTGCTGCAGGGCAAGGCTCCGCTGGATGCGCTGCGGCTGAGTCTGCGCGCCGGATTGCGCAACATTCTGCCGATGATCGTGTTCATGCTGGGGCTGATGGGGCTGGGCCTGGTGGCCACGCTGCCGTTGCTGCTGGGCTGGTTCGTGCTGATCCCGGTCATGTTCGCCACCGGCTATGCGACCTATCGGGACATCTTCTTCGATTGATGCTCGACACCGTCGTCAACGTCGCTACCCCTGAAGGCATCGAACTGCAGTTGCGTGTGGCCGGTCCGGTGCCGCGCGCGTTGGCGTGGCTGATCGACCTGATGTGGCGTCTGGCCGTGCTGGTTGCCCTGGCCATCGCGCTGTCGACGTTGCGCGGTCTGGGCATCGGTCTGTGGCTGCTGGCCTGGTTCGCCCTGGAGTGGCTGGTGCCGGCCTGGTTCGAGGCGCGTTTCGGCGGCGGCACGCCGGGCAAGAAAGCGCTGGGCTTGAAGGTGGTGCGCGACGATGGCGCGCCGGTCACCTTGGGGCAGGCGTTGACGCGCAACCTGCTGCGTTTCGCCGACTTCATGCCGTTCCTGTATCTGGGTGGCCTCATCGCCATGCTGTGCAACCGCGAGTTCAAGCGCCTGGGCGATTTCGTCGCCGGTACGCTGGTGGTGTATGCCGAGCAGACGGTGGTGGCGCGCAACATCGCCGAAGCGGAGCCCTTGCGTCCGCTGCGTGCGCTGACGCTCGAGGATGCTCGCACCGTGCTCGATTTCGCCGAACGCGCGCCGCTGCTGGGTAGCGAACGCGCAGACGAACTGGCCGTGCTGGCCACACCGCTGCTGCGCGAAGGGCACGGCGCGGCGACGGCGCAGCTGATCGGAATGGCCAATCACCTGGTGGGTCATGCGGCAGACTGAATTCGAACGTCGTCATGCGGAAGACTGGGCGCGCTTCGAGACCTGGCTGGTGGCGCGCGAGGCGCGTCGTCGGATCAACAAGAAAGCCCCGGCCGATGAGGTGGTTCCGTTGATCGAGGCAGGCGAAGTGCCTGCGGCATACCGCGCCCTGTGCAACCATCTCGCCCTGGCGCGCGAGCGCCTGTATGGGCCCAATCTGGTCGAACGCCTCAATCAGCTTGTGCTGCGCGGTCACCATGCGTTGTACGAAGCGGCTGCGCCGGCACAGGAAGGCTTCCTGCATTTCATCACCGTCGGATTCCCGGCGCTGGTACGGCGCGAATGGCGCGTGCTGGCGCTGGCCTCGCTGCTGTTTTTCGGGCCGATGCTGATCCTGGAAATCGCCGTGCAGCGCTATCCGGATTTCGCCAGCGTGGTGGTGTCGCCGGAACAGCTGGCGAAGTTCCGCGAGATGTACAGCCCGACCAACGAACACATCGGCCGCAGCTCGGCGACCAGCAGCTTCGAGATGTTCGCCTTCTACGTATGGAACAACGTGCGCATCGGTTTCCAGACTTTCGCCGGCGGTGTGCTGGCTGGGCTGGGCACGATTTTCTTCCTGCTGTTCAACGGCCTCTACCTGGGCACCATCGAAGGACATCTGATCCAGGTTGGGCTGGGCACGCAGATCCTGTCGTTCACCGCGGGGCACAGCGCACTGGAACTGGGCGCCATCGCCATCGCCGGCGCCGCCGGATTGAAGCTGGGTGGGGCCTTGCTAGCGCCCGGGCGCCGTTCGCGTCGGCTGGCGCTGATCGAGGATGGCCGCATCGCCTTCCGCCTGATGGGCGGGGCCGCGCTGATGTTCTTCGCGGCCGCGATCATCGAAGGCTTCTGGTCGCCGTTGCGCCTGGATCCATTCATCAAGTACAGCGTGGGCATCGCCATGTGCGTGGTGGTGCTGCTGTATTTCGTTTTCGCCGGCCGCGGCGTCACGCGGGCCAGAGGCGACGATGCAGCTTGAGCGCATCACCATCGCGCTGCGTCCGCGTCAGGGCTGGGAAGCCGTCGATCTGGGCTTCCGCATGGCGGCGCGCTGGGCGCGGCCGCTGTGGGCCACGTGGTTCGCGGTGTACGTGCCGTTCGCGCTGGCCTTGTCGTTCGCGCTGCGCGAGTGGCCGTGGGCGGCGGCGCTGGCGCTGTGGTGGCTGAAGCCGCTGTTCGATCGCTGCCTGCTGCACGTGCTCAGCCGCGCGGTGTTCGGCCATGTGCCGAGGTTGTCGCAGACTCTGGGCGCATGGCGGGAAATCCTCTCGCCGGCGTTCGTGTGGTCGCTCGTCGCGCGTTGCTGGGACTACGCACGCTCGTTCACCTTGCCGGTGTGGCAGCTGGAGCGCCAGCACGGTGCCGCGGCGCGCGCACGACGCAAGCTGCTCAAGCAGCGCGTCGGTGCGCACGCGCTGGGTCTGACGTTCGTGTGCAGCCTGTTCGAGGCGATCACCTTGTACGGGTTCTACGCCATCGGCACGCTGTTCGAAACCGATGTGCAGTGGCGCCACGACACTTCGCGCAGCGCGGTGGAGATGCTCGGCGACGTGGCGAGCTGGTGGTCGTGGCACGACACGGCGCTGTATGCGCTGGCGGTGAGCCTGATTGAGCCGTTCTATGTCGCCGGTGGCTTCGCGCTGTACTTGAACCGGCGTGTGCTGCTGGAAGGGTGGGACGTGGAGATGGCGCTGCGTCGCCTGGCTCAGCGCCTTGCGCCCAAGCTCGCCACCGTGGCGCTGGTGCTGGCGCTGATTCTGGGCGGCCTTGCCGCGCCGCCGGCACGCGCCCAGGACGGCGGCGTGCGCAGTGTTGCCGCGGTAGCCGACGACAGCACCGACGAGGACGATGAGGCATCGGGCGACGACGAGGAAGACGACACCAAGCCTGCCAAGACGGCAAAGCAGAAGGCCGACGAGGACACGCGCATGTGTCCCGCGCCGTACGTGCCGCGCGACACCGAGGCCCACCGCAAGGTGGGGGAAGTGCTGGCCGATCCCATGTTCGGCAGCGAGCGCAAGCAGTTGCGCTGGGAAGCCATCGAGAAGGCGCCACGTGAATCCAAACCGCGCGAACGCAGCGGCGTCGGCGGCAAGATCGCGGGCGTGATTGCGGAAGTCTTGCGCGTGGCGGCGTGGATCGCCATCGCCGCGTTGGTGATCGCCGTGATCTGGCTGGTGGCGCGTCGCTGGCAGGGGCGCGATACGCAGGCGGCCAATGAAGCACCGCCCACGCAGTTGTTCGGGCTCGCCATCCATCCCGACAGCCTGCCGCCGGACATTCCCGCCGCAGCGCGTGCGGCACTGGCACAAGGTCATGTGCGCGAAGCCTTGTCGCTGCTGTATCGCGGCGCGCTGTCGCATTTGGTGCACGTGCGTGGCCTGTCGATACGCCGCGGCGCCACCGAGGGCGATGTACTGCGCCTGGCGCGGCGCACGTTGCCGACGCAGCCGGTGGCGTACTTCGAAGAACTGCTGCCGGCGTGGGTGGAAGCCGCCTACGCCGCGCGCATCCCGGACGCGGAGCGCGTCGCCGCGCTGTGCGCCCAGCACGCCCAGGCGATGCCGCGTGAAACCGCAGGCGACGTCGTGGGGGCTCGCGCATGAAACGCGTACTCGGCTTCCTCGCCGTCGCCGCCTTGGTGACTCTGGGCGTGTTGTGGTTCGTGCAGACGCATGTGCAGCGCGAAGTGAGCCAGCACGTGCCGCCGCAGCAGGAAGCCTGGCAGGATAGATTCCTTGCCGCGCAACGCCTGCTGGCGAAGTTCGAGGTGAAGAGTCGCAGCGTGACCGGCCTTGAAACCGCCTACGATTTCGCGCCCGGCGCCGTGCTGGTGCTGCCCGCGCCGCGCGGCATGTTGTCCAAGGAAGGGGGGCAACGACTGCGCGCGCAAGTGGAGCAGGGTGCGCGCCTCATCGTTGAATCGGAAAGCCACGAAATCGGCGACGTGCTGCTCGATACGCTGGAAGTCCAACGGGCCGAGCACGAAGTGAAACCGTGCAAGGAGCCCTACAGCGACTATTTTCCCAGCTGGCGCGATCGCACGGAATCCTCGCCGGTCACGTCGATGGAGCTGGTGGATGTCGACGTGCTGCAGGGTGGGCCGATCAAGGTGAGTATCGACGGCGGCGAAAGCTTGTCGACAACCGCCGAGCCTGACTGGCAGGTCAACGCCTGCGACGGCGTGCGTGCCGTGCATTTCGCCCTGGGGCAGGGGCAGGTGACTGCGGTTAACGACATCAGCTTCGTCACCAATTGGGGCATCGGCCGCAACGACAATGCCGAATTCTTCTGGCGCCTGGTGCAGCAGGGCGGCAAGCCCGGGGAAGTGGTGTTCATGGGGCCCACGCAAGCAGGCTTGTGGGCCTGGCTCAACGCCCACGCCTGGCGCGCGCTGGCTGCCATGGCAGCACTGATCGGGCTGTGGCTGTGGTCGCTGGCGCCACGCTTCGGTCCATTGCGGCCGGATCCTGAACCGGTGCGTCGGCGCCTGCTCGACCACCTGCGCGCCAACGGACGGTTGCTGTGGACGCTGAACGCACGCGGCGAGCTTGCTCGCGCCGCCCGCGAACTGGCCTATGCACGCGTGGCACAGGAGCACCCACACGTGCGCACGTTGCCGCCGGCCGAATTTGCCACATTGCTGGAGCGTCGTTACCGCCTGCCGCGAGCCTGGGCGATGTTGTTGCTGCCCGGTGCCAGCGCGCACACGCCACAGTCGTTTCTCGCTTTGATCCGCGCCTGCCGTGCGCTGCACGCGCAACGTCGCAGCAAGCACCCTGCTGCGCACGACCCTCTCTACGCCGCGGATGAATGAAGCCGCGGCGGCGTCTGCTGCTATCCTCCTTGCGCCGGAGGGGCGCGGGAGGGGGCGATGCAAGCCGAGGCACGGATCACTGAACTGCTCAATGCCGCCAATTCCGGCGACGCGGCCGCGCAGGATGCGGCCTACGCGCTGGTGTATGAAGAGCTCAAACGTTGCGCCAGCCGTCAGTGCAAGCTGGCGCCCGGGTCCTCGCTGTCGGCCACCGTGCTGGTCAACGAGCTGTACCTCAAGCTGCAGGGTGGGCGCGTAGCGCCAATCCAGAACCGGCGGCACTTCTTCGCCCTGGCCGCGCGTGCGATGCGCCAGATCACCATCGACTATGCGCGTCAGCGATTGCGCGCCAAGCGCGGCGGCGGCGCCGAACACGTGCAGATCGACACGCGCGATCTCGGCGCGGATTCGGTCGAGCAGGCGCTGGAACTCGATGCGGCACTGACCAGCCTCACTTCGCGCGATGCCGATCTGGCGCAGGTGGTCGAATGGCATTTCTTTGCCGGCCTGACCTTCCAGGAGATCGCCGACGAACTCGGTCGCCACGAACGTACGGTGCGGCACGACTGGGAGTTGGCGCGCGCGTGGTTGCGCAAGGCGATGGATCGGAGCGAAGGTGCATGAGCACCAGCGGGCGATGGCAGGAAATCAAGGAGCTGTTCCATCGCTATCAGCAGCAGGCACCCGCAGGGCGTGAGCAATGGCTGCTGCAGCAATGCCGTGACGATGCGGAGCTGCTGCGTGAACTGCGCGAGCTCATCGGCACGCAAAACAACGCCCAAGGCGTACTGGATGGCGGAGCGGTGGGCCTGCTGCAAAGAATGCAGGCCGACGCGCCGGCGGCGGATCTGACCGGGCGCACCTTCGGAGCCTGGCGCTTGCTCAAGCTGATCGGCGAAGGCGGCATGGGCAGCGTGTATCTGGCTGAGCGCGCACAGGGCGATTTCACCCAGCGGGTGGCGTTGAAGATCGTGCGTGCCGATTTCTTCAACGCCGAGTTGCGCGCGCGCTTCCTGCGTGAACGCGATTTCCTGGCGCGCCTCAATCATCCGCACATCGCGCAACTGCACGACGGCGGCGTGGCGCAGGACGTGCCTTACTTCACCCTGGAATACGTCGAAGGCGAGCCGATCACGCGCTACTGCGATGAGCGCAACCTGGGCCTGCGCCAGCGTGTGCAGCTGATGCTGCAGGTCTGCGCCGCCGTTGCGTATGCGCATCGCAACCTGATCGTGCACCGTGACCTGAAGCCGTCGAACATCCTGGTCAGCGCCGACGGCACGGCCAAGCTGCTGGACTTCGGCATCGCCAAGCTGCTCGATGTGGATGCTGCGGAAGCGGCCACCGCGACGCAGGCGCGCCTGATGACGCCGGAATACGCCGCACCGGAACAAGTACTGGGTGCGCAAATCACCACGGCCACGGATGTCTACGCCATCGGGGTGTTGTTGTATGAGTTGCTCAGTGGGCGCCTGCCGTACGCACGCGCCGACGCCGGCGCCTTGAGCTTTCCGCAGGCGGTGGTGGAAGAGGCGCCCGAGTCGATCGCGCGCGCCCCGAGTCGCACCACCACGCGCGGCAGCAATACCGGTGAATCGGTGGCGGCGCTGCGCAATACCACGCTGCCGGGCCTGCGCCGCGCGCTGCGCGGCGACCTCGATCGCATCGTGCAGCGGGCGCTGGCCAAGGAACCGGAAGCGCGCTATGCGTCGGTGACCGACCTGGCCGACGATCTGCGGGCCTGGAGTGAAGGTCGTGCGATCAGCGGCGGCAGCCGCCGCTATCGTCTCAGGATATTCCTGCGTCGGCATTGGCTGCCGCTGGGGGCGGCCGCAGCCATCGTGTTGGTGCTGCTCGCCAGTGGTGCAGCGATCGTGTGGCAATCGCGGCAGATTGCACGCGAAGCGCAGAACTCGCTGCAGCTGAAAGATTTCCTGTTCGGTCTGTTCACGTCGGTCGACCCGAATCTGGCCAAGGGGCGCACGATCACCGCCAACGAACTGGTCGATCGAGGCGCCGCGCGCGTGGCCGCCGATACCAAACTCGACGCGCAACAGAAGGCCGAGATGCAGGCGACGCTGGGACGCATTTACTACCAGCTCGGCGCCTATGCGCAGGCGGACAAGTTGCAGGCGTCGGCGAGCGAAACGCTCACCAGTCCGGTCCTGCGCGCGCGCGCCAAACGCGAGCACGCGGAAACCGTGACCGACATCGGCGACCTCAAGGCGGCCAAGCAACTCGCCGAAGAAGCGCGCAAGGAGCTCGATCGGATGGCGGATGCGCCGATCGCCGACCGCGTCGCTGCTATCCACGCGCAGGTACGCGTCGCCCTGGCGCAACGCGATTTCAGCGCCGCCAAGACCTTTTCCGACAGCGAACTGGCCCTCGCGAATGCGCTGGCGGAGATCGATCCGAAAGCGCTGTTCAACCCGCTGATGGATGCGGCCGCTGCAAGCTGGGGGCTCGATCAACTCGACGACGCGGAAGCGAAATGGCGGGAAGCCGTCCAGCGTGCTGCCCGGTCGGGCGATCCGGACGACATGGATCTGTCGCGGGCGCGCCAGAACCTGAGCATGGCCTTGCAGAGCAAATCGCGCTACGCCGATGCGGCCGAGTTGCAGCAGCAGGTGCTGCCGGTCTACCTCAAGGTGTTGGGCGACGATCATCCGGTTTCGTTGGTGATGAAACGCGACCTGGCACTTAGCAACTACCACCTCGGCCACTATGCGCAGGCGCGCACGATGCTCGAAGAAGTCGTCGCAACCCAACGCAAAAAGCTCGGCAGCGAGCATCCTGCGATCGCCGGCACACTAATCAATCTCGGCAACGTGCTGAACGAGAGCGACAATGCCGATGCGGCCGAGGGCGTGTTGCGTGAAGCCATCGCGATCTTCGAGAAAAAATATGGACGCGACTATCAGGGCGTGCGCATGGCCATCGGCAACCTGGCCGTGGCGCATACCGTACAGGGAAAACTCGATCAGGCGAGCGCGGAACTGCTGGAGGCGCTGGCTCTGGCGAAGAAGGCCAGTGTGGCCGATGATATGGACACATACCGCCTGGGCGAGGTGCGGCGCCTGCAAGGAGATATCGCGGGTGCGCTGGAACTGCAACGCACGGCATTGGCCGGACTGCAGAAGGAATATGGCGATAGTCACCGCCTCACGGCGAATGCGCACAGGTATCTGGCCTTGTCGTTGCGCGACAGCGGCGACGTTGTCGGCGCGGAGCGTGAACTTCGCGCGGCATTGAGTGGCAATCCAGGGGCGGATCCCCTTTTCGTCGCTACCACGGAGGGCGAGCTCGGCGCGCTGTTGCTGGCCCGCGCGGAAACTCGCGCCGAAGGTCTGAAGCTGCTTGGCGAGACGATTGAGCTGCGCGAGAAATTCCTGGGCGCCGATCACCCGCTGACGCAGCGGGCACGCGAGGCCCTGCGCAAAGCGCAGGAGCCGGCGAATTCATAGTCGCTGTCGCGACGGCTTCAGACTGGCGGCGGATCGAACTTGCTGCTGATGATGATGCGGTCGTGCCTTGCGCAACTGCCCACGCCTCAGGAGACGGCAGACCAGTGTCAGCACGGGATGATTGTGCCCACGACCAGGTTGAGCGCCGTCAAGGTGTTGTCGTCGTCGTTGGGCGTCACACCCGCGCCGCGAGGGGTTCGTGTTCGCATCGGATCACCTCGTCAGACCGGCGGTGGATCGAAGCCGTTGGCGAAAATGCGGTCCTCGGTCCACGGAACGCACGCCGAGAATTCCGAGGTGTTGCCCGGAGAGCTGTTGCTGCTGGCGTCCGTGGCGATGGCACTGAGTGCGCTAGGAAAGACCAGGAAAGCGGGGACCGTCATGGTGAAAGAAACAGATTGCTGAGCCATGCCGATCGAAACCTTCTTGCTGTCAAGCAACGTGTAGCCTTCACCATGCCCGGAAGCGTCGCAGGAATCGGCGTAGAGGTCGATGTAGTAGTCGCCAGGGGTGGACGTCATGGTTCCCTGCACTGTGCCAGCGCCACCAAACGTGGCGATGGCCTGCGACAGCACGGGGAAATTCAAGCCGCGATTTCCCAGGGACGATGCGACGGGGGCGTTGTCGTCGTCGTTTGGTGTCACACCGGTGCCCGCGAGATCGATTCCCAGCAGGCCGTTGGAGGCGATCAGATTGAAGCGGATGGTGTTGCCCAGCCCGGTGCCGACGCGCACACCGGCACCGGCATTGCCCTCGATGTCGTTGTAGCGAAACTTGTTGTCGTGGGCGCCGAAGTCGACCGACACGCCTGCGCCGCCATTGGCGAAGAGCGTGCCGGGCAAGTCGCGACCGATGTAGTTGTGCTCGACGACGTTGCCGGTGGCCGAGCTGTTGTTGACCACGATGCCGTTACTGGCGCTGTAGCCCACCAGGTTGTCGTGGATCTGGTTGTCGGAGCCGCTGACGGTGATGCCGTTTCTGCCATTGCCGCGGTTCACATAGGTCGACGTCGAATTGTTCCAGCCCAGCCCGATGTAGTTGTTGGCGACGGTATTGCTTCCCGTCGTGTCGAAGATGCGAATGCCATCGTTGATTGCCGCACCGATGACGTTACGGTCCTCGGCATCATCGCCGCCGATCACCACGCTGCCTGCGCCGGAGCCGACGTACACGCCCCAGCCCGATGGAGCGAGCGCAACGCCGCCGATGCTGCCACCGATGTGGCTACCGAGCACCGAATGTGCCGAGCCGCCACTGAGATTGATGGCGGCGTTGTCGAAGCCGCCGAAACCTAGGCCAAGCACCGTCAGTTGCGTTGTAGCCGGAGCGCCGGCATCGACAAGCAGGCCGTTGGCGTTCGCCGCGTCAGGAATTCCGGCGCCATCGAGCACGATGCAGATTTTCGCATCGACGCCGCGGTCCAGCGTGTTCTGCGACGCCCCGGGTTGCGAATAGCCGCTGATGATCGTGGCCGAGCTGATGGCCGGCAGCGGTGTCGACAGGTGAATGACGAAGGGACCGTTGGCGCTGCAGTCGCCGGCGATATTGAAGCCGATCAAGCCGCTGCCATTGGCGTTGGCACTGTTGATCGCCGCACGCAGCGATCCCGCACCGCTGTCGTTGGCAGTGGTGACGGTCAGCACGAAACTGTCGTCGATGCCCGTTTCGTACGCGCCGCGGTCCACGCGCGTGCCCACTACGCGCGGACCACCGTCCAGGTCGTGCGCAGACAGGTTTGCGGCACCGACGGATTCACCGCTGTTGATCACCGGCGAGGGCGGCGACTGGATCGGACGATAGTTGGCGTTGAGCTTGGGATCGGCATGTTGCGTGCCGCTTTCGCTGGCGGGCGATTGGCCGCCGGACGTGCCATAGGTGTTGCGCACCAGTTCGACGTTGGTGGTGTTGGCAAACAGATCCAAGCCGGTGTTGTTGAAGAAGATGTTGTTGTGCGCCACCAGCGAACCGTCGGCGCCATTGGAGTTGATCAGGCAGGCGCCGCGACCGGTGTTGCCATACACCGTGTCGTTGATCATCTGGAATTGCGGGGAGCCGTGGTCGGCGTCGAGATTGAGGATGCAGGTGCCGGCGGACGCGGCATTCTCGACGAACAGGCTATCGACGATGTTCGCGCCGCCGGTGCTGTCGCTGTCTTCAAGGTACCAATGCACGGCGATGGTGCCGTCCAGGTCGCTGCCCGATTGCTGGAAGACGTCGCGGCGAATCGTCAGCGTCGTGCCGGGCTTGAGCGGTACTGCGGCGCCGGGACTGTCGTAGGCGTAGATATCGATGCCGAACTGCAGCTGGAAGGTGAGCCCCTCCAGGAGCAGATCGCCGTAGATGTCCAGCTGTGTGCGACCGTCCGCCGCCAGCACGGTGTTTCCGGCCGCGATGTTGCGCGAGGCGCAGTTTGCGGTGTAGCCGCCGCGGATGGTGGTATCCGGCCGGGTGTCGTAGTGCATATTGCTGCCAAGGTTGTAGCTGCCTTGCACGATCAGGATGTTCTTTGCCGTCGTGTGCACCGCGTTCAGCGCGTTGGTCAGTTCTGTGTTGTTCTGCACGCATACGTCGGCAACGGCGAAGGCCGGCAGGGCGATGGCGAACAGCCCCATGGCGGCAAGCGCTCGGCATGCTTGACGGATAGCGCAGGTAGGGAAGACGGGACGCATGGCGATACTCCGGCGTAGGCAAATCGGTGCCTCTTCACCGGACCAGTACGACAGCTGTGGGAAAAAGCGGGCGGCCCCGGCGGCCTCAGCACGAACGCGTGTCCGGTGAGCGGTCGGTGGCGCATTTCTACCCTCGCAATTACTCGCTCCCCCGGCTATAAGTGCCCGAAACCCTTCCCGCATAGGGACGTGCTGCCGCTGCTACACGGTGGGCGCCCCCATGTCGATCCGCCCAGGAACGCTCCGAGACCATGAACGACTCCGCCATTCCCGCCGAATCCTTCGCCCGCGCCACAGAACTGCTGCGGCGCCTGAAGACCACCATCGCGCAGGCCTTCATCGGCCAGCCTTCGGTCGTGGACGAAGTGCTGGCGGCGATGCTCGCCGGCGGCCATGTGCTGCTGGAAGGTGTGCCTGGGCTCGGCAAAACGCTGCTGGTGCAGGCGTTGGCACGCGCGGTGGGTGGGCGCTACTCGCGCATCCAGTTCACCCCGGACATCATGCCGGCAGACGTCACCGGCCATACCGTGTACGACCCGGCGAGCGCGCAATTCACCACGCGGCGCGGCCCGGTGTTCGCCAACTTCGTGCTTGCCGACGAAATCAATCGCGCGCCGGCCAAGACTCAGGCGGCGATGCTGGAAGTGATGCAGGAAGGGCAGGTCACGCTCGATGGCGAAGCGCATGTGCTGCCGCCGCCATTCATGGTGCTGGCAACGCAGAATCCGATCGAGCAGGAAGGCACCTACGCGCTGCCGGAAGCGCAGCTCGACCGTTTCCTGCTCAAGGTGCTGATCGACTATCCGAGCGAAGCGGAAGAACTATCGGTGCTGCGTGCGGTGACGCAGCGGCGCAGCGTGGAACGTCTGCCGGTCGATCGCGTGGTGACGGTGGTGCAGCCGGAAAATCTGGTCAAGCTGCAAAGCCTGGCTGCCTACGTGCGCATTGATCCGGCGGTGGAGGCCTATGCGCTGCGCATCGTGCGCGCCACCCGCGATTTCCCCGGCATCGGCACCGGCGCGAGTACGCGCGGCGCGATCGCGCTGGTGCGCGTGGCGCGTTCGCTGGCCCTGCTGGAAGGGCGCGACTACGTCACACCGGATGACCTCAAGCGCCTGGCCCCGGCGGCGCTGCGTCACCGCATCGCGCCGATGGCCGACCTCGTCATCGAAGGCCGCAGCGCCGATGCCTTGATCGCAGAACTCCTGGAGAAGATCGAGGCGCCGCGTCTGTGAGTGTGATTTCCGCCGATGCCGCTGCGTCCATAGCAGCGCCACCGCACGACCCAGCACGCTGGCGTCTGCTGATTCCAGCGCGCGCCGGCCTGCTGCTGACGATGGCCCTGCTGGCGCTGGCCATCGTTGCTTCGATCGACGCGCGGGCGCACCTGCCCTGGCTGGTCGCCTGCGGCGCCGGGCTGTCGGCGTTGCTGCTGGATGCGCTGCTGGTGCTGCGTCGGGCGATACCCGGCGCGCGGCGTCGTCATGCGCATGCGCTGTCGCTGGGCGTGGACAGCGAAGTCATGATCGAAATCCAGGCGGCGGACACGCGCACGCTGCGCGCACGTCTGCACGATCACGTACCCGCGCAGGCCGATGTACAGGGATTGCCGCAGACCATCGAAGTCAAACCCGGTGAGGCAGTGACGTTGCGCTATCGCATGAAACCCGTGCGTCGCGGCGAGCTGCGCTTCGGCCGAGTAGAATTGCGCCTGCGCTCGCCACTGGGCCTGTGGGAACTGCGCTGCGACGCGGGCGCGCCCAGCCAGGCGCGCGTGTATCCCAACTTCGCCGCCATCGCCGGTTACGCCTTGCTGGCAACCGACCATCGACTGTCGCAGTTGGGCGTACTGCAACGGCGTCGGCGTGGTGAAGGCCTGGAATTCCACCAGATGCGCGAGTACCGCCAGGGGGACACGCCGCGGCAGATCGACTGGAAGGCGAGCTCGCGCATCCGACGCCTGGTGTCGCGCGAATACCGCGACGAGCGTGACCAGCAGATCCTGCTGTTGCTGGACTGCGGCCGACGCATGCATGCGCGCGACGGCGAGCTGTCGCACCTCGACCACGCGCTGAACGCGGCGCTGCTGCTCGCCCATGTGGCGCTGCGCCAGGGCGATGCGGTGGGCCTGATGACCTTCGGCGGCGTGGAGCGTTATGTACCGCCGCGCAAGTCGCAGGCCTGTCTGAATGCACTGCTGGCGGCGTCGTACGATCTGGACGCCACGCTGCATGCGTCGGACTACTACACCACGGCCGTGCAGCTGATGCAGCGGCAGCGCAAACGCAGCCTGGTTGTGATCCTGTCCAATCTGCGCGACGAGGATGACGACACGCTGCGTCCTGCGCTCGGCCTGTTGCGCCAGCGGCACCTGGTGGTGCTGGCGAGCCTGCGCGAACGTATCCTGGATGCGGCGCTCGCGGCACCTGTGGGCGGTCTCGACGCCGCGCTGACCCATGCTGCCACGGCGCAGTACCTGGAACGTCGTCGCCGCAACTTCGCCTTAATGGAAGAACGCGGCGTGCCGTGCCTGGACGTGGAGCCGCAGCAGCTGCCGCTGGCGCTGATCAACCGCTATACCGAACTCAAGCGTCGCGGGGCGATTTGAGCCCCGCCCATTGCCCTCAAGCCGTGGGCACGAACAGAGCATCGATCAGCGCAGGCTCGCCAACGCCAGCAATGCGATGATCCCGACCAGCAGGAGCAGCACGATACCGGTCGCGATCCAGTCGCCCACCGTGCGCTGGTATTTGACATGCGGCGTGGCGGCGATGATGTTCTGGTAGTCCGGGCTCAGCACCACCTGCCCCTTCTTGCCGAACATCAGATAGAGGATCCAGCCGTTGATCAGCGTGCCCAGTGGAATGCCCAGCAGGCCGATCCCCGACAGAATGCCGCCAGGAATGCGAACCCACGGTTTCAGGCGACGGAAACCGTAGCCCAGGAACAAGGCCCCAACGCCGAAAGCCAGATATACCAGCATCACGCCGATAAAAATTCCCGGCGCGGGCGGTGCCCGTCCCGTCGTCGGCATGAGCAGCACGGCGATCGAGGTGAGGCCTCCGAACACGCCCATCACGCCGCCGAAGTAGTACAGCGAGCCGACGGATTTCAATTGAATTTCATGGCGGATGTGTTCGCGCCGTATCGCTTCAGCCTGCCCTTGGGCATTGCTGGGCGCGTCAACGACGGCGGCGCGCGGCGGCGCGTAAGGGCTGGTGCTCATGCAAGATTTCCCCCGAAATGTTCCGTGACTATAGCGGAAGCCGTGCCACGGTGACGTAAGATCCGGTGAGCCGACCAGGAGGGACGCATGGCCCGCACGCCGTTGTTCGATCTGCTGCGCCGCGCCGCGGCGTTGTCCGCCGCCGCCCGTCGTAGCGGTGAACCCTTGGACGAACTCGCACAGCGCGCGCAGGAGCGGCGCACGGATGCAGCGCGTCGGCGTTTCCTTGCGCAGACCGCCACAGCATCCGCTGCCCTGGCCTTGGGCGCCTGCACGCGAATCCCAGCGCGCAGCGCGGCGAGCGACGACGATGCCGTGCTGATCGTCGGTGCCGGCATCGCCGGGCTGGTCTGCGCACACCGGTTGCGCGAGCAGCGTGTCCCCGTGCGTCTGCACGAAGCACGCGAGCGCGTGGGCGGGCGCATGCTCAGCCTGCGCAATCATTTCGCCGACAACCAGGTGTGCGAGCTCGGTGGCGAGTTGATCGATACCGGGCACGCGCGCATCCGTGCGCTGGCCGCGGAACTCAAGCTCGAGCTCGATGATCTTTCCGCCGATCCCACGACCGCTTTCGGCGATGTGTGGTTCTGCGGCGGCAAGCGTTATGCAGAAGCCGACCTGTTGCGGGAGTTCGCACCCTTGGCGGCAGCGATGGCGCGGGATGCGCAAGCCTTGCCCGATGATCCGATCACCTACGCTGCGCCCGGCGGTATGGAAGCGCTGGACAGACTCACACTGACCCAGTATCTCGACCGGCTCGGTGCTTCGGGCTGGCTGCGCAAGCTCATCGAAGTGGCGTACACGACCGAGATGGGCCTGGAATGCGCGGAGCAGTCCGCGATCAATCTCATTGATTTCATCGGCACGGAGAGCGACAAGTTCCAGATCTTCGGTGAGAGCGACGAACGCTTTCACGTACGCGGCGGCAATGACCTGATCGTGCAGCGACTGGCGTCCCGGCTCGCCGACGCCATCACCACCGGCAGCGCGCTGGAAGCGCTGCGTCAGCGCGCCGACGGTGCGTACGTCGCCACATTCCGTCGTGGCGGCAGTAGCAGCGACGTGGTCGCGCGACGCGTGGTGCTGGCGCTGCCGTTCACTACGCTGCGCCGCGTGCAGCTCGACGTGGAATTGCCACAGGCAAAGCACGAGGCCATTGCCAGACTACGCTACGGCACCAACGCCAAGCTGATGATCGGCTTCAACGAACGCGTGTGGGCCACGCGTCATCGCATGAGCGGCGCCACCTATAGCGACCTGCCGCTGCAGACCACGTGGGAAACCAGTCGTCTGCAGAAAGGCGCCGCCGGCATTCTCACCAACTTCGTCGGCGGCAGACACGGACTGGAGATCGGTGCCGACACGCCGCAAGCCCAGGCCGACCGCGCGGCGCAGCAACTGGATGCGCTGTGGCCCGGCATCGCCGCGGCACGCAGCAATCAGCGCGAAGCGCGCATGCACTGGCCCACGCAGGAATGGACGCTCGGCAGTTATGCCTGCTACGGGCCGGGCGAGTGGACCACGCTGCGCGGCGCGCCCGGTGAATCGGTAGGCAACCTGCACTTCGCTGGCGAACACTGTGCCTTCGACAACCAGGGCTTCATGGAAGGCGGCGTGGAGACGGGGGAATGGGCGGCGCAGGCGATCCTTGAGCATCGCGCAGTGCGTGCTGCGTAGGGCGGGTTATGTCCATGGATGGACGGTATGCCCGAAACGCAGGACGACTGCACGGATGCAGGAGGTAGAGCAACGCACGGAGCAGTTGCCGAGCGGTTTCGGGTCTTTGACCCGCCATTTGCACGCGATCGGCGAGAAGAGAAAAGCCGGCGGGTCCAAGACCCGCCCTACGGAACGTTGCTTGCCTGTTGCAATGCCTGTGCATCCAGACGAACGATCGGATAGCTGCCCACGCGTTCATCACGCCACGCCGAACGGTCGAAGAATAACTCCAGGCGACGCTCCGGGCTCTTGGCGAATTCCGGATCCTTCAGCTGTTCCTCGAACTGCGCCTTGAGCTGCGGTTGTTGCTGCAGCAGTTCACGTGCAATGCGTTCGGCGACGCGGGCGTCGGCGTATTCGCGCTGCTCGAACACCAGGTTGAACCAGCCCCAACGCAACAGTGAGTCAGGTGCCTGTGGTTCCAGCAGGTGCACGATGACGTTGGCGGCGCGTTGATCCATGCGCACGACAGCTGAGCCGGCGGGGAATTGTTGGTCGCGCGGTTCTTGCGTCTGCGTGAATTCGCGCAGCATCAGTCGGTTCTCGAACGGCTGCGTTGACCACTTCGGTGCTGCCAACCGATATCCCGTCGCATGCAGTCGTTGCGAATGCGTCAGGCGCTCGACGTGCACACCGTGCTGTTCGAGCTTGGCGATGACCTCAGGCCAGGCGGCGGGAATGAGATACGCCGCCGGCGGTTGCACGGAATCCTTGATGCGCAGATCGCGGAAGAACGGAATCGTGTAGGTCTTCTTCTGCGACGGATCGTATTGTGTCCAGGTATCGCCGGAGATATCGCTCTTGGTCTGCGTGAAGGCGTAGCCCTTCAGTGCGAACGGCACCGACTTGCCATCCTGTTCGAAGTCCAGCGCAATGCTGGCGTTGCCGCTGCCCGCCAGTGCGGCAACGTCGGCATCGGCTTGCGTCACCGCTTTGCGTAGTACGCCGGGGTGTGCGTCGAACTCGCGAAGGATCTCGGCGAGCAGATCGTAAGTGGCCTGAACGCGCACGCTGTAGGGCTTGAGCATGTGCGTTTCCACCAGCAGGCCCGCGCGATTGCGGATCGCTGCATAGCCGGTGGAGAAGCGTGGACCGGAACCGAAATTGCCGATGCCCTTGCTGATGTCGTGATGATCGACCAGTTCCAGGTAGGGCGCGAGCAGGTGTCCGTGTTTTTCCGTGCGTGGAAACGCGCGTGCTTTCAGCGCCGTGTCCTGCCAGGCCTTCACGGCAGGATGCAGATTGCCCCAGTCCTCGGTGTACCAGGTGAGGTCGTACTGGTAGTCGGCGCCGTCGGTGGTGTGCACGTCGATCAGCAGGTCGGGCTGCCAGGCATTCCAGAACTTCAGCCACGCCTGCATTTCCGGCGCATCGGCTTTGACGTAGTCGCGATTGAGGTTGATGTTCTGCGCCGTACCGCGCGTGCCGCGTTCGGCCGGGCCGTTCTGATTGACGCGATGAAACGCCGAGCGGATCTCGTGACCGTCGACATTGAACATCGGCAGGTACAGCAGGATGGTGCGATCCAGCTTGGCCGGCGGCTTCTTCGCCAGCACCAGATCGCGCAGCAGCATGAGGCCTGCGTCCTTGCCCTCGATCTCACCGGAGTGGATGCCCGCCTGCACGAACACGATGTCCTTGCCGCTGGTGCGCGCGGCTTCGGCGGTGAATTCCGCGCCGTTCGTGACCACCGCCACGGTGAGGTCGCGGCCTTCAGGTGAAGTGCCCATGCTGACCAGGTGCAGGCGCTGTGGTGCGGCATCGGCCAAGCGCCGCAGATACGCCACGGAATCGGCGTAGTTGGGCGTTTCCTTGAAGGCGCTGGCCTCTGCCGGCGTGATCCACATCGCGTCTGCCGCATCTTTCGCCGTCGCATTTGCGGCAAGCAGCAGGAGGCAGTACAGCAGGCGTCCAGACATCGCACACCTCAAAAAAAAGCGGGCCGGCGAGCCGGCCCGAGGGAGATCCGATTTTGCGCCGAGGGTTACGCGCCGGGTCAATCTAGTTCGATCCTCTGCCTGCGCACTGTGCCAAAAGGCATGGTGCTGCTGCGACTATGATCGCGCTGACTACTGCGCCGCAGCGCTGGCCTTCATCTGTTCGCTGAGTTCACGGCCGAGGTAAGCGTCCAGGCCTCGGCGCACGGCATAGATGGCCGGGGTCAGCACGATGGCAGCGATGAATTTGTAGCAGTAGTTCACCGTGCCCACAGCAAGGAACAACGGGATCGACCAATGCTGCGGTCCGATCACGAAGGCGATGTACAGCACCACGAAACTGTCGACGAACTGCGACACCAAGGTGGAGCCAGTGGCGCGCAACCAGATGTGCTTGTCGCCGGTGCGCGCGCGGATGGCGTGAAAGATCCACACGTCGATCAATTGACCCACCAGGAAGGCGCTGATGGAGCCGCCGATGGTCCAGAGGCCCTGGCCGAAGATGGCGGCGAACGCGTTCTGCAGATTGTCCACGCCGTTGCTCGCGCCGCCACCGATCCAGAACCCGGCGGGTGCGAGATGAATCGCGGCGAAGGCGAACAGGAATGCGTAGCTGATCAGCGCCACCGCCAGCCAGGAGATCAGCTTCACGCCCTTGCGCCCGAAGTATTCGTTGATGATGTCGGTCATCACGAAAACCACCGGCCATAACAGCACGCCGGCGGTGAAGTTCAGCGAGCCTTTCTGCCCAAACAGATTCCAGTTGAGCGGCGCGATGCCAAGCGTGTCTTCCAGCGCGAAGATCTTCACGCCCACGAACTCGGCAATGATGGCATTGGCAATGAAAAAGCCGGTGAGGACGAGATAGAGCTTTTGCGACTTGTTGGTGACGTCCATGGGGAGTCCCTTGACGTGATGAGAGCCATGCAGGAGCCCGCTTGCGGGCGACCCGAATGCCGGTCGCCCACAAGCGAGCTCCTATATGGGGTCTAGGAATTTCGATCTATGGCAGGTAATGGCGTATCCGGTGCCACCGCGCCACCGGAGAGAATGAAGGCCATGGCCTGATCGACGCTCCAGTCGGTGGCGATCAGCTTGTCCAGCGGCACCACTTCCAGGTAACCGCCGGTGGGATTGGGCGTCGTCGGCACGTACACCGCGGCCAGTTCACGCCCGCTGGCATCGGCGAACACGCGGGTGACGAAGCCGATCGACTTCAACTCCGGCGAGGGGAAGTCGATGAGCACCACCCGCTGCGTGCCGTTGGGTTTGTTCTGCAGCACGCTCATCAGCTTCTTGGTGCCGCCGTAGATCGAATGCACGATCGGGATGCGTTCCATTAGCTTGTCGATGGCGGCGAACATGCGCTGGCCCAGCACGCGGTCGGCGACGAGGCCGATCAGATACAGCGTGAGCACCGTGAAGAAAAAACCGATGATCGATACGAGCCATCCCTGGCCCAGCCATGCCGCTGCGCCGGGAAACGCGTACGACAGCCCGTTGAAGATCGCGCCAATCAGCGGGGCGCCGAACTGCGAGAGCAGATTGAAGACGAACTTGAAGACCAGCCAGGTGATCCACAGCGGAATCAGGGCAAGCAGGCCGGTGAGGATGTAGCGTTGCAGGTGCAAAGGGCGCATGAGCGAGCACAGATTGAGAAGAGGGAGAGCGGGTCTTACCGCTCCGGTGTTTCGCTTTCGCGGCAGTCAGGGTCCGCCGTGTTCAGCACGACCGATGAATACCTGGCGTGATCGCTGAAACACGCAGTGGCGAAGCGTGGCGACGAATGGGCTTCCCCATCTTCTCATTCCTCTCCACTTATTTGTCGCTCTTGGGCAAATTATCCGCACTTACTTCGCGCAACACGCGGAACCCCACGGTGGAGTAGCCGATGTCGGTGTCGCTGTCGCCATGATGCTCCAGCGGCGCTTCGCTGGGGCCATCGCGCCAGGACGTGCCGCGAAACACCCGCTCGGCGCAGCCGTTGTCCTTGAGCTGAGTTGAGGCCCCGCCGCTGCAGTCCATCATCCATTCGCTGACGTTGCCGAAAAGGTCGTGGATGCCGAGGGCATTCGCGTGGAACTTCGCGACCGGAGCCGTGTACGCATATCCGTCGCTGCACTTGTAACGATCGCCGAGCGAAAGCACGGAATTCTTGCTGCTGTCGGCAACGTTGGCTGCGCGGCAGGCGTCGGCCTCAGTGAGCCCACGCCCGGCATTGAGCCACTCAGCCTGGGTGGGCAGGCGATAGGTCGCACCGGTTTTCTGCGACAGCCAGCGCGTGTACGCGCGCGCATCCTGCCAGCTGACGCAGACCACCGGATCACTCGGCGTCTGGGCAAAGTCGGGATCGCTCCAGGAGAGCTTCTTCAGGCGCGAGAACGGCTGGCGCGGCACACGGCAACTCGCGGCAGCGCGCCCGCTGGCCCGCGCAAACGCGGCGTATTCGGTGCGTGTGACTTCGCTCACGGCCAAGGCGTAAGGGTGGTCCACACCCTTGCTGCGCGCGACGAACACCGTGTCGGGGCCACCGGCATCGCGCAGCACGGTACCGGGTTTCGGTGCGGCGGCGACTGCGGCGATGTCGACGTCCAGGGCGCGCAGGAACTCGGTGCCATCCGGACCGAGCGCCAGCGCCGGCTCGCGCAGTGCCTGCAAGGCCTCGCCATCGAATTCACTGGCGTCACGTGTACGGCGCTTCTGCAACGTGTCCAGCACGTGCGCGGAGAAGCCGGACCACCAGGCGTTGTCTCCCGGCACGGCCTGATCGACCAGCAGGCGCGCCTGCTCGATGCCGGCTCGTGCCGCAGCGGTGTCGCCATTTTGCAGCGATTTGTCGACACGCGCGGCGTGCTTTTCCAGTACGGCGGCGATGCCGGCGCGTGCTGCGGCGCGCTCCGGCTGGCGCTTGAGCACGGACATGAAGCGTTCCGCAGCGTTGTCGCCGGCGGGCTCCAGCAGCTTGCCTTGCTTGAGCAAGGCATTGCCTTCGGCGATGAGCCGGTCGAGATCGGCGGTGTCGGGCAACGTGGCATCGGCAGCGGCGGCGAGTGTGCCGGCGGCATCGACCGGGTTGGCAGGCGCGGATGTTTTGGTGGGTTTGCCTTCTGCAGGCGCGCTTGCCGGTGCGGTCACCGCAGCGTTGCGGCTCGCGGTCTCCGGCGGCGCTGCCGGACCATGCCAGAGCATCCATGCCGAGAACAGCAGCAGCACGACCACGCTGGCGACAGCGGCCCATGCGTTGCGCGACCAGTCCGCCCATGGCAGTCGACGTGGCGCTTTCGGGGAGCTGGCTGCAGCCGGTGGCACACGACCTTCGATCTGTGCCTGCACGTCATCCAGTGCGGCAAGAAATTCCGCGGCGCTCTGATAGCGTTCGTCCGGATCTTTCGCCAGGGCCTTATCGAGCAGTGCCTGCCAATGGCGCCGCGTGGGCGGCAGCCGTGGCACCGGATTCTCCACGTGCGCCAGGGCGACGGCGAGCGGATCGGTACCGCTGAACGGCAGTTCGCCCGTCAGCATTTCATAGGACACCACGCCCAGGCTGTACAGATCGGATCGACCATCGATGGCGTGGCTGCGCGACTGCTCCGGGCTCATATAGCCGGATGAACCGATGGCGGCGCCTTCGCGCGTCACGCGAATACCGCTGCGCGTAGCCAGCGCGATCCCGAAATCGGCGAGCAGTGGCCGGTCGAGCTTGTCGAACAGCACGTTCTCCGGCTTCACGTCGCGGTGCACGATACCTTGCTCGTGCGCGTAGGCCAGCGCCTGCAGCAGCGCACGCATGACGGTGACGATGGCGCCCTGATCCTCGCGCAGGTCACGCGCGGCGAGGTCACCGTTGGTGAGGTAGGGCATGGTGTAGTACAGCTGCCCGCTCGATGTGCGGCCGATCTCGTAGATGCTGACGATATGCGGGTGGTCGAGGCGCGCGATCACGCGGGCTTCCTGCGAAAACCGCTTGACCACATCCTCGCTGGGCGTTCGTTCGCTCGCCAGCACCTTGATCGCGACCTGGCGACCGAGCGAGGTCTGCAAGGCCAGATACACCGTGGCCATGCCGCCCTGGCCGAGCAAGCGCACGAGGCGATAGCCGGAAATCTCGAAGTCGGACACGGGTAGGTTCATCGAGGTCGATTGTAGCGGTTGATCGCTGAAGGCGATCATATGCGCGGATATTGCAGCGCCGTGCTTTGTGAGCCAGATCACGGCAGGCGTCAAACATCCGATCGTGCGGTCGCCTGGCGCAGCCACACGCTACGCCGGTTGCGTGAATTTGTGGCAGGCTAGTCGCAATGTCACCTGTGCCTACTCCGCTGCCGAAAAGCGCGCTGGCTGCGACCGCGCCGCCCTTGTCGCACCCGCACGCGGCGCGACCTGTGGTGGTGGCGCTGATGGGCCTGCCTGGGGCGGGCAAGAGCACCGTGGCCCGCGCCTTGGTCGAACAACTCGGCCTGCGCTGCGTCGATCGCGACCTCATTCGTGGCGCGCTGTTCCCACGCTGCCGCTACAGCTTCATGGAAAAACGCGCCGCCTTCCGCGCGTTGCTGCTGGCCTTGGAGATCAACTGTGTACTGGGCGAATCCACGGTAATCGACGGCTGCACCTTCTCGCGGCGGCAGGATCTGTTGCGCGTGGACCATGTAGTGCGCAAACACGGATTCCTGCCGGTGGCTGTGCATCTGGACTGTCCCGCCGACGTCGCGCGCAAGCGCATCGAGCGCGATCTCGCCAACGCTCGCCATCCCGCCCGCGACCGCTCGCCCGATCTGGTGGCCGAAGTGTTGGCGCGCTTCGAGCCGCCGCCACCGGGTGCGCTGAGCATCGATGCGTCGCAGGCGGCGGCGGAGGTGTGCCGCATCGCCGTGCGCTCGGTGGCGACGCTGGCGGGAATTCCGCTGGACAGCGCTGACGCTTCGTGAACGGTGCGGCATCGCGATATCTCGCGCAGTTGCCGTTTGCACAGGTGGGAGAAGAGGAGCTGCGAAACTTTGACCGTCTGCTCGACGCTGAACCTGACAAAGACGAACGTCAGGCAGCTTTCGATCAGCTATTGCGGATGACGATGCTGACGGTGGAGCAGGCGGCGCTGCTGGCAGCTAGTCCGGCTGTCGCGGCGTCGGTGGGCTTGCAGCTGTCGCTCAAGCGCTACGTGCGCTCGCAGGAATATAAATCGGCGCGGCAGGCGGCGGCGGAAGTGCCTGCGTGGAAAATCCTGCTTGCTTTGCTGGGCTCGATGTTTCCGTAGGGTTACGGTGCGTCGGCCATCATCAAGTCCACATCCACGCGCTCGACACGGCCGAAGATGGCGCGACGCCCGTCGCGCGTGATCTGCAAGCTGGGGCCGGTGGTGTTCGGCGCCAGTCGCCCCAGCGAATTCAGGGTGCGATCGTCCAGGTTGAGGCGTTGCAGTAAGGATGTATCGGGATCAGCCCCCAAGAAGTAGAGAGCGTCGTCGCGCAGATGCCAGGCGTAGCGACGATCGCCGCTGACCTGCGCGATCGGGTGCGCGGCATCGTCGTGATCCAGATCCAGCAGTTGCAGCGCATCGTCACCGGCGACGAAAGCCAGCCAGTGCCCGGCGACCTGGAATTCATCGATCGCTTCGGCCCCAGTGATGGCTTGCGCCGTTTCGCCACGCAGGCGGAACAGGGCGAAATGCGTGCCCTGAGGCCGGGCCATCACGCGATGCGAGTCATCGCCTGCGCGCATCGCCACGGCCTGGGCCGCGGCACCGTCAAGGCGCGTGGTATGCCCGCTGCCAAGCGCATGCTGCCAGGCATGGGCGCCGTCATCGCCGTATCCGGTGAGCCACAATGCCGTGCCGTCGGGAGTGAAGGCGGGGCGGACCCAGCGCAGCGCCGGATCGAGCGGAAGACGACGTTCCGTTCCATCTTCAAGATTGCGCAGCCACACCGTTTCGCGTCCTTCGCCGGTACTGACGTAGGCGACCTGCCGCTCATCCGGCGCCAGTGCCGGTTGCGAGACGTAGCGCGTTGCCTGCGTCAGGCGCCGCGTCGTGTCCACGGGGGCCAACAATTCCGTCGTCCACAGATTGGCGATGTAGAGCTTCTGTACGTACAGCAGCGAACCGTCGCCGGCGATGTCCACACCTTCCGCGCCCCGACCGCCAAGCCGCTGCACCGTGCCGCCCAGCGGATCGAAAGCGATCAGGGCGCGATAGTCGTGACGATCGGTGGCCAGCACGATCTGCTCGCCTCCCGGCGTGAAGGCAAGGCCATCGATGCGGTTGCGATCGGCAATGAGGACATGCGGCTCGGCGGTCGGTGCGGCGAGATCCAGCTGCAGCAGGCGTCGCTCGCCGACGCTGCCGCGCACGAAAGCAATGTAGCGACCGTCCGGCGAGAAGCGCGGCAGCGCATCAGGGCCATCGCCGCCTTCGCCCGCCGTGAGCAAGCGCGGTGTCTTGGCACCGACCTCGAGCATGGCGATGCCCGTCGTGTTCGGCGTGGCGCCGGGTACGACCAGCGCGAGTCGGTTGCCGTCGTGCGACCAGTCCAGTCCGCTCGCATCAGCGCGGGCGGCGCAGTCAGCCAGACGTTGTGGCGGGTCGTGGCTGAAAAGCGGTTGACGCCATACCTCGCAGCGATTGTCGCTGCGACGCTCGTAGGTGAGATCGCTGCTACCGGGTACAAAAACCGGTGACGCGTAGTGCCCGTCTTCGGTGGTGATCACGCGCGCCGCGGCCCCATCGCGCTGCGCCACCCACACGTGCGCGCCGGTGGCGCCAGGTTCGCGGCGCACGAAGGCCAGCCAGCGATCGTCCGGCGAGAAGCGCGGATCGCGCTCGGCACCGGCAGCAGACAGAAAGGGGTGTTCGCGCGCAAGGCGCGCAGCAGTCCAGGATGACGGGGTCTTGCTCGCCTGTTCACTGCGCGACCACAGACCGACACCCAGCGTCAGCAACGTGAGTAGCGCGGCCACGATCAGCCATGTTGTGCGACGCGCGCGCGTCGGCGAAGGCCGCGGGGCGGCTGCAGCGGGCGCAACCGGCGATGGATTGAGAGGTGCCGGCGGGGAAGTCGCATCTTCCGGGTTCGACACAGCGGCATCGGGTTCGAGGACCACCGTCGCCACCAAGCGATACCCGCCCTTGGGAATGGTCTCGATGTAGCGCGGCTCACGCGCGTCATCGCCCAGGGCCTGGCGCAGCTCGGCGATGGCGCGCGACAGGGCTTCTTCGTCCACACCGCGGCGTTGCCAGGCCGCCTCGATCAGGGTGCCGCGCTCGACGGTCACCCCGGGCGTACGCGCCAGCTCCGCCAGGATCAAGGCCAGGCGCCGCGGCAGGCGTCGCTGTTCGTCATCACGGTGCAGGACGTGCCGGCGTGGCAGGAAGCGCCAATCGCCGATGCGCACGGTGTCAGGAAGGTTGTCGCTCATCGTTCACCGGTTCCACAGGGCGTGGAGTATAGGCAGCGCCACCTCCGCTTGTGACGAAAGTGCGAGGAAAGCGCGCGGCGGGGGAAAAACGGAGGTTTCTTTCGGGCCTTTCCAGGCCGTGGCGGGCAGGGTGGGAACACATCGACCACCCCGGAGTGCGCCATGCGTCGCCTGTTGCTGTCCCTGTTCGCCTTCATGCCGCTCGCGGCGGCCGCCGACTGCCCGTCGCTCCTGCTGGTCAGCGGCTATTTCAGCGGCAACGTGCACGTCTACGACGCCTGCAGCGGTGCGTTCAAGCGTTTGCTGGACGACCAGCATCGCCTGAACGGCCCGCAAGCCATTCGCCGCGGTCCCGACGGGATGATCTACGTCGCCAGCGAGGGCAACGGCAAGGTCCTGCGCTACCGCGGCGACACGCTGGAGTTCGTCGATACCTTCATCACCGAAGCGGCCAGCTTCCATCCGATCGGTTTCGACTTCGGCCCTGACGGCGATCTGTACTTGGCCGGCTTCGATGCCAGTCGTGTCAATCGCTACGACGGGCACACCGGGCAGTTCAAGGCCACGGTGGTGTCTACGGCGAATGCGATTCGCGGTCCAGAGGTGGGCACCACCTTCGGGCCGGACGGCAAGCTGTACGTGCCGGGTTATTACACGGCCAACGTCGTGCGCTATGACCCGACCGGCGGCAGTGTGGGCGAGGCGATTGCGGCCAGTTCCGGCGCGTTGCGGCGCCCGCGCGGCATCCTGTTCGAGCCGGGCGGCAGCACCTATCTCGTCGGTTCGGAGAACACCGGCAAGATCCAGCGTTTCCGTGTGGCCGACGGCGGGCTCGTCGGACAGTTCGGACCGATCGTAGGCGGTGTGGTCGGACTGAGCTATGGCGCCGATGGCAGCGTGCTGGCGGTCGCGGACGACAGCTCCGTGCTGGCGCTGGACCCATCCAACGGAAACTTGCGCGGCATACTGATTTCGTCCGGCAACGGGGGGCTGTCCGGCGCCACATTTGCTGCGGTGATTCCCAAGGCGACGAGCACGGTGGATAACAGTCAGATCGGCACGCAGTTCTGGGTGATCGGCGCCGGCCGCATCGAAGGCAAGAGCATCATCATCGACGCCATGGGCAGTGGCACGGGTGCCAGGTTCGGCAGCGGCTTCGATCCGGCCGATATGGTGCGCAAGCGCTGGGGCAGCCTGCGCATCGATTTCAACGGCTGCAGCTCGGGGCAGATGCATTGGGACTCCACGGGGCCGGACTCCGCAGGCTTCGGCAGCGGCGGTTACGCGCTGTCCCGATTGCTGCCCAGCAACTACACCCATCGCTGCGAAACTGCGGGCTTCGCCAACACGACCGACAGCGACTGGATGACCGGTCACTGGTGGGGCGGCGAGGCGCGCAGCGGCGAAGGCTTCATGATCGAGATCACCGCCAGCGGCGTCGCCATCGTGGCGTGGTTCACTCATCGACCCTGAGGTAACAGGCTGTCGTGCGGTCGCGTCAGCGACCGCACGACGCACACGGGTATCCCATCGTGTGGTCGCCCGATGGCGACTACACGCTACGCTGCCTCGCGTTCTCGCTTGCGACGCACGTAGATCTGCTTGCGCACGCGCGCGATGACTTCGCCGCTGGCGGTCTTCACGTCCACATCGCACCAGCGCAGGTATTTCTCGCCGCCGGCGGTGGCAGCACGCAACTCGTCCAGCAACGCGTCGGTGACGTTGAATTCAGCGAATACATCCTCGCGCCCGGGCGCGACGAATTCGATCTCGCCGGCCTTGTCCCACACGATGTAGTCGCGTCCCAGGCACTCCAGCACCAGGATCATCCAGAACGCATCGGTCATGGCGAACAGGTTGCCGCCGAAGTGCGTGCCGACGTAATTGCGGTTGTACCAGCGCAGCTTCATGCGCACGCGCGCATAGCGCCAGTCCGCGGCGATCGTCTCCACGCGTATGCCGCCGAACAGGAACGGCGGCCATAGGTTCATGAAGCGGCGCAACGCCGCAGGCGTGGAACGCATGTCAGAACAGGATGGACGACATCTTGCGCCGATAGGTGCCGACCAGCGCTTCGTCATCGAGCACGTTGAAGGCTGCGATCAAACGCTTCTTGGCCGCGCCTTCGTTCCAATCCCGCTTGGCTTTCAGGATGTGCAGGAATTCGTCGAGACCAGCCGGCGCATCGTCGTTGAGCAGCAGGCGAACACCTAGCAGGTCTCGAGCGGCGAAGTCGTCGCCATTGCTGGCGATGCGCGCACGCAGTTCGGCTTCGGATGGCGCACCTTCCAGCGCGCGTGCGAAGTCGAGCTGACCGCGCAGACGCTTGGCCTTGCTGTCGCCGGACAAGTTGGCGGGCAGGGCATCGAGCTCGGCCTCCGCCGCCGCGGCATTGCCCGCCTGCATGTAGGCCAGCGCCAGTTCGAGCTTCAGCTCCGGCTTGTCCGGCTGAGCGGCGATGTCCTGCTGCAGCTGGGCGATCTGTTCTTCTGGGCTCAGCGCCAGCTCGATGACTTCCTCATCGGCGAAGTCCCCAGCAGGCGCCGCGCCGGCGATGATTTCGTGCTTGGCGAGGAATTCGCGGATCGCGCCTTCCGGCTGCGCACCCATGAAGCCGTCGACCATCTGGCCCTGCTTGAGCAGCACCACCGTCGGCAGCGAGCGAATGCCGAACACCGCAGCAAGCTGTTGCTGTGCATCGGTGTCGACCTTTGCCAGGCGGAACGCGCCGGCGAATTCGTCGGCGAGTTTCTCCAGTATCGGACCCAGCGAGCGACACGGCCCGCACCAGGCTGCCCAGAAATCCACCAGCACCGGCTGCTGGAACGAGGCGTGGATCACCTCGGCCTCGAAGGTGGCTTCAGTGGCGTCGAATACGTGGAGCGAAGCAGACATGCGCGGTTCCGGCGAAAGCGAGTCCGCAATGGTGAGGGCGCGCGCTGGGGAACTCAAGAGCGAGCGCCGTCACTTGCAGTGGCGAGCTGCGGAATCTCAGTCGCTCACGGCCTTGCCATCGCGTTTGGCCACGACGCCGCCCTTCATCACGAAGTTCACCTGTTTCATCGTGGCAATGTCTTCGAGCGGGTTGCCGGCGACGGCGACGACATCGGCAAGCTTGCCGGCTTCCAGGCTGCCCAGTTCGCGCTGCTGCCGCAGCAAGGTGGCGGCGTTGATCGTGGCCGCCTGTAGTGCGGCGAACGGTGGCAAGCCCGCGGCCACCAGCAGTTCGAACTCGTGCGCGTTGTCGCCGTGCGGATACACCGAGGCATCGGTGCCGTAGGCGATCTTCACGCCACCCTTGTAGGCCCTGCCGGCGGTGGCCTGGATCAGCGGTCCTACCACCAGCGCCTTGGCAGCGATCTGCGCTGGGTAGTAGCCCGGCGTTTTCGCCTTCTCCATCACGTAGTGACCGGCGCTGATGGTCGGCACGAGCCAGGTGCCGTGCTCGCGCATCAGCTTCATGTCGGTGTCGTCCATGAAAGTGCCGTGTTCGATCGAGTCCACGCCGGCGATCACCGCGCGGCGGATCGCTTCGGCACCGTGCGCGTGCGCTGCCACGCTGAAGCCATAGTCGTGTGCGGCGGTGACGACGGCTTTGATTTCTTCCAACGTCATCTGCGCGTTGTCCACGCTCGCGCCTTCGTCCAGCACCCCGCCCGACGGCATGATCTTGATGAGATCGGCGCCGTCCTTGTAGTGCTGACGCACCGCTTTCCAGGCATCCTCCGGGCTGTTGATGATGCCTTGCTTGGGACCCGGATCGGCGGCGAGATCGCTGCGGTAACCGTCGGTGGGATCGGCATGGCCGCCGGTGGAACCGATGGCCGTGGCCGCGGTGAAGATGCGCGGCCCGGGCACTACGCCGGCCTTGATCGCGTTGCGCAGCGCGATCGATTCACCGTCGTTGTCGCCGAGATTGCGCACCGTGGTGAACCCGGCCAGCAGCGTGCGCCTGGCATACACCACGGAGCGAATGGCGTAATCGGCATCGTTCCAGCGGAACTGATCGTTGTAGGCCGTCGGGCTGGTCTGGGTGGTGAGATGCGTGTGGCTGTCGATGAGGCCGGGCAAGCATGTGTTCGTGCCGAGATCGATGGTGGTGGCGCCCTCGACGCTGGTCTTGCCGGGCTTCACCTCGCGTATGCGCTCGCCGGCAATGACGATGCTGGTTTCACCCAGCAACTTGCCCGCGCCCGCATCGAACAGATGGCCGCAGTGCAGGACTGTCACCTCATCGGCGGCGAACGCCGGTGCGGCGAGCGCGAGCAGGACGGCAGCAGTGACAAGGCGCATGGCAATCTCCGGTCTGTGGACCGGTCGATCATAGCCATGCTGAGCCAGAGCAACTGTGCCGTTCGGCAGGGTCCGTCAGTGCGGCTCGCCCACGAGGCCGTGCCGCACGGCGTACAAGGCGATCTGCGTGCGGTCCTGCAGTGCCAGCTTGGCCAGGATCTGACTCACATAGCCTTTGACGGTGCCTTCGGTCAGGTCGAGCTTGCGTCCGATCTGCTTGTTCGACAGGCCTTCGGCCACCAGTCGCAGCACATCGGTCTCGCGCGGTGTCAGCGCTTCGCGCGGCGCCGATCCGCCGCGCAGCAATTCCATCAACTGGCGTTGCGCGGCAGGCGCCAGATAGGGCTGGCCTGCCGCCACGCTGCGGATGGCGTTGACCAGGTCTTCCTGCAGCGCGTCCTTGATGAGGAAGCCGCTCGCACCAGCATCCAGCGTGGCGCGCACCAGGCTGTCCTCGCCGAAGCTGGTGAACACCAGCACTCGTACACCGGGCAGGCGCTGACGCAGGCCACGAATGGTGTCCACCGGGCCGATGCCGGGCATCTTCAGATCCAGCACGGCCACGTCGGGCTTCATTTCTTCGCAGGCCGCCAGGGCTTCGTCGCCGCTGCCGCATTCGCCTACCACGAGCAGGTCGTCGTGTTGTTCCAGCACGGCGCGCACGCCTTCACGCACGATGGCGTGGTCGTCGACGAGCAGGATGCGCAGGCGAGCATGGTCCACGGGCGTTGCCTCGATATGGGTTGCGATGGCCAGTGTCATTCTAGTGTCCCCCTGAACAGGCCGGCCACTGCATGGTGCACGCGCCGACAAGGGGCCCGACAGGCACGAAATGCGGGGGGAAATCCCTGACTTTGGTCAGTGGCGCTGTGCGGGTGACGTGTGTGCCGCCGCAAGCCAGCGCACCCTAGCCGTGCAGCGGACGATCCATTCGCGGCAGTCGTGCTTCGATCAGCGTGCCCCGCGGCGAGTTGGGCGTGACGCGCAGCGAGCCGCCGCCGGCTTCGATGCGCGTGCGCATACCCGAAAGACCCAGGCCGGGGCGGAACTCGTTGCCGATGCCGCGCCCGTTGTCGGCCACGCGCAATACGGCCTGCTGCGCCGTGACAGCAGCTTCAACGTGCAGTTGCCCAGCTTGCGAGTGGCGCACCACGTTGGACACGGCTTCCTGCGCCACGCGATACAGCGATTCTTCGTGCTCGAGTTTCTGCGCCACATAACCGCCGAAGGAAAGGCGCAGGTCGATGCCTTCGGGCACCATCACGCCGAGCAGGCGCGACAAGGCGCCGGGCAGGGCCTGTTCCTTGAGCAGCTCCAGTCCGGCGAATCCCAGGCTCTGGCGCGACACGGTCGGTACGATCGGCGCCTCCGGCGGTGACAGCTCGCGCAGCAGCATGCGCATCTCCGTGAACGCCGTCTGCGCCAGCTGGTGCAGGCGGCCGACGCGGCGTTCACCCTCGGTCGGATCCTTGCGCCACGCGGCCGTCAGCGTCTGCGTGAGCAGGCTCATCGAGGATAGGATCTGCGTGACATTGTCGTGCAGCTCGCGCGCCAGGCGCGCACGTTCGCTCAGCACCGCGCCTTCGCTGGCCTGCTGGAACAGACGCGCATTGTGGATGGCCACGGCAAGGTAATCGGCGACCACTTCCAGGCTGAGCTTGTCCAGCTCATCGAACTGGACGTCGCCTTCCACGTTGAGCACGCCCAGCATTTCGTTGCCGAAATGGATCGGCACCGCCAGCTCCGCGCGGGCTGGTGTGACACCGGGAGGGCACACATAGCGTGGATCGGCGGCAATGTCGTTGACCAGCTGCGTCCTGCGCTCGCGCGCCGCCGCACCCATGATGCCGCGACCGACCGGAATGCGATCCTCATGGCCGATGCGTTGCTTGTAGGTGCCGCCGCGCACACGCAAGACCAATATGTCCGGTTCATTCGGGTCGATCAGCGGAATGTCGACATTGGGAAACTGCAGCAGTTCGTGCACCGAGTCGGCGGCGCGTTGCAGCAACACGTCCAACGCCAGTTCCTGATGCATGCCGGCGGCGATACGCGCGATCAGCTCGAAGCGGCGACTGCGCCGCCTGGCTTCCTCATGACGCATTGCGTGTTCGATGGCCACGGCAGCGATGCGCGCGATGAGTTCCGCCAGTTCCAACTGTGCCTGACGCAGATGTCGCGGCGGCGCCAGGCTGACGCCGAAATAACCGAGCAGGCGTTCGCGCCAGCGGATCGGCAGGCCCAATACTTCGTGGTCATGGATGCCGAGGCGGCGTGGCTGCGGCAGGTCCCCGTAGCGCATGGGAAAG
>JADMIO011432735.1_pt1 | contig 103145 bp, 88 predicted proteins | sample 8958161 | NCBI WGS metagenome assembly JADMIO01 (sample SAMN16585339, study PRJNA669376) | soil metagenome | isolation source: Crop rotation soil | place: USA: Cullars Rotation, Alabama | collected 2011
GACAACTTGTCCACGTGGAATTCTAAGCTTAGGATCCCAATGTGCTGGAAAGGCGATTCACCAACGTCGATTTCTACCGAAACAACGTCGGCAACACGAACTACAACGCGCTCCAGGCAAAACTCGAACAGCGCTTCGCGCATGGACTTTCATTTTTGGTGAGCTACACCAGATCGAAATTGATTGACGAGGCTTCTTCTGTGTTTGATGCCTCAATCCTGACGGGGCCAATCGCGAACTTTCCGGTGGCAGACAGTTTTAATCGCAGGCTCGAGCGCGACGTTTCGAACGGAGACATGCCGAATGTGTTCGTCACGAGTTTCACTTACGAGCTGCCTTTTGGAAAAGGAAAGCATTTCGCTGCGAGTGGCATCGCGAGCAAAATCTTCGGCGGATTTGAAGTGGCGGGAGTGGCGACGCTGCAGTCCGGATTGCCTCTGGCAGTTACTCAGGTGACGAACTTCAATGCGTTCGCCGGATTCGGCACGCAGCGTCCGAACGTCGCGTCGAATCCCAATCTCTCGTCGTCGCAACAGACAACGGGCCGGTTCTTCAACACCGCTGCGTTTACGATCGCGCCGCAATTTACGCTTGGCAATGCCTCACGAAATCCGGTGCGCGGACCGCACTACCGAAATCTGGACATCGCGCTGATCAAGCGGGCGCCTTTTGGCGACGGGCGCAGCTTTGAATTTCGAGCTGAGGTTTTCAATCTGACGAATACACCGCCGTTGGGAGCGCCGAATACAGTCGTCGGATCAGCAGGCTTTGGATCGGTTACGTCAGCAGGCGATCCGCGGGTAATCCAGTTTGGCGTGAAGCTGAATTTTTGATCCTCAACTTGCCGCCGGCATGAAATAAAACATCAGCGCGATAATGGCGTACACGGTGAGCAGTTGAATTCCTTTGTACCAGTTCGATTGTCCATCGCCACACACCAACGCGCCGCACAGCACGGCCATGAAAAGCGATCCGATCTCAGCGCGTCCAAAAGCCAGCTCCAGCGGCTTGGGAGCGATGAAATAACTCGCCAGCACCAGGATGGGCGCCACGAACAGAGCAATCTGAATACAGCTTCCCAAAGCAATTCCCACTGAAAGATCCATCTTGTTCTTGCGGCCCATTGCGATGGCCGAGCCGCTCTCGGCGGCGCCTCCCACGATCGCGACGAAAACAATTCCAATGAACACTTGCGACATGCCGAGGGCCTGGCCGGTTCCCTCGGCCGCGCCGACGAGGATCTCGCTCATCCACGCCGCGCCCAGCGACGCCAGAACCAAAGTAATCACTGCGCGGCCCACGCTCCAATGCTCTTCGAGATCGTGCCCGCCTTGCCCGCTTTCGACGCTGGCGAAAGCATGTGGATGTGTTTTTAGTGAGAATAAAAGATACAGACCGTACGCAATGAGGAGAAGAATCGCGATGCCGATGTTCAGCATCTTCTCTTCACGAATCGGGCCGCCGCTGGTCGCGAAGGCGCGATTGAAAGCGCTGGGCACCGTCATGCTGACGGCGGCTACGAACATCATCGTGCTGTAAGCACGCGTCGCCGCAGGATTGAATCGCTGTTCCTTGAACCGCAGGCCGCCGAGCAGAAAGGCAACGCCCAGAGCCATCAGCAGGTTCGCGAGAATGGCGCCCGCCAGTGAAGCGCGCACCATGTCCAGCAGTCCGGCCTTCAACGCGACCAGCGCAATGATCAATTCCGGCGCGTTGCCAAACGTGGCGTTCAGCAATCCGCCGATCGCGTCGCCCGTTCGCGTCGATAGTTGTTCGGTCGACGCGACAATCGTGGCGGCGATTGGCACGATTGCCAGGGCTGCGGAGAAAAACAAAACCGGCGCCGGTATTCCATGGACATGTTCCAACCCGACCGTGATCGGAATGAACAGCAGAAACCAATTCATCGGCTTGCGCAGAAACGCGATGAACGGGTTCGTGGCCGGCAGTACGTCGTGAAGCACTTGCGCTTCGCTGGACATGATAGTGTTGCCTTTCCAATCTACGGCGAATCGCGCATAGATTTCTGGAGATCGATCATTGATTGTTGATTAACTTCGAGCAGGCCGCGTCCCGGGCGATCGAGGTCCGCAATCAACGCGAACACGATTGAGAACGCGAACGCCATCCCATAGACCGCCAGCGTGTGCCGCGTTCCGCTCATGCCTTCGTAGTACCCGACCACCAACATCGCGAACACCAGCAGGATGTACAGGCCGATCCAAATCATCGCCGGGATGCGGTTGTAGACCGCCGCCATCACTCGTTTTTCATGCAGGGCAAACACGTCGTTAAGCGATGAGATGAAGAGAGACGTCATGGGCGAACGTTCCTTTTGCGCCGCCGCCACTGCTTCGGCCCAAAGCCGCTTGTGCAGCTCTTCGGATTTTGCAATGCCCTGAGCCAACTGCCCGGTTTGCGGGGCGGCCAGGCGAACATCCACATATTCACGCAACAAGGTGCGGCCGTTCGCGGACATCGGTTCCGGAATCATCTGCGCGCGCAAGTACGCGGCGTTAATCGCATTGCTTTCGGCAAACACTGCCTGCCGGCGTTCCTCGAACCGCGATGCTGCCGAGCCAAAAGTGAAGGCCACCAGGAAAGCGAGCAGTCCCAACGTGGCTGCCACAATTGGCGTGGTCGGTGCTTCAACGTGATGATCCTGGGCGCGCCGCTTACGCCGAATGGCAATGCGATAACCGGCTTCAACTGCAGCGGCGCCGATTAGCAGAGTGATCGGAATTAAAGTCCAAATTGGGAAAACATCGAGCAATCCAGACTGCATTGGCGACATTTCTCCTGCGATGCAAGAGTCAAAAAGCTAAGCTGGTCTCAGAGTGCATTTACTCCCTCGGCGCGAAACTGTTCACAGACGCGCTCGATCTGTTCGGCCGATGGAGCTTGAAAATCAGCCAGCTTGTATTCGAGAGCGAGTCGCTCCCATTTGTATTTCCCAAGTTGATGAAATGGCAGTACCTCGAGGCGCTGGACGTTTCCCAGCGCGGCAGCGAACTGTCCGATCCGTTTTATGTCTTCCGGATCGTCAGTTAATCCAGGCACCAGCACAAAGCGAATCCAGATCGGCCGCTGTCGATGGGCCAGCCTCCTGGCGAAGTCGAGCGTTGGCGTCAGGTCTTTGCCGACGAGGTGGCGATGTTTCTCATCGCCCCAGGTTTTGATCCCGAGCATCACCAAATCAACTGCTGCGAGTTCATCATCGCTGAGCCGCTCGCCCAGATAACCATTCGTTTCCAGGCACGTATGGACACCGAGGGCCCTGGCAGCCCGGCATAACTTCAGCACGAAGCGGTCCTGCATGAGCGGTTCACCGCCGCTGACGGTGAGGCCGCCTCCCATTGCCTTCAGTCCGTGACGGTACTTGTTGATGCCTTCGACGGCGCGCTCCAGCGTCACGGGCATTCCATTCATCATGTTCCAGGTGTCCGGGTTGTGACAGTACAAGCAACGCCACTGACAGCCTGCGGTCCAGACGACGAGACGCATGCCGGGACCATCGACGGCTGAACCGGTAGTGAAGGAATGAACGAAACCCATGTCGCCGGTGGCCAGCGCCTGCTTCACCGCTGATTCTGATACGTGCCGACTTTGATCGACGCGCAACTCATACGGACTGTCCGCCTCCAACGACAATACTTGCTCGGTGCTCATGATGTGATTCGTCTTCCGCCGCCGTCCCTGACCCTCGGGGCTTCGGACAAAATGCCTAGGCTCCGTGGAAGGTGCGATTGATGACGTCCATCTGCTGATCGCGCGTCAGCCGGACAAAGTTCACCGCATAGCCCGAGACGCGAATCGTCAGGCTCGGATAGTTCTCCGGATGATCCATCGCATCAATCAGCATCTCGCGATTCAGGACGTTGATGTTCATGTGATATCCGGTGACGCTGAAGAATGCGTCGAGCATGGCGCGCAAATTTGTAATTCGATCTGCAGCCACACGCCCGAGTCCTTCGGGAATTAAAGTCGTCGTCAACGAAATACCGTCGGCCGCATCGCGATAAGGAATCTTGGCGACAGACGCGGCGGATGCGTGGATGCCGTGTGAATCGCGACCGTGCATCGGGTTCGCTCCGGGCGCGAACGGTTCGCCGTGACGGCGGCCATCGGGCGTGTTGCCGGTGGCCTTGCCATAGACCACATTTGAAGTGATCGTAAGAATCGACTGCGTGTGAATCGCATTGCGATAAGTCGGATGCTTGCGCAGCTTGCCCATGAAAGTAGTGACCACCCAGGCCGCCAGATGATCCACGCGATTGTCGTTGTTGCCGAACTTGGGAAAATCACCCTCCGTTTGGTAGTCCTTGACGAGACCGGTTTCGTCGCGGATGACTTTCACCTTCGCGTAGCGCATTGCCGCAAGACTGTCGGCCACCACCGACATGCCGGCCATGCCGAAGGCCATCGTCCGCACCGGGTTGTAATCATGCAGCGCCATCTGCACACGCTCGTATGCGTACTTGTCGTGCATGAAGTGGATCACGTTCATCGCGTTGACATAGACACCCGCGAGCCAGTCCATCATGTTTTCGAACTTGCCGAGCACGTCATCGAAGTCGAGGTATTCGCCTTCGACTGCCGGCAGTTGCGGCGCGATTTGCTCGCCTGACACTTCATCGCGACCACCATTGATGGCGTAGAGCAGGCACTTCGCGAGGTTCGCGCGCGCGCCGAAGAACTGCATCTGTTTGCCCATTAGCATCGGCGACACGCAACAGGCTACGGCGCCGTCGTCGCCCCACGCGCGGCGCATAATCTCGTCACTTTCAAATTGAATCGAGCTGGTGTCGATGGCGACCTTTGCCGCAAAGGCGCGAAAACTATCGGGCAGGCGGGCGGAATACCAGATAGTCAGATTCGGTTCGGGAGCGGGCCCGAGATTGTAGAGCGTCTGGAGATAGCGAAAGCTCGTTTTGGTCACCAGCGATCGGCCGTCATCGCCGAGGCCGCCGATCGATTCAGTTACCCAGGTCGGATCGCCGGCGAACAAATCGTCGTACTCGGGCGTGCGCAGGAAGCGAATGATGCGCAGCTTGATCACAAAGTCGTCGATGATCTCCTGGACCTGTTCCTCGGTCAGCGCGCCGGCCGCCATGTCGCGTTGAATGTAAATGTCGAGAAAAGTGGAAGTACGGCCCAGCGACATCGCCGCGCCATTTCCTTCCTTCACCGCGGCGAGATAAGCAAGATAAAGCGATTGCACGGCGTCTTTGGCTGTCGTCGCCGGCGCCGAAACGTCGAAACCGTAACCCGCCGCCATCTGTTGCATTTCTTTCAGTGCGCGGATTTGTTCACTCAATTCTTCACGGTCGCGAATGATTGAATCGGTCGACATCTCTGCATCGAGGCTGGCTTTCTCTCGCTGCTTCTCTTCGATCAGGCGTTTGACGCCGTAGAGCGGCACGCGCCGGTAATCGCCGATGATGCGTCCGCGGCCGTACGCGTCAGGCAAGCCAGTGAGAATGTGCGAACTGCGACAACGGCGAATGTCGTCCGTGTACGCATCAAAAACTCCGTCGTTGTGTGTCTTGCGATATTTCGTGAACGTCTCGACCACGTGCGGGTCCGGCTCGTAGCCGTATGTCTTCAGCGAAGTCAGCACCATGCGAAAGCCGCCCTGCGGCATGATTGATCGACGCAACGGAGCTTCAGTCTGTAGTCCCACGATGATTTCATTTTCGCGATCGATGTAGCCGGGCGCGTGAGAAGTGATGGCACTGGGAATCTGCGAAATCTCGAGCACGCCTTTCTTGCGCTCTTCGATGAACAACTCATTTAGTTGCTGCCAGATGTTTTTTGTGCGCGGGGTCGCCGGCGCGAGAAACGATTCGTCGCCGTCATACGGCGTATAGTTTTGTTGAATAAAGTCGCGGACATTGATCTCTTTCTGCCACAGGCCTGCGGTGAATCCTTCCCACGCTGCCGTCTTTTCCGCGGGCACTTCCAATTTTGCTATCGGGCTTGCCATCCTTGTTCTCCTTTATGCTGCTTGTTCGGCCGATCGCAGTCCCAGCAACCGGCCGGTATGGAGCGCGATCATCAACTCTTCGTTAGTGGGAATTACCCAAACTGAAATTTTGCTTTGCGGCGTCGAGATGCGATCTGCTTTTTGCTCGTTGGCATCATTGTCGATTTGAATACCGAGCCACGCCGATGACTCGCAAACCCGGCGGCGAATCTCAGCGGAGTTTTCGCCGATGCCGGCGGTGAACACTAGTGCGTCCACGCCACCGAGCGCTGCCGCGAGCGCGCCAATCTCTTTCGCAATCCGATAAATGAAGTAATCGACGGCGAGCTTTGCTTCCGGTTCTTCGCGCCCGAGCAAGTCGCGCATGTCGTTGCTGATGCCCGAAATTCCGATGAGTCCGGATTTCTTGTAGAGGATCGTCTCGACTTCTTTTACTGACAGTCCGAGGTTCTGAAACAAGTAAAGCACCGCACCGGGATCGATACTTCCGGGCCGCGTTCCCATGCACAGCCCTTCGACCGCAGTGAAACCCATCGTGGTGTCGACGCTCTTGCCGTCGTGCAAAGCGCAGAGGCTCGCGCCGCTGCCGAGATGCGCGACGATGACTTTTCCTTTGGCAATATCGGGCGCGACCTCCGGCAAATGTGAAGCGATGTATTCGTAAGACAGACCGTGAAAGCCGTAGCGTTGCAGACCGTCTTTGCAGATTTCGCGCGGCAGCGGAATGAGATCAGCAACGGGCGCGTGATCGCGGTGAAAGCCGGTGTCAAAGCAAGCCACCTGCGGCACGCCGGGAAGTCTCTCTTCGACCGCTTCGATGGCCGCGAGATTGTACGGTTGGTGCAGCGGCGCGAGCGGAATCAATTCTTTGAGCTGGGCCAGAATCTCCGGAGTGATTACCACCGGTTTGGTGAAGCTTGCGCCGCCATGGACCACGCGATGACCCACGCCGAGTACCCGCGCGCCTGCGTATTTGGATTTAAGCCAGAGTGCAAGGGCACCGATCGCGTCGCGTCCGTTTTGGACGGTGGAGGTGTCTAACTTTTCGTCGGCCACCTTCCGGAGGTTCTCGTCCTTAACAGACAGTCGGGGCGATGTTCCGATGCCCTCTATCTGGCCCCGCGCTTCCAGCCTCCACCTCTCCCCATCGGGACGCTGGAAAACGCAGAATTTCAGGCTCGAAGAGCCTGCGTTAAGTACTAGTGCAAAGTTATCCATGATCTATTCCTGCCCTTGGCCGGGCCTGGACCAACGAGTCAGTACCACCTGCGTTAGCGGGTGGGTCCTGTGAGCGCCTGTACCCTCACCTAAACATTCTTCTGAATGCGTCACGTTCATACGCGCCCGGATCGGGCACGCGATGAAAACTCATGTTGCCGCGCATCTCTTCGAGCGATTCCCAGTCGTTCTCTTTCATCCAGTCCTGAAGCCCGGCGAGCAAACGTCCAATATGTGCTGGACCATTGGCGATCAAAGCTGAGACGAGTTGGCAGCCGTGCGCGCCGGTCATCGTTGCCTTGACCACGTCGAGGGCTGTGTGCACGCCGCCGGTAACTGCGAGCGAGGCATTGACTCTGCCTGAGAGAACCGCCACTCCTCTCAATCCAATCTGCAGATCGGAGGAGTCTGACAATGACACCGAGCGCAGCACGTCGTACTCGAGCACGTCGATATCGACGTTATGAAATCGGTGAAAGAGAACGAACCCATCGACACCCGCCGCGTCGAGTTGAATCGCAAAGTTCGCAAACGCGGTGAAGCGGGTCGAGAGTTTGGCCGCGATCGGAATGCGCGCCGATTGTTTTACATCGCGAACGATTTGGATCATCTGGCCCTCAACCTCAGCCGCGCTTATCGAGGCGTCGCTCGCCGAGTGATAAAGATTCAATTCGATCGCATTCGCCCCGGCCTCTTCCAGCAATTTCGCATACGAAGTCCAACCCCCGCTCGTCGCTCCGTTGAGCGAGGCAATCACCGGAATTGAAACGGCCGCCTTCACTCGTTGCAGGTGCTCGAGATACTCGTCCGGTCCGGGCGCTAACAATGGATCGGGAAAATAAGTTTCCGCCTCGGCTGATGCGCCGCTGTGACTGTCGCTGTGAAAATATGACGAGAGTTGTTCGCCGGTGATTTCTTCTTCGTAAAGCGAGCGCAACACCAACGCGGCCGCTCCGGCATCTTCGAGTTGCCTGACGGAATCGAGGTCGTCGGTGAGCGGTCCGGCCGCGCCAACGATCAAAGGATGCGGCAACTTCATTCCGAGGTAGGTTGTGGTGAGGTTCATTGTTTCACCTCACCATTGCCGCTGCCGTCACCGTTGCTAATCGCGTCGCTATCGTCGCCGGCGGCCGGGGCTGTTCGTGCCGGAAGAGTGATTTGCGCGAGCTGTTGATAGCCCGCATAACGACGCGTGGCCGCAGCTTGAGCTTCTTCGAGAAAATATTTGAAGCGTGCCGGATTGGCGCGCTCGACCATGCGGAAGCGTGATTCGTTGCGCATGTACTCGGCCACCGTCGGCTTCGGTGGGCCATAGTCGAGTTTGAGCGGCGCTTCGCCTTTCACCAGACGCCGCGGATCGAACCGATAGAGCGGCCAGACGCCGGATTCGACTGCTAACTTCTGCTGCGCGGCGCCATTGGCCATGTCGTATCCATGCGCGATGCAGTGGCTGTACGCGATGATGAGCGATGGGCCGTCGTACGATTCAGCTTCGAGAAAAGCCTGCGCCGTCTGCGCCATCTTCGCGCCAAAGGCCACGCGCGCGACATAGACGTGACCGTACATATTCGCCAGCAAACCGAGGTCTTTCTTGCCGACGGTTTTTCCGCTGGCCGCAAACTTCACCGCTGCGCCCAGTGGCGTCGCCTTCGATTGCTGGCCGCCGGTGTTGGAATAGACTTCCGTATCCATCACTAGAATGTTGACGTTTTTGTGACTGGCGAGGACATGATCCAAACCGCCGTAACCGATGTCGTAAGCCCACCCGTCACCGCCGACGAGCCAGACACTCTTCTTCACCAGATAATCAGCTAGTTGATTCAGACGACGCGCTTCGGCGGTGTCGATCGTTTTCAGCTGATCGCGCAAAGCTTTGACGCGCTCACGCTGCGCCACGATTCCGGCTTCGGTGCTTTGGTCGGCATTAAGCAGCTCCCACGTCAGGAAATCACCTATCTTAGGAGCGAGGTGTTCAAGCAGAACTTTCGTCGCGCTCATGTGCGCGTCAAGCGCGAGACGAAAACCAAAACCAAACTCGGCGTTGTCTTCAAACAGAGAATTCGACCATGCCGGCCCGCGGCCATCGGCATTCGTGGTGTAAGGCGTCGTTGGTAAATTGCCGCCATAGATCGAAGAACAGCCCGTGGCATTCGCAATCATCAAGCGATCGCCGAACAACTGCGTGAGCATTTTCAAATAAGGCGTCTCGCCGCAACCAGCGCAAGCGCCGGAGTATTCGAACAACGGCTCGAGGAACTGCGAGCCTTTGTGATCGAGGCGCACGACACTGGCGCGATCCAGCTCAGGCAGATTTAAAAAGAAGTCATAGTTGACGCGTTCGGCATCGCGCAGTGGCGCCTGCGGCGACATGTTGATGGCCTTGTGCTTCGGGTTCGTACGGTCCTTTGCCGGGCAAACGTTGACGCACAGATTGCAGCCGGTGCAATCCTCGGGCGCGACCTGAATCGTGAATAGCTTGCCTTTATATTCAGGCGCCCTGTACGCCGTTGACTTAAATGTCTCCGGCGGTCCGGCGATCGACGATTCGTCGTAAACCTTGGCGCGAATCGCCGCGTGCGGACACACCAGCGCGCACTGATTGCATTGAATGCAGACCTTCGGATCCCACACGGGAATCTCGAGCGCGATGTTGCGCTTTTCCCATTTCGCAGTGCCCACGGGCCAGGTGCCATCGACCGTGAACGCGCTCACGGGCAGGAGGTCGCCTTTGCCGGCGAGCATGACCGCCGTGACCTTCTGCACAAAGTCGGGCGCCTTTTCGGAAACAATCGGCGGCCGCGTCCGCGTCGCGCTGACAGACCCGGGCACAGGAACTTCGCGCAAGTGCGCCAGCGCAAGATCAACTACCTCGCAGTTGCGCTTCACCACTTCCGGTCCGCGTTTGCCGTACGTCTTCTCGATTGATTTCTTGATGTGCCCGATCGCTTCGTCCTTCGACAGAATGCCCGAGATGCCGAAGAAACAGGTCTGCATGATCGTGTTGATGCGGCCGCCCATGCCGACTTGTTTGGCCAGCGCGTAGGCATCGATGGCATAGAATCGAATCTGCTTGTCGATCATTTGCTGCTGTAGTTCACGCGGCAGTCGATCCCAAAGTGCGCCCGCCCCGTCCGGTGAATCCACGGCCGGCGCATTCAACAGAAAGACCGCGCTCGGTGCGGCATGTTCGAGCAGATCAATCTTGTCGATGAATTCGAATTGGTGGCAGGCGACAAAGCCGGCCTCTTCGATCAAATACGGTGAGCGAATCGGTCGGGGACTCGAGCGCAGATGCGAGATGGTGATCGCGCCTGATTTTTTCGAGTCGTAAACAAAATAGCCCTGAACAAAGAGCTCAGTCTCCTGGCCGATGATCTTGATCGAATTCTTGTTGGCGCCCACCGTGCCGTCTGCGCCCAGTCCATAAAACAACGAGGTCGAGACATCATCGGATTTCGTGCGGAACGATGGATCGTAACTGAGCGAAAGGTGCGTGACGTCATCCACAATTCCTAGCGTAAAGTGGCGCTTCGGGTTTTCCTTATTCAATTCGTCGAAAACTGCTTTGACCATCGCCGGCGTAAATTCCTTCGACGACAAACCGTAGCGGCCGGCAATCACGAGCGGCGTGTCAGAAGCCCGACTGTTAGGGAAGGCCTCGAGCCCTTGCTGAGGCGCGGGCTTCTGACACGCTTGATACAAAGCGGTGACGATATCGAGATACAACGGATCGCCGGGCGCGCCCGGTTCTTTCGTGCGATCCAACACGGCAATCGAGCGAACCGATTTAGGCAACGCGGCGAGAAAACGAGTCTCGCAGAACGGCCGGTACAGACGAACTTTCAGCACCCCGACTTTCTCGCCCGCGGCACACAATTCGTCGACTGTCTCGTGCGCAGTCTCAGCGCCAGAGCCCATGATGACAATCACATGTTCGGCCTCTGGATCACCTTCGTATTCAAATAATTTGTATTGGCGCCCCGTGCGTTCGGCGAACAGATTCATCTTCCGCTCGACGATCTCCGCGCACGCGTCATAGAAGGGGTTGGCCGCTTCACGGGCCTGAAAAAAGACGTCGGGGTTTTGCGCGGTGCCGCGGACGACGGGTTTATCCGGTGTCAGCGCCCGCTCGCGGTGCGCACCGATCGCGTCTTCCGAAATCAAACTGCGCAGATCGTCATCGCTGAGTTCCTGGATCTTCGCAACCTCATGCGAGGTGCGAAAGCCGTCGAAGTAGTGGAGGAAGGGAATTCGTGATTCGAGCGTGGCGGCATGAGCAATGGCCGCGAAGTCGTGCGCCTCTTGCACCGAGTTTGCGCACAGCATCGCAAAACCAGTCTGCCGGCAGGCCATCACATCGGAATGATCGCCAAAGATTGAAAGCGCGTGCGTCGCGAGCGTCCGCGCGGTCACATGCATCACGAACGGCGACAGTTCGCCGGCGATCTTGTACATGTTCGGAATCATCAGCAGTAGGCCCTGCGAGGCGGTGAAAGTCGTCGACAGCGCTCCCGCTTGTAATGCGCCGTGCACGGCTCCGGCCGCGCCGCCTTCAGATTGCATCTCGGCAATTTCGGGGATGACGCCCCACAGGTTCGTCTTCTTCTTGCTGGCCCAATCGTCGCAGAGTTCGGCCATCGGCGAGCTGGGCGTGATCGGATAAATGGCGATCGCTTCGCTCAGGCGAAACGCGACTGAGGCGGCTGCTTCATTTCCGTCGACGGTGATGTGCTTAGTCATGCTTGTTTGCCCCGAAGAGAATCAGCCGCGAACAACTAGATAAATTAGCCGCGGATTAACGCGGATTGCGCGATCAAATCAAAAATGAAATCGGATAGTCCTGCTCTTTTCTTTATCCGCGTCAATCCGCGTAAATCCGCGGCTAATTGCCTTTCGCCCGCCGCGCATGCGCTACGAGTTTCGCCACCGCGCAGCTGGCAATGCGCGAACGCACGCTGTCCGCGCGACTCGTGAGAATTACCGGCACGCGCGCGCCGAGAACCATGCCGGCGCTGTCGGCGTTCGCCAAAAAAGTCAGGTTCTTTGCGAGAATGTTTGCCGCTTCAAGATCCGGCGCCAGCAAAATGTCCGGGTCACCCGCGACGGCCGACTTGATTCCTTTTGTCTTCGCAGCCTCAGCGCTGATCGCGTTATCGAAGGCGAGCGGTCCGTCGAGGATGCCGCCTTTGATTTGTCCGCGCTCCGACATTTTGCAGAGCGCCGCGGCATCAAGCGTCGCTTGCATCTTCGAATTCACCGTTTCGACCGCACAGAGAATCGCGACCTTCGGTTTTTCATGTCCGAGCGAAGTCACCAGGTCGATCGCGTTCTGCACGATGTCAACCTTGTCCTCGAGCGTTGGGGCAATGTTGATGGCGGCGTCGGTGACGATGACGACTTTGTGATAGGTCGGCACGTCCATGATGAAGACGTGACTGATGCGTCTTCCGGTGCGCATGCCACCTTCGCGCGACACGATGGCCGACATCAGTTCGTCCGTGTGCAGGCTGCCTTTCATCAGAACTTCAGCGCGTCCTTCGCGGACGAGTCCGACAGCTTGCTTTGCAGCGTCGACGCTGTTGGCCGCATCGACGATCTCAAAACCATTCAAATCAATCCCCGCTGACTTCGCGGTGTCTTCGATCTCTTTTCGCGGTCCGACGAGCAGAGGTGTAATCAGTCCCGCTTGCGCGGCATCGACGGCCCCTTCCAGCGCGCTCTTCTCGCATGGATGCGCAACCGCAGTCGGCACAGGCGCGAGCGCTTTGCATCGGTCCAGCAAGCGTTCGTATTTTCCGGTTCCTAAAGCCTGGCTCATATCGTTCTCCCATGTCGCGTAACGCCTATCGAGAAGGCGCTGGAACTCTGACGATTTGTTTCCTCTCCCTTTGGGAGAGGGTGACGGCCTAAGTAGCGAGAAAAGAAAAGAAAGGAAACTTTATCTCTCGCCGTAAGTCCTCACCCCGGCCCTCTCCCAAAGGGAGACGGAGTCTTGCGTGCAGCGGGGCCTGTCTCTTTCAAAATCCAAACAAGAATGATGGCGATGAATACGCCCACAAGCAGCGGGCTGAAGGTCGTCTGGTAATCGCGCAGCGTTGGGGTGACTGCTCCGCCTGACGCATTCATAAATCGCCAGCCGAAGACCGGTCCCAGCAACGCGCTGAATGTGAAATTAATGAAGTTGATGACGCCGGTCGCAGTGCCGCCATACTGGGGCGGATTGGCCTCCTTGATGACGGTGTAGGGCAACATCGCGGCGCCTGACGCGATGCCGATAATCAGTCCGATCATGTATGGCGGAAACACGCCCGGCCTCCCATACAGACCCCACGCAAGCATGAACAGCAAGACAATCGCGCCGCCCATGATCACCGGCTTGCGCCGGCCTATTCGATCAGAAATAAATCCGAGCAGAGGACAGCCAATGATCCAGCCAAAAGGAACTGTGGCGGAACGCATGACGGCGTCCGCGTAATCAAGGCCGTGCCCTTCCTGCAGGTAACGAACGCCCCAAACCATGTCGAAGATGGTGGTGGGAATAAACAGTAGGCCGGAAATCAAACCGCAGAGAATTGATTGGGGATTCTTGAAGACGGTCGCGAATGCCTGCACGATCGGTTTCAATCCGCGCTCGCGATTCGCGGCCGGTGCTTCGGCAGGCGTAACGAAATACAGGACCGCGCCAATCACCAAACCGCCTACGCCCATCGCGAGCCAAAAGGTGTTCCAACGCACGCCTGAACCGATGAGCGGACCGACGATGAATTGACCGGCCGAACCGCCCGCCATGCCAAACATCTGCGTGGCGCCAATCAGCGTGGCCGCTTGCGACGCCGGAAAATTTTTCGTGGCAATGTAGACCGCGCCGATCAACGCGAACACACCACCTGCGCCCTGCAGAAAACGTCCCACGCTCGCGATGTTGGCGTTGCCGGTCGAAAAAAGGATGGCGCCCAAACCCACGATGACGGCGGCGAAGGGAACTAACTTGCGCGGCCCGAGACGATCCATCGCCGCGCCGGCAACCAGACTGAACGGTGAATATCCGTAATAGAAGAGACCGACGATCGAAGCCACGCCCAGCGCGCTAAGACCAAACGCCTGGGACAACTGCGGCATCATCACCGCCGGCGCCGAACGCATCGCGTATTGATAGAAATAGAAGATCGAGGTCAGAACCCAAACGACGACCACCAACCTCGCGCGAGGTGCTTCGACAGCTTTGACAGTTGCGATTGCTTGAGCCACACAGACACCTGTAAGATTAGTCTTGGCGACTGATGGATCGTAGCCAACGGCGTAAATGGCGGTAACTGTAAAAACTTACAGTTTTGGGGAGGGGTGAGCGGGCACCGAAGCGATTGATTCGTGATTCTGTAGAGCCCTAATTTTGAAATTCTCTGCGTCGCCTCTACGTTCTCAGCGCCTGCGGGTGCCTCTTGACGGTTTTCACGCGCAGATTACGCTGAGACGAAACTGAAAATTGGGGCCTCATCCCCGATTTTGGTCCCTTCAGTCGCGATTCTAGTCGCTCAACTCGCGATCTTGGTCGCTCGACTCGCGATCTTGGTCGCTCGACTCGCGATCTTGGTCGCTCACTCGCGATCTTGGTCGCTCGACTCGCGATCCTGGTCGCTTGACTCGCGATTCTGGTCGCTCGACTGGCGATCTTGGTCGCTTGACTCGCGATTCTGGTCGCTCAACTCGCGATCTTGGTCACTCGACTCGCGAGTTTGGTCGCTCGGCACGCGAGTTTTTGACGTAAGCCCCAGCCCTCGTTCGAACTGCTTTGCCGCAGGAGACGTGCAAAAACCTCTGGAACATCAAAAGGCGAGCACGGTCTGAAGCATCGGCACCCAGCCGTTCATGCCTGCGGTATAGGGCGTAAACGCTCCGTTGTAAGGCGCTTTGAAAACTCGCATCACCTCACCGGTCATCCACAGACGTTCGGTCGGCAGGAAATACCATTTGAAACCGCCGCCATACTCGTAAGGGTTTGCGAATTGCCCGAAGACTTTCGAGCCGCGCGCATACAACAGCAGCTTCTTGGGCACAACAAATTTGCCGGTCGACATCTCAAAGCCGTGGTCGAAGGTGGAACGGAGAGGCATTGGACCGTCGGCTTCAAAATTTCCTAACCAGCGCATGAAGTATTGACCGTTGATCGAGAACCCACTCTTCTTGAGGCCGCCGTCGATCGCCCACATTTTGTAAGTGGCTTTCTGAACCGTCACGCCCGGGGCAAATGCTCCGGTCGCGAAGGCCAGCACGCCGTCAGAGTTGTAGATGGATGTGTTGTCGGGACTGGACTGATCGGTGTCTGAAAAACGATCTTCACGCGATCTGGTAAAACTGGTGCCGAGCCGAATGCGAGTTTTGCTCGAGGCGAAGTAATCATCGTACATCTGGCGCGATTTCCCCGGTTCTGAAAAAGCTCCCAGCGGCTCCCACCAGACGCTGCCCGAGAACAGAAGGCTGGTGTCGATCTTGTTGGCCGTGATGTTGAGAGTGTTCAGACCGTTGCCGAGAAATACCAGGTAGTTCAGATGCTTCACCGGCTCGCCGTTGGCCCAAACACCTTGCGTGAAGCCCGGCCGGAAGAAATTGTCAGCCATGCTTCGATCAATTGTTTGAAAGAACGGGAACGTAGTCACGAGTGAGCGACTGCCGGGGACGCCCGTATAGCCTCCCGTGATCGTCAGCGCCTTATTGAATCGGTAGCCGATGTTTCCGGCGATGACGATTGACGCCGCTCCCGCGGAAGTCCAAACGGTCATGCTGTATTGCAGCTTCTTTGAGAACATGTAACCGCCGAGGATGAACATGGCGCGGTTAACGGTGATGTCGTTGCGCGTGTGGACCTCTCGAACATTGCCGAGATGATCGGTAAACGTGGTCGGGCTGTTAACGGTGTTGAGATATCGAATCTGGCTGTTGACGTTGAATTTCAGGAGGAAGGGGACCTTCGCGTCATCTGAATTCTGGTAGACGACAATGCCGTCTTGATAGCGATCCTCTTTGTCAGGTTTTATCTGAGCCGAAGCATTCGCCGGTTGCGCCGGAGCCGTCGTTCCATTGTTCAAAGGCACTGAGGCGTCCGCCGATTGCACATTTGCGGGCCGGCTCGCGCTGGCGGGGCCGTCGAGGCGTCGCTGCAAACGGTCGACCTGTTCCAGTAGGGCCTTCTGCTGATCCGCCATCTTCTGCAGCAGTTCTCTGACTGCAGCATTCTCAGCTTTAAGACTTTCGACCTCGGACTGTAGGTCGGCGCGTCGAGTTTCATTCGCGCCTGATTTGTCCGTTGACGATTCAGTCGCTGTTTTATTTAACTGCGAACTCGTTATGACAGTAGGGTCCGACTGTTTAGCGAACGGCGGAGTTGATGGCGACTGTCCGAGGACCGAACCTGCAAACAGCATCATTGCGATGAAGGTCAACGCCAGATAAAACCTGGTGTGCGCGCAGCGTCGTAACATGTTCCACCTCCCGCGAGAAAACAAAAGCTCGCCAAGTCACCAGACTTTCCATGACTTGGCGAGCCGTATATTGCGTAGCGCCGATGGCTCACCGAACTCCATCGGACTCTTTTTAGATCAGCAGAGCACTACGGACAACGCGAGACCAGCTTCACTCGTTTCCTTGTACTTGCTGTTCATGTCTTTGGCCGTCTCAGCCAGCGCCATGATGGTCGCGTCGAGGTCGATCCGATGCCGCGACGCAATCTCGTTGCTGGCAATCGCATAGGCTGTCCACGCTTTGACTGCGCCGAAAGCGCATCGCTCAACGCAGGGGACCTGCACGTAGCCGGCCACCGGATCGCAGGTCATACCCAGATGATGTTCAAGAGCGGATTCGGCCGCATTCTCGACTACCCGCGATTCAGCATCGAACGCCGTTGCGACCAACGCTGCTGCCATCGATGAGGCCACGCCGATTTCCGCCTGGCAACCACCTTCAGCTGCTGACAACGTCGCGTGATGCTTGCAGAGGTAGCCTATGGCAGCCGCTGCCAACATGCCGTCGCGGAGTTTCTGTTGCGGGACCTTGCGAACTTCGCTCAATCCATAAACGAGCGACGGCATCACGCCGGCAGAGCCGCCGGTGGGCGCAGTGATCACCAGGTGACCGCGCGCGTTTTCTTCCGAAGCCGCCAGGGCGCACGCCGAAAGCATCGCGATACCGCGGTCCGCGACGTTCGCGTCATCCATTGCGCGCTTATAAACGGTCGCCGCTTTGCTGTGGAGTTTGATTGGGCCGGGCAGCACATCATCCTCGGGCATGGAGAGGCCGGATTTCACAGTCGCGACCATCGCGTTGATGATCTTGTCTACGAAAGCATTGACTTCGTCCTCGGTCCGGCCGGCAATCGACATTTCATTTGCCAGTATGACCTTCGCGATGGTGAGCTTGTTGTTATCGGCATGCGCCCGCAGTTCCTTCATCGTGCGGAACGGATACTTCGGCGGGTTCTTTTTCGGCGGTGTATATCCCTTCCACTCGATGAAGCCGCCACCGACCGAGTAATATTCCTGCTCGAGCAGCACGTCGTTGCCGGCGAGCAACTTCACAGTCATCGTGTTCGGATGATGAAAGTTACCCTTGGTCGCATCATAGACAACGTCCTTGAGGCTGACGTTAATAGTCGAGCTGCCAAGTTTGACTGGAAACACCTGATCAGGTTTGTCGCGCAGACCATCCAGAAACAGCGGGTCAACCGTTGCCGGTTCTTTCCCGACCAATCCCGCCAGCGCCGCGCGTTCGGTGCCGTGACCTTTACCCGTGGCGCTGAGACTGCCGAACAAATTCACCTGGAGCTTGGTCGCTTTGGCGAGTTTGTCAGCCGGTAATTTCGCCGCGCGCTGATAGAAATCGTAGGTGATGCGCATCGGGCCGATGGTGTGCGAACTCGATGGCCCAGGACCAACTTTGTAAAACTCATCGATTACCGTCATCACCGGGCCCTCGCCCTTCTTGACGACGTTCAGGTTTTTGTCCAGCGGCGGCGCAGGCCCTTGTGGCGGTAACAGCGATTCGTTGAATGCGCTTAGCGTGCGCTGGCGTGCGGAGACGACGTTGCCGGTCATTACCGCGGCGGCGCCGATCACCGCACTGCGCATGAGAAACTTGCGGCGATCGACGCCTGCAGGGATCTCTCGATCAACAAGTTCCTCACCGTTGCTCAGAACCTCGTCATTAGTCATGTCTTTCTGGTTTCCCATTGCAAATCTCCTTTATACGACGGTTGACTTAGTTGTCCTTCACAGCCGTCCAGGTGCGATCAGGATTGAAGCGATCGATGGTCTGAAATATCTCGAGCGTCTTTGGCCCCAGGTCCTTTTCCCAAACGACCCCGTCCTGACTGACCATGAAAGTCTTGACGCCGGTGTTGCGGTATTGCGCGGGTGAGGCCAGCAAAGCAAAGCCGCCAATCATGACGTCCTTGATGACATAATCCAGCTCACCCAAAGGCGCTGCCGGTCCCTGGCCCTTCAGAATTTTGAAGAAGTAACCGTGGTAGGGCTCGCCCTTCCCGTAGCCGCGGATGATGGCGTTGGCGATTTTTTCTCCGATCGGACCGTCCCAGTTACCATCGGCATTCTTCCAGGCCAGGCCGTCCTGCTGGCCCTCTGTGCTGATGATTTTCTGCGCGTACTGATTCGGCTCGCCGGCTTTCTTTTTCGTGAGCGCGTATTCGTTCTGCGCTTCGACATAGCCCTTGCAGACTTCGATCGCGTCCAGCTCGTTGCGGCCGATGCGACGGAACAAGAGTTCCTGCCGGCCCGCTTTGGTATCGAAATACCAGCTCTTGCCAACCTTCACGATCGGTACCGGCATGGGCCAATCATCGTCGCCAACGACAATGTTCGCGCGTGTCTTGGTCTTGTTGTATTCGAGACTCATCTTGCCGCGGGCCTGTGCGGCAAACGCCTGTGAGTTTTCTTTGTCGCGGGCCGGCTCGCCGGTATGAATGATGTCGAAGCTATCCGGCCCGAGAATCTCCGTCAGGGCCGCCTCGTCATATTGTTCAGTAGCCGCAACCAACGCGTCGGCTGCCGCTTGCGCGGAATCGAACGCTTTGCCTTTTGCTGCCGCAGTTGTCTGGGCATTCGTGAGCGGCAGGGAACTGAGCGTCACGCCGCAAATCAGCGCGAGCGTGGCCAATGCAGAAACCAGTCTGCTTCGGTTTAGTTTTGAAGTTGTCTGATTCATTTTCGTTCTCCTTTCACTCATGCCTACCTGCGTCGACCGCCGCCGCCACCGCCTCGGCCGCCACCGCCTCCGCGAGAGCCGCCGCCACCGCCGAAACCTCCGCCGCCGCGACCGCCGCCGCCAAAACCTCCGCCGCCCAGACTCGACGAGCCGCGGCTGCTGCTGGAACGAGCGTTCCCGCCGCTGAATCCGCCTGAGCCACCGCCGAGGCCGCTGCTGCGATTCCCGAATGATCCGGAACCAGAGCCACCGCCGACGCTGCGATTGCCGACCCTGTCACCACCAGCGCTGCCCAATCCGGAACCACCGCCGCGATTGCCACTGAGCCCGCCTGAATTGCCTAAGCCACCGCTGCCACGATTACCGCTGAGTCCTCCCTGATTGCCGACGCCGCCGCGATCGCCAACGCCACCGCGATCGCCAACTCCGCCGCGATCACCAACTCCGCCGCGATCACCGACGCCGCCTCGGTTGTTGCCAACACCGCCACGATCACCAACACCGCCACGTTGGCTGCCGAGGTTGCCGCCCTGGCGTCCGATGTCTCGCTGTGCGGCTCTCTGCCGGTTTTGTAATGAATCACCACGCGCGGTTCCGCCGAACCGGTTCGCGGTGCCTCGATCACCGTACGGCGCGCCGCCGCGATGCGACGGATTGTGTTGCCACTTGTTACCGTTGCCGGTCCGGTTTCCACTGTTGACGCGATTGCCGCTGATGTTGTTGACGTTGGTGTTGCGGTTGAAATTGTTATTCATGTTGACGTTGACGTCGCCGCCACCCCAACCACAACCCCAGCCCCAACCGCCGCCCCATGCAGCGCCCATGGCCATCCCGACACCGAACGAAATGGCGCTCGCGGCAATCACTGCTCCGGTTGACGGCGGATAGTAAATCGGCGGGTACGGATAAGCCGGCGCGCCGTACACCACGGTCGGGTTGTAAGAAGGCACGTAAACAACCTGCGGGTTCGACTGTTCAATGACGATTACTTCTTTGTTTTCGACGGTCTGCGTCTGCACTTTCTGTTGCTCGTTGGAAGCGAGCGCGCCCGTGCCCTGCGCTTTGTGTCGCATGCGTTGAACCGCGTCCATGACGTCAGTTTGCTGTGCGAGAAATGCATTGCCCAGATCGGTGGTCCATTGAATGTCGTCCGATAGACGCTTCACCACGTCGGGCAAAGCCGCCATGGCCTGAATGCTCGGATCCCACGGCTGCTTCTTCACGGCTTCCGCCAGCTTGGTCTGGTCCTTAACAATGTTTTGGTTCTTATCGAGCCACTGTTGCAGCTGAATGATCTCGAGCGGATAGGTCGAAGCGACCAGCGTCTGACTCAAAAGGTTGTCGGGATACAAAGCGAGTGGCGCCACCAATGAGTCGAGCTGCTCAGGCGGAATTTTTGTCGCCGCGGTCTGATCCTGAATCGCCCGCGGGGTTGGCAGACGCGTCGCATTCGCCAGCGGCGTCACCGCCAACACCAACGCGCCGCACGTCAACGCGGCCAGGAAGCGAAGTGTCTTTGGTGAATCGTGGACGGACGATGATTTGATCTTCATTTCAAGCCTCCTCTTACGCCGGGGACGTCACAACGTCGCGATACATCAGTTGCGAGCGCGCGGTATGAACTTCTGCGGATGCGCCTGGACACAGGACTGTGCGTCGCATATTGCGAATCCTAACGACGCGTCGAAGTATGGGTAACTGTCAAAACTTACAGGAGGAGAGATCTGAATCAGCGAATCGCTGGATGAAAGATGGCGCAACCGATGGGAACGCGGACGCTCTCGTCCGCTCCTTCTTTTAATTCGATGGACCAGCAAACCGCGGACGACGCGTTCGCATTCGCAGCTGATTTATCGACGACGTCCGCCACCGCCTCGTCCGCCGCCACCACCACCACCGCGGCTGCTGCCGCCGTAGCCGCCGCCACCGCGACTCATGCTGGAGCTGCCGCGGCTGCTGCTTGAACGGGTACCCGATCCGCCAAATCCGCCGCTGTAGGTGCCGGAGCGACTGCTGTTCCCAATGCTGCGATTGCCGACGCGATCCGTACTGCTGAAAGTGCCGCGACCACTACTGCTTCCGAGTCCGCCGCGATTACCGGTGTTGCCCAGGCCGCGGCGATTACTGGTGTTGCCCAATCCGCTGCGATTACCGCCAGTGCCGACGCCTCCGCGGTTGCTGACACTGCCACTGTTCCCAATGCCGCCGCGATTGCCTGTGCCGCCGCGATTTCCCATGCCGTTGCCGCTGATGCCGGCGCCGCCGCGGTTGGCCACGCCAGCCCCGTTCGCGCCGCCGCGGTTACCCAAGCCGCCGCGATCGCCGACGCCACCCGGGCGCGTGGCGCTGCCGAGGTTGCCGCCTTGTCTTCCGATCTGATTGCGCGCGCCGCGTTGACGATTTGCCAGTGAGTCTCCGCGTGACGTGCCGCCGAAGCGATCGGCCGTCGCGCGATCGCGATAAGGAGCGCCGCCCCGGTGTGCTGGATTGTGTTGCCATTGCGTCGGGCGATTGCCGTTGCCGATACGGTTCCCGTTGTTAATGCGATTGCCGCTGAAGTTGTTGAAGTTCGAATTGCGATTGAAGTTGTTATTCCAATTAACGTTGACGTCGCCGTGTCCCCAGCCGCAACCCCAACCCCAGCCGCCGCCCCAGAACGCGCCCATCGCAAAACCAACGCCCCAGGAAATCGCCGCTGCTGCATAAGCTCCGCCGTAGTAAGGTGGATAGTAGATCGCCGGATACGGGTACACCGGCGGACCATATACGTAGACCGGATCGTACGAAGGCACGTAGACAACTTCCGGATTCGTCTGCTGAATTACGATCACTTCTTTGCTCTCGATCGTCTGTACCTGCACTGTCGCTTGCTGGTTCGATTGCAGCGATCCTTTGTCCTGCGCCTTGTGACGCATGCGTTGGACGGCATCCATTACGTCGCTTTGTTGCGCCAGAAAAGCATTACCGAGATCGGTGGTCCATTGAATGTCGTCTGACAGACGCTTCACCAAATCAGGCATGGCGGCCAACGCCTGCACGCTCGGATCCCAGGGCTGCTTCTTGACCGCTTCAGCTAATTTCGTTTGATTCTGGACCAAACCGGCATTTCTCTGGAGCCATTGTTGCAGCTGCACGATCTCCAGAGGATAAGTTGAAGCGACTAAAGTCTGACTTAGCAGGTTGTCGGGATAAAGTGCGATTGGCGCGACGAGGGCATCGAGTTGATCAGCCGGAATTCTGGCTGCGTCCTGTGGCAAATTAATTGACGACGAGACAAGAGCCGCTCTGGCGAATGAACTGAGTGCCAACAACACGACGCAGGTCGCGGCTGCGACGCGACGAGACAAATTCGAGTACGATCGCGTTCGTGGTGTCTTCACTTTCATGTGGCGCCTCCTCCATTCGCCGGCTCATTAACATGTCACTGATTGAATTTGAACTCCTTCGAGAAGTTGTATTTGAACGAAAATTGAATGCGCATGTCTTCAGAGCTGAAACCATCGAGGAAGTTCGTGCGCCGTCCGTACTGAAACTCACCGCCCAGCATCACGTTTTCCCACGGGTAGTACATCAGGTTTCCGAGCGCGTAGTGTCCGCGGTGGAAAGCATTCGCAGCCTGTCCGTTTGAATTGTCGATGCTCTGAAATGAATAGCCGATGGCGGTGCTGAATTGCTTATTCCAGTTGTGATCGAGAAACGCGAGCATCGCCGTGATCGGCAACGCCACACCTTTAATTGGTCGGCGCGGGCCGCCACCCGGATTCAACGCAATGCCAACGTCTACCGGCGAATCGTTCATGTAGTTCTCGATGCCTTTGCCGTAGGTGAACGCAAATCGGCCCGTATCGTTCTTGCTGAATTTGAGTGTGTTCGTGAGATTGACTCCGGCGCCGGTTACCCGGCCATCGAGATCGACGGCGTCGGCAGTCGTGTCGACCCATCTGATGCGACGGACGATGGCTGCCGCCTGGAAGTGTCCCCAGTCGCGCGTGAACCGAATGTTGGCGGAAAGGTCAGGCAAATCGAATTTGGGTTTGACTCCCGCCAACTCGACGCGGTCGGCGAAGCGACCCTGATCACCGCTCGCGCCGGGCCGCTCAATGGCGACGGTGATCGCGTTTTTGCCTTTGAGCGGCATCCAGCGAAATTGCACGTTACGGAAGAACACCATGCCCGTGGGTCCCCAGTACTCGACCGAGTTGGGGAACACATCGATGTCCATGAATGGACTCCACGTCTGGCCGGCGCCAAACTTTCCAAGCTCGCCATACGCGTGACGTAAACGAAACGTGGTTTGGCCCGCGTCGACGCCGGTGCCGAACAATTCAAATTCGAATTGTGTTTTCAGCTCGCCGAACTTCGTCGGCGTCGAGGACTTCACTCCGAGACGGCTCTGCCGCACACCGTAATAAACCTTCCCGTTCGGCGCGAACTCGTCTTTGACAGACGGCAGTTTGGTCACGCGGATCACGTCAAACCAATCCGGATGGTTTTGCTTGAACTGATAGCCCATGTCGAGCATGGCGAAACCATAAACCGAGAACGTGCTTTCACCTTTGGGCTCGTCTGAAGCCTTCGCGGGAATCGCCGGCGCGATGGTGGTCGGCGCTTCGGTCGTTACCTTGTCGGTAGTCGCCGCGACCTTTTCGCCCGTGGCGGCGGAAGATTTCTTCTGTGAATCGACGGTCGTCTTGAGCAGCGCCTTCAGTTCATCGACAGTCTGTTCAAGTTGGGTAACGCGGTCTTTGAGTTGCTGTACTTCGCTCGCCGGCTTTTGCGGCTCCTGAGACTGCGCCTTAACCAAAGGACTCGCGATTGTCGTCAACGCCCACGCAAATAAAACAAACAGGACTAATCTGAGAGCTATCAGGGAACTGGTTCGCATAACTCCTCCACGGTCAGGATCGTCAAGGCGCAGTCTCGCCAACATACGCAAAATCGTAGGTGAGCGCGGAAGCTTGAGTAACTGTCAAAAATTACAGGGCTTTTATCGGTGGGCCATTCGGCTGCGCGGACACCTGTTACTTCTAACAGTTACGCGAGAGAGCACCGCGCCGTACTTTTGAAAACAGAGGCGAACATGGCGGCGGCGAACAGCGGAAGATTGAGTATTGATGCATTGAATGATCGTCGGCGGCTTAAGCTTTGCGATTCGCCAACTGCCCAGACAATCAATCCTGATTTGTTGTTAGCCCGTGCCGTCGCAAACGGAGATGTGAGCGCGCTCGGCGAGCTTTATGTAAAGCACCACCGGCAAGTCTATGCAGTTTGTATGAACATGACGCGGAATCCGGCGGAGGCAGAAGATCTAACGCAGGATGTTTTCGTTCACCTGGTGCGCAAAATTGGATCGTATCGCGGTGAAAGTCGCTTCAGCACCTGGCTGCATCGCCTGACGGTGAATCTCGTACTGATGCACATGCGGCGTCCGCTGCGCAGAGAACAGCCAACGCTCGATGGCGACAATGTCCAATCGATCGTGCCGCGGCTGAAGGAACGTGTGCCGGTGCAAATCACCGATCGCATTGCGCTACAGTTGGCGGTGGCCCAGTTGCCACGCGGCTGTCGCGCCGTGTTCGTTTTGTTCGCCATTGCCGGCTATAAGCACGACGAGATTGCCAAGCTGCTCGGCTGCTCGGAAGGCACTTCCAAATCGCAACTTCACCGCGCGCGAGTTAAATTGAAGAGATTGTTGCGGCCGCGACTGGCGTGAACGCGACTATTGTTTGCGCACGGCCAGCCGCACTGGCTCAATGCCTTGATCGTCCAACGTGATTGAATCGGGAGTGAATGATTTGATTTGGGCCTTGTGAATCATCGTGCCTGAACCTTCCTCAACTCCGTTATTGTTCGTAAGCTCAAGCTGAAGAATTCCAAATTCTTCGAGGTGCCATCTGCCCGAGTAGTAGGCGTCGAGAAAACGTATTGACTTTTCGCCAACACCAAAAATCTGCCGGCCATTGAGAGTCTTCTTCGAACGTAGCAGTTTCAATTCGTAGAAACCGTTGCGTCCGACAAAGGCAATGCGCGCTTTGACTGACGCCTTTTCTAAAGCGCTGCGCAAAGCTTTGTGCTGGCCCCTGTTGAATGCGGCGACCATCGCGCGCGCTTCGTCGTCGGTGGAATAGCTGTCGACTGAGATGGTGAGGTCAGCTGCCGCCCCCGGACCGACCATCGGACTGCCGGCAATCGTCGGCATTTGGCCCACGGCCGTGAACTCCTCGCGCGCTTGAGACGCGTTAATGGGCGTCGGTTCAGCAAGAACCGAAGCGCCCATCAATACGAGAAAGCCGAGAACGATAGTGGCGATTTTCATACGCCGTTATCTTATCTCAAAGGTTGGTGCGTTACTTCTTCACCGGCGGCGGATACTTCTTGAAGAGTTTCTCCATCGCCTTGTTGATGTTCTTATTCACTTTCGCAGGGTCTTTTCCGGAGCCCAGAGTCTTAGTAGCCTGGCCTTTCCAAACCTGGTTTCTGGCGGCGGAGTCATAGATGTCCACGTCGAGTGTCCCGATGTTGATGGTCTCGCTCGTCGTAGTCGTCGACGACATACCGCCATAGCCGCCCCAGCCACCCCAACGCCCGTAGCCCCAGCCGCCATCGCCGGTGCTGAACGAGTTCCACTGTTTTTCCTGGCTAACCGCAGCTTGATAGGTCACGACCAGGTCGGCGGTGTCTCCGCCGCTCTTACTCAGGCCTTTCGTCGCCAGCTGGGCATCGATTGCCTGTGTGATCTGCGTGTCAATGATCTGATCCGGATACTGAACATTCGGGACCCGTGCCCATCGGTAGGTCTTATACTTGCTGAAATCAGTTCCCGGCATAAAGTTGTACTTAATGTCCTGGGCTGCTGCCGAGATGCCGCCGAGCAAAACCAGCATCGTGATCCCGAGAACCTTGAACGCCATGGTGCTTTTCATCGTCATCGCCTTTCTTATTTGAAATCCTGTCCGAGGTGTGTCGAGTTTAGCCACCTGTGGAATGCCGCGGAACTGTCAGTTTTTACAGGCTCTGTGACTGCGGCGTGAGTCCGATAAGGACTGTACGTATTGACAGTGCTTCGTATCGATATTGCTAACTATCATTCGGGCGATTTGATCCGCGCGCCCGGCAAATCGAAATCTCAAATGAAGTTTTGGAGGTTCGACGTGAGAAAGAGTTGGTCGATTATTACTATTCTCGGCTGTTCGCTGCTGGTCATATTTAGTTCGGCCGTCATCGTTAACGCCAAGCACACAGATGATCTCGTGATCATGAAGAACGGCGATCGAATGACCGGCGAGATCAAGAAAATGCAGCGCAGCCAACTCACATTCAAGGCAGACTACATGGCTGGGGACGTCGTGCTTGACTGGTCAAGAGTCGCGCGCCTCGAAAGCAAAGACCCATACCTCATCTCAATGACTGACGGCCATCAAATCGCGGAACATTTCAAACTTGTAGACGACCCTGATGTCGAGAATTTTCAGATTGGGCCGAGCGGAGGTCTCAAGGTTTATCAAACGAATGTGCTGCGGATTCTCCCGATCGAAGCAAGGTTCCTGAAGCAACTGGAAGGTTCGATTGGATTAGGACTCAGCTTTACGAGTGGCAACGATCAATATCAGGCCGAGGTGAATGCGTCGGCGACTTATCGGCGCGGCAGAAACGCTTTCACTGGCAGCGTCGATTCAGCGTTCAGCGGGCAGACGCACGGAACCAGCAGCGCGCGTAATCAATTTGATTTCGACTATCGCCGGCAACTCTCGCAAAGATGGTTTGCCGGTGGGTTGGTCGATTTGCTGCGCAGCGATCAGCAGAGTCTCGATCTGCGAATCACGGGCGGCGGACTGTTGGGCCGAACCCTCCTGCAAACTGAGCGAACACGCTTGTCTATGTACGGTGGCATGGCAGTCAATCGTGAGAAATACAGTGTGGCGCCGGCGCGCGAGTGGGCCACTAATGCTGACGCGTTAGGCGGCATTGATTTCACCACCTTTCGATTTTCAAAGACCGACATAACTTCTCACTTCTTTATTTACCCGAGTGTTACCACGCCGGGACGCATGCGCGCTCAACTCAAGTCCGATCTTAGTTATAAATTAGCGAAGGATTTCTGGTGGGGATTTCATGTCTACGAAAACTTTGACAGCAAGCCTCCGATTAAAGCGAAGAAGAATGATCTTGGTGTGAGTGCGTCGCTTAGTTGGAAGTTCTAATCAATCCGGTTACGCGTCAGCCGTTTGCGGGTGGCGAATACGGCGACGCCGACCACGATGAGCGCGAAGACCAGCGCTACGATGCGAAAGAAATTTGCGGCCATGAACGGCGTGATGCGATCGAGGCTGATCTTTAATTTGGAAGCGCCGAGGGCGCTCTGTTGATAAGCCTTGGAATCGGCCAGCTGGATTTCGATTTCAATCCGGGACTGGTTCTGATCGATTTCCGAGAGTTGGCCCACCAGACGGTCCTTCTCGGTTTGCAGCTGCTTGCGTCGTGCTTCGCGTAACTCTTCGGGATGAACTGAGCCGACGCCGGCGAAGTGCCGTGCGATGTTCTCGGGTTTGAGGTCGTAATCAAGCTCAGCCAGCCGGATCTTTATTTCAGCCTCGCGATCGTGAAGCTGACTTAGTTCGCTGCGTAACTTCTGACCCTGCTCGAAACCGCTGGGAGCATTCTGCGCAAAAGATTTTTGACTTGCCATAGCCAGGAACAGAACAACAAGAATGAGAAACGGCTTCCGCATAATTTTGATCGTGCTGAGACTCGACTGGTTTTCGTCAGCTGCGTAATTACTAAAAGACCTTACCAACTTAAAGCTTATGTCCGAGCCGCCGCTGAACCAACTGGTAGTTTTGACAGGCGATTAGGGCGCGGGCGTTGGCTATTGTGAACGGGAAACCTCAGCGTTTGAGCGTCGCCGGCAGCCTGAAACGCAAATCTCAACCGTCGTACGCTAACCACGATGCGAATGGAAACAGACGAACAAAGCGCGATCACGCAGGAGTTTCTGATCGACCGTCCTGCGGAGAACTTCAGAATGGACCCCGGCGCTCTGATGGCGATTGATGTCGCGGCGATCACTCACGAAGGACACGTGCGGCCCAACAACGAGGATCACTATTTGGTGGTTCGGTTTGGGCGCGCACTACAAACGCTGCAAACGAATGTCGACAAAGCGATGCTGCCTGCCGGTTACGACCTCACGGGTTACGGCATGGTGGTGGCGGATGGGCTCGGCGGAATGGCGGGAGGCGAAGTCGCCAGCCGCACCGCGCTGACCAGATTGATCGAGTTGGTGGCGGAAACTCCTGATTGGATCCTTGGATTCAACGATCCGGAAGACGTCGAAGAGATTCTGAATCGGGCGAAACAGCGCTTTTTTCAAATCGACGAGACGTTGAAGAACAAAGCCGATCTTGATGCCTCGCTCAGCGGAATGGGTACGACCCTGACCACGGCGGCCACTCTGGGAAACAATCTCGTCATCGGTCACATTGGCGATTCGCGCGCATATCTTCTGCGCGACGGCATTCTCACTCAACTGACTAAGGACCACACCGTCGCGCAGGAGTTGATCGATGCAGGACTCAGCAACACTGATCCGGTTGCCCGTTCAATGAGACACGTCCTCACCGCGGCGCTGGGATCGATGGGATCGAGAATCCAGCCCGAAGTGCGCCGTTTGCGTTTGAAGGAAAACGATCGACTGGTGCTGTGCACTGATGGTCTCTCCGACATGGTGGATGACAAGACCCTATCTTCAATGCTGCGAAACTCCAGCTCATCTGCCAAAGCGTGCGAAGACCTGAAAACGGTCGCGCTGGCCGCGGGTGGCACGGATAACGTGACCATAATCGTGGCGCGATTTGGTTCTCCAACTGTCGCCTGACAACGCCAGTAAGAAGCTTGCACGCCGCCACAACTGTAAGAAGTGACAGTAGCTACAGTTCCATCGCCTAACTACAATTCGACGACGAGCTGGCCACTAGTCCGCGTCGACACGAACACGTCTCAGCTTTCTTCAATTAATGAAATCGAGGGTTAATTTGGACAATGCGCGATAGCGAAATCGAGCAATGGGTACTCAACGAGATCCGGCTGACGACTGATGGTCGGCTGAAAGAAGTTTGCGTGTTGTCGGTCAACGGCTTGGTTAATCTTAAAGGAACGGTGCCCACCCGCGCCGACCGGGTCGCCGTGCAAAAGGCCGCTGAGCAGGCGAAAAATGTGATTGGGGTAATCAATCAACTGAACGTGCGAAAGAGAAACCTAATCAAGCGTCGTGGCGTTGTGAAGAGCCGCGTCACCTCGACATTGCCCGCATTTCATTTCTCGAATCATGAGCCCGTCAGAAGCTCGCAAGCCGCGAGCTGATTTGTAGTGCGACAACTCGATATCAGAAAGAAACGCGTCGTGACCCGGAAGCGACGTCAAGCGGCTGCCCGCCAAATCATTCTCATCCCCTGTAAAAAATGACAGTGTTTCCGGTGAATCGCTGCCTCTAAAATCATTGCGACCGATAAGAACAAAACCGCCTGGAGCAGGTTGGATGCCGCAGCGATGAAGAACCAGATTTGAGTCGGTCGGGACATGCTGTCGCCATTGATTCGATCCCCGCGCTCCAGATTTAGACAGAATGAGGAGAACTACGGAGGTGGTTCTCTAAATCCCAGACAAAAAAGGAGCACACCAATGAGAATTCGTAAATCTTTAGCAGGGCTAGCGGCCGTCGCCTGCCTTGTGTTTTTGACAGCGGTGGGAGCTGCTGCCCAGAGCTCGGACAATTCCCACCCGGTTCAGGTACCGCAGGGAACGAAGCAGAAGATTCAGGGCGTCGTCAGCAGTCGAAGCGGCGATATGTTCAAAGTTCGGGCGGTTGATGGCGCTGAAACCACCGTCGTTTTGACTGGCCGAACAGACGTTACTTCGCACGGCATGAGAAAGAAGGACTATCCGGTTACCTACATCATGAAGGGCCTGCGTTTGCAGGCGCAGGGTAAGGGAGACTCCGACGGCAACCTGGTGGCCGACTGGGTAAGGTTCGATGAGCAGGATCTGAGGTCGGCACAAGCGCTTGAGCAAACCGACAGGCAAATGGTGGAAAACACCAAGAGGTTGGAGGCAGCTGAAGCGGAAGCACGCCGGGCCGCCGAGGAAGCCCGGATAATGCAGGGAAAAATTGCTGAGAATACTGCGCTAGCCAACGAGGCGAGAGCGAAAGCTGAAGCAGCACAGCGCACGGCGGATCAGGCATTCAAGGATGCCGCCCTGGCGAACAATCGTATTAATGGTTTGGATGAATACGAAACCATCAAAATGATCCCGGTGCTGTTCAAGTTGAACAGCTCCGTCCTGGACGCCGCTGCCAAAAAGACCATCGATGAGGCGGCAGAGTGGGCCAGAGCCGAAAAGGCAAAAGGTAACACCAATGGTTGGCTGGTGCAGGTAACTGGTTTCGCGGACACGACCGGGAAGAGTGCGAAGAATAAACGCCTAAGTGATGCCCGTTCTAAGTCAGTAATCGACTATCTCGTGCTGAGACACGGCATGGACCTGCGCCGACTGGTGCAACCGTTCGGCTATGGCGAGAATAATCCGGTTGCCGATAATAAGACGGCTGCGGGCCGCGCCCAGAACCGGCGGGTTGAGATCAAGGTCCTGCAGAACAAGGGAATGAACATGAAGGGAAACTAAGACGCGCAATCATCAGCACGTCTTCACACGACTGCGGCTCCGACTAACCGTTCGGAGCCGTAACTTTTTAGGCCGTCTTGCGCCCCACGCCACATCGCCGTACGATCTTAATCAGCCGAGACAATGCTGATTAAGAAAAGCACCGACCTCAAACCAAGTGAGATAACCGACGAAAAGGTTTATCTGAACCGTCGGTTGTTCATGCGCGGTGCGATACTCGCAGGCTCGGTCGCTGCGACGGGATTTATCTACCGCAAATTGAACCCGCCCGCTGCTGCGGTCCCGAACGGACAAGCCATTCAACTTGCCGGTCAAAACTCACCCGCGGAGACTGCGAATGGATTTACCACCAGCGAAGCGCGCACGCCGCTCAGCGACATCACCAACTACAACAATTTTTACGAGTTCGATACGAGCAAGCAGGGCGTCGCTTCGGCGGCCAAGGGTTTTGTTACGCGGCCGTGGAGCGTTGCGGTTGAAGGTCTCGTAAATAAGCCGAGGGTTTTTGATCTCGACGAGCTGCTGAAAATCGATCAGGAAGAGCGGGTCTATCGTCTGCGTTGCGTCGAGGGTTGGTCGATGGTGATTCCGTGGATCGGCTTTCCATTGTCCAAATTGCTGGAGCAGGTCGAGCCGAATTCACAGGCGAGGTTCGTCGCTTTCCAAACTTTGCTCGATCCAAAGCGAATGCCTTTTCAGCGGACCTCCGTGCTCGAGTGGCCTTACGTCGAAGGCTTGCGGCTCGACGAGGCGATGCATCCGCTGACGATCCTGGCGACCGGTTTGTACGGACAGACTCTGCCGCCACAGGATGGCGCGCCGATTCGTCTGGTGGTGCCCTGGAAGTATGGATTCAAAAGCATCAAGTCGATCGTGAAGATTAGTCTGGTCGCCGAGCAGCCACCGACCACGTGGAACATTGAAGCACCAACCGAGTACGGCTTCTATTCAAATGTGAATCCAAATGTCGATCACCCGCGTTGGAGCCAGAAGCGCGAGCAACGCATCGGCGAATTCAGCGGGCGCGCGACGCTGATGTTCAATGGCTACGGCGAGCAGGTTGCGCATCTGTACGACGGCATGGATTTGAGAAAGTATTTCTAAATTAGTGAGCAGTAATCGGTGGTCAGTGATCAGTAGGCCGAGCGCGAAGATCTACTGCGGTACAGAATCGGAACAACCGACCACCGGCCACTGATCACTAGCCACTGACCACTGTTGTGAAGGACACTCGCTTCGCCAAGCTGGTTCTCGTAATCAACGCACTCGTTCCGCTGGCGCTTTTGCTTTGGGACGTCTGGCGCCGGCGGGCGGGCGCGAACCCTACTCAGTTTTTCACGCACACGACCGGCATGCTCACGCTGGTTTTCCTGATCATTTCTCTGGCCATCACGCCAGTGCGCAGAGTCACCGGCGCCAACTGGTTGGTTCAACTGCGGAGGACGCTGGGTCTGTTGGCTTTCTTTTATGGCGCATTGCACTTGCTGACCTATGTGGCCTTCGATCGTTTTCTTGATTTGAAGAGCGTTCCCGCAGATGTGCTCAAGCGGCCGTTCATTGCGGTTGGAATGCTGGCGTTCGTCTTGATGATTCCGCTGGCGCTCACTTCCACGAATCGGATGGTGAAGCGCTTAGGCGGCAAGACCTGGAGTCGTCTGCACCGCATCGTTTATCTGGCGGGCGTAGCGGCTGTGGCGCATTACTGGATGCTGGTGAAGGCGGACACGCGATTGCCGCTGACATTCGCGTTCGTGCTCGCGGTGTTGTTGGGTTACCGGCTGTTAGCGAAGTACGCGCCGAAGGAGAATAGAGCTTAGAGGTTAGAGGTTAGAGGTTAGAGGTTTAGAGGTTAGAGGTTAGCGCTTAGAGGTTAGAGGTTAGAGCTTCGAGCTTAACCGTTAGAGCTTCGAGCCGACGTTTGATACAAGCAGTAAGCAGTAAGCAGTAAGCACTACGCTCTAACCCCTAACCCCTAACCCCTAACCCCTAACCCCTAACCCCTAACCCCTAACCCCTAGCTCTAACCTCTAACCTCTAACCTCTAACCTCTAACCTCTAAGCTCTAACCAAACTACCCAAACAATTCCTTAATCACTCTTCCCGCAAATTGCCGAAAACCTTTCTGCCTCAGCTCAGAGTTGGGCCGTCCCTCATCGGCGTCGCCGGAAAACTGCAACAACGTCGGCATCAGATCCAAGCTGTCGTACGGCTCTTCGATTGCGACTCCTCGCGGAATGCCGGTGTTCTCACCGCCGGCAAACATCAGCGTTGAATGAGTCGAGACCCGATAGAATGATCCGTGGTTGCCGCCCGGGTTGAAGCCGCGCACATCGAAGTTCCAGTGATTGCTCGCGTGAATGAACAAATCCGGCTCAACCAGCCGTCGCCGCCGGCGGTGCAAACGGCGTAGTAGTCGCTCGTTCGGCGACAACCCCGGTTCTTCCGGATTGGTTGCCGGCGTTTCATGACGCGAGAAATGCTCCTGAATGCCGACGACGCAATTCGAGAAATCAGTGCGATGGATTGCCAGCACCCAATCATGTGACGTGCGCCAACCGTTCAACCAGACTTCACGATCATCCGGCGTTCGCAATTTCGGATCTTCCCACAGATTGAATGGCAGGCCGTCGCGCCATTCAATTTGTTTGAATGAAATTCTTTGCCCGGCCGATTGTCGCAACCCGCTGACCGGCAGATAGCGAATCATCAGTCCCTGCGCCGGATCGATTCGCGAAAGGATCAGTGCCTGGCGCGCTTCGTCCTTATAGATCCAAACAATTTCCTGCACGTCTTTGTCCTCAAGTCCATCGACGTCTTCCGGAAACAAACGGATCGCGACGAAGTCGATCGGCTCGTTACTAACGCCGGGCTGCACGTTATTCCGGACGGATACGCCGCGCAGCAGCGGGAAATAATTAATGCGGACAAAACTTTTCTCGACGTCGATTGCACCATCAGGGCCCAAGACGAGTCCCTGCGACGAGAGACCGGCGGGATAGTTTTGCAACTGATAGAGTTTATTTGCCGGGCCCATCGCGCCTTTGGCAATGAAGTCCTCAATCTTCAATTTCCCCGGCTGAAAATCATCCTTGCGCAGCGCCAGCAGGTTCGTCAGGGTCGGTAAATATTTTCGATAGTCCTTTTCCGCCTCCGTCCAAAGGCCGAGGCGCGCCGCTTCGCGATGCGCGTCCTGATCGCGGCCGTCGTCCAGATCATCCTTGGTCCATTTCTTCGGCAGCGCGGCAACCACCGCTTGCTGTTTCTCGATTAGTCCGTGCAGCGCCTGCAGCTCTTCATTCATTTCGCTCACCAGCCGCTGCCACTCATCGCGATTGCGATCGATGGTGGCGAAGAAGAGTTCGGTTGCCGCGCGGCGCGTATCACTATTGAGCTTTGGGTTCTTCAATTGCTGCAGCAGAATGTGGAGCACATTGAAATCGGCATTGCGCAGATGGACCGCCGAACGCTCGTTCCCATCGAAGTCCAGCAGCGCCGTGGGATAGTCGGTGCTTTGCCCTTTGAGATACAGCGAAGTGTCCGTCGTAGTCGTGATCAAAGGCACAAACGGATAGATGCCTTTCAGCGCGTAGTCCATCATCAAGCGTCGCTTGGTGATCACGTGATGACCGCCGCCTGCCGGAGTTCCTAACAACTTCACCAGGTTGTACCCCTGACTGATTACATTCGGATCTGTGTTGGTGCCGTGATCGGACACGAGCACCACCACCGTGTCTTTTTGCAGCGGCGATTTCTGGACCGCCGTCCAAATTCGTCCCAGCGTGGCATCGACTTCGCGCACGGCGGCTAACTGAGATTCGCGATCGCGATTATGGTGCGTGCGGTGATCGACATCAGTCGTGTAGTAATCGAGATATCGCACTGCCGGATCAGAAAGCTTGGCGATCAGATCGCGCTCGAGCTGGTCCTGAATGAAGTTGCGCAACTCGACGCCGTTCGTGGTCCATTCGTCGATCACGTCCTGCGCTCCACCGAAGCGCTCCAGCCGCGTCTTCACGCTTTTTTTGAAGGTCATCCAGTGCACGCCGCGTTGATAGGTCTGAAATCCCTGGTAACGCTCGCGATGCGGATAAGCGTCGAGCAGGATGGGATTACCCGCTTCATCGAGCACTTCCACGCCGGGCATATCGACGTGTTGTTGCGCCAGGTTCTCGAAATAAAAAGGAATGAAGTTCAGGTAGTCATACGCGTGCAAAGTCAGCCGATCGAATTCGACGTTGCCCTTGATTTGCAGGTGCTGTCCGGTATCGAGCATTGACCACGACGGCGCCGACAGGCTCATGCCGCGCACATAAAAATTATTGAGGCGCGCACCGTTCTCGTAGAAGACGTGTTTGACCCAGGGCAGACGGCTCTTGCCGGTTTCGGGATCGATCTCGTTGGCGAACTCTTCGACCAGCCGATGCGGCAGACCATCAATCTTGATTAGCACCAGCCGGCGCGTGCGCGGCGTTGCGGTGGCGGCGAAACCGGATTTCTTTAGTCGGCTAAAAACTGCGACGCCCGCCAAACCCGTGGTCAGGCGTTTGAGGAAGTCTCTGCGTTTCAGGGCCATCAAGAAATGAATTAGTTTCCGAAGTGATTATTAGGCAATCGGAGATCCGCGATCGTTCTTGAGGAGAACGATGGAAAAGTTATCGGCGCAGATTGTGATAGTCAAGTGCGTGTCAGAAGCCCGACCGTGAGGGAGGGCTCCGTTAACTCGACGAATCCCGTGAGGTCAGGGGAGACCTCCCTGACGGTCGGGCTTCTGACAAGATCACCCGACGTTCTTCTTGAGCAATCGCAGGAGTGCCTTTTCCGCGCGGTGCAGCTTCAGTCCTCGGTACGACGTCAGTTTTTGCACAGTCTGAAAATAACAACGTAACACTTCGCCTTTTTCGAAGGCGCTAATCACTGCCGGACATACATAAGAATCGCGGCTGACGGCGGGCGTGTTGCCCAGGACGCTGGCGGTTTGTTCAATCGCTTCGACGATGGCGCCGGCGTTCAACGGATTGGGCGCGCCACAGCGGGCCAACGCACACGCGCACACCAACGTGCCGGCCCACGTGCGAAAGTCTTTGGCGCTGAAGCTCTGGCCCATCACATCTTTGATGTAGCGGTTGATGGCCGGCCTCGTCACATTAATGAACTTGCCGTCGGCCCCGACATATTTGAAGACGCGGCGATTGGAGGATTTCAAAAGATCTTTCATCACGGCTGAGGCGAGCTTGTCGTTAATTTCACGCGACTGCTCCTGGCCCGACTTGCCGATGAACTCAAAACGAATGCGATCGCCTTTCACCGAAACGTGACGCGGGCGTAGGGTAGCAATCCCGTAGCTTCCATTTTCGTTGGCGTAAATCTCACTGCCGGGCCGCAGAAATGACATCGACAAAATTCGCAGAATTGCGGCCATCACACGTTCTTTTGGAAGTCCGCTCAGTCTCAGGTCGCGCGCGATCGTTGCCCTGAGTTTCGGGAGACTCTCGCCAAACGCGATCAGCCTTTGAAATTTTTTGCGCTGCTGCGCGCGGGTGTGACTTTCGTGATAGAGGTACTGCCAGCGTCCCGCAGCGTCCTGCCCGACTGCCTGGATGCGGCCCGTCGGCGCGGCATTAATCGCGACGTTAGTCCACGCGGGGGGAATTTTTAGCTGTTCAATTCGTTCTAAATCTGCCGCGGTGACTCGCCCACCCGTCGCGCGCCGGTAGTGAAATCCGCGCTTCGGCGTGCCGCGCCGGTGGATACCTTGAGCCTGAAGCCGTTCGACCGCTGTCATAGTTTGCGTGGCATGCCAATGGCAATGGCCGCAATTCAACAGCAAGTTCGTCGCCAGAGCCGGGGCCAATGCTGGAAGATGCGTAACTATTCAATGTCGCTTGTGTCCTCGTGACTTTCCCGGCGGCACTTTCTACTCACATCGTTTGTTAAGAGAACACTCATGAACGGATTTTGGATCGCATGACCGTGCGATTTCGAACATAACGAATTCGACGGCTCGTCAATCGCAGGAATTACTCGCAATTGCCTGAACACTCGTTGGCACTGTCATTGCAGCCACGTTGGCACTGAACAGGTTTGCGATTGAAAAAGAATCGGTGACAAGCGGGCGGGCAGTTCTTCCACAAGCATTTTAGTCCTTTAATCAAAGGAGGTCAGGATGGATTCAACGACGGTCAGACTGGCAGTAGTCACGGGTGCATCCACGGGCATCGGCCTGGAACTGGCGAGATGCTGCGCCGAAAACAATTTCGACCTCGTGATCGCCGCCAACGAAGACGCAATTAACCAGGCAGCAGCCGAATTGAAGAGTCTGGGTGTCGAGGTGCTGGCGGTGCAGGCCGATTTATCCACGACCGAAGGCGTAGACAAATTGTACGAAGCGGTCGGAGGCCGCCCGGTCGATGCCTTGCTGGCCAACGCCGGCCGCGGCTTGGGCCATGCTTTCATCGACCAGGAATGGGATGACATTCGCTTTGTCATCGATACGAATCTTACCGGCGAACTTTACCTCACTCATCGGATTGCCAAAGACATGGTGAAACGTGGTGAAGGAAAGATTCTGTTCACCGGTTCGATCGCGGGGTTTACTCCCGGTTCATTCAGTGCCGTATACAACGGGACCAAAGCGTTCATCGATTCGTTTTCAATCGCGCTGCGGAATGAATTGAAAGACACCGGCGTGACGGTGACCTGCCTGATGCCGGGCGCGACTGAGACTCCGTTCTTCGAGCGCGCCAACATGATGGACACGAAGATCGGCCAATCTGAAAAAGACGATCCGGCAGATGTGGCCCAGGTGGGATTCGACGCCATGATGGAAGGCGAAGCCGACGTGGTCTATGGATTCAAGAACAAAGTGATCTCAACCGTTGCGAATGTGACGCCGGCGCAGATGCTGGCGGAACAACATCGGAAGAAAGCTGAACCTGGTTCGGCCCAGAAATGAGGAGACAAGCATGTCCGAAGCACAATTAACGCAGGAACTAATTGACGGCATCGCGTGTGAGGAACAAGTCGAGAAAAAACGAGGGCTGTATGCCGCGGTCGCGAACCATCCATTCATCACCGGTGGTTTGGTGTTGGCCGGCGCCGGTTTGGCATACGCCGTGGGGAGAAAAGTCATCAACGCGGACGACAGCGAAGTAGCGCGCGAGGTGCACGTAGAGACGGCGATTGCGATTAACAAGACGCCTGAAGAGCTTTATTCCTTCTGGCGCGAGCTGACGAACTTGCCGCTCTTCATGAGGAACGTTGAAGCGGTCACTGATTTGGGCGGCGGCAAGTCTCATTGGGTGGCGAAAAGTATCGGCGGCGGCCGCGTCGAGTGGGATGCGGAGATCTACAACGATGTGCCAAACGAGACTATCGCCTGGCGATCACTCGAGAACGCTGACGTTGTTAATGCCGGCGCAGTCAATTTCAAGAAGGCGCCGGAAGGGCGTGGCACCTACGTGAACGTGTCGGTGAATTACAACCCTCCGGCGGGGAAATTGGGAGCAACGATCGCGCAATTATTTGGCGCTGAGCCGAAACAGATGATTCACGAAGGTCTTCGGCGCTTGAAACAACATCTGGAAGCCGGAGAGGTGCCCACGATCATCGGGCAGACGTCTGGCCGCGCGGCCGAAGACGAAACCGAATCAATGGAGTGGGACATGAGCGAAAACGAACACAACGCAACCGCGGGTGATCAAACAGAAGAGCGCACAGACGAAGCGCGGGGCGCGAAGCCGGCCACCGGAAATGTCGAACAGGGTGCGCAACATCAGACCGGCGGTGATCAAGGCGACAGCAATCGGCCAACCTCGGCGAAAGACGTTGGTGACGAAGCGAAGGAGCAACACGAAACACGCGCCGCGTGATTAAGGAGCCAGCTATGCAAGCAGTTTGTTGGGAAGGGAAGAAAAAGATCGAGGTGTTGAATGTGCCCGACCCGAGCATCATCAATCCGCGTGACGCGATCCTCAAAGTCACCACGACCGCGATTTGCGGATCCGATCTTCATCTATATGACGGGTACATCCCGACCATGAAGAAGGGCGACATTCTCGGTCATGAATTCATGGGCGAGGTGGTCGAGACCGGCAGCGCCGTCAAAAATCTAAACAAAGGCGATCGCGTCGTGGTGCCGTTTACGATTGCCTGCGGTAACTGCTTCTTCTGCAAGCGTGACCTGTGGTCCTTGTGTGATAACTCGAATCCGCAAGCGTGGAAGGCTGAGACGCTCTACGGATTCTCCGGATCGGGATTGTTCGGTTATTCGCACATGATGGGCGGTTACGCCGGCGGTCAGGCTGAATACGTGCGGGTGCCGTTCGCGGATGTTGGCCCAATCAAAATTCCCGACGGCGTTCCGGACGAACAGGTTTTATTCCTTTCCGACATTTTTCCGACCGGATACATGGCGGCTGAGAACTGCAACATTCAACCCGGCGATACCGTCGCGGTTTGGGGCTGTGGGCCGGTGGGACAGTTTGCGATCAAGAGCGCCTACCTGCTGGGCGCCGAGCGTGTGATTGCGATTGACCACGTGGCGGCGCGCCTGCGCATGGCGAGTGAAGAAGGCAAAGCCGAGACGCTGAATTTCGATGAAGAAACGGTCTATGACAAATTGATCGAGATGACCGGCGGCATGGGACCCGACGCCTGCATCGATTGCGTCGGCCTGGAAGCACATGGCACCACCGTTGATGCGATCTACGATCGCGCCAAGGCGGCGATGTTTCTGGCGACCGATCGACTGCACGCATTGCGTCAGGCCATCCGCGTCTGTCGCAAAGGCGGAACGATCTCGGTGCCGGGTGTCTACGGCGGCTTTCTCGACAAGTTTCCGTTTGGCGCAGCATTCTCGAAAGGTCTGACGTTCAAAATGGGTCAGACGCACGTGCACAAATATCTGAAGCCGCTTTTGAAATTGATCGAGGACGGCAAGATCGATCCATCGTTCGTTATTACGCACCGTTTGAATTTGCATGAAGCGCCGGACGGCTACGCGAATTTCCGAAACAATCAGGACGAGTGGATTAAGGTAGTCATGAAGCCGAACGGAACGACACACTAATGCCGTGTCAGAACCGGGAGCGGTAGCGACCGGGCCAACTGACTTTTCTTGAACTGAGCGCTAAGCAGATTACTTCTTCGCGATGACATCGATTTCGGAGTAGAACGTATTGCCGAAGTCGTCCGCGATCTCGGTGACGTAACAATCAAATAGCAAATAACGAAATCTTCCCAGACTGCCGGCGTCGTCGGCGATACTAACGCCCCACTGGCCGCCATCATTTGTCTCATCAGCAGAACGAGTGTCGACTGTCGCGAGGACTTTCCAACCGTAGGAGCGCGGATCGACGTTGGCCTTCGGTTCGTCGTTGAAGTTGGGCGCCGAACCGTCACTCACCCAAACTCGATAGACTTGCGGCCCACGCGCGCCGGGATGCCATGAATAAGAATTGATTTGCGCCACGTCGATCACGCGGTTGAGATCGATCAGGATCCGCGCGCCACCCATTCCGGGAGTAATGAAGAAATTTCGCCGGGGCTGGTCATCAGAGTTGGGGAGAATGCCGTCAGTCAACGCACTGACGCCCGCGCTATTCGGGTCCGCGAGGCCATCGACAATCAGCACGCGCGCCTTTGACGCCGCGTCATCATGCGAAGGCGAGGGAACCGATTTGAATTTCCATTCGGCATTGATCGCCGCGCCGGTGTTGTGATCGACAGTAATGCGAGGTTGGGCGGGCGATGCGACCGAACAAACAAATATAACTACCGGTGCGAAGAAAATTTCTCTAGCCCAGGCGTTTACGCCTGGGAAGGCGTACCACGAGGATATTGTGAACCTCCTTTCAGGAGGTTTTTCCGCTGATGAGTTCATTCCAATCGTCTTGTTCGCTTTCACAAGTCTCCAGCAGGCCAGAGAGAGTGTTTCGTCGATGATGTTCTTCCTGGCGATCGATATAGTTGGAGACTTTTGACAGTTCATCTTTTCGCAGTGAAAGAACGCCATAACCGGTCTGCCAGTGAAGTTTGAATCGCGGGCGAATCTCCTTGTTGATACGAAAAGATGTAGCGCCTTTCAACTGTCCGACAAAATCCGGAATGCTCACAGTTGGTGGCAACCGGCAAAGCAAATGCGCGTGATCAGGCATTGCATTGTGTCGAATCGGCCATCCTCCACGCGTCTTTGTCTCCTCGGTCAGAATCTCCAATAGACGTGACCGCCATTTGCGATCGATTAAGGGCTCGCGATCCTTTGTAGCCCAGGCGAAATGATAGTAAAGCTGATGAAAGACGTGCGACATATGGTGCTCCTCGCTCGTTGAACATCCTGAAGGATGCTTCGAAGATTGTCGCACCTAACAATGCGGTCTTACGTCGCACTTGTTAAAGCCTCCTTAAGGAGGCTTTAGATCCCATTGCTGTTCTTTACCCAGCCGTAAACGGCTGGGCTAGAGAAAGAATTCGTCACGGTTCTCGCACCAACGTGTCGTACAGCGGTTGGGCTGGTACGACGGACCATGGTTCGTCGGCGACGGTCACGGCCAGGATGCGAATGCGTTCGTTGTCCGGCAGCGTAATCATTCTGGTTCCCGGCGGAACGTCGATCGCATAGGCGAACAGGTACGAATAAACGTAAGGCTCGGGCACGGCGTCGGGCGTGCGTCGTTGCGATGAGAACCAGGCGATGTCCGCGCGTTTGATGAAGCCCGGGCGCAACGCAATCATCTCGCCGTACGGGTTTGTGCGAATGCGCGGCGGCGTTCCAGGCGGTGCGCCTGCCGGCGGCGGAGTCTGCGTCTCAGTTGTTTTCCAGATCCGGTCGTCCCACTGACCGACAAAGCCGGTCCATTCCTGAATCGTCAGGTCAGTTGTCTTATCGCCGACTCTAAAGGTCGCTTTCTGATCGCTGTTGGCCGCAGCCGCGAGTAGATAGACACGATTGTATTTTCCGGCCGGCAAGTTGATCGTTTGGCCGTGAGGTACGAGTGCGTTGGGCTTGTCCGATGCAGCCAGGTCAAACCGGATTCCGCCAAAGTTGATTTGCCGCGGCATTAGTTCTGCCGGCAAGGCGCGGCCTTGCAGCTGGCCCTGATTGTTCGGCGCCCAGTCGAACGCACCGTCGGCGGGGCGACCCAAACGGGAAGCAACCGCAATGTCGTAATCGAGCGGCACAGTTTGAAATGCCACCGGCGCAACTTTGGTTCGCGACGGCGCCAACTTAATGGCGAACGTCTTTGGTTGGTAGGCGCCAAAGGAAGTCACCAACTCGCCGTTCGCGATAGTCGCTGGGCCAACTGGCTGCTCTTGCCCGTTCACTTCGCGGGCTGCGACGACGGTCGAAGGGAATACGATGTGAACATTCGCAGCTCCTTGTCCATTCATTTCCACCAGACGCACGATGAGCTCATCACTGAGTTCGGCTTTCTTGAAGGCCATTACTCGCACGCGATCGCTGGTTAACCTGAGCAGGGAAAGACTCTTTCCCAGATCGCCGTTGTGCGCTGGCGTTTGAAAAGCAATGAGCGGTTGATTGAGGCGGTGCGCTTGCCAATCAACCCCACCGCGCCAATCTTTGGCGTGACCGGCGAGCCCGAAGTTGATTTCGTGACGGCCGATGTCCTGCGTCCCCTGATCGGGATAACCACCGCGCGTGCCCGGCGTGCGCACCAGCGTTAGCCGAACCGTGTTGTCATTCGGTTTGTCCGAGGCGTTCTTGCAGTCGGTCAGTATCGTGGCGCCGAAAGCGCCGCTCTGATCAGTCAAATCGATCCACTGATGGGAAGCAACTTCAAACTGACGCTCGGCAGCCGTGGGACGTTCAATCGTGCCCACATCCCAGTTGTAAGTGGCGACGTTATTCGTGGCCGCGAGCGGAAACGTCGCTTTCAAATTTGCTTCTTTAGTTTTCCAATCGATGACGTTGCTGAATTCGACCCGATTACCGGCGTCGCCGGTTGAAAGGCGAATAGTCTGAACGAATTTTGAGCCTTCGGTTTCGCGTTCGACTTCGACCGCGATGCGCACGGGCCCGGCTTCAGTCACGTGAATCTTCGCATCACCGGAAACGAAGTTGCGCGGCGCGCGTTGTTCGTCTTCAAAGTCCATGTTCCACGCCGGCCACTGACGCGGATTATCAGTTGAGATCGCCAGACGAATCGGCGCAGAGAGCAATTCGTGATTGATCTTCTTGTCGAAGATACTCGAGATGTCGCCCTTCTTATCGACCGCGATGCGATAACGCGCGTTCTCAAGCGACGAGTCCGTGACTTTCAAATCGCCGGCTGAAAGAAATGAATCGGCAGGCTGCACGTCGTACACTGCATAACCCACCGAAGGAACTTTCGCGGGAAACAGGACCTTGCCGTTCGACATCTGTGAGGGCACTTCCTTGCCGTCGGGTCCGACGACGCGAACGGCGCGCGGTAGGCCGCTGCTGAAGTTGACATTCGCTTCGACGACGTCTTCGCGATCAATATTGAGCGGGTTGTAGACAACGATCGCGACGCCTTTCGCTTGCGTATCCAAAGCTGAGGCCACCACGTTGGTCGCGCTGGTGAGCACGCCGGCAAATTGATTCATCGCCACGACGTCATCATTCCAGGCAAACTCAAACGCCTTCGGTGTCGCCGTGCCGGGCAGCAAGTCATGAAACTGTCCGCCCATCACCAGTGTCCAGGCGTTGTTGAGTCGCTCACGCGGATACGTCCGGCCGCCCAACCAGTCGGCCGCGACAGACGCTTTTTCCGCAGCGTCGGCCAGCAATTCATTTTTGCGCATCCAGCGTTTCTGATAAGCCTGGGACGTGAGCGATCCGGCCGAGTGATTTATCAATTCCAGATCGCCTTTGTAGCGCGGCATGCGTGAGGTGGAACAGCAACTGACTATGTCCTGAAACATCTGATCGGCCGTGGACCACTTGACGCGCAGTGAACCATCGCCTACCCGCACCGGTGGCGCCGCGGGAGGCGGCGTCGAGCCGAACGGAAACAATGGCGGCAGCGAGATGCTGCTGTTGGTCATGATCGCTTCCATCAACTTCACCGAGCTTTCATTCGGCGAGCCGCCCACGTCGCCGGTGCCGACGTAGTGATAATCGGCAAAGACTCCGGTCAGGTTTCCATTGATTTGCACGCGCTGCGGCCAGTCTTCCTGGCGACGCGAGCGCTGCTGGTTCTGCTGTTCGGACAAACTCGGATCAGGGCCCGGCGGCGGTGGCGGCGCTTTGCTGAGATCGTATTGCACATTGCTGCCGTAACTGAGCGGATTGAGCGCGGCGATCACCGTGCGGCCGTCCGTGCCTTCCCAAACTCCGACGTTGAAGGGAATGCCGACCGGGGTTTTCTCGGGCGAGTCCGGACCGCCGACGTGCGGCGCCGGCTGCCATCCGGACGAAAGTTTCTGTGTGGAAAATCCCTTGATGCCGGCATGCGCGAGGATACTCGGCAGCGATGCCGGAAAGCCGAAGCAATCCGGCAGCATGTATTCATCGCTGGCCTTGCCGAACTCTTTACGGAACCAGTTGTTGCCGTAGAGAATCTGCCGGATGATCGATTCCGCGTTCGGCGAATTGACGTCGCCTTCCTCCATCGAAGAGCCCGCCGGGAACCAGCGACCCATCGAGACATAGAATTTCAATCGCTCGAAATCGGCCGGGTAATACTCTTTCATCAAGCGATAACGGTTCGCGCCCGTGAAGTTGAAGATGTAGTGCGGATACTTTTCGAAGAGCGCGAAGTTATTGCGCATCGTCTTCGTCAAGTATTCCGAAATCACCTGCGGATATTCCCACCGCCATTCGGTGTCGAGGTGCGCGTAACCCACGACATAGAGCGTCGGCTCTTTGCTTAGGTCGGGTTGCCCCGAAACCCACGGTCCTTTTTTCTTCATCGGGAGATCCGACCGAGTCTTCCTGGGTCTCGGCTGTGGCCCAGGCCGTTGAGTTTGGCCCGATACGCTGACATAGATCGCTATCGAACAGAGCGCCAGCAACAGAAGGCGAAGAGTTTTCATGATTGATGACCTGATGAAGTCCGACGTGGTGAAAAGCGGACGAACAATACTACAAAAGCGGCCGAAACCCGACCGTCTGGGAGGGTGCCTCGTCCCAAGCCGTCACCAGCGGACATCCGCATTGTACCCACCCTGACGGTCGGGTTTCTGAAGTCGTGTATACTCCGGCATCGCATTCATCGAGGAGGGGAACGAGTGGAGTATCGGCGATTCGGTCGCACTGATTGGCAGGTCAGCGAGATCGGCTACGGCATGTGGGGGATGGGCGGCTGGACCGGTTCGGACGATGAAGAGTCGTTCGCGTCTCTGCAGCGCGCGGTTGATCTCGGGTGCAATTTCTTTGATACGGCCTGGGCCTATGGTGAAGGCCGCAGCGAGGCCTTGCTGGGAAAACTTGTACACGCGAATGCGGACAAGCGCCTTTATACTGCGACCAAGATTCCACCGAAGAATTCGAAGTGGCCCAGCCGACGCGAATTCACGCTCGATGATACTTTCCCGCCTGACTACATCGAACAACGCGTGCATGAAAGTTTAGAGCACGCGGGACTTTCAGGCTTCGACCTCGTGCAGTTTCACGTTTGGGAAGACAACTGGATGACCGACGATCGCTGGGCGAAGAAAACTGACGAGCTGCGTTCGCAAGGCTTGTTAAGCGCCGTCGGCATCAGCATCAATCGTTGGGAACCGTGGAATGGCGTGAAGACCGTGCAGAGTGGCCTGATCGATGCAGTGCAAGTCATCTACAACATCTTCGATCAGAATCCGGAAGACGAATTGTTTCCGGCGTGCCGCGAGCACGACGTCGCCGTGATTGCGCGCGTGCCGTTTGATGAAGGGACGCTGACCGGCAAATTGACCAAGGACAGCACCTGGCCCGAAGGTGACTGGCGCAACATCTATTTCACCGCCGAGAATTTAATTCCCAGTCTTGAGCGAGTCGAGAAGTTGAAGCAGTTGTTGCCTGCAGATATGACGCTTCCCGACCTGGCTTTGCGGTTCATTCTCAGCAACCGTGACGTAAGCACGATCATTCCCGGCATGAGAAAGCAATCGCACGTCGATGCGAACATGTCGTCAAGCGATGGCGTTACGTTGCCGGATGAGTTGATTTCAGAATTGCGGCGCCATCGTTGGGAGCGGCAGCCTAAAGTGTGGTCGGATTGAGGAATGCAACCTGAAAGGTTGCGAGAAAGTAGCCGGTGGTCGAAGCGAAGCGAAGACCACCGGTAACGTTAGGTTCATGATTGGCACCCTGAAGGGGTGCAAGATTCTTTGGATGAGTTCGTAGCACCCCTTCAGGGTGCGACATTGTTTTGAAGTGTTCCGGTGGTTTTCGCTTCGCTTCAACCACCGGCTACTCTCTGGCAGCCCTGCGGGCTGCGGCGCAAAGCTAATTCTTAAATGACAGTTCTGTCTCTCTCAAATATCAGCAAACGCTTCGGCCCGAGTCTCGCGCTCGACGGCGTTAGCTTGCGGCTGAACCGCGGTGAAGTGCACGCGCTCATCGGCGAGAACGGCGCCGGCAAGAGCACGCTGATGAACATCCTGGCCGGGCTGATGCGACCGGATTCAGGGACCATGGAGGTGGACGGCTCGCTCTATTCGCCCTCGAGCCCGCTCGACGCGCGCAGCCGCGGCATCGCCCTCATCCATCAGGAACTGTCTCTCTTCCCGCACCTTTCGGTTGCCGAGAACATCATGATGGGAATTGAGCCTGCGCGTGCGGGTCTGCTCGATCGAACGCGCCTGCGCGAACGCACCAATGAAGTTCTCGCAATCTTTAATCATCCTGAGATAACTCCCGAGGCGCGCGTTGCCAGTCTCTCGATCGCCGCGCGCCAGATCGTGGAAATCTGTCGCGCAATTGCGGCACGCGCGCGCATCCTTTTGATGGACGAACCGACGAGCAGTCTGCAACGCGATGACGTCGCGCATCTTTTTTCGTTGATTCGCAAATTCGCGGCGCAAGAAATTACGGTGGTTTATATCAGTCACTTCCTCGAAGAGGTCCGCGAGATCGCCGACAACTTCACGGTGCTGCGCGATGGGCGCAGCGTCGCTACCGGTGCGATCGCTTCGGTTTCTGATGATGACTTGATTGCGCACATGGTCGGCCGGCCGATGGAATCGTTATTTCCGGCGCGTCGTCCGTCCGAGTCCAACGAGACGATTCTGGAAGTGCGCAACTTGTCCGCGCCACCCGACGTTGAGCGGGCCAGCTTTGAATTGAAGCGCGGCGAGATTCTGGGCGTCGCCGGATTGATGGGTTCAGGCCGGACGGAATTGATCCGTAGCCTCTTTGCGCTTGATCGCCCTGAAAGCGGATCGATTTCGATCAAAGGTCAGACGCTCAATCTGCGGCGTAGCACGACAGCGCAGAGACTTTCGGAAAGTTTTGCTTACTTGAGCGAAGATCGAAAAGGCGAAGGCGTGGCGCTGGCTTTATCGATAGGCGACAACGTCACGATGACGCGGTTCGCGTCGTGCTCGCGACTTGGGTGGGTCAGTCTTTCGCAACAACGCGCGCAGGCGGCGTCGCTGGTCCGCTCATTATCGGTGAAGGCGCGCAATCCCGATCAGCCGGTCGCGTCGCTTTCCGGTGGCAATCAACAGAAGATCGCGCTGGCGCGGATGCTGCATCAGGATGCAGACATTCTTTTGTTGGATGAACCAACGCGCGGCATCGACATCGGCAGCAAGGCGGTCGTGTATCAAACAATTGCCGAATGCGCAGAGAAGGGAAAAGCCGTCTTGATGGTTAGTTCATATCTGCCGGAGTTGTTCGGCATGTGCGATCGTCTGGCCGTGATGAGTCGTGGGCGTCTGTCTGAGGCGCGGCCCATCGATAAATGGACGCCCGAGTCTGTGATGCAGGCAGCCATAGGTGGCGTGACGGCTTCAATTGACGCCTGAATGGAGCGCGGGCATCGTTGCCCACCAGGCGTGCGCAGCGCGCTTTGTTTTCTGTTCGCGCTTCGCGCGTCATGCGGCCAGGGATGGCCGCGCTCCATTAAGACGCAGTTTATTTCATGACGCTATTAACCGTAAAAAACCTCTCGGTGCATCTGGAAGATCGCTCGATCGTCGACGACTTGAGTTTTGAGTTAGAGCCCGGCGAACGGCTAAGCATTCTGGGTCCCAACGGCGCCGGCAAAACCGTACTGCTCAAAGCGCTCCTGAATCTGCTGCCCCACAAAGGCGAGGTCGTGTGGGCGCGCGATGTGCGCATCGGCTACGTGCCGCAAAAGATCGACGCCGATACGCACCTGCCACTGACCTTCACCGATCTGTTTCGCGCAAAGTGCCAGACTCAGAACATCTCGTTCGGCGAGGTGAATGAAATCAGCAACACTGTCGGACTCACCCCGCAGATACTCGCGACGCCCGTCGGTCATCTTTCTGGTGGTCAGTTTCAGCGCTGCCTGATCGCATTTTCCTTGCTGGGCAATCCGAACGTGCTGCTGATGGATGAACCGACAGCCAGCGTAGATGAACCCGGCGAAGAACACATCTACGAATTGATTAATCGGCTCCAGACGCAACATCAGTTGGCGAGCATCATGGTGTCACACGATCTGAGTTTTGTTTTTCGTTATGCCACCAAGGTGCTCTGCCTGAATCGCCAGCAGGTTTGTTTCGGCAGTCCGACTGAAGCGTTGTCGACTGACGTGTTGACGAAACTCTACGGTGAGTCGGTCGGGTTTTATGATCACCATCACCACTGATCGTGTCAGAAGCCCGGCCATTACGGAGGGCTCGTTGCGCAAGTTGCCCTTCCTGACGGTCGGGCTTCTGACACACTGACATCCATGACCACGGCGCAAATCTACTCGACCATTCTCATCTTGCTGACCGCATTCGCTGCCGGTCTGGTCGGCAGCTTCACGCTGATGAAGCGCATGAGTTTGGCGGGCGACGTGGTGTCGCATATCGCTTTGCCAGGTTTGGGTCTCGCGCTGTTGTTCGGCTTCAATCCGCTAATTGGCGCAGCGGGCGCGCTGTTTCTCGGAACACTTCTTATTTGGCACCTGCAGAAGAGTTCCACCGTAACCACCGACGTGGCGATCGGCGTGATTTTCACGGCCGCGCTGGCAATCGGCACAGTGCTGACACCCAGCGAAGATTTGATCGAGGCGCTGTTTGGTGACTTTCAATCACTAAACGCGATGTGGTTTGCCGGCGGGCTGCTGGCCGTTGCCGTCATCGTCGGCTTCATCGTTGTCTTCCGTCACAAATTAATCATGTCGCTCTTCTCGCCTGAACTGGCCGCGGCAACCGGCGTCAACGTCGCACGTTTGAATCTGTACTTCCTGCTGGTCTTCAGTCTGACCGTGTTGCTGGGCGTGAGGTTTCTCGGCGCACTCCTGGTGGGCGCGCTGATCATTGTGCCCGCGGCAATCGGCAGGCAACTGACGCACACGCTCACGGCCTTCTTACTGACGTCTTCACTGACGAGCGTTTTGTCGGTAGGAGTCGGCCTCGCCATCAGTCTCGTCTATCCGCACATTCGCATAGGTCACGTCACGCTGAATCTCTCTCTGGGCCCGGCAATTATCGGCGTCGCGTCTGTGCTCTTTCTTTTGAGTTTGTTGCGCAAGAAGATTTAGACAAAAACCCGACCGTGAGGGAGAGTGCACAAGGCTCTCAGAAGTTTTGATCAAGGGCACCCTCCCTGACGATCGGGTTTCCGGAAAATACTCTTGTTTTCCTTGCAACCGCTGTCGTATAGTCGATCGCAGGAAGTTACTCTTCTCGCCCCAACTTCCCAACCGACAATCGACGTTGTCAGTTCCTGAAAGTCCTCTCTTTCGCATTTATAATTGGAAAGTCGATGGAGCAGTCCGTCTTAGCAACCATTCCCGCGACGCATGCGCCGACCATTCGTTCGGGCGAGAAGCTTCAGAGCCGTTACCTGATTATCAAAAAATTGGGCGCCGGCGGCATGGGCGCCGTCTATGAAGCGGTCGATGAACGGCTGCTGGTGACCGTTGCCATTAAGGAAACTTTTGCGGTTGACGGCCGTCTGCGGAAACAGTTCGAGCAGGAAGCGCGTCTGCTGGCCCAGCTAGCGCATCCGGCTTTGCCGCGCGTCAGTGATTACTTCAGCGAAAACGATCGCTCGTTCCTGGTAATGCAGTTCATTGGCGGCGATGACTTGGCGCACGTGATCGTCGATCGTCCGGGACCGTTTCCGCGCGCGCAGGTGATCGCATGGGCTGATCAATTGCTCGATGCTTTAATTTACCTTCACACGCGCGAGCGGCAAATAATTCATCGCGACATCAAGCCGCACAATTTGAAATTGACTGCGACGGGCCAGATCGCTCTGCTCGATTTTGGTTTGGCGAAAGCGCATGCGAGTGATCAGACGACGACCGCCTCGTCGCACAGCATCTTTGGTTATACGCGGCGATATTCGCCGCTCGAACAGATTCAAGATCAGGGCACCTCGCCGCAGAGCGATATCTATGCGTTGGGAGCGACGCTCTATCACCTGCTGACGGGTATTAAGCCGCCCGATGCGCTGATGCGCGCAGCCGCGCTGGCGAATTCCAAAGCCGATCCACTCGTGCGCGCCTGCGAGGTGCACGCTGTCGTGGGACCCGAGCTGTCAGCGATTCTGGACAAGGCGCTCGCGTTGAACTCCAGCGGCCGCTTTCAAACGGCCCAAGAGTTTCGCGAAGCGTTGCGGAGCGTCGGCCGCAACGGTCTGCGATTCGATTCGGTCGCGGAGTTCGGCGACCTGTCACAGAGAACATCATCGTCGGATCCCTTCGAAGCTTATTCCATCCTGAAGCCGGAAGAGGCGCTTTGGTTAACGCCGAAACGATCATGGTCCATTCCCACCATGATTTGCGGCGTGGGAGTCGTGGCGGTGCTGGCGTTTATCGGCTCGACGTTCGTGGCGTCTGCGCCTGATGGCGAGCGCGCGGTGACAGATTCAGTGAAGGCCGCGGCAGCGAGAAATCCTGGAGTGAATCTCAACACACGAGAATCGAAAAGCGATCGGCTGCGACCAGCGCCGGCGGTATCCGCCTCACCCGCCGGCGAGGCGCTTCACGGCAACGAAAAGCCGAAACGAACTAACAGCCGCTCGACGGGTCCTGTTAACCCGCCAACACCTTCGTTGGGCCCGGCTCTACGCCTACCCGCGCAATAAGTCGTCACACCGGACCGCGGGCATCCTTGCCCGCAAAGCGTCCCCAGCACGCCTCACGACCGTTCGCGCCGTGCGCTCATGCGGGCAGGGATGCCCGCGCTCCGGGAAGTTACGCTCACCCTCGATTATAAAACCGCCAGCTCGTCTTGTAGTCGCGTGTCAACTTTTGATTAGTTATCGCCGCGCGAATCATTTCAATCGGAATCCGATTTTCGTGCAGCAGCGCGTCATTGAATTGCCGGTTCGTCATCTTCCCTGAATCGACGAGTTCATGATGCAGCGAGTATTGCTGCAGTCCCCCGATCAAATACGCAATCTGATAAAGCGGCCCGTAGCTGCCGTCGAATGATCGTCGCACTTCGGCCGTCGCGTTGTCTCGTTCATGTCCGACGCGATCGACGAGAAAGTCGATGCACTGCTGCGGCGTCATTTTTTCCAGGTGGAAGCTGAGCGAAAAGATGATGCGCGCGCAGCGGTGCATGCGCCAGAAGAGCGCGCCGACTTTGTCCTCAGGCTTCTTTTGGAAGCCCATGTCCCAAAGCAGGAGTTCCCAATAAAGCGCGTTACCCTCAGTCCAGAATGGTGTGCCGAACAAGGCGCGATACGGGCGATAACGCGCGGTCATGAAACCTTGCAGGTGATGTCCGGGAATCAATTCATGAAAGACGGTCGCACGTGAGAACGAAGGATTGTTGCCGCGCATGCTCATCATCTTCTGTTCATGGGTCATCGTATTCGTCGGATAAGAAACCAGAATGGTTTCACCGCCGAGGAAGAACGGACTGACGAGTTGCCGCTCCGGCGTCATCATTTCCATGCGCCAGGTGTCGCGGGCGAGTTGAGGCACGGTGACGAGATCATGATCGTCGACAAACTTGATGGCTTCCACCGCGAGGTCGCGAATCAATTCCGGTTGCTTGCCGGGTTCCACGTAGGTGTTCTTAACTTTCTCGAGCGCTTTCTTCCAGTCATCGCCAAAGCCCATTTCGCGCGACGCTTTCTTCATTTCGTTTTCGCACCAGGCAAATTCTTTGTTTGCGATGTCGATCAATTCTTCGGGAGTGTAGGGAATCATTTCCGACTGGAGCTCGCTCATCAGAGCGTCGTGACCGATCGGATCGCCGATGATGTCGCTCGTATCACCGGGTCGCGCCTGGGCCGCGCCGCCCGGCCTTTGAAATCCACCGCTGCCCTGGCCGCCGCCTTGGGCGCCACCGCCTTGACCGCCGCCTCCACCGGCGCCCGGTCGCTGACCACCGCCGCCTTGACCGGGAGCGCCGGCAAGCCCGCCAGTTCGCAAACCGACGAGACGCTCGCTGATCGATGCCGCGTATGAAGTCAGGGCCTCATCAAGTTCGCGGTACGGCTGTTCGTTCCACCACGTGAAGACTGGGTCATAACCGTTATAGAACGTGTACCAGTTCCGCAGATTGCCACGCAGTGCATTGAGCGCATTGACGCCGCGAAACGCCACCGTCTTCTTCACGCGGATGGCGTCCGGATTCTCGCCGGGGCGTAGGCCGGCTTCGACGCGGCGGCGCGTATCCTCGACCTGCTTCTTCAAACCGTTCAAAGTCGTGGCGGACTTGGCTGGATCGATGGGCGTCATGCTGCGGCGCGTCTCTTCCATTTCCACAATTGTCTTCGCGAAGGGCATGAGCGGTTCGATCTCTGCCTGCTGCTTGCCTTCGATGTCCAGCTGCCGCAGCTCATGTTCGAGATCGCTGCGAAAAAGGATGTAGTCGACCTTGCCCTCCTGGCTCATCGCGTCGAAGTTCATCTTCTGAAGTTTATCGAGATTGTCCTGATAGAACTTGCGAAACCGCTCGCGCCGGGCCGGAGAGTTGTTGACGAAGAACGAACGCTGCAAGCTGCCGCGATCAGCGACGTACGATTCAATTGTCTGCCGCATCTCGCTTTGATTGGCCTCTTCTGGGATGCCGTCGATCATGGCGGGCTTGGACGCACCGTTGCGCGCCGGCTGGCGTTGTGCGGATATGCGAATCTGGAAGCTGCTGAGAACGAAAGTCGTGCAGAGAATGGCGACCAGAATAAGACGGACGGACTTGGACATTAGAGGGCTCCTCCGAAGGAATAGCTGAGCTGACGGGCGCGTATAGTATCAGAAGGCTGACCGCAAGGGAGGGGCATTTATTGGTTCGTTGACTCATCGGATCATTGATTCATTATTGTGTGCCAGGGCGTCAATGAATCAATGAGCTTATGAGTCAATGGATCAATCGACACCGTGATGGGCCTTGCGCCCTCAGGATGCCGTTTGTTATCATCCGATTTCGTAATCATACGAAAGATAAGCCTTAAGCTTGTCTGATTCGAATTTTTGATAGGATGCTCCGGAAGACCTTCGTCATGAATCGTAGGACAACTACACGGTTCACATTTTGATTGCCAGTCCCGCCTGAGGGATTTGGCGACGAGGGCGCTCCTATCGAAACCGATCATTTGCAGTTAGTAAATCGTGAATCGTAAATCGTGAATGGAAGCGCCGGCTAAACGGTCTTCCGTCTGGAGTTTCGCCCGCTGTCGGCGAGCGAGGTGTCAGAAGCCCGACCGTCAGGGAGGGCAACTCTGACAATCAGCGGGTTAGGGAAATAATGGGGCCCTTCCTTACGGTCGGGCTTCTGACACGACGCAATAGATGAGCGAGATAAAGGTACAACTTAATAACGGACCCGCCGCGGAAATTCCTGCGCCCGTGACGGTCGCGGAAGCTTTGAAAAAGCTCGACCGTGATCTGGCGAAGCAGGCGTTGGCGGCGCGGGTTAATGGCCGGGAAGTTGATCTGGCTTACACGATCGAATCCGCGGCGAACGGCGATGCCGTGAAGATTGAACCAGTCTTGCCGCAGACACTCGAAGGCCTCGATGTATTGCGTCATTCGACGGCGCATCTGTTGGCGGCGGCGGTGCTCGATTTGTTTCCCGGAACCAAACTCGGTATTGGACCAGCGTTATTGGAAGATCCGCGTTACGGATTCTTCTACGACGTGATTGCGCCGCGCGCGCTGACTGAAGCCGACCTGCCGGTCATCGAAAAGAAGATGCGCGACATTGCCAAGCGCAACATGTCATATCGCCGCGATGAAATTCCGAAGGCGGAAGCGCTGCGTATCTTTAACGAACGCGACGAGCCGCTGAAGTGCGAACTGATTGACGAAAAAGCTGGCGAGCGGGTGAGCGTCTACTACATCGATGGTTCGCCCTTTATCGATTTTTGTCTCGGACCGCACGTGCCGAATACGAACAAGCTGAAAGCGTTCAAGCTGCTTTCACTCGCGGGCGCTTACTGGAAGGGTGATGCCGAGCGGCCGCAGATGCAGCGCATCTACGGTACCGCGTTTTTCACGCAGGAGGAGCTCGACGCCTGGCTCAAGCAGCGCGAAGAAGCTGAGAAGCGTGATCATCGCAAGTTGGGCCGCGAGTTGGATCTGTTTTCGATTCAGGAAGAGTACGGACAAGGGCTCGTGCTCTGGCATCCGAAGGGCGGCATTATTCGTCAGCAGATGGAAGACTACCTGCGCGAGGAGTTGGTGCGGCGGAATTACAGCATCGTCTACACGCCGCATATCGCCAAGCGCGACCTTTGGAAAGTTAGCGGCCATGAGCAGAACTACGGCGATTCAATGTTTGCGCCGACGAAGCTCGAAGAAACCGAGTTTCGACTGAAGCCGATGAATTGCCCTATGCACATCGGTATTTACAAATCGCAGCAGCGGTCTTATCGCGATCTGCCGCAGCGTTATGGCGAAATGGGCACGGTTTATCGCGCCGAATTGTCCGGGACCCTGCATGGCCTGATGCGTGTGCGCGGATTCACGGTTGACGACGCGCATCTGTTCTGCACGCCGCAACAGGTGCAGCAGGAAATCTTCGACTGTGTGGACTTCGCTTATGAAGTCCTCAGGACGTTCGGCTTCGACAAAATCAAGTTCGAGTTGTCGGTGAAGGGAAGCGACACCAGCAAGATGTATCTCGGCTCGGAGGAGGAGTGGCAAAGAGCTGAGGCCGAGATGGCTGCCGGTCTGGACGCGCGCGGCATCGATTACGAGCGCATCGAGGGCGAGGCCGCCTTCTACGGGCCGAAGATCGACTTCAAAATCGAAGATGCGATTGGCCGGCTGTGGCAGTTGGGCACGGTGCAGCGCGACTTCAATCTGCCCGAACGTTTTCAGCTCGAATACATTGGCGACGACAACAAGCCGCATCGGCCGGTGATGGTCCACCGCGCGCTGTTTGGATCGATTGAAAGGTTTTTCGGAGTTTTGATCGAGCATTACGCGGGTGCTTTCCCGATGTGGCTGGCGCCGGTGCAGATCGTCGTGCTGCCGATCACGGATCGCATAAACGAATATGCGGACAAGGTTGCCGGAGAATTGCGCGGCGCCGGTTTGCGCGTGGACGTGAATGTGCGCAACGACAAGATCGGCGCGAAGATTCGCGATGCGCAATTGCAAAAGATTCCGTTCATGCTCGTGCTCGGCGATCGCGAAATGGAAGAAGGAAAAGTCGCGGTGCGCGAGCGGACCAAAGGCGACATCGGCGCGATGTCGATTGATGAGTTTAAGCAGATGGCGACGCGTCTCCGCGAGACGCGAGCGCTGACGAATGAATAGGTGGCGGGTATTGGATTTCGGGTGTCGGCTGACACCGTACGTCTGATACCTGAAACCCAAACCTAGGAGGTGCTTCATAGCTACAGGTTTTCGTGGACGCGGCCGGCCGGATTTTCGTCGCGGGCCAGTGATCCGAATTAACGAGCGGATTCGCGTGCCGCAGGTGCGCGTGTCTACTGACGATGGCGAACAGTTCGGCGTTATGGACACACGCGAAGCGATTCGCATGGCCCGTGAACGCAGCATGGACCTGGTGGAAGTCGCGCCCAATGCCGATCCGCCCGTTTGCAAAATCATCGACTTCGGCAAGTTTCAGTACGAGCAGAAGAAGAAAGCAAACGAGGCGAAGAAGAAGCAGGTCGTGATCACCGTCAAGGAAGTTAAGTTTCGTCCGGGAACGGACCTGCATGATTACAGCTATCGCATGAAGCATGCACGCGACTGGCTGTCGGAAGGCGACAAGGTCAAGGCGACCATCTGGTTCCGTGGGCGCGAGATGACGCACCGCGAATTAGGCGCGCGCATTCTCGAGCAACTCGAGAAGGATCTGGCTGACGTCGGCGATGTCGAGATGCGACCGCGCATGGAAGGTAATCAGATGTTCACCATCTTCATGCCCAAGCGACACAAGCCCTCGCGACAGCAGCAGGAGAAGAGCCGCGAGTCCGGCGCCGGCCAGGGAAATCAGCCAGGCGGCGGTAGTCAAGGCGGTGGTCAACAAGCTGGTCAGCAAGCTGGTCAACAAGCTAGTCAACAAGGTGGTCAACAAGCTAGTCAACAAGGTGGTCAACAAGGTGGTGGTCATCAAGGCGGCGGCAGTAATCCGCCACCCGTCGCTTAAAAGTTTTATTAACGATTTGCGATTTACTCGATCTAGTTAGGAGAGTTATGCCAAAACTGAAAACACATAAAGGCGCAGCCAAGCGATTTCGCACAACTGCGACCGGCAAGATCAAACGCGGTCATTCGCACGCGCGTCACATCTTGACCAAGAAGACGAACAAACGGAAACGATATCTCGACGTCGACGTGATGGTGGCCGAAGGCGATCAGAAACGCGTCGAGCGAATGCTGCCGTATGGAAGAGATTAAGACTGAGGGATGAAGGATGAGGGATGAGGGATGAAGGATGAGGGATGAAAACCGCTGAAGGGCGTTGCTTCATCCCTCATCCCTCCGCCCTCATCCCTCAAAGAAGGGAGTAGTTATGCCAAGAGCAAAACGTGGAAATAAGCGTCTCGAACGGCGCAAGAAGATTTTAAAATTAGCGAAAGGTTACCGCGGCACCAAGTCAAAGCTTTATCGATCAGCAAAAGAGTCGGTTGAGCGTGGATTGAATTTCGCTTACACCGGCCGCAAATTGAAGAAGCGTGATTTTCGTTCGCTTTGGATCGTGCGCATCGGCGCGGCGGCGCGCCTGAACGGAATGAATTATTCGCAGTTCATGCACGGACTGAAATTGGCCGGCGTTGAATTGGATCGGAAGATTCTCGCTGACTTTGCGGCCAAGGAGCCGGAAACGTTCGCGCAGTTGGCGACGCAGGCAAAGACAGCGCTCGACAGTAAACCGCAGGCGCGAGCGGCGGCGTAAAATTCGGCCGTCAGCTCGGGAAAGGAAGCACGACATGAATTCCATAAGCAGGAAGATCGTCACCGCAGCCATCGCCAGTTTCGCGTTGTTGCTCCTCGCGTCGATCGTGGCAGCTCAGCCGCAACCTTCGTGGGCGGGAAAATATGCCGGCGCGGTCAAGGATGAAAACGGCGCCGAGCAAAAGGTGGCTTTGGACATTATTGAAGATGCCGGCAAGTACAGCGGAACGTTTACGACCGCCAAAGGCTCTTTCAAGATTCTCAAGGGGCAGATGGCAAATGGCGTCCTTACTTTAGACATTGAGAAGCCCGGCGGATCGTCGGGCCAGATGTCGTTTAAAAAGAACGGCGAGGTGTTGGTGGCCACGTTCACCGACGGCGGCAAAAACGTCAGCATCGATTTTCGGAAAGCTGCCGCCGATGATATTTCCGGGGAATGGGAGGCGGTCGCGGATGCGAACGGTCAGGCATTTCCGTTTACGCTGACGCTGAAAGTTGATGGGGACAAAGTTACGGGAGCGAGCAATTCTCAACTCGGCACGGCCAACATCTCGAATGGTTCGTGGAAGGATGGCAAACTCTCAATCGTGCTTGAAGGCGGCAGCGGCAACATCACCATGGTTGCGTCGATCGTCGAGGGCAAGCTTTCCGGTGATTTTGATTTCGCCGGCCAGATGTCCGGTAAGTGGGTAGCGCAAAAGAAGAAATGACGGTCAGCGACCAGAGTCCTGTTCAGCAAGTAGAAGCTGCCCGCGAAGCGTTCGAACGAGAGTTCGAGCGCTTCGCACGCTTTACCGGCGCCGCCGCGTCCACCACGGATCTTTCTTTGAAAGATGCGGAAGCGGAGCAGCGCGCGTTGGCGGAATTACGCGCCAAACACACGGGCAAAAAGAGCGCCTTGGCCGCCTGCAAGAAATTGATCGGACGTGTCGCGCCGGGCGAGCGTGCCTCATTCGGCCAATTGGTCCAACGCACCGATGTGGGCATCAATGAGTCAATCGAGAATGCAGATCAGAGATTGAAATCGATAATTGAATCTGCCCGGACCGAACGCGACAGTATCGACGTGACGATCCCCGGTCGCCGCCCACGGCCCGGTCATCTGCATCCGATTACGCTGATGCGCCAGCGCATCGACGACATCTTCGTTTCGCTCGGTTACATCGTTGAAGACGATCGCGAGATCGAGACGGATTTCTATAACTTCGACGCTTTGAATATTCCCGAAGGTCATCCGGCGCGTGATCCGCAGGACACTTTCTATACGACGGAAGGGTTTGCTTTGCGATCGCAGACCTCGACCGTGCAGATTCACGCGATGCAGCGGCGGGGCGCGCCGGTGCGCATGATTGCTCCGGGCCGTGTCTTTCGCCGCGACACGCCCGACCCGACGCACAATCCGATGTTCTTTCAAGTCGAAGGACTGTGCGTTGACCGCGGCATCACCATGGCGCACCTCAAAGGGACGCTCTCTGAATTTGTGCATCGATTGTTCGGGCCTGCAACCGAGACTCGTTTTCGTCCATCGTATTTTCCGTTTACCGAACCCAGCGCCGAGGTTGATTACAGTTGCTTCAACTGCGCAGGGAAAGGCTGCCGCATCTGCAAGCATTCAGGTTGGATCGAATTGGGTGGATCCGGAATGGTCCATCCCAACGTTTTGCGCGCGGCGAACATCGACCCGGATGAATTCACCGGGTTCGCATTCGGACTTGGCATCGATCGCACGTGCGCGCGAATTTATCAGCTCGATGATATTCGTCTGCTGTTCGAGAACGATGTGCGGTTTCTGGAGCAGTTTAGATAGCTAGTAAAGCGTAAATCGTGAATCGTAAATCGTAAATAGACGCCTTTCGATTCACGATTCACGATTTACGATTCACTATTCACGATGTTTATTTCCTACAACTGGCTGCGTGAACTCACCGGCACCAGGCTGTCGCCTGAAGAAATCCGCGACCGGCTGACCAGTGTTGGCCTGGCGGTTGATGCCGTCGAAGCGCGCGCCGATGACTTTGTAATCGATGTCGAAGTTCCTTCGAATCGCGGCGATTGCCTTTCGCATATCGGCATCGCGCGCGAATTGGCCGTCAGCGAAAACACCCAGGTAGCAAAAACAAAGTCCCAGATTCAAAACCCCAGCGGCGAAACGAGTGCGTTGAGCTCCGTCGAGATTCGCGATGCCGATCTGTGTCCGCGGTATGCCGCGCGGATTGTTCGGGGGGTGAAGATCGCGCCCTCGCCCGAATGGCTGGTGAAGAAACTTGAAGCCATCGGACAGCGGCCGATCAACAACGTGGCCGACATCACCAACTACGTGCTGCATGAAATGGGCCAGCCGTTGCACGCGTTCGACCTGGCGAAGTTGACGGACGCTGCCATTGTCGTGCGCCGCGCCGCGCCGGGCGAGAAGATTACGACGCTCGACGGTGTCGAACGAGAGCTCGATAAAGAGATGCTGGTGATCGCAGACGCGCGCAAACCCGTCGCGGTCGCAGGTGTGATGGGCGGCGAAGAATCTGAGATTTCAAATTCAACCGTCGATGTATTGATTGAGAGTGCCTACTTCAGTCCCGGCTCGGTCAGGCGAACCGCGAGAAAGCTCGGCCTGCAGACGGAAGCGTCGCACCGGTTCGAACGAAACATTGATCCGGAAGGCGTGCTGGCGGCGCAGGAGCGTTGTGTCGCGCTCATCTGCGAAATTGCCGGCGGGGTGGCCACGGCTGACGCGCTCGATGTCTATCCGAACCGCTTTGACACAAGATCGGTTGGTCTTCGTCCGGCGCAGGTCGAAGCCATTACGAGTCTCAAAGTTGACGAGGCTGAGATGAAGCGGATTCTGGCCGGCCTCGGTTTCGATCAAACTGCGGATGAAGCACCGGCGCCGACCTACAGGATTCCGTCGTGGCGTCACGATGTCAGCATCGAAGCAGACCTCGTCGAAGAGATCGCGCGTCACACTGGTTTCGACAACATAAAATTAGCGCTGCCGCCGGCCCGGTCAGCCGGCGAATACCATCCGGCCGAGACGCGCAAGCGCAAATTGCGCCGGGCGCTGGCAGCCCTCGGTTACGACGAAGCCATCAGTTTCAGTTTCATCGAGGCCACCAGCGAGGTGGAAGCAATTCCCGCGTTTCGAGATCACCGCGACGCCATCACGCTGACGAATCCGATTATCGAGGAAGCCTCGAGCATGCGTCAGACCCTGTTGCCCGGATTGTTGACTGCGATTCGGCATAATCTCAATCAGGGTCTCCGCGACGTCTGTTTGTTCGAAACAGGGCGCGCATTTGCGGCTTCGCCGGACGGTGCGCTACCGCAAGAGCGCGAAGTGCTCGCGTTGGTTGCGACGGGCGGCATGAGGGAGGCGGACCGGGCCGAGCCGGCGCGCCCATTGGATTTCTTCGATGTTAAGGGCGCGCTCGAAGCGGCTATCGACGCGATGAATTTGCCGCCGTTGTCCTTCGCCGCCGCCGAGGTCCAGCATCTTCGCGCCGGGCAATCAGCAAACGTTTCCGCGCAAGCCATTCAGGTCGGAACGATTGGCCGGCTGGGCGAAGCGATCTCCGGTTCATATAAATTCCGCCAGCCTGTCTACGCTGCCGAAGTAGACTTGAGTGCCCTGTTTGAAATGGCTGAGCAGCCGGTGCTTTATTCGAGGCTGCTCCGTTTTCCCGCGATTGTGCGCGATGTGTCGCTGCTGGTCGATCGCAGAGCTTCAGTTGCGGAAATTATGAGCGCGGCCGAACAGCAGCAGGCAAATTATTTTGCCGGAGTGAGTTTCGTGGGTACCTACGAAGGCGAAGGGATTCCCGATAACAAACGATCCGCGACGCTGCGTTTTGAATATCGCGCTGATGACCGGACCTTGCGGGATGAAGAAGTTGATGCCGTGCATTGGCCAGTGGTCGAAGCGCTAAAAGAAAAGTTCGGCGCGGAAGTCAGGTAAAAAAATACCATCCAAAGCGCCGCCGCCGCTGCGCTCTGCCGGTGCACTCCAAATTCACGGCGCACTGACACACTTAACTCTTGCACTCCCGCATGCCCCGACGCATAATCAGCGCGCCTGATTCTTACATCCGGAGAAACCAATGGCGGCAACAAACGGGCTGGAAAAATTCTCACACCTCGAAGATAAAATTTACCGCACCATCGAGCTGACGAAGGCTTTGCGTCAGGAGAAAGACGATCTCGAGCGCCAGTTGGCAACGGCGCGTCATGCCGGCGGCAACAGCGAAGGGCTCGCGGAACAAGTTGACCATTTACTCGCTGAGCGTGAAGCCGTGCGCACGAAAGTCCAGGCGATGCTCGATGCGATTGCGGCTGCCGATCCTGAAGTCGTGGAGGCTATTGAACAATGAGCGGAGACGGAATCGCTTTAAGCAAAGAGTTGGAAGCCTCCCCGACAATTAAGGTAGAAATTTACGACCAGGCATACACGGTCCGCTCTGACGGCGACCCCGAATATTTGAAGCAACTCGCCGAATACGTCGATCAGCGCATGCGCGAAATTTCTTCCGGGACCTTGACTGTAGACTCGCGCAAAGTGGCGATTCTCGCGGCGCTCTACATCGCCGACGAACTTCACCAGCTCCGGAAAGCGCACGAGCAGAACGATGAGCAACTGGCGACGCGCAGTGCCGAGTGTTCAGAGTTGCTCGACCGTCTGCTGAAGGCGCCACGCGACGTTTCGGTCATCGCGTAAGGAGAAGTGATGAGGCGAATGCGAGTCTACTCAATCATCGCCGGCCTCGCAGTGATACTAACTTCGACGACTCAACTCCAGGCTCAGCAGACCTCTGTTGGTCCGAATCGACTCGTACCCGCGCGTGAGTTTTTGTTCTCGTCGACGCAGCCCCAGCCGGCGAACAAATTGCGCTCGGACATGCTCAAGCTGGTTGCTGATTCCAGGTCCGGTAGAGTTCCACTCCAGTCTCAGCAAACGCCCACGCCGAAAGTTAATAACCTTTCCAAGACCGCCAAAATTGCGATCATCGCCGGTGTCGCAGTGGTCGTGCTCACCCTAGTCGTCGTACACGGCGTCAAGAATCTGCATTGCGAGAGCCGCTGCGTCATCTGACACTCGCCACGGCATACGGTTCGCCTTTCCTTGTGTCATGCGTCACGGCATGACGAATTAATAGCGGTTAGATTGACGTTAGGTGAGAGTTATTTTCTTGCGTGACGCACGTCCACGTCGAATTTCGGTTTCAGGTGTCGGAACTCTATGGCAGTACATCGGCTGCACTTCTTAATCCGACCTCAGGGAGACTCTATGAACAAAAAACTCTTGGCATTTCCGCTGGCGATTATATTGGCAGTTTGTGTTTGTGCGACCTCGGCATTCGCTGAAGTTCCCAAAGCGGGCGAACCGGGGAATATCTCCGAAGCCAAAGTGACTTCGGAGAAAGCACCGACCCAGGCTGGCGCCAAAATAAAAAAGGACATGAATAAGTTACTGAACGAAGCCAAAGCCGGAAAAATCGCTCCACGGTCACAGCAATTTCCGCAAACTTCGAGAAATAATCTGTCGAAGACCACGAAAATCGCGCTCATCGCCACGGCCATCGGCACGACTATTTTTCTGGCGATCTTGTTCCATGATCTGAGCAAAGACTAGGCTTCGCGGCGATATTGATTCGCCTGGATTTGCATTAACAAACTACCCGCCTCGTATGTTAGTATCCCCGCGGCGGAGGGAAGGATTCTGCCGGGTTCGTCACCGACTTACGATGATTGAGCCAACGTCGTTAATAAGGGAGGCCGACATCGCGAGCTAGTGTTTGTCCTCAAAGTTAGGATGAGCCGACAGCTGGCGGTGAAAAAAAGGCCACCCACCTGATCACTCAGGTTCAATTACGACTTCGGAACGGCCAGGCGGTTTTCCCTCCGTCATTTTCGAGTGACAAGTTACAAGTGACGAGTGACAAGCTGTTGGATTTTCCTGTCACCTGCCACTCGTCACTTGTCACTTTCTTTTATGAGCCTCCTTTCAGCGTCGATGTTACGAATAAGAACCTGACGAGTGGCCAGCTTCTGCTGGTCACTTGCCACTCGTCACTTGTCACTTTCCTCTTATGAAACTTCTCTTAATCGGTGATGTGGTCGGCAAGCCGGGACGCTCAGCCTTGGTTGATCGTTTGCAGGACTTGAAAGAGCAGCACGCGATCGATTTCACGGTGATGAACGCCGAGAACGTCGCGGGCGGGTTCTCGATTACACCGGCAATCGCTGACTTTCTTTTCTCTTCCGGCATCGACGTGATGACTTCCGGCAATCACATCTTCGATAAGCACGAAGTCGTCGAATACATCAAGAAACAGCCGCGCCTGCTGCGGCCTGCAAACTATCCGCCCGATACTCCAGGCAGTACGATTTGGAAGGGCGAAGTAAAAGGCGTCGGCGTGGCCGTCTTCAATCTGTTGGGCCGCATCTTCATGCATCCCGCCGATGATCCCTTCCGCGTCGCTGACGAACTGCTGAGTTCGCTAAACAGCGAGGTGAAGGTGCGGATCGTGGACATGCATGCCGAGGCGACTTCGGAAAAAACTGCGATGGGTTGGTTTTTGGATGGACGCGCGTCGGTCGTCTTCGGAACGCATACGCACATCCAGACTGCGGATGAGCGGCTGCTGCACGAAGGCACGGCTTACATCACCGACATCGGCATGACCGGGAGTTACGGCGGCGTAATTGGGATGAAGAAAGGTGACATCATTCATCGCTTCCGTTCGCCGCTTCATCGCAAGCCGGATCATTCAAAGAGCGAGGTTCGCATCTGCGCGATCGTGGTTGATGTCGATGAAGAGACGGGGCGGGCGCGTTCGATTGAACGGATTAATCTTCCACACACTTCATAGAGAAAGTTGGGCCGCAGATTAACGCGGATTTACGCAGATAGGACAAATCATATCAGCGTGCATCCGCGTTTATCCGCGGCGAATTATCCGGATCTTCACAACGGCGGTTCATCCTCGGGCACCAGGTCACCAACATTCTGACTCTCAGTCGGTGGTGACAGCAGCAATTCGGCAAAGCCGGGCGGGAAAGAACGGACGCGGTTGTTGCCATCGGTAACGACGTGACCGGTCTCGCCTTCGGCGATGACCACGCCATCTGACTCGCGAACGATCTCGTAACCAAAACGGAGGGAACGACGGCGCAATTCGGTGATGTGGGTGCGGACAATCAGCACGTCGTCGTAATAGGCTGGAGCTTTGTAGCGGCAGTAGCTTTCGGCGACGACTAGGAACGCATTCTCGTTCTCTTCCATGTCGCGATACGAGAATCCGCGCGCGCGGCAAAATTCAGTGCGGCCGATTTCAAACCAGACCAGATAATTCGCGTGATAGACCACGCCCATCTTGTCGGTTTCGGCATAGCGCACCCGCAACACGGCCTCTTGCCACTCGTCGATGTCTTCTAATTCTTCCGGACTCACCAGATACGACTCCTTGTCATGCAACCTCTTCGGTTGCGCTGCAAACTAACAGTTTGCCTTACGTCATGATTGAATTGCGAATCGTTTTAGCGGACTATAAGAGCGAAATATGAGGATGTCAAAACAAATTGACCATGGAGCGCCTGCATCTGTGGGGAAGCTGCGCAGCCGTCTTGCCCGCGTTTTATTTATCGCATTTGCACTTTGTGTGCTGGCAGTTGCGCCGGCGCAATTTGCGCTCACACAGGAGCCGGCGACAACCGGCGCGGCCCGTAACGCGGCCCTGATTGCGGCCACGGATGAAGTGCTGAAGGAAACCAGCGCTGTCCGCCAGCTTGCCGTGCTGCGCCCGGTTCAAAGTTCTACGCAATCGCGGGCTGAGATAGAGCGGGCCGTGGTGAAGAACCTCGATGAGGACACTTCCGCCGCTGACCTTCACGCAGCTGAGGTGACGCTGAAGAAGCTCGGCCTTGTGCCTCCCGATTTTCAGTACCGCGCCTTGATGATTCGTCTGCTCACTGAGCAAGTCGCCGGTTATTACGAACCTAAGACGAGACAATTTCATTTGGCTGAATGGATCGACGTGGAGGGGCAACGGCCGGTGATGGCGCATGAGCTGACGCATGCGCTCCAGGATCAGCACTTCGATCTGCGCCGGTTTGAGCATTGGCCGAAAGGCGACGCCGACGCCGAGCTCGCCGCCCACTCATTGATTGAGGGTGATGCGACGCTGGCCATGGTCATGTACATCTCCACCAATCCGTTGCGGTTTCTCAAATCGCTGCGCAACATGGACGTGGAAACCAGGGAGTTCAATCAAGCGCCACGCGTGATCCGCGAGTCGCTGCTGTTTCCGTATCAGGAGGGATTGAACTGGACGCGCGCGGTGTACAAGGAAGGCGGCTGGGCGCAGGTGTCGCAGGCCTTCAAGACGCTGCCGCAATCGACCGAGCAAATCCTGCATCCGGAAAAATACCTGGCGCATGAGGCGCCGGTGAAGGTCACGCTTCCGGATGTTACCAGTCTATTGAATAAAGACGGCGGGAAGTCAGTACCACCTGCGTCAGCGGGTGGGTCAAAGACGCCGGTTACCTGGAAACGAATTTATTCCGACGTAAACGGTGAATGGGGAACCTATCTTTTGCTCGATCAATTCCTGGACTCGCCTGCCGATTCACGGCGAGCGGCGGCGGGCTGGGCTGGCGATCGATACGCGGTCTACGAGAGTTCCGCGGGCAAAGTGATATTTGTATCAGTCTCGGTCTGGGACAGCGATAATGATGCGCGCGAGTTTTTTGACGCCTACGGAAAACGGATCAATCTTCGTTATCCTGCTGCTCAACCCAGGGACCATTTTGAGAATGCAGACGCGAAGGATCGGATTGCTTCGTGGACGACGAATGACGGCGCCGTTGTAGTCAAACAATCCGGGACCTCTGTGTTTGTAATCGAAGGAGTTCCCGGTGGTGTCGACTCCGGCCGATTGCTGGCGATGATGAAGCAATAGGGTACTGGTTCATTCCTCATTCACACCGAGCTTTTGCCCCGTGTCCGGACACGGCAGGCAATCGGAAACCGTTTCAAACGGTTTTCAGTCTTACGATCGTGCTCCTCCGCCGCGCTGAAGCAGCGGCGTGAATGACAAGCGTTTCTTCAACGAACTAATTACCATGAGTGTCCTCAAATTGCCGCACTTCATGGAATGTGCTATTTTTCCGCCAGTTTCAAACAATAGTTTAAGAATAGTGAGCAAGGAAACGACTTCCGAGTCTCGAAGCATGCAAGCGTCCAAATTCACCGTCAAGACGCTCTCCCGAGTTATTACCAAATCAGAATCTTCATCGCCGCCCGCCGAAAAACCGAAAGGTCGTCTGGCGCAATTAACCAGCGAGCTTCATCAACTCGAGGAGAAATTGCGGCTGGGTGGCGGCGCGGACAAAATTGAGAAGCAGCATAAGCAAGGTAAGCTGACGGCTCGTGAACGCATCGATCTGCTTTTGGACAAGGGCTCGTATCAACAGGAAATCGGTTTGCTCGTCGCGTATGACGAGTACAAAGAGCAAAGAGCAAAGAGCCAGGGGCAAAGTGTCGAAGGATTGGATATCGGACAAGCGCCGGGTGCGGGCGTAGTGACGACCATCGGACGCGTAGCGGGAAGGGAAGTTGTCGTCGTTGCGAATGATGCGACGGTCAAGGCCGGTTCATGGTGGCCTGAGACGATTAAGAAGATTCTGCGCGCGCAGGAAATCGCGATGCGTTCGCGCGTGCCGATCATCTACCTCGTCGATTCCGCGGGTGTCAACCTTCCTTACCAGGGCGGCGTGTTTCCCGGACAGTATGGCGCGTCGCGGATCTTTTATTACAACTCGATCATGCGGCGGTACTTGAAGGTGCCGCAAATTTCCGCGGTGATGGGGCCGTGCATCGCCGGCGGTGCGTACCTGCCGGCGCTCTCCGACATCATCATCATGGTCGAAAACACATCGTTCATGGGATTGGGCGGTGCGAATCTGGTAAAAGGCGCAACCGGGCAGACAATTGACAACGAAACGCTGGGCGGCGCGCGCGCGCATAACGAAATTTCAGGCGTCGCACACTATCGAGTCAAGGATGACGAATCCGCGATCGTGAAGATCAGAGAGTTTCTGGCGGAGCTACCAAGGCAGGAGCCAGGAGCCAGGAGCCAGGAGTCAGTAGCAAAACGTCCGGCCTCCGACATCTACGAAATCCTTCCCGAAGATCATCGCCAGCCTTACGACACGAGGGCTTTGCTTGATTGCATTCTTGATGAGGGCCACCTGGATGAATTTCAAGCGGACTATGCGAAGGAAGTCATCACCGGTCACGCGACGATTTGCGGAACCCAGGTTGGCGTGATCACGAATGCGCGCGGCATGTTTCGCGATCCAGCGGGTGGCCCACCGAAATTCGGCGGCATCATCTACACGGAGTCGGCTGAGAAGGTTGCGTACTTCATCGACACCTGTAATCGTCACGGCGCGCCGCTGGTTTTCATACAGGATGTTTCCGGTTTTATGGTCGGGTCGGAAGCGGAACATTCGGGCATCATTCGCGCAGGCGCGCGCTTTGTGGAGGCGATGGCCACCGCGACCGTGCCCAAAATTGTGCTCACCGTGAATCATGCTTCGGGCGCTGGTTATTACGCGATGGCCGGACAGGGTTTCGATCCCGATTTCATTTTTAGTTGGCCCACGGGACGCATGGGCGTGATGGAAGGCGAGTCGGCGGTGCAGGCCGTCTTTGGCAGTCAGCTCGAAAAACTTCGGGCGAAAGGTCAGGAGCCTGACCAGCAACTCGAATTGGAAATGAAGAAGGTACGTGAAACTTACGAGAAGGAATTGGACGCGAAGTACGCCGCAGCGCGCGGATTTGTCGATGCGGTGATCGCGCCCGAGGATACGCGTCACGCTTTAGAGCTTGCATTACGCCTGAGTTTGAATTATTCAGGACCACATTTGGGACAATTTGTATTACCGGCTTCATTAGCATAGCTTTTGGTTCGCACAGTTCACCGATTACGCAGGACAAAGGAGAAGAATCGTGAGAAAGAGCACCATCTATCTTTACGTTCTCGGGCTCGTCGTGATGGTCGCCGCGGCGTTGGCCAGCACCGGATTTGTGGTATCGGCCCAGAATGCAAATTCGTCGACGACGTCGATGACCGAAACTAAGCCGAAACCGAAGAAGACAAAGAAGACGTCAATGGCGCAGACCAGCGGTCGCTGCGATCCGACTAAGCAGGAACAGACGGATCTGTCAGGCACCTACACCGGCAAAGCCGATCACGGTAATGGTCAGCCACCACAGGCCACCACGCTGACAATCACCGGCAACAACTTTACGATGACGTCGGGATCAGAGACGCATTCAGGACGCATCACCGCGGTGACGACCTGCGGCTATATCGGCGTCACCATGATGATGGGCGATTTGACGCCGCCGACGCCGAGCCCGAATCCGCCGGCAGCGCTGCCCGCCGTTTCGCTGCGCGCAAAGAAAGTCGGCGATAAGCTCTGGCTGCAGAGCGTCCCCGGCGAAAAGATGCAGGTGAGCTTTACGCCCGCCGGTGGCGGCGCGATGAAGAAACCGCGCAAGCACAAGAAGGTCACCAAGAAGGCCGACACGGCCGCGCCGGCAAAGACAACGCCGTAACGGGTTGGATCGTTAGGTCGACGTTCAGACACGGAGATGTCGCGACGAAGTTGATTGGTGCGCTTCGTCCGTTCGGCTCTCCGTGTCTTATTATGTAAACACGCGTAATTCAGATGAGAGAAAAAATTCGTATCGCTGCGGGACAGGGCTTTTGGGGTGATCTGCTCGACGCACCCGTGCGTCAGGTTCAGGGCGGACCCATAGATTATTTGATGCTCGACTATCTGGCGGAAGTCACGATGTCGATCATGCAAAAGCAGAAAGCCCGTGATCCAAACGCCGGTTACGCGCGCGACTTCGTCAGTTTGATGAAGGAGATTTTGCCGGCCTGCGTCGAGCGCAACATTCGCGTGATCGCCAACGCGGGCGGCGTCAATGTTCCGGGATGCGCCGCGGCAGTCGCCGAAGTGGCCCGGCAGTTAGGATTGAATGGAAAGCTGAAGATCGGGATCGTCACAGGCGATGACATCCTCGACCGTATCGATGATTTTCTGACGCGCGGTATCGAACTGCGCAACATGGACACCGGCGAATCGTTAAGCACGGTTCGCGACAAGATCCAAAGCGCGAACGCCTACCTGGGCGCCGCGCCGATCGTCGAAGCTTTGAACCGGGAAGCCCAGGTGGTGATTACCGGTCGCGCGACCGACACTGGCTTGACGCTGGGACCGATGGTTCACGAGTTCGGCTGGGCTTTGGATGATTGGAACAAGCTCGCCTCCGGCACCATCGCCGGTCACATCATCGAATGTGGCGCGCAGTGTTCGGGCGGGAATTGCCAGTACGACTGGCAATCGATTCCAGATCTGGCGAACGTTGGGTTCCCCATCGCTGAAGCTTCACGCGACGGTAATTTTGTGATCACGAAACACGAAGGCACAGGCGGCTGCGTCAGTGTACCCTCGATCAAGGAACAACTCGTTTATGAAATGGGCGACCCGCACGAATACATCACGCCCGACTGTGTCGCCGATTTCACCACGATCCAACTGGCCGAAGATGGTCAGAATCGAGTGCGAGTCTTCGGCATTAAAGGGAAGCCCGCGACTGATTTCCTGAAGGTGTCGATTAGCTATTCAGCGGGGTACAAGGCAGTTGGAACCATCGTGTATTCGTGGCCGGATGCGTACGCCAAGGCGCAGGCGGCGGACAAGATTTTGCGGGCCCGGCTTGACCGGCTCGGATTGCATTTCGATCAAGTGCTGACTGAATTCGTCGGCGTCAACGCGACTCACGGAGCGCTCGCCGGCGCGCCGTCTCAGGATGTGGCCGAGGTCCAATTCCGAATCGGCGTGCGCGGCAACGATCGCAGCGCCGTCGAACGATTTACGAAAGAGATCGCGCCGCTGATTCTCACCGGCCCGCCGGGCGTTACTGGATTTGCCGGCGGCCGCCCGAAAGTTGAGGAGATCGTCGCTTATTGGCCAGCGCTTATTCCGAAGACCGAGATCGAAGCCAGGGTAGAAATACTCAACGTGTAATTTATGAAGATTCAATTGACGCAACTTGCGCACGCGCGCTCGGGTGACAAAGGCGACACCGCGAACGTAGGACTAATCGCTTTGCGTGATGAATTCTATCCGCTACTCGCGCGTGAAGTGACGGCAGCGCGCGTGAAAGAACATTTCAAAGGGATCTGCAATGGCGAAGTGGAGCGGTATGAATTGCCGAACCTCGGCGCGCTTAATTTTCTGTTGCATGAAAGTCTCGGTGGCGGCGGCACGCTGTCTTTGATGACTGACGCGCAGGGCAAAACTTTTTCGACTGCGTTGTTGAGAATGCAAATTGAAGTTGCAGATGACGAGGCGGCCAAATTCGGCCTCGCGCGTCAGAATTAGAAAATGGCTGCTACCGATCCAGTTGTCTTGTACGAAGTATTCGACCGCGTGGCGCGCATCACGTTGAATCGACCGGAGAAGCGTAACGCGCTCAATGATGATTTGATCCGCGGACTGAAGAACCTGTTGCTCGCCGCGCAAGACGATGACGAAGTCAGAGTTGTTCTGTTGACCGGAGCGGGATCCGATTTCTGTTCCGGCGCCGATCTCGCAGCGCTGCAAAAAATATCGGTTGCCTCGGTCGAAGAAAACCTCGCAGACGCATCGTCGTTGATGGAGCTTTTCATGTTGATGCGGTCCGTGCGTCAACCAGTGATCGCGGCGGTGAAGGGAAGGGCTCTCGCCGGCGGTTGCGGTTTGGCATCGGCATGTGACCTGGTTTTGGCGGCGCGCTCGAGCCGCTTTGGCTACCCTGAAGTAAAAATTGGTTTCGTGCCCGCGATGGTAATGGCCATTCTGCGCCGTAACGTGGGCGAAAAGCGCGCGTTCGAATTGCTGACTCTGGGAACCGAAATAAGCGCAGAAGAAGCCGTGGATATCGGCCTGGCGAATCGGGTTATTGACGATGAAGCATTCGACGATGAAGTCGATGCTTTCATCGATCAGTTTGCAAAAGTGAGTACCTCGGCCGTTGGGCTAACTAAGAAACTGCTTTATCAGATCGACGCGATGAGTTTTGAAGACGCGTTGCGCTGCGGCGTGGACACGAATGTTACCGCGCGCATGAGTACGGATTGTAAAAAAGGAATCGAACGCTTCCTGAGGAAGAGCTAAACCGCCGGTCAGTCCCGAGGCTTCACGTTGTTACGAATGAAGTCGGCGATGTCCTGGGTTGAGGTTCCCGGGAGAAACACTTCTGCCACACCTTGTTCCTTGAGCTTCGGAATATCTTCTTTCGGGACAATCCCGCCCAGGACTACCAAAGTATCGTTCAGTCCTTCTTCACGCAGCAATGAAACGATACGCGGACAAAGCGTGTTGTGAGCCCCGCTGAGAATCGAAACGCCCACCGCATCGACATCTTCCTGCAAAGCCGCGGCGGCGATCATCTCCGGTGTCTGTCGCAAACCTGTGTAGATGACTTCCATGCCGGCGTCCCGCAGCGCGCGGGCAATAACTTTCGCGCCGCGATCGTGACCGTCGAGACCTGGTTTAGCGACAAGCACTCTAATTTTTCTGCCGGCTTGATTCATGTGAGATCAGATGGCTGGCTCTTCGTAAACGCCATATACGTCGCGAAGCGCTGAACAGATTTCACCGAGCGTTGCGTATTCTCTCACAGCTTCGATGGTTGCGGGCATCGTGTTTTCACCGCGCTGTGCCGCCAATCGCAGAGCCTCGAGCGTCCGCGAGACAGCTCCGTCATCTCGTTGGTGGCGGACGCGTTCAAGTCGTTCGACCTGTTGGTGACGCACCGATTCATCAATTACCAGAATCGGAATCTCCTGGAGCTCGTCTTCCATTTCGTACTTGTTGACTCCGACGATCGTCTGATCGCCGCGCTCGAGGGACTTCTGGTATTGATACGCGGACTCTTGGATCTCGCGTTGCGGGAATCCTTTTTCAACTGCGTCGACCATGCCACCCATCGCGTCGATTCGCGCGAAGTAATCGAGCGTGCCCTGTTCCATCTTATTGGTTAGGGCTTCGACGAAGTATGAGCCGCCCAGCGGGTCGACGGTGTTCGCGACGCCGGTCTCTTCGGCGATGATCTGTTGGGTGCGCAGCGCAATCAGCGCCGCGCGATCAGTTGGTAAGGCGAGCGCTTCGTCATACGCGTCGGTGTGCAACGATTGCGTGCCGCCGAGAACGCCGGCAAGCGCCTGGATCGCGACGCGAACGATGTTGTTGAGCGGCTGTTGGACGGTAAGCGAGACGCCGGCGGTTTGCGTGTGAAACCGCAGCTTCATCGTTCGTTCGTCTGAAGTGCCGAAGCGTTCTTTCATCGTGCGCGACCAGATGCGGCGCGCGGCCCGGTACTTGGCGATCTCCTCAAAGAAATCGTTGTGCGCATTAAAGAAAAAGGAAATGCGCGGCACGAAGCGGTCAAGATCGAGACCTGCACGAATTCCCCAATCGACATATTCGATGCCGTCGCGCAAAGTAAACGCGAGCTCTTGCAAGGCGGTCGCGCCGGCTTCACGAATGTGATAACCGCTGACTGAGATCGGGTTGTAGCGCGGGACTTGTTCGGTGCAGAACTCAAACGTGTCGACGACCAGCTTCATCGCCGATCGAATCGGATAAATCCATTCCTTCTGGGCAATGTATTCCTTCAAGATGTCGTTCTGCAGGGTGCCGGAGATTTTCTTCCAATCAGCACGCTGCTTTTCGGCGACGACCAGATACATCGCCAGGAAAACCGACGCGGGCGCGTTGATGGTTTGCGACACGGTCACCATCTCGAGCGGAATTCCGTCGAATAACGCTTCCATATCGGCAAGTGATGAAACTGCTACCCCGCATTTGCCAACCTCACCTTCGGATAGTGGGGAATCAGCGTCGTAACCCATCAACGCCGGCAGATCATAGGCGACTGACAGGCCTGTCTGGCCTTCTTTCATCAGGTACTTGAATCGAGCGTTAGTCTCTTCCGGAGTGCCGAAGCCTGCGAACTGACGCATGGTCCAGAGCTTGCCGCGATAACCGGTGGCATGAATTCCACGCGTGTAAGGAAAATCGCCCGGCGTGGAAATGTCCCTGTCGAATTCGATGTCGCTGACATCAGATCGATCGTAAAGGCGGTTAATCTCCTCAAGAGATACGGTTTGAAAACTTTGCTTGCGTTCGCTCGGACGTGTTTGCGGCAACTTGTCGGTTTGCTCAGTGAGTGGCATTTGGAGTGAAAAATTCTGAAGCGTTCCTGAATCGCGATATTAGTTGATGCGATTAAACGGTGTCAATTTGCTCAAAAAATGAAGGCGCGCGGCTGTTGCTAACCAACAGCCGCGCGTTAAAGGAAGGACCCGTAAAATCGTGGATAAGCAGCAGGGTAAAGCGGATCAGTCAGTGGACGAACGAAACAGTTCTTGCGCCGGGGGCCGATTGCAGCGACTCCATCGTTATGACAATGTCACTCGCTTTAACCATGCCCAGGCGCTCTCGCGCCGCTAATTCAATGGCACGCGGATCTTTCGTGAGTCGCTGAATGTCTCTCTCGAGCGATTGATTGGCATCGCGCAGGCTCGCAATCTCAGATTCAACCTTCAGTCGCTGTGTGCTCGACGCGCGTAACTCGCCGCGCGATCGGACAATTGCGGTGGCGCAAATTGCCGTCGTTGCGAACATTATGGTGGTCAGGATCACCCATGATGGCACGGACCGCGCTCCGCGAATTGCCGGAACGACCAAGTCCCGGACCGTCAATCCCGGGTTGCTCAAAACACCCACCGACTGCGCAACGTTCGGTCTGCTAGCTGTACGGTTAAGCAGCCATTCTGTGTTTCCCAAGGCTTGCACGAAGCACCTCCGCTCTGGACGAGGCCACGACTGTGGCTTTCAATTAATGGTCAATTACCGCGCGACGTCGCGATACATCCTGATCCGTCGCCGTTGAAGATGAACCCGCCGCGACGCCAACTTTCGCCGTATCGCGATCCGCGAACTGTATAATTTGGGGCGATTTGCCTGAATCATCGTTAGCCTTCGCCTTGTAAATCGACAGTTAACCGCAAGATAAAGGGCACTAACAACGTCGGGGTACTACATCTTGTAACGCTTGGGGGCGCAATCTGTTGGGGCAGAACAACTTACCGCGAAGTTCGGGGGAATGTAACATCGGAAATTAGCGAGGGCAATAGTATTTATTTACAACAATTTAACAAGCTAACTTCAACGTTTACATAAGGTAACGAGAATTAAGCGCTTAAAAGGGCGAACGCGCGGCGAACACAAAGGAAGTTTGAAAACTGGAAGGGCGGGGACGCTTGAAAAGTTGATATGTTAGTGTCATGCGGTCGCTCGAGCAGGCAGACGGGTCGATGCGACACGCGCGCTAAGCTGGAACTAGTCAAAAATGCCCGAAGTTTCTTGGGCACGGTCATTGCCATGTTCAGACCGGAAATGTGTACAACCCCTGTGGAGCTTATTGAAGAATGAAACCAATTAAATATGCAGAGCGAGGCCTTGCGGCCCTGGCCGGTGCGACTTTCAACACGATTCAGTCGATTAACAAATACCGTCCCAATCCGTCTTTCACACCCAAATGGTCCGATAAACCATTATTGAAGTCATGGCAAAAAACGAAGCCGACCCTCGGCTGGCCCCGTACGACGGATTCGCTTTGCCCGAACTGCGTCATTGAAGCCCGGGAATCTATTTTGAGTGGCGAGCAGGACGTTTCGGTTCTGGTGCAGGAAAAGGTCGGCGAAATCAAAGCTCAGATCATCGAACGAGATGGCGAAATCTGGATGATCAAGGATTGCCCGGTTCATGGTCACTTCGAAGACATGATGGCTATCGATTCGAAGTTCCTCACGCACATTGAAGCGATGTTTCCGGGTCGCGACATCCCCGCGCACAACGATGAAAAGCTTCACAACCATGGATCGAGCACGATCAAGTACGGCCGTGGCGCGGTGCTCACCGTCGATTTAACCAATCGCTGCAACATGATGTGCGATCCCTGCTTCATGGACGCGAACCAGGTGGGTTTTGTTCATGAGTTGAGCATGGAAGAGATTAGAGAAATTCTCGACAACGCCATCTCGATCAAGCCTCGCCGCCAAATGTCAGTGCAGTTTTCGGGTGGCGAGCCGACGATTTCACCGCACTTCATCGAAGCCATCCGCTATTCACGTAAGGTTGGTTACAACTCGGTGCAAGCGGCTACGAACGGAATCGAATTCGCCAAGAGCAAAGAATTCTGCCGGCAGGCAGCCGAGGCCGGTCTGCGTTATGTCTATTTCCAGTTTGACGGAATCGGCAACGACGCGAACAGCCACCGCCAAGTCGGCAATTTGTTCGACGTGAAGCTGCGAGCGATCAATAACCTTCACGAAGCCGGCGTTGAGATTGTGCTGGTTACCACTTTGGTGAACGGCATCAACAACGATCAGGTGGGATCGATTATCCGTTTCGCACTCGAAAACCCGAAGAAGATTGCATTCCTTTCATTTCAACCGGTGTCCTTCACCGGACGTGACGAAGCGATCACTGCTGAGCGTCGACTGCAACAGCGATACACACTTTCGCACTTGGCTCATGACGTCAAAAATCAGGTTGGAATTACCGAGCCTACCCGCGATTGGTTTCCGCTCTCATTGATGGGTGCCTTCGCCGACTTTGCTGATCTCGTACACGGCCCGAACTCGGAATGGGGTCAGGTATCTTGCGGTTGTCACCCGAATTGCGGAGTCGGCACCGCGGTGATGATTGACAAGGAAACCAAGGAAATGAGTCCGGTTCCGGCATTCCTGAACATCCCCGGTTTGGTCACGGACATGCGCAAGATTACCGATGCCGCCCGTGGCAAGTGGATGTCAAATCTCATGATGGGTTTGGCGCTGCTCAAGCATTATCGTCCGCAGAATGCGCCATCGGAGTTCAACCTGTATGAGCTATTCAAGAAATTCGACAAGTCGTTTGGCTTGACCGGGAAGGACTACGGAAAGGTCAGCGGTGACCGCAGCAAGGATGACATCGAAAGGCGTCGCTCGGATCGATGGAACTTCCTGTTCATCGCGGGCATGTGGTTCCAGGATCTTTTCAACTACGACTTCCGCCGCACCGAGATGTGCATCATTCCCTACGGCACGCAGGAAGGTGAAATCAGCTTCTGCGCGTACAACACGGGCATCGGCTGGCGGAATATCATCGAACACATGCATCAAAACGCGACCGTGGCGAAGTGGTATGAGGATCACGGCCGTCACGAGATTTTCGCCGGTGGTAAGAATGTGCCGATGGCTGATGCCACGCACAACCTGAAGCTCAACGAAGTCGATCTCGCGCGTCCGAACAAGCCGGAAATGAAGGGGCCTAAGACCGCGCATGAAGAGATGGTGGCAATGCGCAAGCTTTATCAGGAAATGGTCTTGAAGCAACAGTCGATTACGACTGACAATGGCGACAAGCCGGTTCAGATTAAGGGCTTGGAACGGAAGAAGGAAGCAGCAGTAGCTACCGTTTAGTTCAACCAGGACGACGCGGCCCTGCGAATTCGTCTGCTACATTCGCGGGGCCGTTTTTTGTCCGCTTGACCGCGCCGCGGCAGGACGTGTTTAATAAGAGGTCCAGTCGGTAGAAGAAATCTTAACAGTGGAGATATAGATGGCAGTTGTTAACGTTAACCCCGGTGAATCGATTGAGAGCGCATTGCGCCGGTTCAAACGGAAAGTGATGACCGAGGAGATTATCAAGGACGCCAAGAAGCATGCGTTCTTCATGCCTCCCGGGCAAAAAGCGAAGCTGAAATCGGCCCTCGCTCGCAAGCGCAACAAAAAGAAAGGCCGTCCCCGGCCGCGTCCCGTCGCTGCTAAGTCCTAGTTGTGCGATCGCACACGAGGCTCGCTCGGTTTTTAATCTCAAAAACTGAATCAGCCGGCAGAGTTTGCGGTGAAGCAAGGGCACGCGTGTGGCACAATGGTCGTTGAAGAAATGACGCGCATCTTACTCACAAATGATGACGGCATTCATTCGGAGGGTCTGCAAGCGCTCGAGCGCACCCTGCGCGAAGTGGGCGACGTGTTTGTGGTGGCGCCCGCCAGCGAAATGAGTGGTGCGTCGCACAGCCTGACACTGTCGCGCCCGCTTCGCATTCGGAAGATCGACGATCGCCACTGGACTGTCGATGGCACACCCACCGACTGTGTAACTCTGGCTTTGCATAAAATCCTGAACGAAGATGAATTGCCGCATCTTTGTGTTTCAGGGATAAATCACGGCGGAAATCTGGGTGATGATGCGACTTACTCGGGCACGGTAGCCGGCGCCCTCGAGGCCACGATTCTCGGCGTACCCGGAATTGCCATCAGTCTGGTGGCGCGCGACCATTTTAATTTTGCCGAGGCTGCCCGCTTCACTCTCCTGGCCGTGCGAAAAATCCTGGCTGAAGGATTGCCTGAAGGCACGCTCCTGAACGTCAACGTTCCGAATTCCGAGGTCAAGGGCGTCAAGGTCACCCGTCAGGGAATCAAGAACGCGCGCCCCGTAATCACCGAACATATTGATCCGCGTGGCAAGCCGTACTTTTGGATCGGCGAACAGTACTTTCGTTCAGATGCGGAAGACGGCACAGACTATCGCGCGATTGAAGAGGGCTACATTTCGGTCACGCCTTTGCGGAGCGACATGACCGACCACCGTGCTCTGACAGAAATCGGATCATGGAATTACGTGCTGGCCTCAGAGCTTCTGCCGACCTAGACCTTTCGACTCAGTTGAGTTCTACATCTTCACGACTGAACACGCTTTACCTCGAACAAAGGATTCCACGCGAGCGCATGGTTGAGCGTCTCCGCGACCACTACCGCATTCGCGACGAAAAAGTTCTGGAAGCGATGCGCTCGGTGCCGCGGCATTTCTTTGTGACTGAGGCCTTGCGCGGTCGAGCTTATGACGATAACGCGCTGCCGATTAATTTTAATCAGACAATCTCGCAGCCCTATATCGTGGCGCGCATGTCTGAACTGCTCGAGATTGATAAGCAAAGTCGTGTGCTGGAAATCGGCGCGGGCTCGGGTTACCAAACCGCGATTCTGGCGAGACTGGCATCGCAGGTTTATGCGATCGAACGCATCGGCGAACTGGCGAGAGAGGCGCAGGCGAGGATTCGCGAGCTGGGCATCCACAACGCGACGGTGAAGGCCTTTGACGGCACGTTGGGTTGGAGCGCGCATGGACCATACGACGCGATTCTGGTCGCGGCGGGCGGACCTCGGATTCCTGATCCGCTGGTTGCGCAACTGAAAGTTGGCGGGCGGCTGGTGATTCCCACCGGCGAGACGCGCGAATCGCAAAAACTGTTTCGCGTGATCAAAAGTGAAGCGGGCCAGAAGATCGAAGATCACGGAAGCTGTCAGTTTGTGCCGCTCATCGGCCAGCATGGATGGGAGAAGCAGTGAGTGAGCAGTGGGCAGTGAGCAATAAGCAGTGGGCAGTGTGCAGTGGGCAGTACCGCCTCCACTATCGATTCGAACACAATTTGCAAATGAATGAAATTAATCTGATGACAACGGACGCACTTACTAAAACGATGACTGCTCACTGCCCACCGCTCACTGCTCACTAATCATGATCGCCCGCATCATCGAAATAATTTCCGCGGTCATCGTCGCTACTATTTCCGTACTGGGCTACGGTGGCGTCGTGCTGCTGATGGCCATCGAGTCGGCGTGCATACCTCTGCCTTCGGAAATCATCATGCCGTTCTCCGGTTACCTGGTATCGCGCGGCGAGATGAATCTTTGGTTGGTCGGTGTGGCCGGCGCCGTCGGTTGTGTTTTGGGCTCGATGGTCGCGTATTGGGTCGGCATGTACGGCGGTCGCCCTTTGATTGAGAAGTACGGACGCTTTGTGCTGATCTCGCATCACGATCTGGATCTGGCTGACCGTTGGTTTGCGAAGTACGGTGAGGTAATCGTATTCGTTAGCAGACTGTTGCCGGCCATCCGTACCTTCATCGCTTTTCCCGCGGGCGTGGCGCGCATGAACATTCCGCGCTTCATCATTTATACGTTCGCCGGCTCATTGCCCTGGTGCATTGCCCTCGCGTACGTAGGCCAAAAACTCGGCGAGCAGTGGGACAAAGATCCGCGTCTCAAGAGTTTGTTTCACCGATTCGATTTTGTGATCGGAATTGTGATCGTGCTAGCGGCCGCGTGGTGGATTTGGCGTCACCTCAGACACGGCAAGCGCGAAGCGCAAAGGGGTGAGCGCTAAAAGCTAAGGGCGATGAGCTAAGGGGTAAAGCGCAAAGAGGAAGGTGCAAAGAGCTAGGCGCAAGAGCAGGTGCAAAGAGCTAGGCGCAGGAGCTAGGCGCAAAGAGCAACAAGAAAGAGAAAAGTTCACGAGCAACAGAATTTCACAGCCTTTGCGCTTTGCACCTCGCTCATCGCCCTTTGCACTTACCTCTTACCTCTTAGCCCTTAGCCCTTAGCCCTTAGCCCTTCGCCCTTCGCTCTTTGCACTGGCTCTTTGCCCTTTGCTGACTCCGCTGTGTTAGAATCCCAAAGCAATTCGGGGCGTGGCTCAGCCTGGTAGAGCGCACGGTTCGGGACCGTGAGGTCGGAGGTTCGAATCCTCTCGCCCCGACCATTTTTCCTTAGTATCGAAACACTTGCGGCGATCGACAACGGTCGCCGTTCTTGTTTTGTGCTCGCGGCCGGCTTTGCTGCAAGAGTCATTCGAAGCGTCGAATCGCAATGCGGCTTTGCCGCAGCGCATCGCGGTAAGCCCGTGGCTTACCGGTGTTCATGATCAGGCGTGCGTGACTCTTACAGCAAAAGCCGTTACGGCCTGAGTCGTGAATTGGGCAATTAAAACAAGATCAGAGTCGAGATTAGCGGGAGTCAAAATAAAAAAGGCGGCCGAGGCTTGATTTCGCCTTTACCGCATAGGGCAGGTACTCGCGGTACCTGAAAGGTGCTGACTGTCTCAGGCTGTCGCCGGTGCTTTCCTGATCCGCGCCGGCTTTTTCCGGTCACTGCGTCGCAGTCCGCCGACCAGTTCAAACTCGCTGCTATCGGGGCCATAGAGACCCTTCACAGCAGCCTGAATGCGCAGGTTCAAGTCATGCAACTTTTGCTTGCGTGCATCCAGGCGGTTCGCCGTGGCGTCCACGGCCGCCAACTCACCGTTGTAAGCGTCGAGATCCTGGCTGTAGCCGTTGACCTCGGCTTCGTACATTTCCGCCGTAAGCGATGGACCGAAGTCGGGTTTAGGATTTATCTCCTTCAGGCCGGCGAGAATCTGACGCGCCGTCTCCAGAGTGCTGGTTGATGTTCGTTTTTGTCTTGCCATAGCAAATATCCTTTCGTTTCTTTCCTTGAGGGCTGGTGGAACTTTCACCCTCAACCACCCATACGAGTTTTGGTGTTACATTGCGGTTAATTCTGATGTCCACCCGAAGAACATCTCCGGCGGGCGGTAGAATATCTCCCGCGGGCTCCAGAACGTCTCCCGCAGGCTGAAGAACATCTCTGGCGCTCCGCAGAATTTCTCCGGCGCGATAACAAACTTCTCGGGCGTGCCGAATCACATTTCTGGCACGGTGGAGAATATCTCTCGCGGGCCGCAGAATTTCTCTGGTGCGATGACAAAGTTCTCTGGGATGCCGAAGGACATTTCCGGCGGGCAGAAGCATTGCTCGGTCGTGCTCACAAGCTTCTCCAGCGTCTCAAAGACTTTCTGGCGGGCGCTGAAGAATTCGCGGGCACGATGACAAACTCCTCGGCGCGGCGGAATTGGCACGGCGTTCGTTCAGATGACGCAGCGGCGAAGCCGCGGCATTAAATAGCCATGGCCGTAAGGCCGTGGATCCAACATCCAACAATTAGAGGAGCGCCGAAGGTGCGCCATTGAATAGCCGCGGCCGTCAGGCCGTGGATCATGGCCGTCAGGTCGTGGATCCAACATCAAACAATCAGAGGCCAGCGCCGAAGGTGCGGCATTGCAATATTTTTTCCCTTGCCATGGATAGGAGAATGGATACATGGCGGGAAAATACCTAAGCATCCTCGTGCATTTCGTCTGGAGCACCGCCAGTCGCGAGCCTTGGCTTTCTGATCTTTGGGAAGATGAACTTTACAAGGTCATCGGCGGCATCTTGAGGAAGAAGAACGGCAAGCTATTGGAAGCTGGAGGTGTCAGCGATCACATCCATCTGTATACCTCTTTACCTTCTACCGTTTCGGTGGCTGAGATAGTTAATGCCCTCAAATCAAACTCATCGAGATGGATTCACGAGGAGCTTCATCGCCATGGGTTTGCCTGGCAAGAGGGTTACGGCGCCTTCAGCGTCAGCAAATCATCGGAAGCGAATGTGAGGCGCTATATCCAACGACAGAAGGAACACCATCGAAAGCGCGATTTCAAAAAAGAATTCATAGAACTGTTAGATAAACACGGGATTGAATATGACGAACGCTACATCTGGAAATGACGGCTTTTCAATATCGCACCTGTGGCGCTCCCATCTATTAATCGACAACAGGATCCACGATCCAACAACCAGAGGGGAGCGGCGAAGCCGCGGCATTAAGTAGCCGCGGCCGTGAGGCCGTGGATCATGGCCGTGAGGCCGTGGATCCAACATCCAACAATTAGAGGAGCGCCGAAGGTGCGCCATTGAATAGCCGCGGCCGTGAGGCCGTGGATCATGGCCGTAAGGCCGTGGATCCGGATCCAACAATCAAAGGCGAGCGCCGAAGGTGCGGCATTAAATATCCACGGCCGTGAGGCCGTGGATCAATAACGAGATGGATACACGAGGCCCGTGAGGCCCGACCTCATCTCGCATGAATCAAAATTCAATATCGCACCTTCGGCGCTCCCATCTATTAATCGATCTTGGGATCCACGGCCTTACGGCCGCGGCTATTCAATATCGGTCCTTCGGACCTTGGGCTGCGCGCTTACCGTCGGCCAGCGCCGAAGGCGCGCCATTGAATAGCCGCGGCCGTGAGGCCGTGGATCATGGCCGTAAGGCCGTGGAGATCCAACAATCAAAGGCGAGCGCCGAAGGTGCGGCATTAAATGGCCATGGCCGTAAGGCCGCGGATCAAAAACCGCGATGCATACCCGAGGCCCGACCTCGCCTCGCATGAATCACAATTCAATATCGCACCTTCGGCGCTCGCATCTATTAATTGACCTTTGATCCACGGCCTTACGGCCGCGGCTATTCAATATCGGTCCTTCGGACCTTGGGCTGCGCGCTTACCGCCGGACAGCGCCGAAGGCGCGGCATTAAATAGCCATGGCCGTAAGGCCGTGGATCGAAGATGCAACAAGAGATGCGGAGCGCCGAAGGTGCGGCATTAAATAGCGATGGCCGTAAGGCCGATCAAAAACCGCGTGCATACCCGAGGCCCGACCTCACCTCGCATGAATCAAATTCAATATCGCACCTTCGGCGCTCGCATCTATTAATCGATCTTGGGATCCACGGCCTTACGGCCGCGGCTATGCAATATCGGTCCTTCGGACCTTGGGTTGCGCGCTTACCGCCGGACAGCGCCTAAGGCGCGGCATTAAATAGCCATGGCCGTAAGGCCGTGGATCGAAGATGCAACAAGAGATGCGGAGCGCCGAAGGTGCGGCATTAAATATCCACGGCCGTGAGGCCGTGGATCAAACCGAGATGGATACACGAGGCCCGTGAGGGCCGACCTCGTCTCGCATGAATCACAATTCAATATCGCACCTTCGGCGCTCGCATCTATTAATCGATCTGGCATCCACGGCCTTACGGCCGCGGCTATTCAATATCGGTCCTTCTGACCTTGGGTTGCGCTTACCGGCGAACGCCCGGCGGCGAGCGCCGAAGGCGCGGCATTAAATAGCCATGGCCGTAAGGCCGTGGATACAAGATCCACAACAGATGCGGAGCGCCGAAGGTGCGGCATTAAATAGCGATGGCCGTAAGGCCGCGGATCAAAAACCGAGATGCATACCCGAGGCCCGACCTCACCCCGCATGAATCAAAATTCAATATCGCACCTTCGGCGCTCCCTTTCTATTAATCCGATCTGGGGATCCACGGCCTTACGGCCGCGGCTATTCAATATCGGTCCTTCGGACCTTGCGCTATCAGCATCATCGCGCGCAATGTAACCGACGTTACGAAGGAGATAACCGCTGATGAGACGAGTTGTTCATTTGTTCCTGGCTTTGTCGATGCTGACGCTGGCGACGAATACGCGCGCCCAGCGCACTAATGTGGTTCGCACCAATGTTCGCCAGATCATTCTCACTCTCGAAACTGACACAGACACTTTCAAGAGCTCCCTCGACCACGCATTGGATCGCAGCCCACTCGACGGCACGCGGGCTGAGGATGAAATCAACGAGTACGTGAAGCAGTTCGAACATGCCACCGACAAATTGAAAGACCGCGCCGAGGATAATAAATACGCGCCGAACCTTGCCCGGGAAGTCTTAATCCGCGGCCGTTCGATCAACACCTTCATGCGCAAACATCAGCTGGGAGGCGACGCCGCCAACGATTGGGCGAGAGTCAGACAAGACCTGACCCTCCTGGCCGCCGGCTACAGAATTAACTGGCGCTGGTGATTGGGCGAAGCTGAGTCGCTCACGCCAAAAGTCACCTCTGTGAGAGGCCGGAAGAGTGCGCGGTGGTGGTTACGAGCCGACGAGCACGCCGGGAGACTCGGCGCTGATACGGGCGCAAGCAGCAGTCTATCCGCGCGACGGAATTGACCCGATCCATGATGCCGTGTCTGGCTGGCTCATGGCCCGGATATATGCTCACCGGTCATCCGCTACGCCTAGCGGCAGGACGCTTCGGCCTCGTTCACGGCGGCGGAGCGCACGCGCCGGACGAGTACTACGTGATCGAATCAAGCAATCCCAAAGTACAGGGAATCGGTGGGGCTGCTCGGTCGTATGTTGAGTTTCTGTATGAATTGGTGTGAATATTTCCAGAAGGTGTTTGCGCGCGCCGGCGTGTTTGCCCAAAGCATGGCCGCTCTTGAGCGCCACAGATGCGTACGGTTGCCCGCGTCGATATCCGTAAAAAGATTTTCATTTACCGCGCGACGATGATGATCAAAACAAAGGTCCACACCTTTTCAGAAGCGGGCGACAGCAACGTCGACAAACGTCAGTGGCAGGCCGCTTCGTACGTTGCTAACTCCTTCTTAATGTCCTGCTCTAAACCGTAGCCTTGATATTTGGCCTTGGCAGTTTGGTACGCCTTACAGACACGGTCGGAGATGCGCCCGTCCTGATTGTAAAGGCACTCTACCTGGTTCAAGTACGATCTGAGGTAAAGGTCGTGGTTGTCATCCTTCGAATAGGTCTTATCGTCAATTAATTTAATCACTCTGTTGAACTCTGTGATGGGGTTGACGTAGTCTCTATTCTCCTTCTGTACGACGGCTACCTGATAGAGTGCACGTGCGTTGTTGTAATCAAACCACAAGGCCTCTTGCGCATCAGCCAGAACAAGCCGATTCCGTTTCTCCCATTCAGACTCCGGGGAAGTAGCACCATGACGAGTCGTCTGTGACCTGAGGGCGTACAACTCGGCGGCTTCCTTATTTACGTTAGCGTCGTTCGCAGCTTTGGCCACCGACCCTACTGTTTCTGGATCACCAATCTGTTCGACGCTTGCTGCCAAATCCAACAATTCCGGACGATCGAAAGTCTTTTCGAGTTGTACCAGCGCTACGAGAGCATACCTGCGCTGGTCGGCAGCCGTACTGGTCAGCGATGGGATGAGCTTTTGCAATGTTTCGACTTTAGCCATTCTCAGTTCAATTTCTTTCTGAGATCGGCTGGAACTCCATTGAATATAGCCGAACAAAAGCCCCGACGCCGCGACAAATACAGTTGCGATTGGCGCAAGATTCTCACCGAGAAACCCAAGAGTCTTACGGATCCATCCACGCTTCTGTTCGAGGGCTGAATTAGCTACGTAGCTCTCCCACGACGTACCGCTCGCGATTGCTTCGAGTGCGGCTTTGTATTTCGACTCGGATTCTACCACTGAATTTTTTCCTCCTGAGATTTGCGGTCATCACGCCATCGCGGGACGCGCGGCTTCAGCTTTCGTTACGCAACGGAATGCGGAGAATCGTTCATCACCATAAGAGCGTGTCAAGGTCTGAGAGACGCTGCGTCTTTGCCTAAATCATATGCTTGCGGCGCGCGTTTTATTTCACGCTTTTGAGATCGCACAATAGCAGGCCTGGCACCGGATTTGTCGGTTTCTTGCCCGGAAGTCTTAATCCGCGGCCGTTCGATCAACACCTTCATGCGGAAACATCAGCTGGGAGGCGACGCCGCCAACGATTGGGCGAGAGTCAGACAAGACCTGACCCTTCTGGCCGCCCGCTACAAAATCAACTGGCGCTGGTGAGTGAGCGAAGCTGGGTCGCTGACGGCAAAAGTCACCTCTCTGAGAGACCGGAAGAGCGCCCAGTCGTCGTTAGGATTCGACAAGCACTTCGGCAGACTCGGCGCTTGGCACCGGGTTCTGGGTCTTACCTTAGTTCATTCCTTGTTCGGGCGAAACGATGGCAACTTCGGTAACCTCGGACGGTCGAGGCTTACATCGACATGATCCTTTGGTTGAAAAACCTTCGTGATAGAGCCGGCTGGATGGAATTCGGGCATTCGCCCGAACACGTGATCGCCATCGAAGTAGTGATGTGCTGCGGTGGGAATGTACGATTCCGGCAAGGGATAAAGAGCGCGCGGATTGTGGTATACAGACATGCCCTCAACCCACGTTTCTGAATAATCAGGCGCATGAACCGCCTTCTCGAACTGTTGCAGCGTGACGAGGTCTAAGAAGCGAACACCTGATCTAAACATTCTTATTTTTCGATCGCCAAATCCTGCCAAGTACGCCATTCGGTCAAACTTCGCAAATGTTCCCGCTGGGTTGGCAATCACCGCGCTGACATGTTCAGCGTCCGGTTGCAAGAAAAATCCCGCTGGAACTTCCTTGCTTCCGAGCTTGAAACTCGCAACGTCTTCAATGATGGCAACGACTTCGCCATCCGGCTCCTGCAGGCGCAGCGGCCGTACCCCGTATAGGTATTCAATCAATGCATGCGTACTCCAAGTCATCGAATAGGGCTGATGAAAATCTTGAATAGCGAAAACCAGCGGAGTTTCTCTGACGTGAGGCAACTGCCAGTATTTCTTCTTAAGTTTCGAAAACAATGTGCTGCCAAACTTCATCGGCAGATAATTCTGAAAGTATTCTGGTTCAGTCAGCTCTTCGATTAGTGGACCTGTTGCAGAAGCGTTTACGGTAGTCGCTTCGACAAAGAACTTCCCAGGCAGACCAGTGCAGAGAAAATCCGGTGCTTGAAAATCGCGGTCGAAGGAATAACCGAGTTCCACAAACGCGGCATAAAGGTAAAGTTCCCAAACTCGCGCATCAAAGCCTGTCGTTTGGAACTGTTCCACGAAATTTCCATCGACATCTTCGTACCAGAGCATCATTTCTGCTAACAGCTCGCGGCCGGGGTGCTGTCGGCGGATCGAAATTTCACGGAAGGTGCGATTAAGCTTCTCATTCCGCACGACAGGTTTAAAAAAATTGAGTGCCGCACCCTTCTCATCTCCTTGAAAAAAATCCTCTTTCTTCCATCGGAGACATTTCGCCATCTCGACTCGAAGTCGCTGACGCGCCTTTTTTAATGAGGGAAGTGAGCTAATTGGATTAACAGCTCGAAATCTTCGGAGTTTGTCGCGGCCGAGGACACACATAGCATAATCATCATCGACAAGGTCGCGAAACACGATTCCCAAGACTTTTTCATTTCCCGCTTCGTACCATTCCAATTCCTGCGCTATGAGCGACACAAAGGGCTTCCGCGCATAGCCCGCAAGCGCATCAAAACGGAGTTTGGAAATTGCCTTCATTCCGTTTTCTATTTTAATTCAGCCAAATGTATTAGCGAATCCAAAATTGCAAGCATCGCAGGCTGAACCGGGGTCGTGGCGCTCATCAGATCTCAATCGCCTGCTTTGCCTCTGTTGACGCGGAATTCCAGTTGTCTCTCGTGAACTCGCCCGACTTGGAGTCGAGGACACCTATCGTCCATCCCTTCCATTCAGCCCCTTCGCGAGACCTCGGGATAGCGTCACGGACCGTACTTTTTCGAGTGAAATTCCCGCTTTACTCTTTGCTCGATTCAAGCAAGAATGAGGCGAATCGATTATGACTCCCGCTAGGATCATCATAAAGGAATTAGAACCAACTTCATCGCACCTAACGACAGTGAAGGCGCTGGGAAAATCAAACTCAGCGACACTGGGCTTTCTTCCGGACGGTGCTTTTGATGAATACGTTCTGCGCGGCCAAATCCTCATCGCGCTTACACCGGCTGGCATTTGTTGTGGTTATGTGTTGTTTCGAATTTCTCGTCGCCGCGTACATCTCTCGCACCTGTGTGTAAACCCCGGCGATCGAAACAGCGGAATAGCCCGAGCTCTGGTTGAACACTTGAAGAGTGTAACCAAGTCGACATACCTGGGAATAAGCCTAAAGTGTCGGCGTGATTATTCAGCCAACACAATGTGGCCGAAGTTTGGCTTTATAGCGCGCGGCGAGGTTCTTGGTCGCGGCAAGGATCGTACGCGGTTAACTTGTTGGGAACTTGATTATGGTCATCCTAACTTATTTACAGCTCCCATCGTAGAGCGACTGAGTTCAAAACTCTGTGTCGTATTAGATGCAAATGTATTTTTCGACCTGGACGACGACGGCCGGCCGGGACACGTCGAATCAGCTTCCCTATTGGCTGATTGGCTACCCGACAACTTAGAACTATGCCTTACGGACGAGATTCACAATGAGATCAATAGGGGAATAGATCCGATTCAAAGGCGTGCTTCGTGGACGTCCGCGGAGCAGTTTATGATTCCGCCATGCGACGACAATCAGTTCACAACCGCTCAGCGTAAACTCAGACCTTATTTTCCCGCCATAATGACTGCCAGAGACGAGTCTGACCTTCGGCAAATTGCCCGAACCGTAGCGTCAGACATTCAGTTTTTCGTCACGCGAGATGAACGCCTCCTAAATCTTGGCGATGAGCTTTACAAAGCTGTAGGCGTATCAATCATCCGTCCTAGCGATCTCATTCTTAGGTTTGACGAACTAAGACGCGAAGCTGACTATCAGCCTGCTCGTTTGGCAGGAACGCTATCTCAAAGTCGTTTAATTCAAACCAACGATGAAAAGCTAATGATCGAGACGTTCCTGGCTCGCTCGTTAGGTGAAACTAAAGAAATGCTAGGCCGTCAAATGCGCAAGCTGTTTTCCGATCCGGTCAATTACGAATGCCGTGTAGTCGAATCGTCGGAGGGACTTCCAATAGCACTATTTGTATTCGACCGGACGACCACAGATACGCTCGAATTGCCACTGTTTCGTGTGCGTCGCGGACCTTTATCAAAAACCATAACGCGATACTTGGCTTTTTATGCTAATTGGAGATCGGCTGCTGAACAACGAGATTTCACGAGGATTACAGACGAATGGATCGACGCTGACGTGCGGGACATGATCGCTACGGACAACTTCTCACATTCACAAGCAGGCTGGGTAAAGGTGAACATATCGATTGTTGGACATTCAGTCGAAATCGCCAAACAGTTGAGAGGATTGAAATATCGGAACGACGACGAACGAAAACGATTCTTAGACGTAGCGGATCTCCTTGAAAGAGGGACGTTAATCGCCGACGCCGCGACTATATCTGACCTCGAATACTTGCTCTGGCCAGCTAAGATACTTGACGGAGCGATTGAAACCTATTTCGTGCCGATTCAGCCAGAATGGGCCAAGGATTTATTCGATGAAGGTCTCGCGAATCAAACTCTATTCGGTGCCGATGTCGAGTTAGCCCTAAACAGGGAATCAGTCTATTACCGGTCGAAGAGGCCGTCTGCGGGTCTCAAAGCACCCGCGCGCATTTTGTGGTATGTCAGCAAGAAGACTCGCCGGTACTCAGGTGTAGGTCAGGTTCGCGCGTGCTCAAGGCTTGAGGAGGTCACAGTTGGTAGGCCAAAAGACCTATTTCGCCAATTTCGACGTCTAGGTGTTTTTCGCTGGGACAACGTCTTCGCACTGGCAGATTACGATCTCGACAAGGAGATAATGGCGCTGCGGTTTAGTGACACGGAACTCTTTGCCGCTCCGATTAGAGAAAGCGAGATGCAAAGTGTTGTTGCAAAGTACGGTCAACGAGCAATGCTCATGTCGCCAGTTCGAACGTCGGCTGAGGCGTTTGGTGAACTGTACGAACTAGGTATGCGGAGGAGAGTAAATGACTGACAAACTACTTCTGCTGTCTATCCAACCCCAATATGCCGACAAGATTTTTGATGGAACGAAGCTTGTCGAATTGCGACGAACACGGCCGAAAATAAGTTGTGGCGAGGTTGCAATAGTTTATGTTTCGACTCCGACTAACGCGATTGTGGGCTTGATTGAAATCGAAAAAATTACAGGGGCACCACCATCTCTCATTTGGCCGAAGATATGCCAACACGCTGGAATCAGCAAACAAACGTTTGACGAGTACTATCGGGGAGCGAATACAGCGTTTGCTCTTTATTTGAGACACGCGCGGCTTCTGCCTCGACCCATACACTTAACGTATCTGCGACGACTGTGGCAGAACTTCAGGCCTCCCCAAAGCTTTGGATATTTGTCTTGTCAGGACTTCGATGCCATTCAGATCGCTAGCAACCAACTGCGTACTCGTGAGCTGCTGTCAATGATGCCATAGCTACTACTTCGACCCCGTCCTAAATCAACATCCGCCGTAAATAATCCACCTGCCCAAGATGCCAGTTCAGATGTCCGTAGAGGTGAATCAGGAACTCGCCGATTGACATCGGTCGGCCGAGGACAACCTGGGGATATTCCTTCTCTAACTGGTCGGCGTTGAGTCCTTCGATTGTGGCGGGGATGGATTCGCTTAACTTCGTCAGGCGCGCAGCGAGGTCGGCTCGCGTTCCTTGCTTTGAACTGAATTCGCGATCGCGGTTTCTTTGGTAGGGCCAACCGCCGAGCTGGCGGCCTACAAATTCGCTGAGATTGCCTTCGATGTGAAGCGCCAGGTTGCCGGCCGGATTAATCACGCCGGGAAGGGTCTGCCAAAGTAACTCGTCAGTGGGAAACGATTCGATCTGTTTGGCGAACTTTGCCAGGTCGCGACGGAAGAGGGCGGCTAGTTCATTTGTGATGCTCATGGTTTCGGGACTCCTTATGCGAGGGAACAATATCAAATCTGCGGCGGCGTGATGACAGAGTGCGCGGAGCGCATGAAAGCATAAAGACCTCCACCCCAGCCGAGATGCTCGGCTGGGGACCCGGCCCCGGGCGTAAGCCCCGGAATCACAGCCCGAACAAATTGATCTCAGCCCGACTTACGGTCGCGGTTATTCTCAGGCCGACCTTAGGGTCGCGGTTATTCTAATGACGGCGCTGGCGCCTTAACTTTCTCGTTGCCATACGCGGCGTCGTTGGTGTCAAAGACCATGGACGTTTATGCTTTGGCCCGCGCCACGACTTCTGCCAGCCGAGGGGCGGCCGCGTTTGAGGCCTTTGTTAGTTAAATGAAAATCATTTCGCTCAATGTTGGTTTACCGCGTCTGGTCTTGCGCGGTGACGAGCCGGTCTCGACGGGAATCTTCAAAGAGCCGGTTGCCGGGCCAGTGAGGGTGCGAACTTTGAATCTGGACGGTGACAGGCAGGCAGATCTTTCGGTTCATGGCGGACCGTACAAGGCCGTCTATCTCTATCCGTCTGAGCACTACTCATTCTGGAAGTCGGAATTTCCGGAGATGAACTTGCCGTGGGGAATGTTTGGCGAGAACTTTACGAGTGCCGGCTTGCTGGAAAGCGAAACGAACATTGGCGACAAGTTTCGAGCGGGTTCGGCGGAACTGATGGTCACGCAACCTCGCATGCCATGTTACAAACTGGGTCTTCGCTTTGGACGAGCCGATATCCTCAAGAGATTTCTGGCCAGCGAACGCACGGGATTCTATCTGTCGGTCTTGAAAGAAGGCGAAGTCGGGGCCGGCGATGAGTTGGAGCTAATCGAGAAAAACCCTTCGGGTGTGACGGTGGTCGACGTCACGCGACTGTATAGCAGCGAAAAGCACAACGTCGATTTGCTCAAGCGGGCCATCGCGACTGAGGCCTTACCTGAGAGCTGGCGGACTTATTTTCACGAGCGACTCAATCGGATCGCTTCATGAGTAACGACATCAATGCCGGTTAAAGATCTGAAAAAACTCCTCGAACGGATTCATACGCGGCTCGATGAGAGCAGTGTGGGCATCAGTCAGCTCCTCGGCGATCTGGGGCCGGCGGATTTGGCGGAGTTGATCAATCAACTTACTTTGGTTGAAGCGGCGAGGGTGGTGTCGATGTTGCCGGTCCTGCACGCAGTCGATCTCCTGGACAATCCGTTTATGCGCCGGCGCGCCGCGATCCTCGAACATCTCGAGCCAGATCGGGCGGCGGAAATACTCGCAGGCCTGTCGGCGGACGAGCGCACCGACGTGGTCCAGCGCATGGGCCATCATCCGCGTCACTTGGTTGTGCCGAAGCTCGCGCCGGAGTTGCGCAAGGAGCTGGAAGGGCTGCTCCAATATCCGCCGCACACCGCGGGCGGAATCATGACGACAGAGTTCGTGCGTTTGGAGCCCGGCATGAGCGTCGGCGACGCGCTCAAGCACATTCGATCTGTCGCGAGTGAGAAAGAATCGATCTACGCGTGTTATGTCATGGAGCCACGCAGCGGTCATCTTCTGGGCGCAGTCTCGTTGCGTGATTTGGTAATGGCCGATTTGACGGCGCCGGTGACGCAGGTGATGCGTAAGAAGCCCGTCACCGTCAACGCGCTCGACGATCAGGAAGACGTCGCGAAGAAGATCGCCAAATACAATTTGCTGGCGGTGCCGGTTCTGGAAAAAGACGGAGACGTCGTCGGCTTCGTCACCGTCGACGATGTTATCGACGTCATGACGGAAGAGGGCACCGAAGACATCCTGCGTCTTGGCGCGATCGAGCCGGGCGCACTCGACAAACCTTACATGCAGATGTCTCTGCCGGTGATGATTCGCAAGCGCGCCGGTTGGCTCGTGATTCTGTTCCTCGGCGAGATGCTGACCGCCACGGCGATGGGATTCTTTGAAAAAGAAATTGCGCGCGCTGTGGTGCTCGCGTTGTTTGTGCCGTTGATTATCTCGTCGGGAGGAAACTCCGGATCGCAAGCATCGACGCTCGTAATTCGCGCGCTGGCGTTGGGCGAAGTGACGCTGCGTGATTGGTGGCGCGTGATGCAACGCGAAGTGCTTTCGGGATTAGGTCTGGGTTTGATTCTGGGAACTATCGGGTTCCTGCGAATCACTGTGTGGTCGCTCTTCTCAAATCTTTATGGTGAGCATTGGCCGCTGGTCGCTCTCACGGTCGGCATCGCGTTGATTGGAATTGTCATGTGGGGAACATTGGCCGGATCGATGTTGCCGTTCGTGCTGCGGCGGCTCGGTTTCGATCCGGCAACCTCTTCGGCGCCATTCGTCGCGACGCTGGTTGATGTGACGGGGCTAATAATTTACTTCAGCGTCGCCGTGATGATTTTGCGGGGAACGCTTTTGTAATTGCCCGCCGGTAAATCTTAACTCGGGTTGCGGGTCTCAGCGAGCACATGACGCGCGAGCGCAGTGTGCTTCGATCCGCGACTGCTCAACTCACTGCGAAGCAGGATGAATTCACCAACAGCGAACGTTTGGAGAGGCAGGTCAATCTGTCTGTGATGTTCAGCTAAAACACGCGGGTCCTTCGCTTCGCGCAGACGGGCGATGGTGAGGTGTGGATGGTATGCGCGCGACTCGCGTGAGAATCCGGCCGCAGCACATCGATCTTCGATGGCGGCGTGCAACGAGAGTAGCGAGTCGCGCTTCTCCGACGCTTCCTCGATTCCAATCCATAAAACCTTCGGCTTGCCGCGCGGTGGAAAGGCGCCGCAGCCTTTCACCATGAGTTCGAAGGGCAAGACCTGCCTGGCCGCTTCGGCACAGGCCTCGGAAAGAGAAGAAATTTGGGACACGGGAATGTCCCCGAGAAACTTTAGTGTGAGATGGAGATTATCTTCCCGGCTCCAGCTGGCGCAGACCTGGGGAAATTCGCCGCGAAGCTGATTGACATATTCAGTAATCCGAAGGCGAATCTCTGCCGGCAGCTCGATCGCTATAAACGTGCGGAAGGTTTCGTGGCCGGACATAATCGTTCAAGTAACGAGCGCCCAGACGGAGCGCGGGCATCCTTGCCCGCATGAGCGCGAAGCGCGAACCAGCTGAGGCTGCGCCGCAGCGAATTGCGGGCAGGGATGCCCGCGGTCCGGAGCGGGCTACTGTTTCGGCGTGAGCACCATCGTCTCTTTGGTGGCGCTCTCGATCGACGCTTTGGTGAAGGGCAACGCGCGCGGAGTGACGTTGCGCCAATCATCCAACTGATCCTTCCAATGAGGGCTGTTTGGAATTCCGGATTCACCGAGCGGAATTCCATTCTGCGTCTTGTCCCAATCGCCCGGGTCAGCGATGAAGCGCATCGATACTGACGATCCGACATTCACCGAACCGCCCGAACCGTTTTGCGGGAAAGGGGCGATCGCGAATTGCGCGCCCACCAGCGGCGCCGCCGTCAGATAATGATTGAATCGAACCACCGCGATCTTGCCCCAGGTCCATTGCGATTCGTCAGCACCAATCGACCTGGTGAGATTGTTTCGGGCCTCGACGTATGACGCGCCAAAGAGATCCTCGTATGACTTGAATTCTTTCGGCAGCCATTCGCGCGGTTCGTCGGTGGCTATGCGATCAATCAGAATCTCAGACTGGGCCCAGTTGTAGTTGCTGTACAAGTCGGGACCCAGGGCCGCACTAAGGATGCGTGTGCGGAACAAGCCGCGCATCTGGCTTACCAGCGCCGCCATCTTCGAGTCAGCGTTCATCATGCCATCCCACGATTGAAATTCGTCGGCCACTTTGGCGGCTTGTTCGCGAGCTTCCAGGTGTCCGGACATGTTGCGCCGGAACATGTTCGCCGCCGCGCGCGCGAAGGTTGTCATCGCGATCGAATAGGTGTCACCCTGAATCTTGCGAAAGTCATCGATGGTCAGCTTTGGATTCGCGGACAGCAGATCGTAGATGCGTCGCGCGCGATACGGCGGCGCCCAGTTGTGACTCAGGAAGTACGGATAGTCCTTGCCGACGATCCTTTGATTAGCCGTCACGATAATGCCTGAGGGCGGATCGAAGCTGTGCGGCAGTTTCGCGAACGGAATATACGAAGTCCATTCGCCGTCATCGGTCGCGCCGTCATAAGGAACGCTTCCATCGCCGCTCTTGCGAATCGGAATCTTCCCGGCGCCGTAATATCCGATGTGCCCGTCGACGTCCGCGTAAACGAAGTTCTGCGTGGGCCCGCTGTACTTACTCAACCCTTCGGTGAATTCTTTCCAGTTGCGCGCGCGATTGGCGTCGAAGATTCCCGCAATCTCGAGGTTCGCCGGATCGAGTGCCGGCCAGCGCAGTGCATATCCAAGGCCGTCTTTCTCCACAGCGATTGGGCCATGGCGCGTGACGGTCACATCGATCGTCTGCGGCTGAATGCTCTTCGGATCAATTGGATTCTTGCGCACGTTGATTTGCTCGTGGCGGACTTGAGCTTCAACCCAACCCCTGGGAGTCAAGTAGCGGCCCGGGTTCGCTTTATCAAATTTCTCGATGTACACGTCCTGCACATCCGGTCCCAGATTCGTCGCGCCCCAGGCGATGAAGTCATTGTGGCCAATCACTATGCCGGGCGCGCCGGGGAAGGTGACACCGGCGACATGCATACCCGGCGCGATTAGTTCCGTTTGATACCAGATGTTCGGCACCGACGCCGGAATGTGCGGATCGTTTGCGAGGAGTGGTTTGCCGGACGCGGTGTGCCGGCCGGACACGACCCAGTTGTTGCTCGCTTGAAAGGTATCGAGGCCGGGAGCCGGCAGCCCGAGCAGTTCGAATGATCGACGTTGAGATTCCAGTGACTCTTTTAGCTGGTTGAGCACATCGACGGAAATCGGGGCCGGTATTGATTGCGTCTTGAAAGCCCGGGGCGTGATGCGCGCGGTCTTTGGACGATCAGATCCGACGACGATCACATCGAGCGGCGATGTCTCAGGCAAAAGAGCGTCGCGTTTTTCTTTCGGCAGAGACATCATCGCGCCGCGCATGATGTCGAGTTGCCAGCTATTCGAAAGATATTCGGCCAGGAGTTTGCCGACGCAGAGAGAGTCGGCCGGCACCCAGGGCCTGGGTTTGTATTGCAGCAGCCGAAACTCAACCGGCAGGGTTTTGTCGTTGAGCGAATCAATGTAAGCGTTGACACCTTTCGCATAAGCGTCCAGCGCCAGGCTAAGGTTCGGCGGCAGATGTTTGGCGGTCTCTTCGACGACCTGCGCCGTGCCGAACATGCGATGTCGCTTGTCTTCGCCGAGCGCGGCCTCGCCAAAAATTTCAGCCATCTCGCCGCGGACGTTACGACGCAGGAGATCCATCTGCCACAGACGATCGCTGGCGGTGACATAGCCCTGCGCAAAATAGAGATCATCATCATTGGCTGCGTCGATATACGGAATGCCGCGTTCGTCGCGACGAACCGTGACGGGCGCGCGCAAGCCGGGGACGGAGATCGTGCTTGCCGCTTGTTGCGCGTTTACCGAGCGCGGATTTTCGGCGGCAGTCACACCAAGTAAGGCGATTAGCGGCAGCAAAAAAAGTCTTGATGATCGTTTCATGACGCTCCTCAGAAGGGGCGAGCATCGTAGCACAGGATGAGGGCTGTCAGATCAGTGCGCGATGCGACAGAGGCCGCTACTATCTGCGTGAGTGTATGGATCAAGATTCAAGTCGGATTTCAAGTGAGTCCCATGATCCTCCGCTCAGGCGGATCTTAGCTGACCCCATTAATATTGACGCGTCATTGTCCGTCGATTACAATTCGCTCGATTCATTTGTCGCGACTCGTGGGTAACAAAATCAAATTCATCGTAAGAGTTCTGACGCTCGCCGCACTTGTGTTCGGTTGCGCGGTTTTGGCTTGCGCACAGCAGCGCCCACTGATTACTGAAGACGTCGACATCATTACGCCCGGATCGTTGCGAATATCAGCCGGTGTCGATTTTGTGCAGCGACAGCGCTATTCCGTTTCCGGTTTGGAAGGCGATCTGACGCGCGCCGGCGTTCTGGGAGTCACCTTCGGACTGGCGCCGAATGTCGAAGTGCAAATCGAAGGAGTCGCGCAAAATTTCCTTTCGATTAATTCGCGGACGAGGAGTTCGATTCCACTGGACGTAGCGGCGACCGCGAACTCCACGCACGACACTGGTGACTTTACCCTGTGGACCAAGGTCAAGGTGCGTAATGAGAGCGGCAACTGGCCGTCGGTCGGTTTTCGTTTTGGCGTGCAGCTGCCGAATTCGAATCAGGCGACGGGCATCGGTCTGAATCAGACGAATGCTTACGGACAGGTTTTACTCGGGAAAAAGTTTGGCCACGATGCGCGAGTCAATACCTTCGCGAATCTGGGCATCGGGATCCTGACGGCGCCGACCGAAGGGTTCTCGCAAAACGACGTGTTCACTTACGGCGTCGCCGGCATCGTTCGCCTCGACAAGATGTTCAGCCTGGTCGGCGAAGTCAACGGACGCCAGAACACTCGGCCCGGCAGCGGTCCACTCGGAACGGAATCTCAAGGCGAAGCTCGTTTAGGGATGCAGGTGCGCGCCAGTGGCCTGCGCTTTGACTTTGCGGGAATTGCGGGTCTGACGAAATTCAGTCCGCGCTCGGGAGTCACAGTCGGCGTCACCTACGACACTCCCTCAATCTTCACGCCGGCGAAGTAAATCAGTGACAAGTGATTAGTGACGAGTGACAAGGTGGATGGTCGTGTGTTCGCAGCCAGTCACGATTGCTGAAATCGAAGTAGTGATGGGTGATGAGTGATGAGTGATGAGTCGAGTGGCTAATAACGAGTAACCACGGCAACAGTGTTGTCACTCACCATTACGACGGCTTCATTGAAGTGACTAGTGACGAGTGACAAGTTAGACTGTTCGCGTGTTGATAGCTTGTCACTCGTCACAAGTTAGACTGTTCGCGTGTTGATAGCTTGTCACTCGTCACAAGTTGGACTGTTCGTGTGTTGATAGCTTGTCACTCGTCACAAGTTGGACTGTTCGCGTGTTGATAGCTTGTCACTCGTCACAAGTTGGACTGTTCGCGTGTTGATGGGCTTGTCACTCGTCACAAGTTTAGACTGTTCGTTTGTTGATAGCTGGTCACTCGTCACTAGTCACTCGTCACTGCTTTCATGTTTGATTGGCTCCGCGCTCTCACATTTCGGCTGGGAAGGTTCATCGTCCACGTGCCGATTTTTGTGGCCGGCCCGGCGATGATCTTGATCGGGGCGCTGGACTCGTCGCTGCTGTCGCTGCCGGAGATAAACGATTATCTGGTCGTCGCCCGGTGTTACACCCATCCGCACACGGCCTTCTTTTTTCCGTTGTTTGCGTCAACCGGATCGGTTCTGGGATGCCTGCTGCTTTATACGATCCTGCAGCGTGGCGGCCTCGCGGTTTTGCATCGCCGATTCAAACTCGAGCACGTGCAGAAGGTTGAACGAGCCTATGCGCGCTTTGGAATCTTTGCTTTAGCCATTCCGGCGTTACTGCCGCCGCCGATGCCCTTCAAGATTTTTGTGGCCACGGCCGGCGCCCTGCAGTTTCCGCGGCGAAAATTTTTGCTGACGATACTTATTGCGCGGTCGCTGCGCTATTACACCGAAGGCATACTCGCGATCTATTACGGCGAGCGCGTGTTGCGGTTCCTCCGCGACAACGGATTGATAATTGTGACCATGGTCGGCGGCCTTTGCCTGTTGGCCCTGGTGATTTATTTAATAACGAGCAAGGGGCGCGCTGCCGTGCGCACTGAGAAAACACGAGCGAACACCAAAGCCGATGAGGAGTAGTACCTGTTGAAGAAAATTAGCCGTCTGTTATTAAAGCTGAAGACTTATCTGATCGCGATGGGGCCGTTTGGCCTGTTTGCCATCGCGTTTCTCGATTCGTTCGCCATTCCTATGCCCGCCGGCGTCGACGCGGCGCTGCTGTTTCTGACGGTATCGCATGAAACCGGGCGGATGTCCTGGATGCTTCTGTATGTTGCCATGGCAACGTTGGGATCGACAGCGGGTTGCGTGGGTCTTTACCTGATATCCCGTCGCGCTGGACATCGGGCTCTGAATCGATTTTCTGAGAAGAAGCAAAAGCGGGTTAGGGAATTACTCGACAACTATGATGTGCTCTCAGTGCTGGTGGCTTCGTTGATGCCGCCTCCGTTTCCTTTCAAACTGTTCGTGGTTTCTGCCGGCGTGTTTCGCTTGAGCCTTTTGCGATTCACGGTGGCGATTGCGGTGGGCCGCGCAGTTCGTTATCTGCTCGAAGGCTATCTGGCCGTGAGGTTTGGGGACGAAGCGATAAATATCATTCAGAAGTATTCGACGCCCATCAGCCTCGGCGCCATCGCTGTGATTGTGCTGGTGTTCATCGGTCGAGCCCTCCTCCGCCGCGCGCGCGGTTCGGAGCCGGTGTCAGGAGTCGAAGGTTAACGCCAGCTCAGGTTGGCGATGGTCCGGACGCGCATCGGTACGCGCGCGAAACTTGCGGGCCTCACCCAAAGTGTTGACGCCGCGAATGGCGAGTTCGTCAATCAGATGCAGCAGCACACGCGCGGTGGCGCGCGCATCGCCGGCGGCGCGATGACGCTCAGTTACTTGAAATCCAAAATGATCTGCCAAAGCATCGAGATGATGCTTCTCCAGATCGGGCATCACGCGACGGGCGAGTTGCACGGTGCAGAGTTCGGCGTTGCGCATGCGGCAACCGAGAAAGACCCGGGCGATTTCCTGGTTCAGTAAGGTCACATCGAAAGTCGCATTGTGGGCCGCGAGCACGGCATCGCCTGCAAAGTTCAACCAGGATTCAGAGATGGCCGAAAATGACGGCGCGGTGGCCAACATCTCTTGAGTAATTCCGGTCAGCGCCGAGATGAACGGCGGCAGCGGCAGGTCGGGATTAACCAGCGTTTCGAATTGGTCAACGATCTTGCCGCGCGACACGCGGCAAGCGCCGATCTCGATGATGCGCGTGGGAATGGATTTGCCGGCGATCGCCTCGACGTCGACGACCACAAATTCGATGTCGCTCAACGGTTTCGTTTCGGTCTCGTTCGGTCGAATCGCCAAAGATTGCTGGTCAGCGATGAAGCGCGGATCGTTCTGGACCAGATCCGTTACCAGCGACGCGGCCAAATCTTCGTTGGCGTTTGCCAGATAAAAAATTGAATCGGTGATTTCGCTGAAGGTGGCGCGACCGCCACTTTCGAGTATGAAGTCGAATGTTTCCTGGACCAGAGGCGAATCAGAAATAAGATTGAGCGGTCTTTGCACGGACGAGATTGTAATGTGTGGAACAAAAGATGACCAACGACGAAGTAATTGATCGATTCCGAAAGACCGGAGCACTGCTCGAAGGACACTTCCAGCTCTCGAGCGGCTTGCATAGTCCGGTCTATCTGCAGTGCGCGATCGCTTTGCAGGCGACGAGCGATGCGATTGAGTTTGGCGCCGCGATCGCTGAGCGGGTTCGCGACCAGCATGTCGAGACAGTTGCCTCGCCGGCGATCGGAGGCCTCGTCATTGGTTACGAAGTCGCGCGCCGGCTCGGCGTGCGATTTATCTGGACCGAGCGCGACAGCGGAACAATGACACTGCGTCGTGGCTTCACCCTGCGAAGTGGTGAGCGGATTTTGGTGGTTGAGGACGTAATCACAACCGGCGGCTCAACGCGCGACACGATCGAGGCTCTCCATGCAAACGGAGGCAAGGTCGTCGCGGCGGCATCGATCATCGATCGGTCAGGCGGCAGGGCCGATGTGGGCGTGCCGCGCATATCGCTCGCGACGCTTGATGTCGCAGCGACCTCGCCGGACGAATGCGAGGCGTGCGGACGCGGCGAGCGCGCCATCAAACCTGGAAGTCGAAAGAGCGTTTAGGGCACTCCGTCAATCGCGACGAGCAGGCGGACAACGCCGCCGCTAAACAGGTGAACTACAGACTCGTTCTCCAATACGACGGCACAGATTTTCACGGGTGGCAGATCCAGGCGGACTTGCGGACTGTTCAGGGTGAACTGACGCGCGTCCTTTCATTGCTGGAAGGCGGCGATGTGACCGTGCACGGTTCCGGCCGCACCGACGCGGGCGTGCATGCCGAAGGTCAGGTGGCCAATGTTCATCTGCAGCGCGAAATCACTCCCGACAAGTTGCGCAACGCGATTAACGGCAATCTCGATTCCGATGCGCGCGTCTTGTCCGTGGAAATTGTGCCTGATGATTTTCACGCGCGGTACTCGGCCGTGGGCAAGACTTATGGTTACCGCGTGATGGTGGGCACGGTCATGTCACCGTTTTGGCGCAGGTATGCCTTGCACGAATCGCGAAGGCTTGATGTTGACCAGATGCTTCGATGCAGTGCGTTATTCGTAGGCGAGCATGACTGGAGCGCATTCTCGTCCGCACAATCTGACGCCGAGTCGCGCGTGCGTAAAGTTACCAGGTTGGATTTGTCACAACGTTTGGACAGCCGCAGTCACGGTGAATTCATGGAGTTCACGATCTCCGCTAATGGATTTTTGCGTTACATGGTGCGCTCGATTGTGGGAACGCTGTTAGCTGTCGGCCGAAACGAAATTGATCAGGCGACGGTTGAGCGCGCGATTGCAGAAGGCGACCGGTCGTTGGTTGGTGCAACGGCGCCGGCGCATGGTTTGACGCTAGTCAGCGTCGATTACTGATTGCTGATCCATCTGCTGATCGTCCTGGGCCGATTTGCGTTGGCCATACGCGCCGATTAAGATGCCGCTGACCGTTCACACCTGCTGATGCTCTCAGATTTCACCGAAGTTGTTCGTGCTGGTTCGCCCGATCAGGCCTTGCTGAACGCGATTGATTGGGAACGCCTCCCGAGGCATGTCGCGATCATCATGGACGGAAACGGGCGTTGGGCAGCGCTGCGCGGTCAGCCGCGCATCGCCGGACATCGCGCGGGCGTCGAGGCCGTACGCGCTTCGGTTGATACGGGTGCGCGGTTGGGTCTGGGCGCGCTGACGCTCTACGCGTTCTCGACTGAGAATTGGAAGCGGCCACGTTACGAAGTCGAAGCGCTCATGCGCATGTTGCGCAAGTATCTGCGAATCGAGCTCGACGAAATTCATCGGCAGAACATTCGGTTTCAAACAATCGGGCGTACCGAAGCCCTGTCTTCGCGCGTGCAGGACGAGATTGCGCGCGCTTCCGAAAGGACGGCGAACAACACGGGCATGGTTTTGAGCGTCGCGCTGAACTATGGCGGACGTGCCGAGATCGTCGACGCGTGTCGCGCCGCAGTCACGAAGTTGGCGAATAGTGGTGAATCAATTGATCAGCTGGATGAAGCGGCGATCGAGCAGCAACTTTACACGCGTGACTTGCCGGATCTCGATCTGCTCGTGCGCACGAGCGGCGAATTTCGCATCTCAAATTTTCTGCTCTGGCAGAGTGCGTACGCTGAGATCTACGTGACCGATACTCTGTGGCCGGATTTTCGTCGCAGTGAATTGCTTGAAGCGATTGTCGATTATCAAAGACGTAGCCGGCGCTTCGGCGGTCTCAAGCTAGTGAAAAGGCGCGCCGTAGTGAGCCGATAAGTCCGAAAACCGTTTGAAGAACAATCAGCCACAAACGAAACCCAAGTCGTTCCTCAACCGGCTGCCACCCTCTGTTGCGCGCATCCTGACCGCAGTAATCCTTCTGCCGGTTCTGATTGCCTCGATCTTAGTCCCTCAGCTGCAAATTGTTTTTTGTGTGCTGGTCGCGGCGGCCGTTGTCCTGGGCGAAATTGAATTCTGGATGCTGGCCAGGAAGAAACAAGTGCGGGCCGATACCACCGCGGGATTGTTGAGTGGCCTCGCGCTGTTGACCATCTTCTATTTTACCAGTGGCGGAAACCCACCCGATCTTTTGATGATCCAACTGATCCTCTTGCTCCTCGTCGTCGGATCATTGACAGCCGCGATGGTTCGCGGGGCGCCGTACGATCGAATGATCCTTTCCGTGGGCGTGACGATTTTGAGCGTGATGTATGTCGCGTTGTTAGGCGGCCATTTGATTGCCGTGCGCGTAGGTTTTGCGCCTGCGCTTTCGCGACATCTGCTTTCATTTTTCTTTCTGGTGATCATGGGTGCGGATGCGGCGGCCTATTACGGCGGCCGCACGTTTGGGCGCCACAAACTCGCGCCGAACATCAGCCCCGGTAAGACGTGGGAGGGCGCGGCAGCGGGAATGCTGGCGAGCTTGTTGCTGGCGGTGGCTTCGCACTACTGGTT